>Ga0265336_10000008_pt1 | contig 336082 bp, 311 predicted proteins | sample 42119metaG_FD_193583 | JGI IMG/M metagenome (GOLD analysis project Ga0265336, IMG submission 193583) | Rhizosphere microbial communities from Carex aquatilis grown in University of Washington, Seatle, WA, United States - 4-21-19 metaG | ecosystem: Host-associated > Plants > Roots >... | reverse complement strand
GCCCGGCCGGCCGGTGCACCTGACGAAGGCGCAGGCGCGCGCGGCCTCGGCCGCCGCCGCCCGCCAGGCCGCGGCGACCCGCCAGAACGTGCCGCCGTCCCCCGCGCCCGCGCCGGAACCCGACGTCGCCTCGGCCGCCACGCCATTGCCGCCGCGCCCAACCGAGGCGCCGCCGCCCCCGCTGGTGCTGCCCACCACGGCTGCCACCGTCGCCGGCCCCGTCCGCACGCCGATGTCGCGCACGACCGAATCCCACATGCCGGTCGACGAGCTCTATGCGCGGGCCCGCGAACTCGAGCTGCAGCTGCAGGTGGTCGCGGCGATCGGCCTGTACCGCGAGGCGAGCCAGCGCGGTCACGCGCCGTCCTCGCAGCGCCTGATGGAACTCTATGCCGACGGCGCCCCCGGCGTCGCCCGCGACTATCGCGTCGCTGTTTTCTTCAAGGAGCGCGCCGTGCAGCAAGGGGCGTCGTTCGACCCCGTCTGGCGGCGCTGACATGGCCACTCTGAGCACCACGGCACCCCACTGCGAGATCGCCTCGCGCACCGACCCGGGCCGCGTGCGGTCCGCCAACGAGGACGCGGTCCGCTTCGACGCCAACCTCGGCCTGGCCATCCTGGCCGACGGCATGGGCGGCTACGCGGCCGGCGAGGTCGCCAGCCGGATGGCGGTCGACGAGATCTTCGACGAGCTGGCCTCGGCCCTGCCTCACCTGCACGCCGAGCCGGTGTCGCCGGATCGCGCGGGCCTGCACGAGGACATGCGCTTCGCGGCCGCACGCGCCAATTCCAGCATCATCGCCGCGGCGCGGCGCGAACCAGACTACGAGGGCATGGGCTCCACGCTGGTCGTGGCCGTGCTGATGCACGACCGCATGACGGTCGCCCACCTCGGCGATTCGCGCTGCTATCGCTGGCGCGCCGGCGTGCTCGAGCAGATCACCCGCGACCATTGCTGGGTGGACGAGCAGATCGCCATGGGCGCACTGTCTGTGGACGCGATCCTCGACACGCGCTACCGCAACATCGTCACGCGGGCGCTGGGCATCGAGGACGAGATCGACCTCGAGGTGCACGACCACGAGGCGCTGGTCGGCGACATCTTCCTGCTGTGCTCCGACGGCCTGACCGACATGCTGGACGACGCCGCGATCGCCGCGCACTTCGCCGCCGGCAGGCCGCTGGGCGAGACGGCCTCGGTGCTGGTCGACGCGGCCAACGAGGCCGGCGGCCGCGACAACGTCTCGGCGCTGCTGGTGCAGGTGGGCACGCCGCAGTCGCCCGGGTGGGCGGCGCGGCTGGTGCGCCGGCTGCAGGGTGGCTGAGACCGCGTGCGCCGGGGCGTCGCGGCCCGGCATTGCAGGCGGCGCAACCCCCCAATTGGCGGTGCGCGAAGGCGCGGGTTTGAGGCGAGAATCGTGCCCGACGGCGGCCATCCGTAAAGGGGAGGGCGCGTGCGACGCCTCCCGTCCGCCGATGCCGCGCGCCGCGGGCCGGTGTCGCGTGCAGGTCGTCTCCGCAGTCACCCGTCTGGCAAGTCGGCCTGCTTCCGATTAGATTCACCCGGTGACCCGCTGGAAGAAACGACGATCATCATGACCCGCATGCCTGAACCCTCCGCCGCCATCGCACCCGGGACGTTCGCCGTCCGGGCCGGGGGGCGTGCGTCCGATACCCGGTACCTGTATCCTGCGGCGCCGCTACGCCGACGTTCGCCGCAACGAGGGCGCCGCGCCGCCGTCCGCCATGGCTGACTTCCGCCACCAGGGGCCCACGGGCGGCGGGCATCCGCCCGCGCAGGCCAAGATGCCGGGGCCCGCGGGCAAGCACCAGGCCAGCGTCTCCGGCGCCACGCCCGGGCCGGTCGGCAAGAACGACGCCGCGGCGAAGGTGGTGCCTCCGCCGCCCGTGAAGTCGCTCGTGTGTGCCTGCAACCGCGACCTGACGCACGACGAACTGGTAAGCATCTTCCCGAACGCGACCGAAGCCAACTGCGTCGCGTTCCTGCCGGTGATCAACGACGCGTTCAAGGCCCATTCGATCAACACCTGCCTGCGCAAGGCCCACATCCTGTCGCAGATCGGCCCCGAGACGGGCGACCTCAAGTGGATGAAGGAGCTCGGCGCCAGCCACGGCGGCTACGAAGGCCGCGGGCTGCTGCAGCTCACCTTCGAGGAGAGCTACAAGGCCTACGGCAAGTCGGTCAACCACGACTTCCTGGGCGAGCATGCCAAGGAGATCGAAGAGCCGAAATGGGCCGCCGATTCCGCGGGCTGGTTCTGGGAGAAGTACAAGGACCTGAACCAATGGGCGGACAAGAACGACCTGATGTACATCTGCTGCAAGATCAACGGTGCGTTCATCGGCTACGACGAACGCCATGCGCGCCTGCCCATCGCGCTCGACTGGCTGCTGGTGCACACCTGCAAGACCGCCAACATCGGCGACCAGGTCTACCTGCCGTTCGACAAGAGCGAGGTCCACGAGAACCGCATCTACTCGTTCGCATGGGGTCTGTGGAACGACCCGACCAGCAAGATGAAGGGCATCGCCAAGCCCGATCCCGCCGACCGCAAGGCCGGCTACCAGCGCTTCCTCGAACTGCAGGAAGTGAGCGACCAGAAGGTGCTGGCCAAGCTCAAGCAGGAGGCCGCCGCCAAGGCGGCCAAGGCCGCCAAGGCCGCGGCGGCGAAGGCGCACCATGCCAAGCCGGGGGCCGCGGCGGCCTCGGCGGCCGCTCCGGCGCCTGCCGCCCCCGTGGCGCCGGCGCCGCCGCCCCCCGATCCGGACATCCCGAACGTCGACATCGCGTACGGCTACAAGCGCAAGGCCGCCATCGCCAAGGCCAAGGAAGGCATCAAATGACCTGCACGACCCGTGCCGCGCTGTGTGCGGCGTTCTCCCTGCTGGCCCTGCGGCCCGCGCTGGCCGAACCCACCGTCGACGTCCAGACCCGTTGCTTCCAGTTCGCCAGCCAGCCGGCCAGGCTGCTGCAACTGCGCCTGATCGCCACGCAGGACGGCAACGAGGCCGCCTTCGTGCACTACGCTGGCGCGAAGGCGTGGATCCCGCTGACGCTGTCGCGCAGCAAGTCGGTGCCCATGGCCGACAGCGGTCGCAGCCAGGTCGACCAGGAGTGGCTGGAGATCGTCCGCGACCAGGTCGGCGGGCGCTACCTGCTCAGCATGCTGGGCAACGAGGTGGTCTCGTTCGAGTACACCGCGCGCAAGGGCGGCGGCAAGACCGGGTTCACGCTCGCGCCCACGCCGCGCGGCGTCGATCCGTGCGAGGCGAAATGACGATCGTCCCGATGCCCGCACAGGCGGCCTGCCGCCGTCCCGCCATCCCCCTGAATCCACAGGAGCAAGCGACATGACCAGGATGCTCAATATCTCGACCGCGCTGGGCCCCGCCGCCTTCGTGGTGCAAAGCATTGTCGGGCGCGAGGAGCTCGGCCGCATGTTCGAGTACAACCTCGAGGTCATCTCGGAGCGTTCGGACGTCACGGCCGAACAGCTGCTCGGCACCAACGCCACCGTCTCGCTCGAGCTCAACGACGCCACCTCGCAACGCTATTTCAACGGCTACGTCACGCGCTTCTCGGTGTACGGCCAGGTGCCGACGTCGGCCTTCGGCGGCAACGCGGGCTACCTCTACCTGCTGACGCTCAACCCCGGCACCTGGTTCATGACGCGGGCCTCCAACTCCCGCATCTACAGCCAGACGACCATCGGCGACCTGGTCAACACGCTCCTGGGCGGATCCGGGCTGATGGAAGTCAGCAACGGGGTCGGCGCCACCGAGAAGCGCGACTTCATCGTGCAGTACCGCGAGACCGACTTCAACTTCGTCAGCCGGCTGGCCGAGCACGCGGGCATCTACTACTACTTCAAGCACGTCAACGGCGCGCACACGCTCGTGCTGGTCGACGATGCCGGCAAGCACAACGCGATGCCCGGACTGGACACGATCAGCTTCTCGGGCACCGGTCGCGACGAGACCACGCTTTCCGCGTTCGAGCTGAGCAGCCAGGTGCAGGCCGGCGCCTTCGCCACGGGCGACTACAACTACGTCACGCCCAACACCACCATCGCCACGGTCAGCGCGCACGCCAGCGGACACGCCAACGATGGCGAGGAGACCTTCGACTTTCCTGCCGACACGACTACCGCGGCCTTCGCGAAGACCTACGCGAAGATCCGCGGCCAGGAGTCGTCCTGCCGCTACGCGATCGGCCGCGGCGCCGGCACCGAGCGCAGGATCCAGGTCGGCTTCAAGACCACCCTGGCCGACCACACGGTGGACGACCTGAACCAGGAGTACCTGGTGATCGCGCACACCTTCCGCGCCACCAACAACCTGACGCAGTCCGGCAACGCGTCGGCCGGGGCGAACTTCCGCTGCGAGTTCCAGTGCATTCCCGCCTCGACGCAGTTCCGACCGGCGCGCATCGCCCCGCGGCCCAGCGTGGCCGGCACCCAGACCGCGCTGGTGGTGGCGGACTTCCGCACCGACACCGACACGTCCGGCGACAGCGACCCGATCGGCGCCAACCTGGGACGGGTCAAGGTGCGGTTTTACTGGGATCGCTACGGCAGCCAGTCGTGTTGGGCACGGGTGTCCACGCCCTGGGCCGGCAAGGGCTACGGCTTCCAGAACATGCCGCGCATCGGCGAAGAGGTGCTGGTGCAGTTCCTCGAGGGCGACCCCGACCGCCCGGTGGTCGTCGGCCGCGTGCACAACGCCGAGAACATGCCGCCGTTCAAGCTCCCCGCGGGCGCCGCCTACACCGGCATCAAGACGCTGAGCATGGATTCCAGCGGCAAGAGCGTGGCCGGCAAGTGGAACGAACTGCGCTTCGACGACACCGACGGCGCCGAGCAGATCTACCTGCAGGCGCAGTTCGACTTCGACACCCGCGTGCTCAACGACGAGAAGCACTGGGTCGGCAACGAGGCGCATCACTACGTCAAGTCCGACGCCTACGACAAGTTCGACGCCGACCACCATGTCCAGACGACCGGCGACCACAACGAGAAGGTGGGCGGCAAGCTGTCGCTGGACATCACGTCCGACATCCATGTCAAGAGCGGCACGATGTTCCTGGTCGACGGTGGCCAGGAGGTGCACTTGAAGGGTGCCTCCAAGATCGTGCTCGAGTCGCCGATGATGGTCTCGCTGGTGTGCGGCGGCAACTTCGTCACCGTCGGGCCGTCGGGCGTGGACATCAAGGGCATCATGGTCAACGTCAACTCGGGCGGCAGCAAGGGCTCGGGCAGCGCGATCAGCCCGCAGGCGCCCAAGGACGGCAAGGACGCGATGAAGAGCGAGGGTGGCGACCCGCCGAAGGATCCGGTGGCGCCGACCCCGCCGGCGGCGTTCTCGCCCAAGGCCAGCAGCTTCCTGGTGGCGGCCGCGACGGCCGCGCCGTTCGTGTCGTCGTCATGCCCGGGCTGAGCGCCGGCGTGCGCGAGTCCATGCGCCGGCGTGCCGGCGACTGAGGAGAAGATCATGCCCAATCATGTCTGCCACGGCGCCACGCTCCAATGCACAATGGGCATGGCACCCGGCACGCTGGCGGTCCTGCCCGTCAACATGGTCAACACGTCCAACGTGCCGGCGGCCAACATCATGGATCACATCCCGATGGTCAACATCATGCCGTTCGGCATGTGCCAGTCGCCGGCCAACCCGCAGGTGGCCGCGGCCACCGCGGCCGCGATGGGCGTGCTCACGCCGATGCCCTGCATTCCGATGACCCTGTCGCCCTGGGCGCCGGGTTCGCCGACCGTGATGCTCGCGCAGCAACCCGCCCTCAACAAGAGCTCGATGCTGATGTGCAACTGGGCCGGGCAGATCAGCGTCACGGTCGAAGGCCAGATGACGCACGCGATTCCCTGAACTGGAACCCATGTCCGAACGCTCCCTTCCGATGCCCCCGGCCGTCCAGGCCCGCCTGTGGCAAGAGGCCGGCGACATGCCGGCCTACGTGATCCTCGATGGCGCGCAGAACCAGTCGCTGCTCGGCGCGCTGCATGCCGACCATGCGCCGCCCTGGCGCTGCCTGTTCACCGGCCAGCTGGAGCCGGACATGGCGGTGGTCGCGCCCTACCTCGTCGAGCTCGAGCAGAGCTCGGCCTTCACCCGCCGGCTGCTGGCCGAGGGCTGGGGCCAGAACTGGGGCGTGTTCCTCACCAGCGCGCTCGCCCTGCCGGCCCTGTGGCGCCACGTGCGCCAGCAGGTCCACGTGTACGGGCCCGACCTGGAGTCGCTGTTCTTCCGCTTCTACGACCCGCGGGTGATGCGCAACTACCTGCCCACTTGCCCGCCCGCGCAGCTGGCCGAGTTCTTCGGCCCGGTCGACTTCTACATCGCCGAGGCCGAGGTGCCGGCGCGCGCCAACGCGTGGTCCCTCGCGGACGGCCAGCTCGTCGCCGAGGTGGTCGGCTGAGCCCGGGTCGCCGACCCTGATCCGTGGCCCGGCCTGCGCCGGCCTGCCCTGCAACAGAGGTTTCGCCATGCCGTCATCGATCGAACTGAACATCGGGCACGTGCCGTCGCCGCGCCGCCGGCGCGACGCCGACGAGGGCGACGAGGTCGCGCCGTTCCGCGTCGTCGTGCTGGGCGACTTTTCCGGGCGGGGGACCGCCGGGCGCGGGCCGCTGGCCGAGCGGCGAACGCTGCGGGTCGACATCGACAACTTCGAATCGGTGTTCGCCGCCATGGCGCCGCAGGTCGAGATCGCCGGCCTGCGCGACACCAGCGGCGGCGCGCTGGCCATCGAGCTCGACACCCTGGACGATTTCTCGGCCGACGGCGTGCTCGCCCGCCTGCCCGCGCACGCGCTCGCGCGCCCGCCGGCGCCCGCGCCGGCCGCGCCCGCGCCCGCGGCGGAAGACGCGGCCGCGATGATGAAGCGCCTGCTCGGCGGCGAACTGCCCGCCGGCGCGCCCGCGCGCGCCGCGCCCGCGGCGCGCGGGCCCGACGCCGCCGTCGACCGCTTCATCCGCCAGTTGGTGGGCGGGCAGGTCGAGGCGGCGCCGCCGCCGGCCGCCGCTGGCGCCGACGACACCGCCGCGGCCTTGCTGCGCCACGTGCTGGGTGATCCGGCCTGGCGCCACCTCGAATGCGCCTGGCGTGCCGTCGACCGCTTCGTCCGCGACCTCGACATGGCCGACGGCGACGTGCGCCTGGAACTGCTCGATTGCCGCGCCGACGAACTGCTGGCCGACCTCGGCGCCGTCGGCGGCGATCCGGCCCATGCCGCGATCACGCCGGTGCTGCGGGGCGACGGCCGCGGCTGCGACCTCGTCGTCACCCTCGAGGAGTTCGGGCCCGGCCTGGTCGAACTGTCGCTGCTGGGCGGCCTGGCCGCCGTGGCGACGGCCCAGGGCGCCGTGCTGCTGGCGGGCGCCGCGCCCGCGCTGGCCGCCGTGGCTGCGAGCGACGATCCCCAGGTGCTCGCCAGCGACGCGGCGCGCGTCTGGCGGGCGTTGCGCGAGAGCGCGCTGGCGCCGCACCTGGCGCTGACCTTCCCGCGGCTGCTGGCGCGCCTGCCCTACGGCCCGCGCCACGACCCGGTGGCGGCCTTCGCGTTCGACGAACTCGCCGGTGTGCCGGCGGCGGGGCTGCACGACGCCCTGGTCTGGCGCAGCGCGGCGCTCGACGCGGCGTTGCTGCTGGCCCAGGGCCACGGCCAGGGCGGCGTGGAGACGCTGGTGGAGCTGGCGGACCTGCCGGCCTTCATCGACCGAAGCGGCGACGAGCCGCGGCTGCAGGCGGTGGCCGAGGCCTACCTGGGCGAGCGCGAACTGGACGTGCTGCAGGCGGCAGGCCTGGTCGTTCTGCGCAGCGACCGGCGGGTGCCCAACGCGCGGGTGCACGGCTGGCAGTCGATTGCCGCGGGGGGCGGCGCGCTGGCCGGCAGCTGGCGCTGAGACAGGAGCGTCGCGGCGGGCCGCGGGGCGGCTCGCGCACCGTTGTGGCGCCCGCGCCGCCGACCCTGCGACGACGCGCCGCGAAGTCAATCCTGCGACTGGTGTCCACGAGGGTGGAAAGTCAGCATTCCCACCCTCGGCGACCCGGTTGAATACGTGTACATTTGCTGCGGCCCCGCGTCGTTCCGGGTCGTCAACATGAACCCGAACGCCCCGCGTTTCGCCGGTTCTCACGACAACAAGAGCATGAGCCGAAAGCGCGTCATCTGGTCGGAGGGATTGTTCCTGCGGCCGCAGCATTTCCAGCAACTCGAACGCTCGGTCGAGATGCTCGTGGAGTCCCGCGCGAGCGGCGCGTTCTCGCCGGGGTGGGGCCTCACCGCCCTGCGGCTCGACGAGGAGGCGCTGCGCATCGGCCGCCTGTCCATCAAGGCCGCGCGCGGCGTCATGCCCGATGGAACGCCGTTCGCCATTCCCGAGGAGTACGCGGCGCCGCTGGCGCTCGAGATCGGCACCGAGGTCAAGGACACCCTGGTGCACCTGGCGCTGCCGCTGGTGCGCTCGGGCATGCCCGAGTTCGCCATCGATGCCGGGCCGGCCACCGCGCTGTCGCGCTTCGTCGGCCAGGACGTGCGCATCGACGACAACGTGGCGGGCGTGGGCGACCCGGCCGACATGAAGCTGGGCCAGCTCAACCTGCGCCTGATGCTCGACGAGGATCCGCGGTCCGGCTTCTGCAGCATCGCGGTGGCGCGCATCGTCGAGCGCCGCAGCACCGGCCAGCTGGTGCTGGATGAAAGCTTCATCGCGCCGGCCCTCGATTGCCGCGGCTCCGCGCGCCTGCAGGACTTCCTGGTCGAGGCGCGCAACCTGGTGCGCCATCGCGCCGACACGCTGGCCGCGCGCCTGAACCAGTCGCAGCAGAAGGGCGTGGGCGAGATCGGCGATTTCATGATGCTGCAGGTCGCCAACCGCTACGACCCCTGGCTGACCCACCTGGGCGAGCGCGAGTCGCTGCACCCCGAGGCCCTCTACGCGGTGCTGGTGCAGGCCGCCGGCGAGTTCGCCACGTTCAGCGACCGCCGCAAGCGGCGCGCGCGGGTGCAGGCCAGCTATCGCCACGAGGACCTGAAGAACACCTTCGAGCCGCTGATGTTCGACATCCGCGAACTGCTCACCGAGGTCATCAACCCGAACGCGGTGCCGATCCCGCTGCAGGAACGCGCAGCCGGCCTGTACACGGGGATGGTGCCCGACGCCGACCTGCTGCGCAACGCGCAGTTCGTGCTCGCGGTCAACGCCGACAAGCCGGGCGAGTTCGTGCGCACCCGGTTCCCGTCGCAGGTCAAGATCGGCCCGCCCGACAAGATCCGCGACCTCGTGCGGCTGCACCTGCCGGCCATCGCCGTCGAGCCCCTGCCGATGGCGCCGCCGCGCATGCCCTACTACGCCGGCTTCACCTATTTCCAGCTCGATCGCAGCGGCGACCTGTGGAAGCAGCTCGACATCACCAAGGTGATCGCGCTGCACATCGCGGGCGACTTCCCGGGCCTTCAGCTGGAGCTCTGGGCGCTGAAGCCTTGAGCCCCCATCGAGCGAATCCACCATGAGCGAACCTCAATTCCCTGGCGCTCCCGGCGCCCCGCCGCCCGACGATTCCGAAGCGACCATCATGATCCCGAAGCCGGGTGGCCGGCGCGCCGCCGCCGCGCCCGCGGCCGGCCAGGCGATGACCCTCGACGCGTCGGCGGTGCTGTCCGACGTCGAGGACACCAGCGGCCCGGTGGGCCTGAACCCGCTGGTGGCCAACGCCGCGGTCCTGCTCAACACCGTGCCCACCATCCGGCGCTCGCTGCACCACGCCGACCCCGCCGGCCTGCGCGACTACCTGCTGCGCGCGATCACCGAATTCGAGAGCCGGGCGCGCGCCGCCGGCGCCAGTCCCGAGCACGTGCTGATCAGCCGCTATGCGCTGTGCACGGTCATCGACGAGGCGGTGGCCAACATGCCCTGGGGCGCCAGCCCCGAGTGGGTGCAGCAGAGCCTGCTGGTCACGCTGCACCGCGAGGGCTTCGGCGGCGAGAAGTTCTTCCAGCTGCTCGAGAAGGCGATGGAAGACCCGCGCCGCAACATCGACCTGCTGGAGCTGATGTACGTCTGCATCGCGCTCGGCTTCGAGGGGCGCTACAGCGTCATCGACAACGGCCGGACCCAGCTCGACGCCCTGCGCGACCGGCTGCACGGCGTGATCCGGCGCGAGCGCGGCGAGTTCGAACGCGACCTCTCCGGCAAGTGGAAGGGCGTCCAGCGGGTGGCCAAGCCGCTGGTGCGCCGGCTGTCCGTGTGGCTGGTGCTGGCCGCCGTGGCGCTGCTGCTGTTCGTGCTGTACCTGGTCTTCGCGCTGCTGCTGGCGTCGAAGTCCGACCCGGTCTTCAACGCGCTGGCCGCCATCCACTCCGACGTCGGCGACCTCAAGCGGGCACCGCCGCCGCCGCCGCCGCCCGCCGCGCCGCGCCTGAAGCCGCTGCTGGCCGCCGAGATCCTGGCCGACCAGCTCGAGGTCAACGAGGACGCCACGTCCAGCCACGTCATCATCCACGGCGACAAGTTCTACGACCCGGGCAGCGCCGAGATCAAGCCCGACCTGGTGCCGGTGATCAACCGCATCGCCGCGGCGATCAACCAGGTGCCGGGCATCGTCACCGTCAGCGGCCACACCGACAACCAGCCGACCAAGCGGTCGCTGCGCTTCCCGTCCAACTACGAGCTGTCGCTGGAGCGCGCGCGCGGGGTCGCGGCGCTGCTGGGGCAGACGGTGCAGAACCACGCGATCAAGGCCGAGGGCCTGGCCGACAGCAAGCCGCTGGCGCCCAACACGACCCCGGATGGCCGTGCGCGCAATCGCCGTGTCGAGATCACCTTGCGCACCGGCGCTTAACCGGGCGGAGAACAAGAAAACATGTGGGCAAAGCTCAAACGCTTCTTCGCCAATCGCTGGGTCCTGGCGTTCATCGGCCTGCTGGTCGTCTCCCTACTGATCTGGTTCGTCGGCGACGCGATCGCGTTCTATGACCACCGGCCGCTCGGCTCCGCCGGCGCGCGCCTGGGCCTGATCGTCCTGGTGCTGCTGGTCTTCGCGGCCGTCGAGGGCGTCAAGCAGTACCGTGCGTGGCGTGCCAACAAGGCGATGCTGTCGGCCATGGGCGAGGGCGCCTCCAGCAACTCGGCGCTGTCGCAGCGCGAGGTGGCCGAGCTCAAGAAGCGCTTCGACGACGCGATGGCCACGCTGCGCAAGGCGCGCTTCGACGACAAGTCGGGCAGCGGGCGCAACTACCTGTACCAGTTGCCCTGGTACATGTTCATCGGCGCGCCGGGCTCCGGCAAGACCACCGCGCTGGTCAACTCGGGCCTGCGCTTTCCGCTCGAAGGCAAGATGGGCAAGGACGCCGTCAAGGGCATCGGCGGCACGCGCAACTGCGACTGGTGGTTCACCGACGAGGCCGTGCTCCTCGACACCGCCGGCCGCTACACCACGCAGAGCAGCAACCGCGAGGTCGACGCCGCGGCGTGGACGGGATTCCTCACGCTGCTGAAGAAGTTCCGCCCGGCCCAGCCGCTCAACGGCGCGATCGTCACCGTCAGCCTGTCCGACCTGTTCACGTCGTCGGCCGCGCAGCGCGACGACTACGCGCGCTCCATCCGCGCGCGCATCCAGGAGCTCTACGGCACCCTGGGCGTGCGCTTCCCGATCTACGTGATCGTCACCAAGACCGACCTGCTGGCCGGCTTCGCCGAGTTCTTCGGCGACCTCGGCCGCGAGGCGCGGGCGCAGGTGTGGGGCACCACGTTCGACTTCCCCATGCCCGCCGGCGCGCCGCTGGGCGCCACCTTCGCGAGCGAGTTCGACGCGCTGGTGGGGCGGCTGAACGCGCGCCTGACCACCCGCATGGAAGAGGAGCGCGACCCGCAGCGCCGTGCCACGCTGTTCGCCTTCCCTCAGCAGTTCGCGGCGCTCAAGGAGATGCTCAAGTCCTTCCTGGACGAGGCCTTCCTCAGCTCCGCCTTCGGCGAGGAGCCGATGGTGCGCGGCGTCTACTTCACCAGCGGTACGCAGGAAGGCAGCCCGTTCGACCGCGTGCTGGGCAACATCTCGCGCGCCTACGGCCTGGAGCGCCAGGTGCTGCCGCCGGCGGCCGCCTCCGGGCGCAGCTATTTCCTCACGCACCTGCTGCGCAGCGTGATCTTCGCCGAGTCCGACATCAGCGGGCGCAGCGCCGTCATCGAGAAGCGGCGCAGCCGCATCGCGCTGGCAGCCTATTCGGTGCTGGCCCTGCTCTCGCTGCTGCTGATCGTCGGCTGGACGGTGAGCTTCGTGCGCAACCAGGTGCTGATCGGCGACGTCGCCACCGCCACGGCCGACCTCGCCCGGCGGACGGCGGCGCTGCCGCCGCTGCCCACGGGCGACGTCATGACGGTGCTGCCGGTCCTCGACGCCGCGCGCACCCTGCCCACCGGCTACGACGAGCGCGACGCCGGCGTGCCGATGTCGCGCGCCTTCGGACTGAGCCAGAGCGGCAAGCTGGGCACGCAGGCCAACCGGGCCTACCTGGGCCTGCTGCGCGACGTCTTCCTGCCGCGCATCGCGTTGCGGCTCGAGCAGCAGATCCGCGACGCCGATTCGCCGGAGGTGCGCTACGAGGCGCTCAAGACCTACGTGATGCTGTACGACCCGGCGCACCTGAAGGCGGCGGATGTCCAGGCCTGGGTGTCCGCCGACTGGGAGCGCACCTTGTCGCGCGACGTCACGCTGCAGCAGCGCTCGGCACTGCGCGATCACCTGGGCGCCGCGCTGGACCAGCTGCCGCTCGAGATGGTATTGCCGCAGGACCAGGGCCTCGTCGACCAGGTGCGCAAGCAGCTGGCCGCATCGTCGCTCGCCGAGCGCGCCTATTCGCGGCTGAAGCGCCTGGCCGCCGGCGGCGAGGGCATGCCCGATTTCCGCGTCACCGAGGCCGGTGGCCCGCAGGCGGCGCTGGTCTTCACGCGTGCGTCCGGCGCGCCGCTGTCGCAGGGCGTGCCCGCGCTGTTCACGGTGGCCGGCTTCGACAAGGGCTTCCGCGCGCAGGCACCGCTGCTGGTCAAGCAGCTCGGCGACGAGGAGGCGTGGGTGCTGGGCACGCAGTCGAACGGCTCGGGGGTCGCGCGCCTGGGCACGACGCTCACCGAGGTGCAGCAGCTGTACCTCAACGAGTACATCAAGACATGGGATGACCTGCTGGGCGACCTGCGCCTGGTCCAGTCCAACAGCCTGCAGGACAGCATCCGGACGATGGCCCTGCTGTCGGCGGGCGACTCGCCGCTGAAGCTGCTGCTCAATGGCGTGGCCAGGGAGACCAAGCTGGCCACCGGCAACGACAAGTCGGCCGAGGCCGTGGCCGCGGGCGTCCTCGACAAGGCTGCCGGTGCGATGCGCAGCACCGTCGACAAGCTCCTGGGCACGCCGACGGCCACGCCCGGCGCCACGGCCAAGCCCGAGGCGGTGGTCGACTCCCACTTCGAGCAGTTGCAGCGCGTCGTCGCCGGCCCGGCTGGGCAGCCGGTGCCGCTCGACGCGACCCTGGGCGTGTTGAAGGAGTACGAGGTGCAGCTGCGCGCCACCGACGAGGCCATCAAGCGCGGCGCGCCGCCCACGTCCGATGCGCTGATCGTCGCCCGGATCAAGAGCGAGGCCGACCGCATGCCACCGCCCATCAGCAACCTGCTCAACGGCCTGATCGCGCGCAGCGGCGCGCAGTCGGCCAGCGCCGGCCAGGCCGCGGTCAAGGCGGCCGCGGCGGGCGAGGTGGGCGGCTTCTGCAAGGCCGCCGTCGAAGGGCGCTATCCGTTCGCGCGGGGCGTCGGCAAGGAAGTGCCGCTGGGCGACTTCGCCAAGCTGTTCGCCCCCAACGGCGTGATCGACGGCTTCGCCAAGACCAAGCTCGTGGGCATGGTCGACATGAACGGCCCGGTGTGGAAGCCGATCCAGCTGGCCGCGGGCGTCGACGCGCTGCCGCCGGCCACGATCGCCAATTTCCAGCGCGCCGCGACGATCCGCGACGCCTTCTTCCCCGGCGGCGCGGCCAATCCGTCGGCCTCGCTGGACCTGCTGCTGCAGCGGGTGGACGACGGCGTCACCGAAGTGCAGCTGGCCATCGACGGCCAGGTCAGTGCCATGAAGCCGGGCAGCAATGCCGGGGCGCGCCTGAGCTGGCCCAGCCTGAGCCCGACCAGCCAGATCAAGCTGACGCTGCTGGTGGGCGGCAAGCCGTCGGCCACGCCGCTGATCTTCGACGGCCCGTGGGCGCTGTTTCGCTTCGTCGACGCCGGCAAGGTCGAGGGCGGCACCCCGGAGCGCCAGAGCGTGAGCTACGAACAGGGCGGCAAGCACGTCTTCTTCGAGCTGCGTTCGGGCAGCGTGCGCAACCCGATGCGGCTCGCGGAACTGGCGCAGTTCCGCTGCCCCGGCTGACGCGGCCCGGAGCGCGGCATGAGCGGCGGCGGGTTCTACGGCAAGCTGCCCAGCGAGGGCGATTTCGTCACGCGCCGCCTGCCGTGGGAGTTCACCGCCGCCTGGGACGAGTGGCTGCAACTGGGCATGCAGGCCTCGCGCGAGGCGCTGGGCGGGCGCTGGCTGGAGCTCTACCTGTCGGCGCCGATCTGGCGCTTCCAGGTGGCCCCGGGCGTCTGCGGGCCGCTGGGCTGGCGCGGGCTGTTCTTCGCGAGCGTCGACCGGGTCGGGCGCTACTTCCCCCTGACGCTGGCCTTCGCCGACCCCGGCCCCCCCGCGCTGGCCGCGCTCAGCGCCGAGCCCGAGGCCTGGCTCGCCGTGGAAGATGCCGCGCTCGCGGCGCTGGCGCCCACGCTGGCCGTGGCCGACTTCGACCGCGCCATGGAGGCGCTGGCCATGCCCGGGGGGGCGGCGGCCGACGCCGCGCGCCCGCGGGTGTGCCTCTACACCGCGGGCTCCGAGGCCGTCCCGGCGCGCGGCTTGCGCCTGGCGGCGCTGCCGCCGCCCGCGTCCTTCGTCGACCTGATCGCGCCGGCAGCCGCGGCCCCGGCCTCGTCCCTGGCCGACCTCCTGTGACCGCGCCGCACCGCCGCAGCCGACCCGTGACAGCCGCGTGTCTTGAGGGCATACCCTTGTACGTAGCTTGTCGTAGTGACCGCCGTGCCACCGTCCACATACACTAGCCCGTGCCCTGGCCGTGCCGTCGCGGCGGCCACCAGCCTCGGAGACCTTCCAACGTGATCGATATCGACGCCCTCGCGCGTCCCATTGACGACAATGAGCCGGCGGGCCCGGACCTGGAATACGCCGGCGTCGCGGAGCTCGATCGCTTCGCCGCCGGCACGCCCGGCACGATCGACCCCTCCACGCAGGAGCTGGTCGGTGCCGAGGAGCCGAACTGGCGCAAGGTCGGCGAACAGGCCACCGAGCTCCTGGGCAAGACCAAGGACCTGCGCGTCGCCGCCTGGCTCACCCGCGCCGAACTCGCCAACCGCGGCCTGCCCGGACTGGCCGACGGCCTGAAGCTGATCGCGACGTTGCTCGAGACCTTCTGGGATTCGCTCTACCCGATGCTCGATCGCGACGAGGGCGACGACCCGATCGAGCGCATGAACGTCCTTTCCAACCTGTCGCCCGACCCCGCGCAGTCGTACGGCTCGGCGAGCACCGAGGCCTTGCTGCGCACGCTGCGCGGCACCGTCATCGTCGAATCGCGCGAGGTCGGCCGGTTCACGGTGCGCGATCTCGACTACGTGCTCGGTCGCATGCAGCCGCCCGCCGGCCAGACGGCGCCGGCGCAGGGGTTGCTGGCCGCCGCCTGGAAGACGGGAGACCCCGTCGCCAACCAGGAAAGGCGCGACGGCATCGCCACCGGGCTGGCGGCCGTCCAGGCCATCGTCAAGCTGTTTTCCGAGCGCAGCGGCCAGCGCCCCAACCTGGATCTGCTGCAGAACACCCTGCGCCGGGTCGGCGAGTTCTACGCCGAGCAGGACGCCGCGACCGCCGCCGAGGCGGCGGATGCCGCCGGCGACGAGGAGTCCGCAGGCGAAGTAGGGGGGTCTGCCGGAGCCGCCGGGAAAATCCCCCGTTCGGGCGGCTTGGCATCGCGGGCGGATGCGGTGAGAATCCTCCAGCAGGTCGCCGTGTTTCTGCGCAAGTCCGAGCCCAGCAGCCCGGCGCCGATGTTTGTCGACCGTGCGGTCAAGCTTCTGCAGATGGATTTCAACGCGATCGTCAAGGAATTGATGCCGGACTCGCGCGATCGCATCGAGATGCTGGGAGGCATCTCGCTCGAAGAACCTGAATCAGACTGATAAGCGCCAACCGAATTGCCCAGGAGAGTACCGTCATGTCAGGAAGCAGCCAGAAGTTCATCGCCCGCAATCGGGCGCCGCGGGTCCAGATCGAGTACGACGTCGAGCTGTACGGCTCGAACAAGAAGATGCAGATCCCGTTCGTCATGGGCGTGATGGCGGACCTGTCGGGCAAGCCCGCCGAGCCGCTCGCCCCTGTCGCCGATCGCAAGTTCCTGGAAATCGACGTCGACAACTTCGACGAGCGCCTGAAGTCGATGAAGCCGCGGGTCGCGTTCGCGGTGCCCAACACGCTCACCGGCGAAGGCAACCTCAGCGTCGACATCACCTTCGAGAGCATGGCCGACTTCTCGCCCGACGCGGTGGCGCGCAAGGTGGGTGCCTTGAACAACCTGCTGGAAGCCCGCACGCAACTGAAGGACCTGCTGACCTACATGGACGGCAAGGTCGGCGCCGAGGAGCTGCTTGGCAACGTGCTGAAGAACCCCGAGCTGCTGAAGTCGCTCGCGGCCGCGCCCAAGCCCACCGACGCACCGGCCGAGTAAGCGCCGCGCCCCCGCGCGAAGCGCCCACGACCCGCCCAGAGATCCGAGGAGTCCCCCGATGACCACCCAACAAGAATCGACCGCCGCCGCCGGCGCGATGGCCGAGCTCGACGATTTCGCTGCCTTGCTGCAGAAGGAATTCAAGCCCAAGACCGACCAGGCGAAGTCCGCCGTCGAGAACGCCGTCCACACGCTCGCGCAGCAGGCCCTGGCCGACACCGCGCTGGTGTCCAACGACGTCTACAACACGATCGAAGGCCTGATCGCCGCGCTCGACAAGAAGCTGTCCGAGCAGGTCAACATCATCCTGCACCACGCCGACTTCACGAAGCTCGAAGGCGCGTGGCGCGGCCTGCATCACCTCGTCAACAACACCGAAACCGACGAGATGCTCAAGCTGCGGGTGATGAACATCTCCAAGACCGACCTGCACAAGACGCTCAAGCGCTACAAGGGCACGGCCTGGGACCAGAGCCCGATCTTCAAGAAGGTCTACGAAGAGGAATTCGGCCAGCTGGGCGGCAATCCCTACGGCTGCCTCGTGGGCGATTACCACTTCGACCACAGCCCGGTCGACGTCGAACTGCTCGCCGAGATGGCCAAGATCGCCGCCGCGGCGCACGCCCCGTTCATCGCCGGCGCCTCGCCGACCACGCTGCAGATGGATTCGTGGCGCGAGCTGTCCAATCCGCGCGACCTGACCAAGATCTTCGAGAACTCCGAATACGCCGCCTGGCGTTCGCTGCGCGAATCCGACGACTCGCGCTACATCGGCCTGGCGATGCCGCGCTTCCTGGCGCGCCTGCCTTATGGCGCCAAGACCAACCCGATCGAGGCGTTCGAGTTCGAGGAAGAAGTCGAGGGCGCCGACCACAACCGCTACGTGTGGGCCAATTCCGCCTATGCGATGGCCACCAACATCACGCGCGCCTTCAAGCTGTACGGGTGGTGCACCACGATCCGCGGCGTGGAATCCGGCGGCTCGGTGCCGAACCTGCCGGTGCACTCGTTCCCCACCGACGACGGTGGCGTGGACATGAAGTGCCCGACCGAGATCGCGATCTCCGATCGCCGCGAGGCCGAACTGGCCAAGAATGGCTTCATGCCCCTGGTGCACCGCAAGAACAGCGACTTTGCCGCGTTCATCGGCGCCCAGTCGCTGCAGAAGCCTGCCGAATACGACGATCCGGATGCCACGGCCAACGCCAACTTGGCCGCGCGCCTGCCGTACCTGTTCGCGTCGTGCCGCTTCGCGCACTACCTGAAGTGCATGGTGCGCGACAAGGTGGGCTCGTTCGCCAGCGCCAATTCCATGCAGCGCTACCTGAGCGACTGGATCAGCAACTACGTGGTCTCCAACCCGGAGAGCGCGGGACAGACCATCCAGGCGCAGAAGCCGTTGTCCGCTGCGGAGGTGATCGTCGAGGAGGTCGAGGGCAACCCCGGCTACTACACCTCGAAGTTCTTCCTCAAGCCTCACTACCAGCTCGAAGGGATGAGCATCTCCCTTCGGCTGGTTTCCAAACTGCCGTCCAGCAAGGCGGCCTGAGCCCTTCGGGGCGTAGTCCCAACAGGGGCGAATTCCGGCCTGCAGGGCTGGGATGGTTACAAGGAGCATAAAAATGGCAATGGACATGTTCATCAAGATCGATTCCCTGGCTGGCGAATCGAAGGATTCCACCCACAAGGGCGAGATCGACGTCCTGGCGTGGAGCTGGGGTGCATCCAACTCGGGCTCGGCCCACGTCGGCGGCGGCGCCGGTGCCGGCAAGGTCAACGTGCAGGACCTGTCCTTCACGAAGTACCTCGACAAGTCCACCCCTGACCTGCTGCTGTCCACCTGCAACGGCAAGCATTGGGATCAAGCGGTCCTGGTCGTCCGCAAGGCCGGCGAGACCCCGCTCGAGTACCTGAAGATCACGATGAGCGAAGTGCTGGTCACCAGCATGTCGCAAGGCGGCTCGGGGGGCGAGGACCGCCTGACCGAGAACGTCACGCTGAACTTTGCCAAGGTGAAGGTCGAGTACGTCGAGCAGGCGGCCAAGGGCGGCAAGGGCGCCACGCCGTCGATGGGCTGGAACATCTCGGAAAACGTCAAGCTGTAATCCGCGCACGACCGGTCCGCTCGCGGATCGGTCGTCTTCCTCGCGCGCCTTGCCTTGCGACCGCAGGGTCGATGGCGAGACGCACAGCGCAGGAAGATCGATTTCCTGAAGGCGCCGGTCCATTGGCCGGCGTCGCCATTTTTCCCCGGGGTGAGTGTCCATGGCGTCCATCGATCTCGCGATGCAGTTTTCCTCTGCCGACCCGTTGGCGCATTTCGACGAACTGCGTCGGATGATCCAGAAGCAGCCGCAGCGGTCCGACCTGCGGATCTTCCTGTTCCAGCTCTACTGCGTGCAGGGCGAATGGATCAAGGCCGCGACGCAGCTCGATGTGCTGCTGGAACTCGACCCGTCTTCCAAGCCGATGGTGGAGACCTACCGCGAGGCCCTGCGCTGCGAGGCGTTGCGGCGCGAGGTCTTCGAGGGCAAGCGTTCGCCGCTTGTGCTGGGTCAGCCGCAGGACTGGCTGGCCATGATGATCGAGGCCCTGCGCGTGGATGCCGAAGGCCGCGCCGACGCCGCCGCCGCGCTGCGGGCCCAGGCCCTCGAGATCGCGCCGGCCACGTCGGGCACGCTCGACGACGCGCCGTTCGCCTGGCTGGCCGACGCCGATTCGCGGCTGGGACCGGTGATCGAAGCCATCATCAACGGCAAGTACTACTGGCTGCCGGTTTCGCGCCTGATGCGCATCGAGATCGACAAGCCGGCCGACCTGCGCGACTTCGTATGGACGCCGGCCACGCTCACGCTGGAAAACGGCGCGGCCAACGTCGCCCTGATCCCGACCCGCTACCCCGGCACCGAGCGCGAGTCCGACACCGCGCTGCGGCTGGCCCGCGCCACCGACTGGCGCGAGCAGCCGGGCGGTGCCTGGCACGGCGTCGGCCAGCGCATGCTGACCACCGATCAGGCCGAGATCGCGCTGCTGGACGTGCGCGTGATCGCCTTCGACACCGAGCTCGTGGAGGCCGCGGCGCCCGCCGCCGACGCCACGCCGCAAGCCGATGGCTGAGGCGCTGTCGCGCGACCGGCTCTACCCGTCGCTGCTCGATCGTCTCGTCGACGAAGAACCGGGCCGCACGACCGAACCGCGCGAGAACCGCTCGGCCACGTTGCAGCGGCTGCGCGACAACGTGCTGCGCGACTTGAACTGGCTGTTCAACGCCACGCAGTCCAGCATCGATTTCGATGACGACCCGCTGCTGGTCGGCTCGGTCATCAACTACGGCATGCCGCCGCTCGCGGGCCGCCCGGCATCGCAGTACGACCTCGGCGAGCTGACGCGCGTGCTGCGCGAGGTGATCCTGCGCTTCGAGCCGCGCATCATCGCGCACACGCTCAAGGTCAGCGCCGAACGCGCCAGCGCCGATTCGCACAACGTGCTGGGCTTTCGCATCGAAGGCCAGCTCTGGTCGCAGCCGATCCCGCTCGAGATCTTCATGCGCACCGAAATCGACCTCGAGAGCGGCATGACACAGGTCGTCGAATCCAAGGCCCCTTAAGACAACCCCACGCCAGGCCACGATGGATCCCCGTCTACTCGGCTACTACCGCCAGGAACTGCTGCACATCCGCGATGCCGCGGCGGAATTCGCGCGCGAGCACCCGAAGATCGCCGCCCGGCTCGCCCTCGACCAGACCACCTCCGGCGGCGAGTGCGTCGACCCCTATGTCGAGCGCCTGCTGGAGGGCTTCGCCTTCCTGGCCGGCCGCGTGCACTACCAGCAGGACGCCGAGTACGCGCGCTTCACGCAGTACCTGCTCGAGCTGGTCTATCCGGGCTACCTGGCGCCGACGCCGTCGATGCTCATCGCGCAGTTCGACGCCGACTTCGATGACCCGGCGCTGGCCGCTGGCCCGGTGGTGCCGCGCGGCAGCGCGATGAGCTCCCGCCTGCAGCCCGGCGAGCGCACCGCGTGCCGCTTCACCACCGGCCAGGCCGTGCGGCTATGGCCGCTGCGCATCGCCCAGGCGCGCTTCCAGTCGCACGTCACCGACGTGCCGCCTGCGGCGCTCGCCGGCCTGCTCTCGCCCAATGCCTGCCTGCGAGTGCGCTTCAAGGTGGGTGCGTCGCTGATCGCCAACCAGCTCGAGCTCGACGAACTGGTCCTGCACATGGCTGGCGACGACGGCATCGCGCACCGTGTCTACGAGCAGCTGTTCGCGCGCTGCCTGGCCATCGCGGTCGTCGATCCGTTGCGCCGCCAGTCGCTGGCCGGCGTGCTGGGCCCCGACGCGCTGACGCCGGGCGGCTTCGAGGACGACGAGGCCTTGATGCCGGTGCAGGATCGCGCGCTGTCGGGCTACCGGCTGCTCAAGGAGTACGCCGCGTTCCCGGCGCGCTACCTGTTCGCGCGGATCAAGGGCCTGCGCGAGCTCGTCGGGCGGATCGGCTCGTCGGAGTTCGAGCTGCTGTTCATCACCGACCGCAGCGACGTCACGCTGGAGAAGTCGCTCGACCCGTCCAACTTCGCGCTGCACTGCACGCCGGCGATCAACCTGTTTCGCAAGCGCGCCGACCGCGTCGAGGTGAACACGCGCGACCACGAGTTCCACGTGGTCAGCGATCGCGCGCGGCCGATGGACTACGAGGTGTTCTCCCTGCTGTCGGTGGCAGGCATCGACAAGTCTGGCGTGACCCAGGTGCGCGAGTTCAAGCCGCTGTACGCGCGCTACGACGACGCCGGCGCCGACTCCTACGCCTTCTACTCCACGCGCCGCATGCAGCGCGTGCCTTCGGAGTCGGCGCGCCAGCGCGGCCCGCGCAGCGGCTACATCGGCACCGAGCTCTACGTGACGCTGGCCGATCCGCAGAGCGCGCCCTGGCCCGCGTCGGTGGTGCAACTGGCCGTCGACACGCTCAGCACCAACCGCGACCTGCCGCTGACCCTGACCATCGGCAGCGCCAATGACTTCTACCTGGAGGAGAACACGCCGGTCAAGGGCATCCGCTGCATCCGCGGGCCCACGCGCCCCGTGGCGCCGGTGGGCGAGGGCAAGGGGCCGTGGCGCGCGCTGAGCCACCTGTCGCTGAACTACCTGTCGCTGATCGACAGCGAGGGCAAGGGCGGTGCCGCCTCGCTGCGCGAGTTGCTGTCGCTGTACGGGCTCGACGAGCTGTCGCCGCTGCACAAGCAGCTCGAGGGCCTGGTCTCGGTGCGCAGCGAGGCGGCCATCAGCCGCGTGCCGGTCAAGGGCCCCATCGTGTTCGGGCGCGGGACCAAGGTGTGGCTGTCGCTGGACGAGCGCGCCTTCGAAGGCACCGGCATCCTGGTGCTGGGCGCGGTGCTCGACCGCTTCCTGGCCCGCTACGCCAGCATGAACAGCTTCACGCAGCTGGTGCTCGCGTCGCAGTCGCGCGGCGTCGTCAAGACCTGGCCGCCGCGCATCGGCGCGCGCTCGGTGCTATGAGCGAGCTGCCCGCGGCGCCGGCGCACGCCGAGGACGAGGATCCGGAAGGAACCCGCATCCTCAGCGTGGCCGACGTGCTGGGCGCGCTCGACGCGCTGCAGGGCGAGGTCGGCGTCCAGGCCGCCGCGGTGGCCGAAATGCTGGCGCGCAAGGAGGCCGCGTCGGCCGCGCGCCACGAGGCGCGCCAGGAACTCCTGCGCCAGCTCGCCGACGAGCCGCACAAGTTTGGCTTCTTCCAGGCGGTGCGCCTGCTCGAGAGCGCGCATCCGGGCCTGCCGCGCATCGGTACCTCGCTGCGCTTGCGCGACGATCCGATCCGCTTCGCGCAGTCGCCGTCGCTGTCGTTCGCGCCGGCCACCATCGCGCGCTTCACGGCCGGCGAGGGCGGAACGCCGCCCACGTTGCAGCAGCGTTTCTTCGGCCTGTTCGGTGCCAACGGCCCGCTGCCGCTGCACCTGACCGAGTATGCGCGAGAGCGTTCGCGCCGCACGCCCTCGGATCGCGCGCTGGTGCGCTTCCTGGACATGTTCCACCACCGGCTGCTGTCGCTGCTGTACCGCGCCTGGGCCGAGGCGCAGCCCGCCGTCAGCCTCGACCGCCCGGACGACGATCCGTTCAGCCGCTGGGTGGGCTCGATCGCCGGCTACGGACAGGCCACGCTGACCGGCCGCGATTGCGTGCCCGACGGCGCCCGGCTGGCCGCCGCCGGCATCCTGGGCCGCGCCGTACATGGCGCCGAGGGCCTCGAGCGCGTGCTCAACGACTTCTTCCGCGTGCCGGTGCGCGTGCACCAGTGGCAGCCGCACTGGATGCGCTTGCCCGAGGAGGCGCACTCGCGCATCGGCCTGCGCCGCGCGCCGGTGGCGCTCGGCCAGAGCGCGGTCATCGGCGCCAAGGTATGGGACTGCCAGACCCGCTTCCGCATCGAGATCGGTCCGCTCACCCTGGAGCAGTACAAGCGCTTCCTGCCGGGCGGCGAGAGCATGAAGCGGCTGCGCGACTGGGTGCTGAACTACATCGGCCACGAGCTGTCGTGCGAGATGCACCTGGTGCTGAAGAAGGAAGAAGTGCCGGCCGTCAGGCTGGGCGCCGCCGGCGCGCTGGGTTGGACGTCGTGGCTGGGGCCGCGCGCGTCGCCGGCGCCGGCGGGCGACCTGGTGCTGGGTATCACCTGACGATGCATGCGGCAGGCGCAACCCCGCCTCCGCATGAAAGGGGATTGAAAAGCCCCGGCAACAAAGCTCCAATCGAATCAGCCATCCAACTGGGCACGTCGAGGCCCGCATGAGGAGTTCCCTGTGAGTGAAATCAGTCGTGTCGCGTTGTTCGGCAAGCTCAATCCGGTGGCCTACAAGGGGATCGAGGGGGCGACGGTCTTCTGCAAGCTCCGGGGCAACCCGTACGTCGAGCTGGTGCACTGGCTGCACCAGCTGATCCAGGCCAGCGACAGCGACCTGCACCGCATCTTCAAGCACTACGCGCTCGATGCGTCGCGGCTGGCCGGCGACATCACCACGGCCCTCGACGCGCTGCCGCGCGGCGCCACGGCCATCTCCGACTTCTCGCCGGTGATCCAGGACCTGATCGAGCGCGGCTGGGTCTACGGCACGCTGCAGTACGGCGAGAGCGCGGTGCGCACCGGCCTTCTGATGATGGGCGCCGTCAAGACGCCCAACCTGCGCAACGCGCTGTACGCGGTGTCGGCCGAGTTCCGCAAGATCAAGCCGGACGACTTCTCCGACAACTTCGCCAGGATCGTCTCGGGCTCGCCCGAGGACACCCTCGCGGCGAGCGACGGCTCCAACGTCGGCGGCGGCGCGCAGCCGGGCGAGGCCAGCGGCGCCGTGGCGCCGGCGCAGATGGGCAAGCAGGAAGCGCTCAAGAAGTTCACCGTCGACCTCACCGCGCAGGCGCGCAGCGGCAAGATGGATCCCATCGTCGGCCGCGACGACGAGATCCGCCAGGTGGTCGACATCCTGATGCGCCGGCGCCAGAACAACCCGATCCTGGTCGGCGAGGCCGGCGTGGGCAAGACGGCGGTGGTCGAGGGCTTCGCGCAGCGCATCGCGCGCGGCGACGTGCCGCCCAGCCTGAAGGACGTGCAGCTGCTCACCCTCGACGTCGGCCTGCTGCAGGCCGGCGCCAGCATGAAGGGCGAGTTCGAGCAGCGCCTGCGCTCGGTCATCGACGAGGTGCAGGCCAGCCCCAAGCCCATCATCCTGTTCATCGACGAGACCCACACCCTGGTGGGCGCCGGCGGCGCCGCCGGCACCGGCGACGCGGCCAACCTGCTCAAGCCGGCGCTCGCGCGCGGCCAGCTGCGCACCATCGGCGCCACCACCTGGGCCGAGTACAAGAAGTACATCGAGAAGGATCCGGCGCTCACCCGCCGCTTCCAGAACATCCAGGTCGACGAGCCCAGCGAGACCAAGGCCATCCTGATGATGCGCGGCGTCGCCAGCACGATGGAGAAGCACCACAAGGTGCAGATCCTCGACGAGGCGCTCGAGGCCGCCGTCAAGCTGTCGCACCGCTACATCCCGGCGCGCCAGCTGCCCGACAAGTCGGTGAGCCTGCTCGACACCGCGTCCGCGCGCGTGGCCATCAGCCTGCACGCGGTGCCGGCCGAGGTCGACGACTCCCAGCGCCGCATCGAGGCGCTGGAGACCGAGATCGGCATCATCGCCCGCGAGGCCGCCATCGGCATCCCGACGGCCGACCGCGAGGAATCCGTCAACGCCCTGCTGGCCGCCGAGAAGGAGCGCCTGGTCGGCCTGCGCAAGCGCTGGGACGACGAGAAGGCGCTCGTCGACCGCCTGCTCGCGCTGCGCTCGAAGCTGCGCGGCTCGCTGCAGCCCATCGAGGGCACGGGCAGCGCGCTCGAGGCCAGCGCCGACAAGGCGGCCGAGCCCCAGGCGATGCTGAGCGACGGCGAGCGCAACGACGTGATGTCCGAGCTGCGCGGCGTGCAGGACGAGCTCACCAAGCTGCAGGGCGAGAACCCACTGATGCTGCCGACGGTGGACTTCCAGGCGGTGGCCAGCGTGGTCGGCGACTGGACGGGCATCCCCGTGGGCCGCATGGCCGCCAACGAGATCGACACCGTGCTGAAGCTGCCCCAGCTGCTCGGCAAGCGCGTGATCGGCCAGGATCACGCGATGGAGATGATCGCCAAGCGCATCCAGACCTCGCGCGCGGGCCTGGACAACCCGAACAAGCCGATCGGCGTGTTCATGCTGGCCGGCACCTCCGGCGTCGGCAAGACCGAGACCGCCATTGCGCTGGCCGAGGCGCTGTACGGCGGCGAGCAGAACCTGATCACGATCAACATGAGCGAGTACCAGGAGGCCCACACGGTCTCGTCGCTCAAGGGGGCCCCCCCGGGGTATGTGGGCTACGGCGAGGGCGGCGTGCTCACCGAGGCAGTGCGGCGCAAGCCCTACAGCGTGGTGCTGCTCGACGAGGTCGAGAAGGCGCACTCCGACGTGCACGAGCTGTTCTTCCAGGTCTTCGACAAGGGCTGGATGGAGGACGGCGAGGGCCGCCAGATCGACTTCAAGAACACGCTGATCCTGCTGACCACCAACGCCGGCACCGACATGATCGCCAACCTCTGCAAGGATCCGGACCTGATGCCCGATCCGGAAGGCATGGCCAAGGCGATCCGCGAGCCGCTGCTCAAGATCTTTCCGCCGGCGCTGCTGGGCCGCCTGGTCACGATCCCGTACTACCCGCTGTCCGACGAGATGCTGGGCAAGATCGTCGTGCTGCAGCTGAACCGCATCAAGAAGCGCATCGAGGCGCGCTACAAGATGCCGTTCAACTACGACGACGACGTCGTCAAGCTGGTGGTCAGCCGCTGCACCGAGAGCGAGTCGGGCGGCCGCATGATCGACGCCATCCTCACCAACACGATGCTGCCCGAGATCTCGCGCGAGTTCCTCACGCGCACGATGCAGGCCACGCCCATCACGGGCGTGCGCGTGGGCGTCAAGGACGGCGAGTTCGCCTACACCTTCGACTGATGTGCGGCCGGACCGTCGTCCCGGACGGGCGGCCGGACTCGGCGAAGTCGGTTGCCGACGACGCGCAGCCCGGCGGCGGCCTGTAGCCCTCGGCGCGTGCCGCCGCGTCGCCCGGGCACCCGGCCCGCCCACCCGCAGACCGGGGTGCTGATGCCATGGTGGACTGGAACCGCAAGTTCAGCAGCGAATACGACGCCGCGCGCGTCGCGCTCGCCGGCGCCGACGCGTTCGAGCCGGGCTGGCAGCCGATGGTGGCGCGGCTCGCGCGCCTGATGGGGCTGGCCGGCTTCGACGTGGCGCGCGCCGACGCGCTCGACGAGCTGCGCCGGCGCGCCACCCAGGGCGACGACGCCGAGCGCGTGGACGAGGCCGACGGGCTGCTGCGCGCCGCCGCGCCGGCGCTGGCCGGCGACAACCTCCTGGCAGCGGAGGTCCGCCAGCGCGCCGCCGCCCTGAAGCTGCTGTGCCACGTGCACCTGGAGAGCCGCAGCGGCAGCCGCGGCGTCTGGATCGTCGCGCTGCCGGCCGAGTTCACCAACTGGCCCAGCCGCCAGTTCGCCGACGAGGCGGCCACGCCGGCCGGCATGCGCCAGCTGCTGGCGGGCCGGCGCGAGCACTTCGAGCCGGCGCAGCGGCGCTGGCTCGGAGTGGCCACGCTGCAGGGCCTGGCCTGGTGCCAGCGCGCCACGATGGTGCTGGCCGACGCCCGTCCCGCGCGCGCGGCGCCCGCAGGCCTGCCCGCGCATCGCGCCGAGGCGCGCGCGCTGGTGCGCCGCTGGTTCGCCGAGCCCGGTCTTGGCGACGGCGCGCTCGACGCGCTCGTGGCCACGCTGACCCGCGGTTTCAAGGCCATCGTCGCCACGCTCAACCGCGGACGCTTCGTCATCACCGACTGGGTGCCGCTGCGCGGGGCGCGCGGCGCCGACGAGGCCGACTTCCTGCGCACCGAGGCGTTCGCGTTCCGCGCGCGCGGCGAGGGCATGGACGTGGTCTACGTCGAGGGCGCGTTCTTCGACGACGTCGCCGGCAACGTGCTGCGCGGGCAGGCCAACTGGACGCGCATCCTCGTGCACGAGCTGTCGCACCTGGTGTGCGGCACCCACGACGTCGACGACGGCCAGTCGCGCTATGCCTGGTCGGGTATCGGCCCGCACGCCGGCTATCCCAGCACCGCCACGCTGCGCAACGCCGACAACTGGGCCTTCTTCGCGGCCGACTGCGCGGGGGCGTTGACGCCGGGCCAGCGCGAGACGGCGCTCAGGAAGACCTGAACGCGCGCGGCGTCCGCGCTCACATCGGCTTGAACAGGTGCACGTAGGCCCGGCTCACCGGCAGCTCGTCCTTCCTGCCCGCGATGCGCACGTACAGCCGGCTCGCATCGTCGCGCCGCGTGCCGGCCAGGTGCGCGAGGTTGACGATCGTCGACCGGTGGACCTGCCAGAACTGCTGGGCGTCGAGCTGCGCCGCGAGTTCGGCGATCGGCGTGCGGATCAGGTACTCGGCCTGCGCGGTGCGCACGCAGGTGTACTTGTCGTCGGCCTGGAAGAACAGCACGTCGGCCACCGCCACCTGGTGCGTCAGTTCACCCTGGCTCGCGCGGATCCAGCGCAGCGGCGGCGGCGGCGGCGCGGCGCCGGCCTGCAGGGCACGCAGCGCGCGGGCGAGGCGCGCGTCGTCCGGCGGGTCGCCGTCGGCGCCGTCGCGCGGCGCGAGCGCGCGGCGCAACCGGTCGACGGTGCGCGCCAGGCGCTCGGCGGTCACCGGCTTGAGCACGTAGTCCAGTGCCTCGGCGTCGAAGGCGGTGAGCGCGTACTCGTCGTAGGCGGTCACGAACACGACCCGGGTCAGGCCCTCGATGCCGGCAGCCACCTCGAGGCCGGTGAGGCCGGGCATCTGGATGTCGAGGAACGCGATGTCGGGCTGCAGCTCGGCGATGCCGGCCGCGGCCTCGAGGCCGTTGCGGGCGATCGCGACGATCTCGAGTTCGGGCCACAGCGCGGCCAGCTGGTCGCGCAGGTAGTGGGCGAGGTGGGCTTCGTCGTCGGCGATGAGGGCGCGAGGCATGGCGGGCACGTCCGTCGAGGGTTGGGGGCTTGTCAGGCGGCGCTGGCTTGCTGCCAGGGAACGATGAGGCAGGCGCGCGTGCCGGTGCCGTGCACGTCGGCGAGATCGGCCAGGCTCAGCCGGGCGGCCGGGCCGAAGCGGCCCTGCAGGCGCTCGCGCAGGTTGTGCAGCGCGATGCCGTTGCCGTCGGGGCCGCCGGCCACCGCGCGGCGCGGGCGGCGCGCCGCCTCGGCCAGGCCGGCGCCGTCGTCCTCGACGCACACCTGCAGCGCGTCGCGGCCGTCCAGCACGGCGCGGGTCGCCGTCACGCGCACGCGGCCGCCGTCGACCTGCGGCTCCAGGCCGTGCTTGACCGCGTTCTCGATCAGCGGCTGCAGCACCAGCGGCATCAGCGCGGCGCCGTGCAGGGCCGGGTCGACGTCGATCTCGAAGCGCAGGCGATCGCCCATGCGCGTGCGCATCAGCTGCAGGTAGCGCCGCGCCAGCTCCAGCTCGCTGCCCAGCGTGCTGTCGTCGTGGCGCAGGCCGCCCAGCGACGCGCGCAGGTAGTCGGTGAGCGCCTCCAGCATGTGCCTGGCGCGTGGCGCGTCGGCGTCGATCAGGCTGATGACGTTGGCCAGCGTGTTGAACAGGAAGTGCGGCTCCATCTGGCCCTGCAGCAGCCGCAGTTGCGCTTCGCTGGCGCGCATCTCGGCGCGGATCTGGTTGGTGCGCATCGAGAAGTACGAGTAGAACGCGAGGCTGATCGCCAGCGAGAGCACCACCAGCGAAACCACGTTGCCCGAGTGCATGTCCGTGAACTGGCGCAGGTTGCCGAACACCAGCGTCATGCCGATCGGCCAGCCGATGGCCACGCCCAGCAGCGGCACCGTGGAGAAGAACGCGGTGCGCCGCCAGCCGTGCAGGCCGGCCAGCCGCCGGGGGCCGAGCAGGGGAAAGGCGATCTTGAACACGGCCTGGATGGCGATGCCGATGGACAGCGACACGGTCAGGTTGCGCCCGTACCACGTGGCCCATTCCCGCAGGTCGAGCCACTGGGCCAGCGTGGTCGCGTTGACCGCGAAGCCCAGCACGGTGAAGCCCGCGGCGACCACCAGCGAGAAGGCCAGGGTCCATGTCCACTGCACCCACAGCGGCGGCGCGGTCGGCGCGGTGGCGGACAGCCAGAGCCGCCAGGCGGCGCGCAGCTCGGCAATGGAACGGGGGTGGGCGGTGTTCATGGATTGCCAGTGTAGGCACCGCCGCGCCGGGCGCCATCCGGGCGCGACCGCCGGCGGGTGCGACCGACGAATCGACAGCCGACGGCGCGAGCCGCCCGCGCGCCGTCGCGGCGGGCGGACGGAGGCGACCCGTAGAATCGCCCGCAACCCTCCAGCCTCGGAAAACACCCCCATGCAAGTCAAAGCATCCGCCTTCAAGGCCTACGACATTCGCGGCATCGTCGACGAGGCGCTCGACGACGCCTTCGCCGAGCACCTGGGCCGCGCGTTCGGCAGCGAGGCCGTGCGCCTGGGCGAGAAGGCGGTGGCGGTGGGCCGCGACGGCCGCGTGTCCGGGCCGCGCCTGGCGGCCGCGCTGATCCGCGGCCTGGCCTCCACCGGGCTGGACGTGGTCGACATCGGCGCCGTCACCACGCCCATGCTCTATTACGTGGCGGCCACGCGCGGCCGGCACGGCTGCCACTCGGGCATCCAGGTCACCGGCAGCCACAACCCGAAGAACTACAACGGCTTCAAGATGGTGCTGGCCGGCCGCGCGATCTACGGCGAGGACATCCAGCAGTTGCGTCGCCTGATGGAGAGCGAGACCTACGCGACGGGCGCGGGCCGTGTCGCGAAGATGGACATCCTGGCCGAGTACACCCACCGCATCGTCGGCGACTGCAAGCTGGCGCGGCCGATGAAGATCGTCGTCGACTCCGGCAACGGCATCCCCGGCGCGTCCGCGCCCGGCATCCTGCGTGCGCTCGGCTGCGACGTGATCGACCTCTACAGCCGCGTCGACGGCGACTTCCCGAACCACCACCCGGATCCTTCCAAGCCGGAGAACCTGGTCGACCTGATCCGCACCGTGCACGCCACCGAGGCCGAACTGGGCCTGGCGTTCGACGGCGACGGCGACCGCCTGGGCGTGGTCACCCGCGGCGGCAACATCATCTACCCCGATCGCCAGTTGATGCTGTTCGCGCGCGACATCCTCACCCGCGTCAAGGGCGCGCCCGTCATCTTCGACGTCAAGTGCTCGCAACGCCTGCCCATCGCCATCCGCGAAGCCGGCGGCACGCCGCTGATGTGGAAGACGGGCCACTCGCTGGTCAAGGCCAAGCTCAAGGAGACCGGCGCGCCGATCGCCGGCGAGATGAGCGGCCACATCTTCTTCAGCGAGCGCTGGTACGGCTTCGACGACGCCACCTACACGGCCGCGCGACTGCTCGAGATCCTGTCGCGCAGCGCCGACCCGAGCACGGTGCTCGACGCGCTGCCCACCAGCTTCAGCACGCCCGAGCTGAACGTGGCCTGCGCCGAGGGCGAGCCGCCGAAGATCATCGAGCGCCTGCTCGCCGAGGCGACGTTCCCCGGCGCCGAGATCCTGACCATCGACGGCCTGCGGGCCGAGTACCCGGACGGCTTCGGCCTCGTCCGCGCGTCCAACACCACGCCGGTGCTGGTGCTGCGCTTCGAGGGCCACACCGACGCGGCGCTGCAGCGCATCCAGCGCGACTTCATGGCCGCGCTGCGCAAGGTCAAGCCCGACGCCGAGGTCGGCGCGGCCGCGCATTGAGCCTTCCCGTGACCAGGCCGCCGGCGATGACCTTCAAGCAACGCCTCGCGCTGCGCGCCTACACGTTCGCGCTGCGCCTGCTGGTGCCGGCCATCCTGCTGCGCTACTGGCTGCGCGGCCGCCAGGAGCCCGGCTATCGCTTCGCGATGCGCGAGCGCCTGGGCTACGGCCCCGAGATCGAGCCCGGCTCGATCTGGGTGCATGCGGTGTCCTTGGGCGAGACGCGCGCCTCGGGCGCGCTCATCGACGCGTTGCGGCTGCGCCGCCCCGAGATGCGGCTGCTGCTGACCCACGGCACCGCCACCGGCCGCGACGCGGGCCAGGTGCTGATGCGCAACGGCGATCGCCAGTCCTGGCTGCCGCTCGACACCCCGGGCGCGGTGCGTCGCTTCCTGCAGCGCACCCGGCCCGCCGTCGGCGTGCTGATGGAGACCGAGATCTGGCCCAACCTGCTGCACGCGGCCGACGCGCGCGGCGTGCCCATGGTGCTGGCCAACGCCCGCCTGTCCGAGCGCAGCGCGCGGCGCGGCGAGCGCTTCGGCGCACTGATGCGGCCGGCGGCCGCGCTGGTCACCGACGTGCTCGCGCAGACCGAGGACGACGCCGGGCGCTTGCGCGAGGCCGGCGCGCAGCGCGTCGCGCTCTCGGGCAACCTGAAGTTCGACGTGCGCCCGTCGCCGGCCCTGCTGGCACGCGGGAAGAAGTGGCACCAGGCCCTCGGCCGACCCGTGGTGCTGGCCGCCATCACGCGCGAGGGCGAGGAGGCGGAGCTGATGCGTGAATGGGGCCGCACCACCGGCCGCAATCCGTTCCTGATCGTCGTGCCGCGCCATCCGCAGCGTTTCGACGAGGTGGAGGCCCTGCTGGTGCAGCATGGCCTGCGCGTGGCCCGCCGCAGCGCGTGGGGCGACATGCCCTCGGCCGCGGCGCTCGCGGTCGACGCGTGGCTGGGCGACTCGCTGGGCGAGATGCCGCAGTACTACGCGAGTGCCGACGTCGCCTTGCTGGGCGGCAGCTTCATGGCGCTGGGCGGCCACAACCTGATCGAGGCGGCGGCCTGCGGCTGCCCGATCGTGATGGGCCCGTCCACGTTCAACTTCGCCGAGGCCGCGCGCCAGGCCGCGCTGGCTGGCGCCGCCTGGCAGGAGCCCGACATGGCGCACGCGCTGCACCGCGCGCTGCAGGTGGTGGGCAGCGACCTGCAGACCGTGGCCAGCGCGCGCGCGCTCGCGTTCGCGGCCACGCACAAGGGCGCGGCCGAGCGGATGGCCGAGCGCATCGTGCGGCTGCTGTAGCCCGCCGCCGCCCGCCGCCGACGCACGAGGAGGAACCGATGCAGCTCGTCGTCCATCCGCTGACACCGGATCGCTGGGCCGACCTGGAGGCCGTCTTCGAGGCCCGCGGCTGTTCCGTCGCGCGGGGCTGCTGGTGCATGTACTACCGGGTCCGCGGCAAGGGCGCCTACACGCGGCCGGGTGATGAACAGCGCGTGCGCAGCAAGGCGGCGCTCGCGGCCCTGGCCGCTGCCGATCCGCCGCCCGGCCTGCTGGGCTACCTGGGTCCGACGCCCGTGGGCTGGATCTCGCTGGGCCCGCGGCAGGACTATGCGAAGCTGGCGAACTCGCCGGCGATGAAGCCGGTCGACGACCAGCCCGTGTGGTCCATCGTCTGCTTCGTCGTGCCGTCCGAGTACCGCCGGCAGGGCGTCGCCGGGGCCTTGCTGGCCCGGCGCCGTCGACTATGCGCGCCGGCGCGGCGTGCGGCTGCTGGAGGCCTATCCGGTGGACAAGGCGCAGCCGTCGGCCAGCGACGCGCCCTGGTTCGGCTCGAAGCGCCTGTTCGACGACGCGGGCTTCGAGGAGGTGGCCCGGCGCAAGCCGGCGCGGCCGGTGGTGCGCCTGAAGCTCGTCGACGGCTAGCGCGGGACTACTTCACCAGCAGCGCGTCGATCGGCAGCAGGTCGTTGCCGGTCAGGTTGCCGGCGGCCTGGCGCAGCTTCAACTGCGAGACGAGGTACTGGTAGCGCGCGCCGGCGGCGTCGCGCTGGGTGGAGTACAGCTGCGACTGCGCGTTGAGCACGTCGAGGTTGACCTTGACGCCCACCTTGTAGCCCAGCAGCGTCGCGTCGAGCGCCAGCTTGCTGGAGGCCTCGGCGGCCTCGAGCGCCTTGACCTGCGCAGCCTGCGTCAGCGCGCCGACGAACGCGGTGCGGGTGCCCAGGACGACGCTGTTGTGGGCGCCATCGGCATCGGTGCGGGCTTTCTGTTCCAGGGCCACGGTCTCGCGCACGCGGTTCTGGATCGCGAAGCCGGAGAACAGGGGCACGTTGAGCGTGACCGACACGCCCGCGTTGCGGCTGTTGCCGGTGAAGGCGCCCACGGAGTCGATCGCCTCGTGCGCCCGGCTGCGGCCATAGGTGGCATTGGCCACCACCGTTGGCAGGTGGCCTGCCTTGGCGCGCTCGGTCTCGAGCTCGGTGACCTGCAGGTTCAGCCGGGCCTGGCGCAGGGCCGGGCTGTCGGATTCTGCCAGCGCCACCCAGTCCGAGGCCTGGCTGGGCACCACCGGCGGCAGCACTGCGGGAAGGATCAGCGGATGCGGCGTGACGCCGCTGCGGCCGACGAGCTGGTCCAGCGCCAGCTTGGCCACCAGCAGGTCGTTCTCCGCGGCGATCTGCTGCGAGCGTGCCAGGTCGGCGCGGGCCTCGGCTTCGCGGGTGTCGGTGATGGTGGCGTTGCCGACCTCGAAGTTGCGCTTGGCCGAGGCGAGCTGCTCGCCGATGGCCTTGCTGTTGCCCTGCACCGAAGTGAGCGCGTCGGCCGCGGCCAGCACGTTGAAGTAGGCCTGCGCGACGCGCACGATCAGGTCCTGTTCGGCCTGGGCCAGCTGCGACTGCGCCAGGTCCTCGAGCTTCTGCGCCTGGTCGACCGACAGGTCGTTCTGGCGATTGAAGATGTTCTGCTGCGCATTGAGGGTGGCGCCGAGGCTGGTGGTCTTGACCGTCTCGTCCGCGATGCCGGTCGAACCCAGTTGCGGCGACGTGCTGTTGTCGCGTGCCGCCTGCACCTGCAGGCCCGCGGTGGGCAGGTGCACGGCACGCGCCTGCTCGTAGCGGTAGTGCGCTGCGTCGGCGCTCGAACGCGCACCGAGGTAGGTGGCATCGACGCCGCGTGCGGCCTGCACGACTTCGGTCAGGCTCTGGGCCTGCGCGCCGACGGCGCCGAAGGCCAGGACGAGGGCGCCGACGAGCGGCTTGAGGGCCGGCGACATCGAGGCGAGACCTGCGCGCGAAATGGGCATGGAAAATCCTTGGGTGATCGAGCCGGTTGGCGTTGGGACAGGGTTGTACGGGCTTGCGCGACGAGATGCACGCGCGATGCGACGACCTGCAGCCGGCGCACCCCCTGACGACGTTTTCAGCCGACAGACTGCGACCGGGTCGCAGGCCTTCGACGGACGCGGCGTGCGCACGCAAGGCCGAGGGCCGCCTTGCGCGTCACGCCGGGCTGTTCAGAAATGGAAACGCGCCGGCTCCGGGAAGCCGTGCAGGCGCGGGGCGATGGTGTCGAACAGTGCCACGCGGGCGAAGCTGCCGTCGGCGGCGACGGTGTAGCGCACCGCCTCCATCACCGGCTCCTCGCCCTCGATGGCCACCAGGCGGCCGCCCGGCTTGAGTTGCTTGATCAGTTGCTCGGGCACCTTGGCCACCGATCCGGACAACAGGATCGCGTCGAACGGCGCCTCGGCGGCGTGGCCGTGCACGCCGTCGGCCTGCACCACGGTGACGTTGGACGCACCGCTGCGGCGCAGGTTGTCGGTGGCCAGCCTGGCCAGCGCCGGCTTGACCTCCAGCGCGATCACGCTCTGCGCCCGGTGGCCCAGCAGCGCGGCCATGAAGCCGGAGCCGGCGCCGATCTCGAGCACGCGCTCGTGGCGCTGCACCTGCAGTTCCTGCAGCAGGCGCGCCTCCACGCGCGGCGCCAGCATCGCCTCGCCTTCGCCCAGCGGCACTTCGGTGTCGACGAAGGCCAGCGCGCGGTAGGCCGCCGGCACGAAATCCTCGCGTCGGACCACGGCCAGCAAGCCCAGGACGCCCTTGTCCAGCACGTCCCAGGGGCGGATCTGCTGTTCGATCATGTTGAAACGGGCTTGTTCGATGTTCATGCGTATTCCTCGGAGCGAAAGGGGGAGCCTGCGGGCAAACCCTCAAATTCTATGCGGGCTGGCCGCTCGCGCGGACGGCGGCGGCGCCGGAATCGGCGGGACGGGCTTGCAGGCCCGTGAGTATGAGGCGCACGTGCGCGTGCATGAAGGCCAGGGGATCGACATCGAGCTCCTTGGCGATGCCGCAGGCGGCGAACGAATGCTTGTGCACGCACAGCAGGATCATGGGCATCAGCAGCGAATGGACGGCGAAGTCGATGTCCACCGGCGCGAACTCGCCGCGCTCGATGCCGCGGCGCAGCAGGTCCGAGACGATCTGCTGGCCCGGCACCACCACGCGCTCGACCCAGAACTCGCCGATCTCGGGAAAATTGCGGATCTCGGTGATCACCAGCTTGAACACGCCCGAGGCCGGACCTTCGTAGACGCGCTGCCACCAGTTGACCAGCAACTGCTCCAGCGCCTGCGCGGTGGGGCCGTCGGCGGCGGCGGCCTCCTGCACCCCGGCCTCGATCTCGGCGCCCAGGAAGTGCTGGATCACCGCCTTCAGCAGTTCTTCCTTGCTGGGAAAATACAGGTACAGCGTGCCCTTGGAGACCCCGGCGGCGCGCGCCACCTCCTCGCTGCGCGTGGCGGCGAAGCCCTTCTCGACGAACAGTGTCAGCGCCGCCTCCAGCAGTTCGGCCGGACGGGCTTCCTTGCGGCGACGGCGGAACAGACAGGGATCGTTGGGAAACGGTGGCATCGCGTTAATGACTCGTTGGTCAGTAATGTTAGCAGGATTCGCCGTCGCCGGGCAATGGGTGCGGACGTGCCGGCCCGCCGCGGGGGGGTCGTGTCGGCGGGATCGCCCCGCCGCGCGTTGATCCCGCATGGCCCGGCTCTTCGTGCACGGGCGGCGAAGGCAATGCGATGACCAGTGCAACACAGGATGGATGCGGCAACCAGCCGATCGGGCGACGCGACCGCCGGCGCGCGGTGCTGCGACTGTCGGCGGCCGCCGGCGCGCTGTGCGCCGGCGTGCTGGGCCTGCTCTCGGGCTGCGCCAGCCTGATCGGCACCCACGACGTCGACATCAGCGAGTCGCAACTGACGCTGCTGCTGGCACGCCAGTTCCCGATGGATCGCCAGGTGCTGGAGGTGATCGACCTGAACATCGCCAATCCGGTGCTCACGCTGATGCCGCAGGCCAACCGCATCGGCACCGAACTCGACGTCTCGGCGGCCGACCGCCTGTTCGGCTCGTCGGCGATGGGCCACGTCAAGCTCGACTACGGCCTGCGCTTCCAGAGCGCCGACCACACGATCCGCATGACCCAGGTGCGCGTGCGCGAGCTGACCCTGTCGAGCGGCTCCAGCAACCTGCGCGGCGGGGCGCAACGCATCGGCGGCCTGGTGGCGGAGAACGTGCTGGAAAACCTCGTCGTCTACCGGATGAAGCCCGCGCAGGCCGACGAGATGGATCGCCTGAACCTGGTCGCCTCGCCGATCGCGGTGACCTCGCGCGGGCTGCACATGTCCATTTCGCCTAAGCAGGGCTGAAGGGTTCCTGAACGCCGGGCCGGCGCTCGGACGCCGCCGCCGCGTATCATCGCGCGCTTCAAGCAGATTCGGGCCGCGTACGGCCTCACGGAGCGTCGAGCGTGGATACGTTGTTGTTGATCAAGGCCGCCGTCATGGGCGTCGTCGAGGGGCTCACCGAGTTCCTGCCGGTGTCGTCGACGGGCCACCTGATACTCACCCAGCAGTTGCTGGGCCTGCCCGATTCGGACGTCATGAAGGCGTTCGAGGTCGCCATCCAGCCGGGGGCGATCCTGGCGATCCTGATCGTCTACTGGCAGCTGATCAGCCGCACGCTGGGCACGCTGACGAGCAACGCGAACTCGCGCCGCCTGGTCACCAACATCATCGTCGGCTTCCTGCCGGCGGCGGTGATCGGCTTCGCGATCCACAAGGCGATCACCAAGTACCTGTTCAACGGCCCGGTCGTCGCCGGCGCATTCATCGTCGGCGGGCTGATCATCCTGTGGGTCGAGAGCCGCAAGGGCCGCCTGGCGCGCATCCACCACATCGACGAGATGACGACGCTCGACGCGCTGAAGGTGGGCTTCTGCCAGTGCCTGGGGATGATTCCCGGCACCAGCCGCTCGGGCTCGACGATCATCGGCGGCCTGCTCGTGGGCCTGGCGCGCCCGGTGGCCACCGAGTTCAGCTTCTTCCTCGCCATCCCGACGCTGATCGGCGCGAGCGTGCTCGAGGTCTTCAAGGTGCGTCACGAGCTGGCCGGCAACCTGCACGAGTACCTGCCGATGTTCGCGGTGGGCTTCGTGGTGTCGTTCCTGGCCGCCTGGGTCTGCGTGCGCTGGCTGCTGCGCTATGTCTCGACGCACACATTCATCCCGTTCGCCTGGTACCGCATCGCCTTCGGCATCGTCGTCCTGGCCACGTGGATGACCGGCATGATCAAGTGGGCCGACTGACGGCCCGGGCGCGCGGCGCCCGGACGGTGTCGCGCGGCCTCAGCGCCGCGTGAACACCAGGTCCCAGACCCCGTGGCCCAGCTTCAGGCCGCGGTTCTCGAACTTGGTCATCGGGCGCCACTCGGGACGCGGCGCGTAGCCGTCGGCGCTGTTGGCCAGCGTGGGTTCGGCGCCCAGCACCTGCAGCATCTGCTCGGCGTACGGCTGCCAGTCGGTGGCGCAGTGCAGGTAGCCGCCCGGGGCCAGGCGCGCGCTCAGCTCGTGCACGAACGGCGCCTGGATCAGCCGGCGCTTGTTGTGCTTCTTCTTGTGCCAGGGGTCGGGGAAGTACACGTGGATGCCGGCCAGCGCGCCGGGCGCGATCATGTCGCGCAGCACCTCGACGGCGTCGTGCTGCAGCAGCCGCAGGTTGGTCAGGCCCAGCTCGTCGATGCGCTGCAGCAGCGCGCCGACGCCGGGCGTGTGCACCTCGATGCCGATGAAGTTGTCCTGCGGGCGCGCGGCGGCGATGCGCGCGGTGGCGTCGCCCATGCCGAAGCCGATCTCCAGGATCGTCGGGGCGTGGCGGCCGAAGGTCTGGTCGAAGTCGAGCAGCGCGGTCCGGTGCGGCAGCACGTACAGCGGCCCCAGGGTCTCCAGCGCCTTCACCTGGCCGCTGCCCATGCGGCCCGCGCGCAGCACGAAGCTGCGGATGGCGCGGCGCGGGTAGTCCGGCCTGGCGGCGGTGTCGTCGGCGGACGGGGGCGTGCCGTCGGCGGGGGTGTCTGGCGTCATCGTGGGCGGAGGCAAGGGCGCGGCGCCGGGGCGGCGACCATGAAGTAGGGAGCGCCGGCTGCGCTTTTTGGGCTACCGGGGCCGGGCGGCGAGGTCTACGCTCGCGGGATGCGGCATTTTGCCCGAACCCCTCGCGACCTCCACGCGCCCGCCGTCGCGCGCCGCGCGGCCTTGCTGCGCCTGCTGGCGGCCGGTGCGGCGGCCGGTGTCGTGCCGCTGGCAGGCGCGCTGCCCGCGCCGGGTGCCGCCGCCCACGGGCTGGGGCCGCCGCGGCGCGGCACGCCCGCGCAGGCCGCCGAGAGCCTGCTGTGCGCCAGCGGCCTGCCGCTGGCCAGCTTCGGGGCGTTCGTGCGCCCGGTCGACGACGCGACGCCGCTGGTGGCGGTCAACGCCGAGGCGAGCTATGCGATGGCCTCGACCACCAAGGTGGTGACGTCGCTGGCCGCGCTGGACCTGCTGGGCGTCAACTTCCGCTGGCGCACCTTCGCGTTCCTCGGCGGCACGCTGGTGGACGGCACGCTGCTGGGCGACCTGCTGATCGTCGGCGGTGGCGACGCACGCCTGAGCTCGGCCGAGCTGCGCGAGTGGTTCGCCCAGCTGCGCGCGCAGGGCCTGAAGCGCATTGCCGGCAACATCGTGCTCGACCGCTACGCGTTCGACCTGACCGAGGACGACTTCGCCAACACGCCGCCCCCCAGCACCGGCCGCGCGTACCACGTGCGTCCGGACGCGTTCGCGATCGACGAGGGCCTGCTGCACGTGGGCATAGACGGTGCCCCCGGCGCCAAGGCGGCGGTCACGCTGGAGCCGCCGCTGGCGGGCGTGCGCATCGTCAACAAGGTGTCCATGCGCGGCGGCTGCTCGGCCAGCGCGCGCCTGGCCGACGACGCCGCGGGCGCGCACCTGGACGTGCAGGGCTCGTGGAGCGCCGGCTGCGGCCATCGCGAGCTGGTGCTGGTGCCCAACGCGCCGGCGCTGTTCAGCACGCGGGCGCTCGCGGGCCTCTGGGCCGAGGCCGGCGGCTCGCTCAGCGGCACGGTGATCGAGCGTGCGCGGCGCGTGGGCGCGTCGCTGATCCCCACCGGCGCCGACGGCCGCCAGCAGCTGCCCTGGGCCGTGCACCTGTCGCAGCCGCTGCCGGTGGTGCTCCACGACATGAACAAGTCCAGCGACAACGTCACCGCGCGCCACCTGATGCTGGCGCTGGCGCGCGGATTCCCGCTGCGCGCGGCCACCCTGCCCAACGCGCAGGCCCGCATGCACGAGTGGCTGGCGCGCCAGGGCCTGGCCGCCGACGACGTGCAGGTGGAGAACGGCTCGGGGCTGTCGCGCGGGGAACGCGCGAAGCCGCGCGCGCTCGCGCACCTGCTGGCCAACGCATGGCATGCGCCGCAGCGGCGCGAGTTCCTGCTGTCGCTGCCGGTGGCCGGCATGGACGGCACGCTGCAGCACCGCATGCAGGGCACGGCCGCCGAAGGCCATGCGTTCCTCAAGACCGGCACGCTGCTGGACACGCGCGCGCTGGCCGGCTACGTGCAGGCCGCCAGCGGCCGCATCTACGCGGTGGCGCTGATGGCCAACCACCCCGAGGCGGCGCGGGCGACGCCGGCGCTGGACCGCGTCATCGAGTGGATCGCCCGGTCCTGCTGAGCCCGCCCTGCCGTCGCCTCACTGGCGGTGCGTGGCGGCCAGGATCTGGTCGTAGGTGCCGCCGTCGTCGAAGTGGGTCTTCTGGGCCTGCTTCCAGCTGCCGAACACCTCGTCGACGGTGAACGTGTCCACCTTGGGGAACTCCCTGGCGTGCGCCGCGAGGATCTTCGCGTTGCGCGGACGCAGCCCGTGCTTCGCGGCGATCTCCTGGCCGTCGTCGGAGTACAGCCACTGCAGGTAGGCCTCGGCCTCCTTGCGGGTGTGCTTGCGGTCGACCACCTTGTCGACGACCGCCACCGGGTTCTCGGCCAGCACCGTGCGCTTCGGATAGACCACCTCGAAGTTGTCGCCGAACTCGGCCTTGATCAGCTCGACCTCGCTCTCGAAGGTGACCAGCGCGTCGCCGATGTTGCGCTGCGCGAACGTGGTGGTGGCGGCGCGGCCGCCGCCGTCGAACACCGGAACGTTGGCGAAGGTGCGCGCCACCTGCTCGCGCGCCTGCGCCGCCGTGCCGCCGGCCTTGACGACGCTGCCCCACGAGGCGAGGTACGCGTAGCGCCCGTTGCCCGAGGTCTTGGGGTTGGGGATCACCACGCTGACCCCGGGCCGCGCGAGGTCGGCCCACTCGTGCAGGCCCTTGGGGTTGCCCTTGTGCACCAGGATCACCTGCACCGAGGTCGTGGGCGCACTGTTGTCGGGCAGCCGGGTGGCCCAGTTGGCCGGGACCAGCGCGCCACGCTCGGCCAGGATGTCGATGTCGGTGGCCTGGTTCATCGTGATGACGTCGGCCTCGAGCCCGTCGATGACGCTGCGCGCCTGCTTGCTCGAGCCGCCGTGCGACTGGTTGACGACGATGGCCTCGCCGCCGGCCTGCTTCCAGTGCGCGACGAATGCCGCGTCGTAGTCGCGGTAGAACTCGCGCGTGACGTCGTAGCTGACGTTGAGCAGGGTGACCGGCGCCGCCTGCGCGGCGAACGCGGCGGCGGTGCAGGCGGCCAGGGCCAGGGTACGGACGACGGAACGACGGGTGGGTCGCATGCGGACACTTTCGAAGGCTTGGAGACAGCTTTCGATCGTACGGGCCCGTGCGTCGTCCCGACGCCCGCGCGATGACATAAGCTTGCGCGGATTGCGCATGTGCGCCTCAGGCGCGTGCGTCGCGACGGGTGTCGGGCAGCAGGATCGTGGCCACGCCCAGCAGCGGCAGCCAGGCGCACACGCGGTAGACGGTGGCGATGCTGGTGGCGTCGGCCAGCACGCCCAGCGCCGCGGCCCCGAGTCCGCCCATGCCGAACGCGAAGCCGAAGAACAGCCCCGAGACCGCGCCGACCTTGCCGGGAATCAGCTCCTGCGCGTAGACCAGGATCGCCGAGAACGCCGACGACAGGATCAGGCCGATCAGGATCGTAAAGGTGGTCGTCCAGGCCAGGTCGACGTGGGGCAGCGCGAGCGCGAACGGCGCAACGCCCAGGATCGAGCCCCAGATCACCGGCTTGCGGCCGATGCGGTCGCCCAGCGGGCCGCCGATCAGGGTGCCGGCCGCCGCCGCGGCCAGGAACAGGAACAGGTGCATCTGCGCCGACTGCACGCTCAGGCCGAACTTGCCGATCAGGTAGAACGTGTAGAAGCTGCTGATGCTGGCGATGTAGAAGTACTTGGAGAACACCAGCACGAGCAGCACCGCCACCGCGCCGGCCACCCGCGCGCGCGGCAGCGCGGCGGCGCGCGCGCGCGCGGCGGCGCGGGCCGCGACCACGCGGTTGGCTGCGTACCAGCGGCTGACCTGCAGCAGGAGCACGATGCCCGCCAGCGCCACCAGCGCGAACCAGGCCAGGCTGGCCTTGCCGCGCGGCACGATGACGGCGGCGGCCACCAGCGGACCGAGCGCGCTGCCGGTGTTGCCGCCGACCTGGAACAGCGACTGCGCCAGGCCATGCTGGCCGCCCGAGGCCATGCGCGCCACGCGCGACGACTCGGGGTGGAAGATGGACGAGCCGGTGCCCACCAGCGCCGCGGCCACCAGCACCGACCCGAAGTCGGGCGACCAGGCGAGCAGCAGCAGGCCGACCAGCGTGAAGGTCATGCCCGCCGGCAGCGACCACGGCACCGGCCGGCGGTCGGTGTACAGCCCCACCAGCGGCTGCAGCAGCGACGCGGTGAGCTGGTAGGTCAGCGTGATCAGGCCGATCTGCGTGAAGCTCAGCGCGAACTCGCCCTTGAGCACCGGGTAGATCGCCACGATCAGCGACTGCATCATGTCGTTGACCAGGTGGGCGGTGCTGATCGCGCCGAGGACGCGAAACGAGGTGGCGCGCGGCGGCGCGGCGGGCAGGGTGGCGGCGGTCGACGACATGGGCGGTCTGGGGCGGTGGCGATGCGGACGGGCGATGTTAGGCATAACATGTCGACCTGTCTCGCGCCATTCGGGCTCCGATCAGCGCGAAAAGGACATCGCCCCATGCGCCGCTTCGACGCCTTCCTCAATCCCGACATCCTCGCCACGATCGACGCCAGCCCGCTGGCGGTGTTCACGCGCGCCACCGACTACCCCGAGGGCTACGTCGTCGACTGGCACGTGCACGCGCGCGGCCAGCTCGTCTATGCGGTGCACGGCGTGATGATGGTGGCCGCCGAGGGCGGCCAGTGGATCGTGCCGCCGACGCGGGCGATCTGGATGCCGGCCGGCGTCGCGCACCGCATCCGCTGCATCGGCGTGGTGCACATGCGCAGCCTGTACGTGCGCCCCGACGCCGCTCCGCACCTGCCCGCGCGCGCACAGGCGGTGGGCGTGTCCGCGCTGCTGCGCGAGCTGATCCTGGCGGCCACCGAGATCGAGCCGCCCTATGCGGCGGACTCGCGCGACGCCCGCCTGGTGCGCCTGCTGCTGGACGAACTGCACGCGCTGCCGGTGCTGCCCCTGCACCTGCCGCAGCCGGCTGACGCGCGGCTGCGGCGCATCTGCGGCCGCATCGCCGAGCAGCCCGACGACGCCTCGACGCTGGCGGACTGGGCCGCCACGCTGGGCATGGCCGACAAGACGATCCAGCGCCTGTTCGCGCGCGAGACCGGCATGACCTTCGGCCAGTGGCGCCAGCAGGCGCGCCTGCTGCACGGGCTGGAGCGACTGGCGGTCGGCGACAAGGTGGTCGACGTGGCGCTGGCGCTCGGCTACGACAGCCCCAGCGCGTTCGCGGCCATGTTCAAGCGCCAGTTCGGCCAGGCGCCCAGCGCGTTCTTCCGCTGACCGCGCGGTGGGGATTTCTCGACCCCTGCGTCGCGGCCTCCCGACTGCGCGCGCCGGCGCCGGTGCCGATATTCCCCGGGATCAACCGAAGGTTTCCCATGCAGTTCGTCGACCCGCGGGTCCGCACCCCACCGATGCCGGAGGCCGACGTGTTCGCACCGGCCCGGCGGCGCCCGACCCCATGAGCGCGTCGTGAGGGCCATCGCGTACGTCAGTGCCGCGATCCCGAACCTGGACGGCCGCAAGCTCGATGACATCGTCGCGGAGTCGCGCCGGCTCAACGCGCTGCACGGCATCACCGGCGTGCTGCTGCATTGCGACGGCAGCTTCATGCAGTACATCGAGGGCGACGCGCAAGCGGTCGGGGAGACCTTCGCGCGCATCCGCGCCAGCAGCAGCCACAGCCGGGTCTACGAGTTGCTGGACCAGGCCATCGTTGAGCGCGAATTCACCGACTGGACGATGGGCTTCGCGCAATCCCAGCGCGGGGAATTCGCCGGCATCGCCGGCGCGCGCTGGCGCGACCTGGCGGGCGAGGGGCCGGGACTGGCCCTGCTGCGCACGTTCTGGGCCTCGTCGCGCTGCGCCGAGGGTTGAGCCCGACGCCGCGGGCCTGGCCCGATTCGACGGTTCCGGTCGGCGCCCGTGCGGCTTCGCCGCGCGATTTCCCCGCGCGTTGCGCCAAGAAATGCACCCTCTGGCCCGCCACGTCGATGGCGCCGCCCTGTTCGCCGAACCAGGGGATGCGACATTCGACGAGGGGCGGCAAGTTCCCGGAACGCTCGCTGGCGCGATCCTTGCGTCGCCGAGCGACATCGACGATCGCCCCGCGCCTGCGCAATCGCGCGCGGAACCTCACACACTGTCCCGGGACATCATGGAACGAACGCTCGGGAATCGCTGGAATCCATCGGCACAAGGTCGTTCAACAATGACAGAAGCAGAGACCGGCGAACTGCCGCCCCGTGCGGCGGACTACGTGGTCATCCGGGGCAGGCGGCTTCCGCTCGGCGAATGCGTCGACCAGAAGCTGTTCGATCCTGCCTACCTCGCGCACCTGCGCCAGGAGTTCCTCGACGCCCAGCCGTTCGAGCATCTCGTCGTCGACGGCTGGTTCAACCCGGTGCTCCTGCAACTGGTGCACGAGGAGTTCGACCTGTTCGATGCGCGGGGCTGGAAGACGGTCGCCGGCGACCACGAGCTGACGCGGCGGTCGTTGCCCGACAGCCGGCACGGCCCGGCCTGCGAGATCTACTTCGGCATCGTCAATTCGGGCTGGTTCCTCGACCTGATCGCCGCCATCACCGGCTCCGAAGAACTCCTGCCCGACCCGAAGCTCTACGGGGGCGGCCTGCACGAGACGCCGGCCGGCGGCATGTTCCACGTCCATCGGGACTTCGATCTCCATGTCCGCCACGGGCTCGACAACAAGATGGTGTTCATCACCTATCTCAACCCCGGCTGGCAGCCGGCGTGGGGATCGGCCCTCGAACTCTGGAACACACGCGAGCGGGTGCGAACGATCCAGCCGGAATTCGGCACGTCCGTGCTGCTGCAGCACGGGCCGAAGAGCTACCACGGCCATCCGCAGCCGATGACCGCGCCCGACGGGCGGACGCGCCGATCGGTGGCGTGCTACTACTACCAGAACCGGCATGCGGAGGTGCAGCGCAAGAAGCGGATCTCGAGCATCTTCCTGTTCCCGAACCGCTACCCGAGGCTGAGCCGCACGGCGCGGCGCTGGCTGCCGCCTGTCCTCTACGAAGCCATCAAGAAGCTCGTCAAATAGGCGGCGGCCGTCGTGGATGGCAGGCCGTGCGGGCCCCTGGACGGCCGCCATGCCGCGTGCGCGCTAGAATCGCGGTCGCTGCGGGTGTAGTTCAATGGTAGAACGGCAGCTTCCCAAGCTTCATACGTGGGTTCGATTCCCATCACCCGCTCCAGCGCCGCGCCCGGCTCCCACCGGGCGTGTTGCATTCCGGGACACTCCGGGCCCGCGTTGCAGGGCCCGTCTTCAGTGTTTCCATGACTGTGCACCGCAGCAAAGCTGGGGCATCATCGTTACAACTCAACGTTGGCACCCCATGGGAAATCCCTACCAGGTCATCTGCCTCAGTGCCGCCGCGCCGGACCTGTTCACGTCGTCCTATGGGCCGTTCGTGGTCAACGCGTGCCACCGCCTGGCGGAGGTGGGCGATGCGCTGCACAACGGACCGTGCGACGCGCTCCTGGTGGAGGTGCGCACGCCGGCCGACTACGACAGGCTGCTCGCCTGGCCGGGCTTCGCGCATGCGGTGATGGATTCGGCCGTGGTGGTCGTCGCGCCCGAGCCGACGCCGGCGCAGTGCATCAAGCTGCTGCAGATGGGCGTGCAGGACGTGCTGGCCAAGCGCCACGCCGGCGACGACTCGCTGGGCCGCGTGCTGCGGGTGGCCATCGAGCGCAAGCGCATGGACGCCAGCGCCAAGCGCGCGTTCAGCACCGACCTGACCACCGGCCTGCCCACGCACGCCCAGTTGCTGGAGCACATGACCCATCTGCTGGCGCTGCGCGAGCGCGAGCCGGCGGCCATGGCGCTGATCGTGCTGCGGCTCGAAGGCTTTCGCGCGGCCGAACTGGCGCTCGGCGTCGAGGCGGCCAACGTCCTGCGCCGCAAGGCCGCGGTGCGGTTGCGCGCGGCGCTGCGCGCGAGCGACGTCGTCGCCTCGCTGGGCAGCGACATGTACGGCGTGCTGCTGGCCTGGATCGACGCCGAGTCCGATGCCGATGGCGTCGCGCGCAAGCTGCTGGCCTCGCTCAGGCAGCCCTTCAACGTTGCCGGCCAGGACCTGCCGGTGATGGGCACCGTGGGCATCGGCCAGTACCCTGCCCATGGCAAGGACGCCGCGTCGCTGATGCGCCGTGCGGTGGGCCAGGCCTCCAACGGCAACGTGTCCGAGCTCGGACACGTGATCGCCGGCGCCGCCAACGACGAGTGATGGCCGGCGTGGCCCCCGACCGTCAGGGGCCCGGCGGCTTGCGCAGCACGGTGGGAGGCCGGCGGGCGCGCCACGCGAAAGCGGCGACGGTCGCCGCCAGCGCCAGTGCGGCCACGGCGATCCACCCCCATGGCAGGCCCTCGTCCTCGGGCGCGGCCGCAGGGGCCGACGCCGCGACGGCCGTGAACGGATTGAAGCCGCCTTCGCCCGGATCGCTGGCCGGCGCCGACGGCGCGCCGGCCGCGGCGCGGACGGCCAGAGATGCCGGCGGAACGATGCCCGTGGCGCCGCCGCCGTAGGCCAGCACCCAGTGGTCGACAGCCCATTCGACGCGCAGGTCCTCGCCGTCGCTGTTGTCGTCGAGCGGCTTGCGCTGCAGCACCGCCGGTGCGACGGCCGTCATCGCCCACAGCTCGGCCCCGGGCCGGGCGCCGTGCACGGCCACCGCCACCGCGGCCGTGCCGTCGGTGGCGGCGGCCAGGCTGGTGGCGGTGGAGGCGTCGGCGTCGGCGGGGCGCTGCCAGACGCCGCCCTGGCCGAAGGCGCGATCGAGCGAACCGTCGGCATTCAGGTGGAACACGGCGGCGCGCGGCGTCGCCGCGCCCGTGGCCTCGCCGGCCACCAGCACCGAGCCGTCGGCCAGCGGCAGCAGGTCGTTGGGCTTGATCGCGATGCCGGCGGGCGCCAGCTGCAGCTTGCCCTGCACGCCCCAGTGCACGTCGGGGTTGCCGTCGGCCTGGAAGCGGGCGACAACGGGCTGCGGCTGGTTGCCGGCGAGCGTGGCGCCCACCATCCAGGTGCGGCGCGCGGCGTCGACGCGCACGCTGGCCGGCGCGTCGTTGCCGGCGCCGAGCGTGAAGGCGGTCTGGCCGTTGCGGCCGAAGCGCTCGTCGGGGCGGGTGCCCTCGATGAGGTGCTTGAGCAGGAAGTCGTTGGCGTCGGGCTGTGGGTCCTCGTTGACGGCCCACACCTCGTGCGTGTCGCGCACCGCGAGCGAGCCCGCGTGCGCGGGCGCGGCCGCCGCACCGAGCAGGGCGAGGGCCGCCGCTGCCGCGCCCGCCGCGCGGTGCCGGCTCATTTCTGGATGTCGCCCAGGCAGAGGTACTTCACCTCGACGTAGTCCTCGATGCCCTGGTGCGAGCCCTCGCGGCCCAGGCCCGACTGCTTGACGCCGCCGAACGGCACCTCGGCCACCGAGATCAGGCCCGTGTTGATGCCCACCATGCCGTACTCCAGCGCCTCGCCGACGCGGAAGATGCGGCCCACGTCGCGGCTGTAGAAGTAGCTGGCGAGACCGAACTCGGTGTCGTTGGCCAGCGCGATGGCCTCGGCCTCGGTCTTGAACTTCATCACCGGAGCCAGCGGGCCGAAGGTTTCCTCGCGCGTGCACAGCATGTCGGACGACACGTCGGCCAGCACCGTCGGCGTGAAGAAGCGCTCGTCGATGCGCTCGCCGCCGACCACCACGCGGGCGCCCTTGGCGAGCGCGTCGGCGATGTGCGATTCCACCTTCGCGATGGCGTTGGCGTCGATCATCGGGCCCTGGTTGATGCCGGGCTCGAAGCCGTTGCCCACCTTGATGCCGCGCGCCTTCTCGGCCAGGCGGGCGATGAAGGTGTCGTAAACGCCTTCCTGCACGTACATGCGGTTGGCGCACACGCAGGTCTGGCCGGCGTTGCGGTACTTGGAGACCATCGCGCCCTCGACGGCGGAGTCGATGTCGGCGTCGTCGAAGACGATGAACGGCGCGTTGCCGCCCAGCTCCAGCGACAGCTTCTTGACGGTGGGCGCGCACTGCTTCATCAGGATGCGGCCGACCTCGGTGGAGCCGGTGAACGACAGGTGGCGCACCACGTCGGAAGCGCACAGCGCGTTGCCCACCAGGATGGAGTTGGCGCCGTCGGCGCTGACGACGTTGAGCACGCCCGCGGGCATGCCGGCGCGCTGCGCGAGCTCGGCCAGCGCGAGCGCCGACAGCGGCGTCTGCTCGGCCGGCTTGATGACCACCGGGCAGCCGGCGGCCAGCGCCGGCGCCACCTTGCGCGTGATCATCGCGATGGGGAAGTTCCACGGCGTGATGGCCGCGCACACGCCCACCGGCTGCTTGAGCACGAGGTAGCGCTTGCCGTTGTCGGTCGACGGAATGGTCTCGCCGTAGACGCGCTTGGCCTCCTCGGCGAACCACTCGATGAAGCTGGCGCCGTAGACGACCTCGCCGCGCGCCTCGGCCAGCGGCTTGCCCTGCTCGGCGGTGAGGATGCGCGCCAGGTCGTCGGCGTTGGCCACGATCAGCGCGAACCACTTCATCAGCACCGCGTGGCGTTCCTTGGCGGTCTTGGCGCGCCAGGCCGGCCAGGCCTTGTCGGCGGCGGCGATGGCGGCCTCGGCCTCGGCCGCGCCGAGGTTGGCCACGTCGGCCAGCTTCAGGCCGGTGGCCGGGTCGACGACGTCGAAGCGCGTCGCGCCGGCGATCCATTCGCCGCCGATCAGCGCGTCGGTCTTGAGCAGGCCCGCGTCGGCGAGCGTGGCGATGGGGGAAGTCTTCATGTCCATTCGAATCTCCTGGGGCCCGGGCGCCGCCGGCGGGCGGGCGCACCGTGGGTGGCCTGTGCTGGCGCAACTCTACCCGCTGCGGGCACGCGCCCGCTCGGGCGACGGGCCGGATCGGCCCGGATCAATGCAACGAAAGGAAAGGCCGCCGGGCGCACGGGGGGCGCGTACGGCGGCCGGCGGCTCTTCAAGGGATGTCGGCGCTCGCTCGCGGGCGACCGTGGCTCAGGCCAGGGCCCTGAAGCTGTCGGCCATGATGGCCAGGCCCTCGTCGACCAGCGCGTCGCTGGCCGTCAGCGGCACCAGCACGCGCACCACGTTGGCGTAGGACCCGCACGACAGCAGGATCAGGCCGCGCCTGGCCGCTTCCGCGCACAGGCGCTTGGTGAGGTCGGCGTCCGGCTTGGCGTGGTCGCCGTCCTTGAACAGCTCGATGGCGATCATCGCGCCCAGTCCGCGCACGTCGCCGATGGCCTTGTTGTCGGCGGCGATCGCCGTCAGGCCGGCCGTCAGGCGCGCGCCGATGGCCTTCGAGCGCTCCAGCAGGTTCTCTTCCTCGAACACGTCCAGCACGGCCAGCGCGGCCGCGCAGCCCAGCGGCGAGCCGGCATAGGTGCCGCCCAGGCCGCCGGGGCCCGGGGCGTCCATCAGCGAGGCGCGGCCGATGACTGCCGAGATCGGGAAGCCGCCGGCCATCGACTTGGCCATGGTGATGATGTCGGGCGCCACGCCCCATTGCTCGCAGGCCAGCCAGGTGCCGGTGCGGCCGGCGCCGGTCTGCACCTCGTCGGCGATGAACACGATGCCGTGCTTGTCGCACAGCGCGCGCAGCGCCTGCGCGAACGACGGCGAGATGGCGTAGAAGCCGCCTTCGCCCTGCACCGGCTCGATGATGATGGCCGCCACGCGCTCGGGCTCGACGTCGTACTTGAAGATGCCCTCGATGGAGGCGAGCGCGTCGGCCTCGGTCACGCCGTGCAGGGCGTTCGGGTACTTGGCGTGATAGATCTCGGCCGGGAACGGGCCGAAGCCGGCCTTGTAGGGCGCGACCTTGCCGGTCAGGCCCATGCCCAGCAGGGTGCGGCCGTGGAAGCCGCCGCCGAAGGCGATGACCGCCGAGCGCTTCGTGGCCGAGCGCGCGATCTTGACCGCGTTCTCGACGGCCTCGGCGCCGGTCGACAGGAAGAACGCCTTCTTCTGGAAGTCGCCCGGGGCCTTGGCGATCAGGCGCTCGGCCAGTTCGACGTAGGGCTCGTAGGCCAGCACCTGGAAGCAGGTGTGGTGGAACTTGTCGAGCTGCGCCTTGACGGCCGCGACGATCTTCGGATGGCGGTGGCCGGTGTTGAGCACGGCGATGCCGCCGGCGAAGTCGATGTAGCGCTTGCCCTCGACGTCCCACACCTCGGCGTTTTCCGCACGCTCGGCGAAGATCTCGAACGACTGGCCCAGGCCCGAGGGCAGGGCGGCGCGGCGGCGCGCCATCAGGGCGGCGTTGTTCAGGTGGGCGTCTCGTTGCATGGGGGGAACTCCGGCGCCCGCGGCGGGCGCATTGCGTGAACAGGGGCGCGCAGCCGTGCGGACGGGTGTCGGCAGGGCCAGCCTTCAAGCACCGAATGTAGTGCCGGGCTACCAATACAGCCATGTACAGTTGACCTCATCAGCCTGCATACTGTGCAGGTCGGCAACCCAGTACAGACGGCCCATGTTCACGCTGCAATCCGATTCCCCGACGCCCCTGGTCACGCAGATCGTCGACGGCCTGCGCCGCCTGATCGTCGACGGCAGCCTGCGCACCGGCGCGAAGATCCCGTCGATCCGCCATTTCGCGAAGACGCACCAGGTCAGCGTGTTCACCGTGGTCGAGGCCTACGACCGGCTGGTGGCCCAGGGCTACCTGGTGTCGCGCCCGCACTCCGGCTTCTTCGTGCGCCGCCGCGCGCCCGCCGAGACCGCCGCCGTGCCCGGCTTCGCGTCCACCGCCAGCTTCGACGCCCAGTGGTACCTGCGCAGCATCTTCGAGAACCGCCACCTGGCGGTCAAGGCCGGCTGCGGCTGGCTGCCGCAGTCGTGGCTGTTCGAGGACGGCGTGCGGCGCAGCCTGCGCGGGCTGGCCGCCGAGAACGTGGAGCTGGACGGCTACGGCGACCCGCGCGGCCACCTGCCGCTGCGCGAATGGATTCGCGACGCGCTGGCCGAGCAGGAGATCTCGCTGCAGCCCGACCAGGTGCTGCTGACCCACGGCTCCAGCCACGCGCTGGACCTGGCCATCCGCCGCCTGGTGCGCGCCGGCGACGCGGTGCTGGTCGACGACCCGGGCTATTCGAACCTGCTGTTCGCGCTGCGCGTGGCCGGCGCCCGCCTGATCCCGGTGCCGCGTACCCCGCAGGGCTACGACCTGGCCGCGCTGGAGGAGGCCATCGTCACGCACCATCCGCGGGTGTTCTTCACCCAGCCGCGCCTGCAGAGCCCCACCGCGTCGACCGCGACGCTGCCGCAGCTGCACCGCGTGCTGCAGCTGGCCGACAAGCACGGCCTGACCGTCGTCGAGAACGACCTCTACCTCGATCTCGACCCCGACCCGCGCCCGTCGCTGGCCAGCCTGGACCAGCTGGCGCGCGTGCTCTACGTCGGCAGCTACTCGAAGACGATCTCGCCCAACCTGCGCGTGGGCTACATCGCCGCCCACCCGGCGCTGATCGACGACCTCGCGCAGCTGAAGATGATCTCGGGCCTGACGTCCTCGGCCTTCAGCGAACGCCTGATCCTGGGCGCGCTGACCGAGGGCCGCTGGCGCAAGCACCTGAAGGGCCTGCGCGCCCGCCTGGCCGCCGCCCACGAGGCCTGCGGCCAGCGCCTGCTGGCGCTCGGCTTCGAGCTGTTCCACGAGCCCAAGGCCGGCATGTTCCTGTGGGCGCGCCATCCGCGCCTGCCCGACCCGGTGGCGCTGTCCAACCGCGCCGCGCTGCACGACGTCATGCTGGGGCCGGGCAACCTGTTCAGCGCCACGCTGCAGCCCACCGACTGGATGCGCTTCAACGTGGCGTTCGCGATCGATCCGCGGCTGGGGGCCTTCCTCGAAGGCGAGCTGGCCTAGGAGTCCGGGCGGCTTCTGCCGCGCAGGCTCCTAGCCCAGGTGCGGCTGGATCCCGAAGATCAGCCCGAACACCACCGCGACCACGGTGATCGCCAGCCAGACGCGCTGCAGCGTCTCGGTGGCCTTCTTCTCCTTGAGCGCGGCGGACAGCTGGTCCTGCAGCGCGGCGAGCTGCTGGCGCAGCACCGGCAGCTCCATCTGGGCGCTGACGGCCTCGGCCAGCAGCGGCGTGGTCAGTTCCTGCGCCTTCTCGGTGTTCCAGGTCGTCTTCAGGTCCTTGATCGAGCGTGCCCAGAACGTGCCGCCGCCGCCCGCGGTGGGCTTGACGGTGAAGCCCGAGCGGATGAAGAACTGGTCGCGCAGCGCGATCTGCTCGGGCGTGGGCACGTCCACCTGGTACAGCGAGCCCGTCAGCAACGCCGCGTCCGGGTGCTGTTCCGCCACCCACTCGACCAGCAGCGCGCGCAGCAGGCTCATGATGCCCAGCCCGGGCGGATCGGCCAGGATCTGGCCCTTGGGGCCGAGGCGGGCCGAGCACAGGCGCCGGCCGTCGGCGCCCACCATCTCGAGGACCCGGAACTGCAGCGCGTTGGTGGCCCGGCCGGTGGTGGTGCGTTCGGCGAAGCGCTGCGTCTGGCCGTCGCGCGGGTCGAACTCGGCCAGCCAGCTCAGCTGCACCCGGTACAGGTGCTCCACGCGGGCGTCGGCGGCACCGGCCGCCGAGCCATGGAAACAGGTGACGCCGGCCACGCGCACGTTGCCGGTCTTCATGCGCACGCGGAACACGCGGGTGCGCGTCGGGCGTGCGGCGGCCTCCATTTCGTGCTGCGTGCTCACCCACGGCGCGGCCGAGGGCGGGGCCTGCGCCGCGGAATCGGGGTCGGGGGGCGTGTCGGTCATGGCGGGCCAGGGCGGGAGTCGCCCGATTGTCGGGCGCCGCAGGCGCGCGGCAAGGGGAACTTGCCCTGGCGAAGGTGACGTTGTTCCGGTTCCCGGCCCGGCCCGGGGGCGCGGGAGCCGCCTCTTATAATCGACGGTTCCGCGCGACCTCGTCGCACGCCTCTTGTCGACTCCGCCCGCCACGGTACTGCCCAGGCGCGGCCCCCAGAAAGTGCCGGAATGAAAGCCGCCGAAATCCGTTCGACCTTCCTGAAGTTCTTCGAATCGAAGGGCCACACCATCGTCGCCTCGTCGCCGGTGGTGCCGGGCGACGATCCGACGCTGCTGTTCACGAACGCCGGCATGAACCAGTTCAAGGACGTGTTCCTGGGCTTCGACAAGCGCCCTTACACACGCGCCACCACCTCGCAGAAGTGCATCCGCGCCGGCGGCAAGCACAACGACCTCGACAACGTGGGCTACACCGCGCGCCACCACACGTTCTTCGAGATGCTGGGCAACTTCTCGTTCGGCGACTACTTCAAGAAGGACGCGATCAGCTACGCGTGGGAACTGCTGACCGTGCACTTCAAGCTGCCGGTCGACAAGCTGTGGGTCACCGTCTACGCCGAGGACGACGAGGCCTACGACATCTGGAACAAGACGGTGGGCGTGCCCGCCGAGCGCATCGTGCGCATCGGCGACAACAAGGGCGCGCGCTACGCGTCGGACAACTTCTGGATGATGGGCGACACCGGCCCGTGCGGCCCGTGCACCGAGATCTTCTACGACCACGGTCCCGGGATCCCCGGCGGCCCCCCGGGCTCGCCGAACGAGGACGGCGATCGCTACATCGAGATCTGGAACAACGTCTTCATGCAGTTCAACCGCACCGAGGACGGCGTGATGCACCGGCTGCCCAAGCCCAGCGTCGACACCGGCATGGGCCTGGAGCGCCTGGCCGCGGTGCTGCAGCACGTGCACTCGAACTACGAGATCGACCTGTTCGTGAACCTGCTCGCGGCCGCGAAGAAGGCGGTCGACGAGGCCACGCCGGGTGGTGGCGACTGCGACAAGGATTCCCCGTCGCTCAAGGTCATCGCCGACCACATCCGCGCCTGCTCGTTCACCGTGGTCGACGGCGTGATCCCGGGCAACGCGGGTCGCGGCTACGTGCTGCGCCGCATCGCGCGCCGCGCGATCCGCCACGGCTACAAGCTGGGCGCCCGCACGCCGTTCTTCCACAGGATCGTGGCCGCGCTGGTGGCCGAGATGGGCGAGGCCTACCCCGAGCTGCGCGCCGCGCAGGCCCGCGTCACCGAGGTGCTGCAGCAGGAGGAAGAGCGTTTCTTCAAGACCATCGCCACCGGCATGGAACTGCTGGAGTCGGCGCTGGCCGGCGGCGCGAGGCAGATCGACGGCGAGACCGCGTTCAAGCTGCACGACACCTTCGGCTTCCCGGTCGACCTCACCGGCGACGTCTGCCGCGAGCGCGGCCTGACCGTGGACGAGGCGGGCTTCAACCGCCTGCTCGACGAACAGAAGGAACGCGGCCGCCAGGCCGGCAAGTTCAAGATGGCGCAGGGCCTGGCCTACACGGGCGTGCCCACGCAGTTCCAGGGCTACGATCACCTGGTGGTCGAGACCGTGAAGGTGGTCGGCGTCTACGTGGACGGCAGCCCGGTGGACTCGGCCACGGCTGGCGACGACGCGGTGGTGGTGCTCGACCAGACCCCGTTCTACGCCGAGAGCGGCGGCCAGGTGGGCGACACCGGCGAGCTGCGCAACGGCACGACGCGCATGCTGGTCGAGGACACCATCAAGATCCAGGCCGACGTGTTCGGCCACCACGGCCGCATCGTCGAGGGCACCGTCACCGTGGGCGACACCTTCGTCGCCCGGGTCGACGTCGAGCGCCGCGCGAAGACGGTGCGCAACCACAGCGCCACCCACCTGATGCACAAGGCGCTGCGCGAGGTGCTGGGCGCGCACGTGCAGCAGAAGGGCTCGCTGGTCAACGCCGATCGCACGCGCTTCGACTTCGCGCACACCGGCCCGCTGACGCCCGAACAGATCCGCAAGGTCGAGGAGATCGTCAACGCCGAGGTGCTGGCCAACGCGCAGGCGAGCGCGGTCACGATGGCGATCGACGACGCGCAGAAGTCGGGCGCGATGATGCTGTTCGGCGAGAAGTACGGCGACCACGTGCGCGTGCTCACCATCGGCTCGAGCAAGGAACTGTGCGGCGGCACCCACGTCGAGCGCACCGGTGACATCGGCCTGTTCAAGGTCGTCGCCGAGAGCGGCGTGGCCGCGGGCATCCGCCGCATCGAGGCGGTGACCGGCGACAACGCGCTGGGCTACCTGCAGTCGCTGGAGGACACCGTCGACGGCGTCGCCGCCGCGCTGCACGCCACGCCGGCCGAGGTGCCCGCGCGCCTGGGCGCCGTGCTCGAGCACGTGAAGGCGCTCGAAAAGGAGCTCGACAAGCTCAAGGGCAAGCTGGCCTCGGCGCAGGGCGACGAGCTCGTGGCCAAGGCGGTCGACATCAAGGGCCTGAAGGTGCTCGCGGCCCGGCTCGACGGCGCCGACGCCAAGACGCTGCGCGACACCATGGACAAGCTCAAGGACAAGCTCAAGACCGCCGCCATCGTGCTGGCCGCGGTCGACGGCGACAAGGTGCAGATCGCCGCCGGTGTCACTGCCGACTCGATCGGCCGCATCAAGGCCGGCGAGCTGGTCAACTTCGTTGCCCAACAGGTCGGTGGCAAGGGCGGCGGCAAGCCTGACATGGCCATGGCCGGCGGCACCGATGCCTCGAAGCTGGCGGGCGCGCTTGCCAGCGTGCAGGGCTGGGTGCAGGAACGCGCCTGAGCGTCGCCTGATCCGCGCGAACTCGCGTCGCGCCCCGCCAACGCCGCGCGTTCCCCCGGAATCCGCGGCGTCTTCTTTTGCTTGACGCGTCCGGCGGGCACCCACAGACTGCGTCCATGACCTCGCGCTTCGCCCCGTCGACCGCCTGCACGCGCACTGCCGCATCCGCGGGCGTGCGCGCGCTAGGCCGCACGGCGATGCAGGTCGTCGTCGCCTGTCGACCACCGGGCCCGGGTCGCCCATAGCGTCGAATCAATCCGTTTTCCCGTCACAAGGCCCGCCACCCGCGGGCCTTGTGCATTTCCAGTCCTCCACCACCGAAGGAGTTTCCCGATGAACCGCCCCGACGACCGCCCGACCGGCCCCGACTTCCATGCGAATGCCGCGCCCGTGACGGTGCGCCGCGCCACCGTCGCCGACGCCGAGGGTTTCGCGGCGATGCTGTCGAACCCGGAGGTGTTCCCGTGGCTGCTGCAGATGCCCTACGGCAGCGCGGAGCACTGGCGCGCGCGGCTGGCCGACAACGCGGTGCCGGGCAAGCCCGACGTGCTGCTGGTGGCGGTCGCCGACGACGGCGCCGTCGTCGGCGGCGCCGGCCTGCATCCGGTGGGCGCCTCGCCGCGCCGCCGCCACGCGATGGCGTTGGGCATGCAGGTGCAGCCGGCGTGGCAGCGGCGCGGCGTCGGCTCGACGCTGCTGCAGGCGCTGTGCGACTACGCGGACAACTGGCTGGGCCTGCTGCGCCTCGAGCTGGAGGTGTATGAAGACAACCACCGCGCGCAGGCGCTGTACCGGCGCTTCGGCTTCGTCCAGGAGGGCGTGCATCGCTGCGACACGCTGCGCGACGGCGTCTACGTCGACAGCCTGTCGATGGCGCGCCTGAACCCGGCGCCGCTGCGCGGTTTTGCGCGCAACTGACGCGTTCGCGCGGATTCCCGCGCGGGCGAGGTGGGCGGCCCGCGGCCGGCATGAGAAACTGCCGGCCGCTCCCCGCTTTTCGATTGCGCTCCATGACCACGCCGTTCACCAACCTCGTCCACTACCCGACCAACACCGACGGCGAGCTGGACCGCCTGCAGCAACTGTGCGAGCAACTGGCCGGCTTCGACGAGCGCGTGTCGCTCGAATGGCTGGACGGCGCGATGACCGCGCTGGCCGCCGGCCCGCGCGCCAAGACGGTGGCCGAATGGCGCGACGCGCTGCTGGGCGACGCCTGGAGCCGCGCGTTCGCCGACCCCGAGGCCGAGCGCGAGGCCACCGCCGTCCTGCAGGCGCGCTGGGCGGTACTGCTCAAGCAGCTCGACCCCGAACTGCTGATGGACGCCGTCGACGAACTGCGGCTCGCGCCGGTCATGCTGGAGTGGACCGACGAGGACAAGGCCAGGCTGGTCGAGGACGGCACGATCGCCGCCGGCACCGAGGACGAGGAGATCCCGCTCACCGGCGAGATCTGGGCGCACGGCTTCATGGAGGTCGTGGGCATGTTCACCGACGACTGGAAGGAGCCCGACCCGGAGGCCGAGCCCGAGATGGCCGAGGCCTTCGACGAGTGCCTGGCGCGCATCGCCGTGCTCACGCTGCACGACCCGGTGGAGTTCGCCAAGGAGCGCGAGGCGATGTACCCGGGCGAGAAGCTCGAGCGCGACGACCTCATCCAGGAGGCTTTGTACGCGGCGCAGGACCTGCGCTGCTATTGGGTGCAGAACGCGCCGCGGCCCGAGACCCGCGTCGTCGGCGTCGTGCCTGGGCGCAACGACCCGTGCCCCTGTGGCAGCGGCAAGAAGTACAAGAAGTGCCACGGACAATGAGCCCCGACGCTCCCGCTGGTCGCTGCCCCCCGGGGGAGTCCACGTGGACGACAGGCCGTCCGGTGGACGGACTGTCGCCTCGCGGACGGGCGACCGCTTGCGGGAGCCCCCAGGGTCGGCTCGGGTGGTGACCCTCGCTTCCCGAGAGCTTGGATGGGCCTGCGGCCGGCCGCGCCGCCTTGGACTTTCGTAAACCGCTACATTGCGCCCATGACTGAACGACTCGATCTGGCCGGCAAGCACATCGTGCTGGGCTTGTCCGGCGGCATCGCCTGCTACAAGGCGGCCGAACTCACGCGGGCGCTGGTGAAGGCGGGGGCCACCGTGCAGGTGGTGATGACTGCCGGCGCCGAGGCCTTCATCACGCCGGTGACGCTGCAGGCGCTCAGCGGCCGGCCGGTCTACACGAGCCAGTGGGACGCGCGGCCCGACAACAACATGGCGCACATCAACCTGTCGCGCGAGGCCGATGCGATCCTCGTCGCGCCGGCCAGCGCCGAGTTCATGGCCAAGCTGGTGCACGGACGCGCCGACGACCTGCTGTCGCTGATGTGCCTGGCGCGCCCGATCGAGCGCGTGCCGCTGCTGATCGCGCCGGCGATGAACCGCGAGATGTGGGCGCATCCGGCCACGCAGCGCAACGTCGCGCAGTTGCGCGCCGACGGCGGCACGCTGCTGGGCCCGGACGTCGGTGAGCAGGCGTGCCTCGAATTCGGCGAGGGCCGCATGCTGGAGCCGGTCGACCTGCGCGACGACCTGATCGCCTTCTTCCAGCCCAAGATCCTGCGCGGCCGGCGCATCCTCGTCACCGCCGGGCCCACCTTCGAGGCCATCGACCCGGTGCGCGGCATCACCAACCATTCGAGCGGCAAGATGGGTTTCGCCATCGCCCGCGCGGCGCAGGAGGCCGGCGCGGAGGTCACGCTCGTGGCCGGCCCGGTGCACCTGCCCACGCCGCGCGGCGTCCGCCGCATCGACGTCGAGAGCGCGCGCCAGATGCACGCCGCCGTGATGCCGCTGGCCGGCGCGAGCGACGTGTTCGTCGCCACCGCGGCCGTGGCCGACTGGCGGCCCGCGCAGATGAACGCGCACAAGATCAAGAAGGACGGCAAGAAGGTGGCGCCCACCTTCGAGCTGACCGAGAACGAGGACATCCTCGCCGACGTCGCGCGCCTCGATCCGCGCCCCTACTGCGTCGGCTTCGCCGCCGAGAGCGAGGACCTGCTCAAGCATGCGCGCGACAAGCTGCAGCGCAAGAACGTGCCGCTGATCGTCGGCAACCTCGGGCCGGCCACCTTCGGCCGCGACGACAACGCGCTGGTGCTGGTGGACGCCGCCGGCGAGCGCGCGCTGCCCCAGGCCGACAAGCTCACGCTGGCCCGCCAGCTGGTGCAAGAGATCGCCGCGCGCATCGCCGCCTGACCCCTTTCCAACCGCATTCGCCTCTCATGACCGTCATCGATCTCAAGGTACTCGACGCCCGCATGGCCGACACGCTGCCGGCCTATGCCACGCCCGGCAGCGCCGGCCTGGACCTGCGCGCCTGCCTCGACGCCCCCGTGCTGCTCGCGCCCGGCCAGACCGCGCTGATCCCCACCGGCCTGTCCATCCACATCGCCGACCCCGGCCTGGCCGCGATGATCCTGCCGCGCTCCGGCCTGGGCCACAAGCACGGCATCGTGCTGGGCAACCTGGTCGGACTGATCGATTCCGACTACCAGGGCCAGCTGATGGTCAGCTGCTGGAACCGCGGGCAGGCGGAATTCGCCATCAACCCGATGGAACGCATCGCGCAGATGGTCATCGTGCCGGTGGTGCAGGCCACGTTCCGGCGCGTGGACGAGTTCGGCGCGTCCGATCGCGGCGAGGGCGGCTTCGGGTCGACCGGCAAGCACTGACAGCCGCGCTCGCGCGGGCCGCGCGGGCCCGCCCGCCGGCGCTCAATGCAGCTGCGACCTGTCCCGCGAAGGCAGCACCTGCAGCAGGCTCGCGCCGGCGTCGGTGACGCTGCGCGCCTCGATCTCGGCGGGCGTGGCCGCGCGCACGCCGCGCACGGTGATCAGCATGCGCAGCGCCAGGCCGGCCAGCGGGTGGTTGCCGTCCAGCACCACGTGCGACGGGTAGACCTCGGTCACGGTGTAGACGGTGTCCTCGGGCATGTCGGGCGTGACGGCGCCATCGGGCAGGCCCTCGAACTGCATGCCCGGCTCGACGGCGTCCGGGAACAGCGCGCGTTCCTCGAAGCAGACCAGGTCGGAGTGGTAGTCGCCGAAGGCGTTCTCGGGCTCGAGGTGCAGGTGGGTCTCGAAGCCGATGGACTGGCCGGCCAGGGCTTCTTCCACCTTGGGCAACAGGTCGTCGCCGCCGAAGAAGAATTCGGTGGGCTCGGTGAGTTCGTCGATCGGCGCGTTCTGGGCGTCCGAGAGCTGCCAGGTGAGCGTGACGACGCAGGGGGCGGTGATGTTCATCGGGCCCGATTTTACGGGGCCGGTGACCTGCCTCAATCCGGCCCGGCCACCGAGCAGGGACAATGCCGCCATGAATCTTCGTGAACCCCTTGCGTTGCTGGGCGGCCTGTCGCCCACGGCCTTCATGCGCGACTACTGGCAGAAGCGCCCGCTGCTGATCCGCGATGCGGTGCCCCTGGTCGCCGCCGATGGCGCGCCGCTGTCGCCCGTCACCCCGGCGCAGCTGTTCGCGCTCGCCGCGCGCGACGACGTCGAGTCGCGCCTGGTCAGCCAGGGCGCGGCCCCGGCGAAGACGCGTGCGAAGGCCGGGCCGGCCGCGGGCTGGAGCCTGCGCCACGGCCCGTTTCCGCGCCGCGCGCTGCCGCCGCTGGCCCGACGCGGCTGGACGCTGCTGGTGCAGGGCATCGACCTGCACGTGCAGGCGGCCCACGAGCTGCAGCAGCGCTTCCGCTGGATCGCCGACGCCCGCATGGACGACGTGATGGTGTCGTACGCGAGCCCCGGCGGCGGCGTCGGCGCGCACATCGATTCCTACGACGTGTTCCTGCTGCAGGTGCACGGCCACCGGCGCTGGCGCGTCGGCCCGGTCGCCGACCCGGCCTTCGTGGACGGCCTGCCGGTGCGCATCCTGCAGCGCTTCGAGCCGACCGAGGAGTGGGTGCTGGGCCCGGGCGACATGCTCTACGTGCCGCCGCGCTGGGGCCACGACGGCGTGGCCGAGGACGAGTGCATGACCTGCTCGATCGGCTTTCGCACGCCCATGGGCACCGAGCTGGCGCGCGAACTGCTGCAGCGCGTGCTCGACGACGTCGAGCCCGACCCGGACGAGCCGCACTACCGCGACCCGGCGCGCAGCGCCACCGAGACGCCGGCGCGCATTCCGCAGGCGCTCGACACGTTTGCCCGCAAGGCGGTCGCGCGCCTGCTGCGCGATCCGGCTCAACTGGCGCGCTCGCTCGGCGAGGTGATGACCGAGCCCAAGCCCGACGTCTGGTTCGAGGCCGGCCTCGAACGCGGCCCCGGCGCCGGCTTGCGACTCGACCGGCGCACGCGCATGATGTACGACGACCGCCACGTCTTCATCAATGGCGAGTCGTTCAACGCGGCCGGTCGCGACGCGCGCCTGATGCGCGACCTGGCCGATGCACGACGGTTGACGGCGCCGCAATGCCTTCGCCTGTCGGCCGACGCGCAGGCCGTGGTGGCGGACTGGGTGGTGCAGGGATGGGCCCATGACGATTGACGACGACCCGACGCGGCCCCCGGCCGCGATGAGCGGTCAGGCGGGGCTGGCCGAGGCCGCCAGCGCCGCCGGCGGCCACGCGTTCGAGGGCGCGGTGGAGTTCGCGCAGGCCTTGCGCGAGGCGATGGCCGGCGCGAGCGAACGCGGCACGCGTCGCCTGTGCTGGTGCGACGAGGACTTCGCCGCCTGGCCCATCGGCGAGGTCGAGTGGCTCTCGCAGCTCACGCGCTGGGCGCGCGCGGGCGGGCGCGAACTGGTGGTGATCGCGCGCGACTACGCGACCGTCGAGCGCCGCCATCCGCGCTTTGCCGCGTGGCGCCGCGACTGGGCGCACGTGATCCAGTGCCTGCTGCCCGACGAGATGCGCACCGAGCCGTTGCCCGCGCTGTGGATCGACAGCGACGACCTGGCGTTGCGGGTTTTCGATCGCGAGCACCTGCGCGGGCGCATCGGCGTCGATCGCATCGATCGGCAACGCGCGCGCGAGGACTTTGATGCGATTTTGCAACGTGCCGGACCCGGTTTTTCGGCGGTGACACTGGGACTCTGAAAAGGTTCCGTATGGATGGGTATAATGGCGGGCTAGGCACAGGAAATGCTCGAGCTTGGCCTGCTGTCTTTTGCGAGGATATCCGCCGTGAGGGCGTGTATCTGAAATACCGGTAATGGTTCGAACCCAAAATTTTTCTTCGAGGAAATTCATGAACAAGTCGCTCCTGTTGGCTTCCCTGATCGCCGTCGCCGCCCTGGCTGCTTGCAGCAAGACCGAGACCGCCGCTCCGGCCGCTGACGCCGCTGCTTCGGCTGCCTCTTCGGTCGCCGCTGCCGCTTCGTCGGTTGCTGACGCCGCTTCGTCGACCGCTGCTGCCGCCTCGTCGGTGGTGGATGCCGCTTCGGCCGCTGCCACGGGCGCGATGGCTGCTGCCTCGTCGGCCGCTACCGCTGCCGCCACCGCCGCCAGCAAGTAATTTCCGCGTCTGTGCCCTGCGCGGGCGCAATCGGCAGAAGTTTGAAAGCCGCCTCCGGGCGGCTTTTTCACGTCCGGATGCTGAACGCAGGTTGAATCTCGGACCGACCACCCGATTGGCCGTCGCCAACTGTCAATGGGGCATCAGAGGGATTGACGTTCGCTGCCACCAGGCATAGCCGCATCGAGACGCAAAAAAGCCGCCCGAAGGCGGCTTCCCCGGTCGGCGAACCGACGCGTCACTTCAGCTCGTCGACCAGCAGCGCGACGATGCGCTGGGCGTTCGCGCTGTTGTCCGGCTGGCCCTGGTCGTTGAGCACCGTGACCGTGGCGCTGTCGCCCGGCGCCTTGATCGAGATGCGGTACTTGCCGACCGGCGACGGGCCGTTCTTGCCGAACCACGACGTGAACTTCGAGAAGAAGCCCGGCTCGTCCTTGGCGGCCTCCTTGGCGTCGACGTAGCGCACGTAGTAAAGGCCCTGGGCGCGGTCGCGATCCTCGACGGTGAAGCCGCCGTGGTCCAGCGCCAGGCCGATACGGCGCCACGAACGATCGAAGGTGTCGTCCAGTTGCATGGTGGCGCCCGCCTGGCCGTCGACGATGCGCGCACGGGCTGCGCCGCCGGGGCCGCTGCCACCGGTCGCACGCGCGGTGGACGCGCTGGGGATCGTGCGGCCGCCCTCGGCAGTGGCCGAGGCCGCGGCCGCCGGTGCGGCGTTGGCGAGGTTGGTGTCGACCACGCCTGCCAGGCTCAGCATCAACTGGCTCAGTTGCTCGGCCTCGAGGCCCGGGTCGGACTTGCGCGGCACCCAGGTGACGTCGCCGTCATGGACGCTGTCCTTGCGACCGCCGGTTTCCTGCGCCGCGCCGAAATGCGTGACGTAGATCTCGGTGCCGCCGTCGGCGCGGCGTTCCAGGCGGGTGCGGTAGCGGTCGCGCAGGCCGGAATCCGACAGGTTGTCGACGATCGAATTCAGGAAGTTGCGGACCATGCTGTCACTGGGCAGCTTGGTGCGGTTCTGCATCCAGTCGGTCTCGAGGATGCCCGTCTTGGGTTCGTCCACGGTCAGCTTGTAGCCGTGCGCCAGCCAGTAGGCGCGCACCTTGGGCAGCACCACCTCGGGCGCTTCCTGCGTCGACAGCCAGCGCAGGTCGCCCGAGCGCTCGATGTGCAGGTTGCCGGCGGCCGCCAGGGCCACTTCCGGCGTGGCCGGGGCGGCCGCCGGGGCGGGCTGGGCGGGCTGGGCGGGCGCCGCGGGCGTGCCGCCCTTGCCCAATTCGGACGCGGCGACCACGCCGCCCTGCGGCAGGTAGCGCGAATCCTTCTGCAGCTGCGTCAGGTCCGGCGGCACTTCCAGTGGCTGGGTGCGCTTGGAGGCGCCCTTGTAGTCGGTGCCGCCGCTGGAGAACCAATCGCCGACGACCGTGCAGCCGCCCAGTGTCAGGCACAGCGTCACGGTGGCCACGCGCAGGGGCGTGGGATGGAGCAGGCGCGTCGGGAAATGGGTGGTCATGGGCATCGATGTCGAGGTCAGGCCGGAAGTGTCCGGGCCGGGGATTGTCGCAGAGGCGGCGGCACCGGCCGCGCGTCCTGTCTTGCTGGAGGCGGCCCGCGCCGCGCGCGGGCCGGGCGCATGCGGGGTCAGGCGATGCCGCACTCGGCCAGCGCCGCGGCGACCGTGGCCTTGCCGGCGTCCGTCATCTCGACGAGCGGCAGGCGCAGCGTGGGACGGCAGCGGCCGAGCTGGGACAGCGCCCACTTCGCCGGCGCCGGGCTCGGTTCGCAGAACAGGTTCTTGTGCAGCGGCAGCAGCCGCAGGTGCAGTTCGGTGGCGCGGCGCACGTCGCCGGCCAGCGCCGCCGCGCACAGCTCGTGCATCAGCCGGGGCGCCACGTTGGCCGTGACGCTGATGTTGCCGTGGCCGCCGAGCAGCATCAGCGCGACGGCCGTGCTGTCGTCGCCCGAATAGACCGAGAACGCCTCGGGCACGGCGCGCAGCAGCCAGCATGCGCGCTCGATGCTGCCGGTGGCCTCCTTGATGCCGACGATGCCAGGCACCTGGGCCAGGCGCAGGACGGTGTCGTGCTGCATGTCGGCCACGGTGCGGCCGGGCACGTTGTACAGCACCATCGGGATGTCGACGGACTCGGCGATCTTGGCGAAGTGCCGGTAGATGCCTTCCTGCGAGGGCTTGTTGTAGTACGGCACGACCTGCAGCGTGCAGGTGGCGCCCACCTTCTTCGCGTGGCGCGACAGCTCGATCGCCTCCTGGGTGGAGTTGGCGCCGGCGCCGGCCATGATGGGAATGCGGCCGGCGGCGTGCTCGACGCACACGCGGATGACCTCGCCGTGCTCGGGGACGCTGATCGTGGCCGATTCGCCCGTGGTGCCCACCGCGACGATGCAGTCGGTGCCTTCGGCGACGTGCCAGTCGACCAGCGCGCGCAGCGCCGCGTAGTCGACGCTGCCGTCCTCGTGCATCGGGGTGACCAGCGCCACGATGCTGCCGACAATTCTTTCCATTCGCATTCCTTGGGAGGTTCGGGGGCCGGGCGCGCGTGGCGCCGGCAATCGGACGATTTTAGCCCGGCGACGCGAGAAGGTCCGCGCCCGCCGACCCGGTGTCGCCCCGGCGCGCCACGATGCGTTGTACGGCGCGCTCGGGCACCTCGCCGCGGGCCGGCAGGCGACCCTCTTCGTAGGCGATGACGTGCCAGTTTTCAGAGGGAGACGGCGCCCCGGCGAGCCCCCTGGCCGGCGCGCGCACGAGGTCGATCAGCTCGCCCGGACGCAGCAGGAATTCGGGCCGGCGCGGCCGTCCCAGGCCGGCCTGGGCCTGTGCAAAGGTTTCGTAAATCAGCAAGCCGCCGGGTGCGACGGCGTCCAGGAGCGCGGGAAAGAGGGCGCGCCACAGGTAGTTGGTGACCAGCACCGCGTCGAACCGGTGGCCGGGCAGGGGCCACGGCGCGGCCTCGAGGTCGGCCGCCAGCGTGGTGGCCAGCCCGGCCAGGGGGGCCAGCAGCGCCGGGTCGCGGTCGATCGCCGTGACGCGGTGGCCGGCGGCGGCCAGCCAGTGGACGTGCCGACCGTGGCCGCAGGCGACGTCCAGCACCCGGGCGGCGGGTGGCAGCAGGGGCGTCCAGCGGCGCACCCAGTCGGAGGGCGGGACGACGGGGCAGGCGGGTGCGGAATCGGGGTCCATGCCCGCACTCTACGGCGTCCCGACCGGATCGTCCGCGGAAATTACTGTGTTTATATCCATGTTCGGCGCGCGGGCGCGGCCGACTTCAAACCTAGAATCAGGCCATGGCCACGAAACAAGGCGCCGCTGGCGCCAAATCCAAGCAAGCCGGCGAATACGCCGAAGGTTCCATCCGCGTCCTGAAGGGCCTGGAGCCCGTCAAGCAGCGGCCGGGCATGTATACGCGCACCGACAACCCGCTGCACATCGTGCAGGAAGTCATCGACAACGCCGCCGACGAGGCGCTCGCCGGCCACGGCCAGCGCATCGCGGTCACGCTCAACGCCGACGGCTCGGTCACGGTCGACGACGACGGCCGCGGCATTCCGTTCGGCCTGCACCCCGAGGAGCAGGTCCCGGTCGTCGAGATCGTCTTCACCCGCCTGCACGCGGGCGGCAAGTTCGACAAGGGCAGCGGGGGCGCCTACAGCTTCTCGGGCGGCCTGCACGGCGTGGGCGTCAGCGTCACCAACGCGCTGGCCCGCCAGCTCGAGGTCTCGGTGTTCCGCGACGGCCACCATGCCGCGCTCACCTTCTCGGGCGGCGACGTCACCGTGCCGCTGGAGGTGCGCAAGCTCGCGTCCGGCGAACGCCGCCACGGCACGCGCGTGCGCGTCTGGCCCGATCCGCGCTATTTCGAGAGCCCCGAGCTGCCGCGCGCCGAGCTCGTGCACCTGCTGCGCAGCAAGGCCGTGCTGATGCCGGGCGTCATGGTCTCGCTCACGGTGGAGAAGACGGGCAAGGAGCCCGAGGTGCTCACCTGGACCTACCAGGGCGGCCTGCGCGACTACCTCCAGCAGACCCTCACCGCCGAGCCCGTGGTGCCGCTGTTCGAGGGCGAGCGCTTCGCCGGTGCAAACGAGTCCGAGAACTTCGCCGAAGGCGAGGGCGCCACCTGGTGCGTGGCCTTCACCGACGACGGCGCGGCGGTGCGCGAGAGTTACGTCAACCTGATCCCCACCGTGGCCGGCGGCACCCACGAATCCGGCCTCAAGGACGGGCTGTTCACCGCGGTCAAGAGCTTCATCGAGCTGCACGGGCTGATGCCCAAGGGCGTCAAGCTGATGCCCGAGGACGTGTTCTCGCGCGCCAGCTTCGTGCTGTCGGCCAAGGTGCTCGATCCGCAGTTCCAGGGCCAGATCAAGGAACGCCTGAACAGCCGCGACGCGCTCCGCCTGGTCTCTGCCTACACCAAGCCCGCACTGGAGCTGTGGCTGCACCAGCACGTCGAGTACGGGCGCAAGCTGGCCGAACTGGTCATCCGCCAGGCGCAGCAGCGCCAGAAGGCCGGCCAGAAGGTGGAAAAGCGCAAGGGTTCCGGCGTGGCCGTGCTGCCCGGCAAGCTCACCGATTGCGAGAGCCGCGACCTGTCGCTCAACGAAGTGTTCCTGGTCGAGGGCGACTCGGCCGGCGGCTCGGCCAAGATGGGCCGCGACAAGGAGACCCAGGCCATCCTGCCGCTGCGCGGCAAGGTGCTCAACACCTGGGAGGTCGAGCGCGACCGGCTGTTCGCCAACAACGAGATCCACGATATCGCGGTGGCGATCGGCGTCGACCCGCATGGCGCCAACGACACCCCGGACTTCTCGGGCCTGCGCTACGGCAAGGTCTGCATCCTGTCGGACGCCGACGTCGACGGCTCGCATATCCAGGTGCTGCTGCTGACGCTGTTCTTCCGCCACTTCCCGCAGTTGGTGGCACGCGGCCACGTCTACGTCGCCAAGCCGCCGCTGTACCGCATCGACGCCCCCGCGCGCGGGCGCAAGCCGGCTGCCAAGATCTACGCGCTCGACGAGGGCGAACTCGAGGCCACGCTCGACAAGCTGCGCAAGGAGGGCGCGCGCGAGGGCTCGTGGACGATCAGCCGCTTCAAGGGCCTGGGCGAGATGAACGCCGAGCAGCTGTGGGACACCACGCTCAACCCCGAGACCCGCCGCCTGCTGCGCGTCGAGCTGGGACTGCTCGACGCGGTGCAGACCGAGGGCTCGTTCACGCGCCTGATGGGCAAGGGCGAGGCGCACGCGCGGCGCGAGCTGATGGAACTGCGCGGGGACGCGGTCGAGATCGACATCTGACGCGGCGCCGAGGCGTGGTCGGGCCGTGCCCGGCGCGCCCGTGCGCGCATCAGGCCACGCCCGGTGCGCCCGGGTGCCCAGCACGCTACATCCGGCGCGCGCGTGCGCCCATCCCACCGTGCCCGGTGCGCCCGTGCGCTCGGCACACCACCCCTTTCGCGCCCGCGCGCCCATCCCGCCGCGTTCGGCGCGCACCTCGCCGCGCCCATCGCCCCGCCGGCCGGGCGCGTGGCGGCAGGCACGCCACTTATCGACGAAGGGTGACAAATCGTGCAGAAATCCCGCGTTCTTCGGGGGTTCCGGGGGGCCTGGGCCTGCGATCCTTGCCCCTAGAATCCACGCTCCCTCGCCCGGTTCCGGCCGCGCGATCCGCCACACTCCGTGCCTGCCGACTCCCTTGCGCTCGGCCGCGTGCCGACCTTCCCATGCCCACCAGCGACCTTGCCGAGAGCGCCCATCTGCGGATTCGTCCGACGATGCTGTCCGACCTCGACTTCGTCGTGTCGGTGGAGCACGACGCGCGCAACCTGCCGTTCATCACGCCGTGGGAGCGCACCCAGCACGAAGGCGCGATCCGCTTTCCCGACTCGCGCCACTTCATCGTCGAGGCCGGCGACGACTGGCAGCAGGTGGGCTTCGTCATTCTTCAGGGTTGCCGCAACCCGACGCGCTCGGTCGAGCTCAAGCGCATGGTGCTGCAGACGCAGGGCCGCGGGCTGGGCCGCGCCTGCGTACGCATGCTCAAGCAGCTGGCCTTCCGCGACCTGCACGCGCACCGTTTCTGGCTGGACGTCGCCGCGCACAACACCCGCGCGCTGCATCTCTACGCGGGCGAGGGCTTCGTCGAGGAAGGCCGCCTGCGCGAAAGCGTGCGCCTGGGCGCCGACGCCGCCGCGGACTGGGACGACCTGGTGGTGATGTCGATGCTCGATCGCGAATACCAGGCCCGGGTCCAGGCCGCACAGGAACTGGCCTTCTCGGGGCACGCGTCATGAAGCGCCCGCTGCTGATCGCGGCCGCCGTCGTGGCGCTGGTGTCGGGCGCGATGGCCGCGTACGATTCGGTGCCGGCGGCGCGCACGGCCGCGGTCACGCCCGCGAGCGCGGCGGTGGCGCTCGAACCGGCCGCGCCGGTCGTGCCCGTCGCCGGCAAGCCCGTGCTGTGGGGCTATGTCGACGGCGCCGGCCTCGCCCATTTCGCCACCAGCCAGATCGATTCCCGCTACGACCAGGTCCTGCGCGAGACCGACCACCGGCGGGTGCCGGGCAAGACCCAGGGCACCGACGGCCTGCTGACCTGGCTCGAGATCTCCCCCGACGTCAAGGTCCTGCAGCCGCTGCTCGACGAGGCCGCGAGGAGCACCGGGGTCGACGAGGAACTGCTCAAGGCCGTCATCACGGTGGAGTCCAACTTCAACCCGCGCGCCGTGTCGCCGCGCGGCGCGGTCGGCCTGATGCAGCTGACGCCGGTGACCGCCGATCGCTACGGCACGCCGCAGGAGCGCCAGGTGCCGGCCGCCGAGCGCATGCTCGATGCGCGCACCAACGTCTTCACCGGCGCGCGCATGCTGGCCGACCTGACGCGCCGCTACGGCGGCATCGCCATCGCGCTGGCCGCCTGGAACGCCGGCGAGGGCACCGTGCGCCGCGCGGGCGGGCAGATGCCCGACATCGCCGAGACCGAGGCCCATGTGCACATGGTGCTCGAGCTCTACTGGGCCCTGTTGCAGCGCAAGCTGCCGCACCACGCCCGCGGCGTGGAAGTGGTGTCCTGCGCCGCGGCCGCCTGCGGCCGCTGACACGCCCGCGCAGGCGGCGCCGCGCCGGGACGGCGCAGCGGCTCGCTTGAGATACTTCGGGGGTCGGCGCGGGCCGCGTGCCCGCCAGCACCGACAATGACCCCTTGCGGGCCGTCCCACACACGGGGCGCGCCCCCAGCGATCAAAGGAAACCCGGTTTGACCATGGAACAGACTCCCCTCGTGTTCGGCGGCGGCGATGGCGGCGGCGACGCGCTGACCCTCGCCCACTACGCCGAGCGGGCCTACCTCGAATACGCGCTGAGCGTCGTCAAGGGCCGCGCGCTGCCCGACGTCTCCGACGGCTGCAAGCCGGTCCAGCGCCGCATCCTGTACGCGATGCACCGCATGGGCCTGTCGTTCACCAACGCCGCGCCCGCGGGCCCGAAGGCGCGCAAGAGCGCCAAGGTGGTGGGCGACGTGCTGGGCAACTTCCACCCGCACGGCGACACCGCGGCCTACGACGCGCTGGTGCGCATGGCGCAGGACTTCAGCCTGCGCTATCCGCTGATCGACGGCCAGGGCAATTTCGGCAGCCGCGACGGCGACGGCGCCGCGGCGATGCGCTACACCGAGGCGCGCCTGAACCCGATCGCGCGCCTGCTGCTCGACGAGATCGACGAGGGCACCGTCACGTTCATGCCGAACTACGACGGCACCACCGAGGAGCCCCGGCTGCTGCCGGCACGGCTGCCCTTCGTGCTGCTCAACGGCGCCAGCGGCATCGCCGTGGGCCTGGCCACCGAGGTGCCCAGCCACAACCTGCGCGAGGTGGCCGAGGCCGCCGTCGCGCTGCTGAAGAACGACAAGCTCGGCGACGACGAACTCTACGCCGCGATCCCCGGCCCCGACTTTCCCGGCGGCGGCCAGATCATCAGCCCGGCGGCCGACATCCGCGACGCCTACGCCACCGGCCGCGGCAGCCTCAAGGTGCGCGCGCGCTGGAAGATCGAGGACCTGGCCCGCGGCCAGTGGCAGCTCGTCGTCACCGAGCTGCCCCCGGGCGCCAGCACGCAGCGCGTGCTCGAGGAGATCGAGGAGCTCACCAACCCGAAGATCAAGGCCGGCAAGAAGGCCTTGAGCACGGAGCAGGTGCAGCTGAAGGCGACCATCCTCGCGGTGCTCGACGGCGCGCGCGACGAGTCCAACCGCGACGCGCCGGTGCGCCTCGTGTTCGAGCCCAAGAGCCGCGCGATCGCCCCGCAGGAGCTGATCAACGCGCTGCTCGCGCACACCAGCCTGGAGAGCTCGGCCTCGATCAACCTGACGATGATCGGCGGCGACGGCCGGCCCACGCTCAAGAGCCTGCGCCAGATCCTCACCGAATGGATCTTCTTCCGCCAGCACACCGTCAAGCTGCGCACCGAGCACCGCCTGTCCAACGTGCTGGCGCGCATCCACATCCTCGAGGGCCGGCAGCTGGTGCTGCTCAACATCGACGAGGTGATCCGCATCATCCGCGAGAGCGACGAGCCCAAGGCGGCACTGATCGCGGCCTTCGGACTGACCGAGATCCAGGCCGACGACATCCTCGACATCCGGCTGCGCCAGCTGGCGCGCCTCGAGGCGATCAAGATCGAGAAGGAGCTCGGCGAGAAGCGCGAGGAGCAGCGCAAGCTCGAGGACATCCTGTCCAGCCCGACGGCCCTCAAGCGCACCGTCATCAAGGAGATCGAGGCCGACGCCAAGGCGCACGGCGACGACCGCCGCACGCTGATCCAGGCCGAGAAGCGCGCGGTCGTCGAAGTGAAGATCGTCGACGAGCCGGTGACGGTGGTCGTCAGCCTCAAGGGCTGGGTGCGCGCGATGAAGGGCCACGGCCACGAGGCCGGCGGCTTCGCGTTCAAGTCGGGCGACGGCCTGTACGGCACCTTCGAGTGCCGCACGGTCGACACCCTGCTCGTGTTCGGCAGCAACCAGGGCGGCACCGGCCGCGTCTACACGGTGGCCGTCGGCGCGCTGCCCGGCGCGCGCGGCGACGGCACGCCCATCACCACGCTGATCGACCTCGAGTCCGGCACCCAGCCGCTGCACTACGTGGCGGCATCCGTCGAGGCCACGCTGCTGCTGGCCAACACCGGCGGCTTCGGCCTGCTGGCCAAGGTGGGCGACATGACCAGCCGCCAGCGCGGCGGCAAGAGCTTCCTGAGCATCGACGACGCCGACCGCCTGCTGCCGCCCGTGCCGGTGCTGGCCGCCCACACGCAGGTGGCCTGCCTGAGCCTGGGCGGCCGGCTGCTGGTGTTCCCGCTCGACGAGCTCAAGCTGCAGTCCAACGGCGGCAAGGGCCTGACGCTGATGGACGTCGACGCCAAGGACCCGCTGGTGTCCATCGCCACGTGCGCCAACGGCGTCAAGGTGCTGGGCACCGGCCGCGGCGGCAAGGCCAAGGAGGAAGACTTCAAGGGCGCCACGCTCGCTTCGCACGCGGGCAAGCGCGCGCGCAAGGGCAAGGTGATCGACGCGCCCATCAAGGGGCAGCGCGTGGTTGCGCTCTGAGGCGACTGCGCGGACCATCGACGGCGCCCGGCGATGCCGGGCCTCGTCCCTTCATGCAGGCTGCCGCTGCGGCAGCCGCGCAACGAGACCGGGCGCCGGCGGTGTGCAAGGTTGCCGCCATCCGGAACGACTATCTCGTGCCGGCTTGCTGATCGACGCATCGACTCGCAAGATGGCAACTCCGCGCGACCGCTTCCGGTCGCGCGCCCACCCATCCGTCCTCGCTATCGCCGCGTCCTGCGCGCTGCCGCCGCTCGCCGCGCGACGGGCTCAGGCGTTCATCCAGTCCTTGAACTCGAACCAGTTGTACTTCGCCTGCGCGGCGAGCATGCCCGCCGCGCCCCACACGCGGTCCAGGCCGTAGCGGGCGAAGCCCGCGGGAATGGGCGCGCCGCCGGCGATGGCCTCGGCGAGCAGTTCGCCGGCCGCGGTGGTGGGGCCCACGCCGTGGCCGCCGAAGCCCAGGGCGTGCCAGGTGCCGTCGGGCAACTGGCCGATCTGCGGCATCTGGTGGCGCGCGTAGCTCATCAGCCCGCCCCAGGCGTAGTCCACCTTCACGTCGTGCAGCTCGGGGTAGACCTTGCACAGGTCGCGCTTGAGCAGGCGCGCGATCGGCGCCGCGGCGCGGTCGAGGATGGAGATGCGCCCGCCCCACAGGATGCGGGTGTCGGGCAGCGCGCGGTAGTAGTCGAACGAGAAGCGGGTGTCGTAGATCGCGGCGCGCCCCGGGATCGAGGCGGCCAGCCGGCTGGCGCCCAGCGGCTCGGTGGCCATCACGTAGGTGGCGATCGGCAGCATCGCGCGTTCGAGCGGCGCCGACAGCCCGCGCAGGTAGCCGCCGCCGGCGACGACCACGTGGCGCGCGTGCACCTCGCCGCGCGCCGTGTGGACGGCGTGGCCGCCGTCGGGCGTGCGCGGTGCCACGGTGCGGCTCACGCGCGACTGCTCGAAGATGCGCACGCCGGCGCGCTCGATGACTGCGGCCAGGCCGCGCGCGTACTTCAGCGGATGGAAGTGGAACGCGTCGGGCTCCAGCAGGCCGCCGGCGTAGCGGCTGGAGCGCGTGTAGGCGCCGAGGTCGTCGTGCGACAGCAGCTTCCAGTGCACGTCGAACTCGCGTGCCATGAATTCCTGGCGCTCGCGCAGCGTCGCGTCGTCGTCGAACCAGTTGGCCAGCACCACGCCGCCCTCGACCGCGTCGCAGGAGATGGCGTGCTGCCGGATGCGGCGCCGGATCGTGTCGACCGCGTCGCGCGTGAGCCCGTACATGGCGCGTGCGCCGGCCGAACCCTGGTCCGCCAGCAGCTGTGCGTTGTCGAGGCTGAAGCCGCCGAACACGAAGCCGCCGTTGCGGCCCGAGGCGCCGTGGCCCACCGTCTCGCCTTCCAGGATGACGATGTCGCGCACGCCGCGCTCGACCAGCCCGGCGGCGGTCGCCAGTCCGGCGAAGCCGCCGCCGATCACGCACACCTGCGCGTCGACGCGTCCGCGCAGCGCCGAGCGCGCGGGCGCGGGACCGGCGCTCGCGGCGTAATAGGTGCCCTTGTTCATCGCGAGGATGGCGTGCGCGCGCGGCCTCAGAACGGCGAGCGCGTCGACTTGAACGACGCGCGCAGCGTCCACGCCAGCAGCAGCGCCAGCAGCGTGTACAGCGCGCAGCTCCACACCGCGAACGGGATGTGCAGCACCGACACCGCGGCGTCGGCGCAGGACGCGTAGGCGATGAACAGCTGCGGCAGCAGGCGGTCCAGGTGCAGGCCGGTGGTGATGCGTTCGGCCAGGCTCAGGTCGCACGAGTTCTCGTTGACGGCGGCCAGTTGCTGCCACAGCGCCGATGCGATGCCGCAGAGCGCACCCAGCAGCGCCAGGCCGATCGCCACGCGCCGCGGCGTGGCGGACAGCAACGCCCCCAGCAGCGCCAGCACGCCCACCACGATGTAGATGAAGCGCTGCAGCACGCACCAGGGGCAGGGCTGCATGTCGAACGCATACTGCCCGACCACGGCCAGGCCCACCGAGCCGAGCGCGAGCACGGCCACGAGCAGCAGCACTTGCGGGAGGCGGATGCGGATCCTCACGCCGCCAGCTCCGCGATCAGCTCGATCTCGACGCAGGCGCCCATCGGGATCTGCGCCACGCCGAAGGCGCTGCGCGCGTGCTTGCCGGCGTCGCCGAACACCTCGCCCAGCAGCTCGGAGCAGCCGTTGGTGACCAGGTGCTGCTCGGTGAACGTGGCGGTGCTGTTGACCAGGCTCATCACCTTGACGATGCGCCTGACGCGCGCCAGGTCGCCGCCGGCCGCGGCCTGCAGCGTGCCCATCAGGTCGATGGCGATGGCGCGCGCCGCGGCCTTGCCTTCCTCGGTGCCCATGGTCAGGCCCAGCTGGCCCACCCACGGCTTGCCGTCCTTCTTGGCGATGTGGCCCGAGAGGAACACGAGCGAGCCGGTCTGCACGAACGGCAGGTAGGCGGCGGCGGGGATGGCGAGCGGCGGAAGCTCGATTCCGAGGGCTTGCAGGCGGGCGGCGATCGTCATGATGGATTCTCCGTGCGGGCCGGCCCGCCACCGTCTGGGACGCGGTGGCGCCGGCTGGCCCCGATGATGGGCTGCGATGCTACACGCCCGGCCAATCACCTGTCCTGCGGCAGGCGGCGGGCGGCGGTTCCGCACGGACGAGCGGCGCTGCGCCGGGCGACGCTAGACGTCCTGGGTGTTGAGCCCGGGCTGGAACAAGTCCAGCAGCAGCAGTTCGGTGCGCCGCGCGGCGGCCTCGTCGGGCAGCGCGGCCCAGCGCAGGAAGATGCCCGAGGGCGCGGTGCCGCGCGAGCGCTGCTGGATGGCCACCAGCACGCCGACCTTGCCCGCATGGTTGAGCGAGGTGTTGGTCTGGCCCGTGCGGCCGACCGTGCTCAGCCGGGCCGGATCGACCAGGTAGGACTTCGTCCGCGTCCGCAGGTTGCCGGCCTTGCCGATGTAGAGCACGCCCAGCTTCATGGCCACCGTGATCGGACCGTCGAACAGCGTGAACGCGTAGACGCCCGCGCTCGCCGGCGCCACGTTGCGGTTGGCGCCGCCGCGCCACAGCGATTCGACGGCCAGCGGCGTCGACCACGACAGCGCGGTGAACCATTGCGGATCGGGGCTGCTGGCGACTGACATGGCGGTTCTCCCAACGGTGGTCGGACGTGACCCCGCCAGTATGCCGGCGGTGCGGTCGATACGGGGCCCCGTACGAGGGATGGCCAGGCGGGCGGGATCGTGGACGCGGCTCAGTCCGCGCCGAGCAGCGGTGCCAGCGCCTGCCGGCCGGGCGGCGTCAGCTCCAGCGCGCGCTCGCTGCCGATGCGGCGCAGCCAGCCGCGCGCGAGGAAGTGCGCCAGCAGCCCGCTCGCCAGCTTGCCGGCCAGGTGGTCGCGGCGTTCCGACCAGTCCAGGCACGGGTAGGCGATGCGCGGCGCCGCGCCGGCGCGCAGCCCGGACGCATCGAAGCCCCAGTCGGCAAGGCCGGCGACGCCGACGTCGGTCAGCGCGTAGCCGTCGTCCGCGGCGACGAGCCAGCCGCGGGCCAGCAGGTGCTCGAGCAGCGCCACGCCGCGGCGGCCGGCCAGGTGTTCGTAGCAGCAGCGCGCCTCGCGCAGCCGCAGGCGCGCGGGCGCCGCCCAGCTGCGCTCGTGCGACGAGCGTTCGGCCACCATCGCCAGCGCCTCCAGGGCGTGCGCGACGTCGGCGTCGGCGAGGCGGAAGTAGCGGTGGCGCCCGCGCGGCTCGCAGACCAGCAGCCCGGCGTCGACCAGCTTGACCAGGTGCGCGCTGGCCGTGGCCGCGCCCACCGAGGCCGTGCGCGCGAGCTCGCCGGCGCTGGCGTACTCGCCCGACAGCAGGTAGGCCAGCATGCGGGCGCGCGACGGCTCGGCCACCAGTGCGGCGATGCGCGCGAGCCGGGGTTCGTGCGGGGCGTCGGACGGAGCGGGCAGAGGTCGGCGCGGGGAAGCCATGGGCGCGGGGTGGGGCGGCGGTGAGGCCACTGTAGTGCGTGGCGCACGCCGGGGGCGGGTGCCGGCACCGCGCGTGGCGGACGAGGCGCTCGCGCGGCGCGACTTCGAGGCGGTGGCAGGGTGGGACGGCATGGCGGGCTCGGCTGCAAGCGGGCCTGCAGTCTCCCGCTTCCGCGAGGCCCGTCGCTTCGTCGTGCGCCGAAGCGTTCCCGCGCGCCGCGCGCCGTCGAAACCCCGGCTTCGGCGTCGGGCGCTGGCGACGTGGCGCACCTAGGATGGCGCCATGCATCACCGCCCCGCGCGTCCGCCTCCCGACGCCGCCGGTGCGTGGTGGCGTGCCGCGGCGGTCGGGGCATGGGTCGCGGGGCTGGCCCTGCAGTTGCAGCAGCCCGCCCTGTGGATCGTCGACGCCTACGCGCTGGCGGGCGTGGCCGCCCTGGCGGGGCTGCTGGCGGCCGGGCGCCTGCGCCGACGTGCCGTGGCGCGCGTCGTGCTCGGGCTGGCCGTGGCGACGGCCGGCTTCGCGTACGCGGGCTGGCGCGCCGAGCTTCGCCTCGCCGATGCGCTCGCGCCCGCCTGGGAGGGCTGCGACCTCGAGGTGGTCGGCGTCGTCGCCGAGATGCCCCAGCTCGCCGAGGATGGCGAACACTTCGTGTTCGTCGTCGAGTCGGCCCGGCCGCTGGGCATGACGACCCGCGAGCTCCGGCGCGTGCAGGCGCTGGACGCCGCGGCAGGCCGGCCCCTGGCCGCGGCGGTGCTGGCGGCCGAAACGACCGCCGCACAGGCGCGTGCCGTCCGCGATGCCGACGGTGCCGACGCCGACCCCGACGCCGACGCCGACGCCGACGCCGACGCCGACGAAGCGGCCGCGGCGCAGCCCGTGCCCGGCGCGGGGACCCCCGTCGTGCCCGCGCGCCTCTGGTTGGCCTGGAACCGCAACCAGCGGGACGACCGCGCGGTGGCCGGCGCGCCCGCCCCGCTGCACGCCGGCCAGCGCTGGCGCCTGCCGGTGCGGCTGCGCCAACCCCACGGCGCGATGAACCCCGACGGCTTCGACGCCGAGCTGTGGCTGTTCGACCAGGGACTGCGTGCCACCGGCAGCGTGCGCGGCGCGGGGGTGCTGCTGGACACCGGCTGGGCGCCGATCGAGAACGCGCGGCAGTCGGTGCGCGACCGCCTCCTGCTCGCGGGCGGCCAGGGCGCGGTCGACGCGGGTGCGGCGGGCGCGCTGGCGGCGTTGGCCGTGGGCGACCAGGCGGCCATCTCCGGGCCGGGCTGGGAGGTGTTCCGCAACACCGGCGTCGCCCACCTGATGTCCATCTCGGGCCTGCACATCACGATGCTGGCCTGGCTCGGCGGCGCCGCCATCGGCGCGCTGTGGCGGCGCTGCGAGCGCGCCGCGCTGTGGCTGGCGACGCCGGTGGCCGCGCGTTGGGGTGGCGTCGGCGTGGCCTGGCTCTACGCGCTGCTGGCCGGATGGGGCGTGCCGGCGCAGCGCACGGTGGCCATGCTGGCCGCCACCGCCTGGCTGCGCGGGGCCGGGCTGCAGTGGCCGGCGTCGCTGGTGGCGCTGGCAGCGATGCTGCCTGTCACGCTGCTCGACCCGTGGGCGCTGCTGCAGCCCGGGTTCTGGCTGTCGTTCGCGGCGGTCGGCCTGCTGATGGTCTCGGAGCCGGCGCGCGCGGCGCCGGTCGCGCCCGCGCACGACCCGACGCCGCCTGGCGCGCTTTCCCCGACCGTCGCCCCGGGCGCCCTCGCGCGTCGGCTGGCCACCGCGCTGCGCGGCGGCGTGCGCGCCCAGGTCGTCGCCAGCCTCGGCCTCGCGCCCTTGACGCTGGTGGCGTTCCAGCAGGTGTCGCTGGTGGGGCTGCTGTCGAACCTCGTCGCCGAGCCGTGGGTGACGCTGGTGGTCACGCCGCTGACGCTGCTGGGCGTGGTGGCGCCGCCCGCCTGGCAGCTGGCCGCGGGCGCGCTCGCGCCGTTGTTGTGGCTGCTGGGCTGGCTCGCGCGCTGGCCGTGGGCGAGCGTGCACGTGGCCGCGGCGCCGGCCTGGGCATTGCTGGCGGGGCTGGCCGGCGGCGTGTTGGCCATGCTGCCGCTGCCCTGGCGCCTGCGGCTGGCCGGCGTCCCGATGCTGCTGCCCCTGCTGTGGCCGTTCGTCGCCCGTCCCGCGGCCGGTCGCTTCGAGCTGGTCGCAGCCGACGTCGGGCAGGGCACCGCGGTGCTGGTGCGCACGCGCACCCACCTGCTGCTGTTCGACACCGGCCCGCGCCTGGGCGACGCCAACGACGCCGGCCTCCGCATGCTGCTGCCGCTGCTGCAGGCCCGCGGCGAGCCGCGCGTGGACGTGCTGGTGCTGAGCCACGCCGATGCCGACCACGTGGGCGGCGCGCAGTCGCTGATCGATCGCATGCCGGTGCTGGCGCTGCGCAGTTCGCTGGCCCCCGGCAACCCGCTGCGCGCCAACGCGCTGCCGCACACGGCTTGCGAGGCCGGGCAGGGCTGGGCCTGGGACGGCGTGCGCTTTGCCATCCTTCACCCTTTCGCAAGCGACTATCGCCCCGGCGCGAAGACCAACGCCCTCAGCTGCGTGCTGCACGTGGTCGGTGCGGACGGCCGCAGCGCGTTGCTGACCGGCGATGTCGAGGCGCCGGGCGAGGCGCGGCTCGTCGCCCGCGCGCGCGCCGACCCGGGCGCGAGCTTGCGCAGCGACGTCCTGGTGGTGCCGCATCACGGCAGCCGCACCTCGTCCACCGACGCCTTCCTCGACGCGGTGCGCCCCGGCGTCGCGGTGATCCAGGTGGGCTACCGCAGCCGCTACGGCCATCCGGCGCCGGCGGTGGTGGCGCGCTACGCCGCCCATGGAATCGCGCTGGTGCGCACCGACCATTGCGGTGCCTGGCTGTGGGCCGACGGGCAGGCCCGGTGCACCCGCACCTTGCGGCGTCGCTACTGGCAGTGGCCCGGCGCCACCGGGCCGCCGACGGCCACCGGGCCGACCCCCGACCCCCGCGCGACCTGAAGGCGGACGTGCCGACCCGCCGTTGCGCACGGGGACGGGGCGCGTGGCTTTGCCATGGTGCGATCCGACCGCTGGTCGGTTCAAAGTGGTGCGGGCAGCCGCCGCCGTGCCGCGTCGCATTGCACGCTGGCGGTGCGTCACCGATACTGGGGCCGCAGTGAACGGGCCGAAACGGCGCTGCCGGCGCGTTTCCGGGCCCTCGCGGTCGAGCTGGGCGCTCGGCGGGCGCTGGATCGGTTGTTGCTAAGCATTTACCAGGATCGCCGCGCGGCGCGGCGCCGCACCAGGGAGCCCAAGCTCGCCATGAATTCGCCTTTCGATGAGATGAACGCCGCGGGCAACGCGGTGCGAGAGCATTACCAGGACTACGCACGGTGGCTGGCGCGCCAGCCGGCCGACCTGATGCGCGATCGTCGCAACGAGGCCGAACTGATCTTCCGACGGGTCGGCATCACCTTCGCCGTGTACGGCGACAAGGACGGCGGCGAGGGAACCGAGCGCCTGATCCCGTTCGACCAGATCCCGCGCGTGATCCCCTCGCACGAATGGCGCGAGATGGAAAAGGGCCTGAGCCAGCGCGTGACCGCGCTGAACCGGTTCATCCACGACGTCTACCACGACCAGGAGATCCTCAAGGCCGGCATCGTGCCGCGCGACCAGGTCGTCAACAACGCCCAGTTCCGGCCCGAGATGATCGGCGTCGACGTGCCCGGCGGCGTGTACTCTCACATCTCCGGCGTCGACATCGTGCGCGCCGGCAACCCCGACGGCAGCGGCAGCTACTACGTGCTGGAGGACAACCTGCGCGTGCCCAGCGGCGTGTCATACATGCTCGAGAACCGCAAGATGATGATGCGGCTGTTCCCCGAGCTTTTCTCGATGCACGCGGTCGCCCCGGTCGCCCACTACCCCGACCTGCTGCTCGAGACGCTGCGCAGCGTCGCCCCGGGCGGCAGCAACGATCCCACCGTCGTCGTGCTGACCCCGGGCATGTACAACTCGGCCTACTTCGAGCACGCGTTCCTCGCCCAGCAGATGGGCGTCGAGCTGGTCGAGGGCCAGGACCTGTTCGTCAAGGACGACTTCGTCTACATGCGCACCACGCAGGGCCCCAAGCGCGTCGACGTCATCTACCGGCGCCTCGACGACGACTTCCTGGATCCCGAGGTCTTCCGCAAGGACTCCACGCTGGGCTGCGCAGGCCTGCTGCGCGCCTACAAGGCCGGCAACGTCACGCTGGCCAATGCCATCGGCACCGGCGTGGGCGACGACAAGTCGATCTACCCCTACGTGCCCCAGATGGTGGAGTTCTACCTCGGCGAGAAGCCGATCCTGAACAACGTGCCCACCTACCAGTGCCGCGATCCGAAGGCGCTGTCGTACGTGCTGGCCAACCTGGCCGAGCTGGTCGTCAAGGAAGTCCACGGCGCCGGCGGCTACGGCATGCTGGTGGGCCCGGCGGCCACCAAGGCCGAGGTCGAGACGTTCCGCCAGGTGCTCGTCGCCAACCCGGGCAACTACATCGCGCAGCCCACGCTGAGCCTGTCCACCTGCCCCACCTACGTGGAGTCGGGCGTCGCGCCGCGCCACATCGACCTGCGCCCCTACGTGCTGTCCGGCAAGGAGGTGCGCATGGTGCCCGGCGGCCTCACCCGCGTGGCGCTGAAGGAGGGCTCGCTGGTGGTCAACAGCAGCCAGGGCGGCGGCACCAAGGACACCTGGGTGCTGGAGGCGGAACCGCAGTCGCAGGTGCAGCCGCCCGCCCCGTCGCAAACCCAATCGCAATCGGCCTGAGGAGACCTGCAAAGATGCTTTCCCGCACCGCCGACCACCTGTTCTGGATGTCGCGCTATGTCGAGCGCGCCGAGAACACCGCGCGCATGCTCGACGTCAACTACCAGACCGCGCTGCTGCCGCAGTCCGATGCCGTGGCCGAACTCGGCTGGCGCGGCCTGCTGGCCATCAGCGAGCTCACGGGCGACTACACCAAGCGCTATGGCGACATCGACCCGGCCAGGCTGATGGAGTTCATGGTCAGCGACGAGGAGAACCCGTCGTCGATCGTCAGCTGCCTGCGCGCCGCGCGCGAGAACGCCCGCGCCGTGCGGGGCACGCTCACCACCGAGGTCTGGGAGACCACCAACCAGACCTGGCTCGAGTTCAACAAGCTGCTGGCCAGCGGCGAGCTGCGGCGCGACCCGGCCAACCTGTTCGAGTGGGTCAAGTTCCGCTCGCACCTGTCGCGCGGCGTGGTGGTGGGCACGATGCTGCAGGACGAGGCGTTCCACTTCGTGCGCATCGGCTCGTTCCTGGAGCGCGCCGACAACACGGCGCGCATGCTCGACGTCAAGTTCCACGACGTCGAGAGCGACTTCTACGGCAACGCCGACGAGCGCGACACCGAGTACGAGTTCTACCACTGGTCGGCGATCCTGCGCTCGGTCTCCGGCTTCGAGGTCTATCGCAAGGTCTACCGCAACGTCATCCAGCCGGAAAAGGTCGCCGAGCTGCTGATCCTGCGCCGCGACATGCCCCGATCGCTGGCACACTGCATGAGCCGAATGATCAGCAACCTGCGCTACGTGGCCAACGCCAATTCCGGCGAGACGCTGCGGCGCGCGGGCCGGCTCGAGGCCGACCTGCGCTTCGGGCGCATCGACGAGATCCTCACCACCGGGCTGCATGCCTACCTGACCCAGTTCCTCGCCAACGTCGGCGAGCTGGGCACGGGCATCAGCCGCGACTTCCTCGTCACCCAGTGACCCGCGCGGTGCGTCGCCTGGAGCGACGTGCCGCCCCAACTTCCGCCCGCGGCCGTCCCTGGCGCGCGGGCTTGCCTTTCGAGGGAGCTAGTCCTTGGCCATCCATGTCGCCCTGAGCCACGTCACGCACTACAAGTACGACCGGCTCGTCTCGCTCGGCGCGCAGATCGTCCGCCTGCGCCCGGCGCCCCATTGCCGCACGCCGATCCTGTCGTACTCGCTCAAGGTCGAGCCGGCGGACCACTTCATCAACTGGCAGCAGGATCCGTTCTCCAACTACCTGGCCCGCCTGGTGTTCCCGGAGAAGACGCGCGAGTTCAAGGTGACGGTCGACCTCGTGGCCGAGATGGCGGTCTACAACCCGTTCGACTTCTTCCTGGAGGAGAGCGCCGAGAAGTTCCCGTTCAAGTACGACGAGGCGCTGGCCACCGAGCTCGCGCCGTACCGGGTCGTCGAGGAACACGGCCCCGCGTTCGACGCCTTCGTGGCCAGCATCCCGCTGGAGCCGAAGGCGACGATGGACTTCATGGTGGCGCTCAACCAGCGCCTGCAGGGCGACATCCGCTACCTGATCCGCATGGAGCCGGGCGTGCAGACGCCCGAGGAGACGCTGACGCTGGCCTCCGGCTCGTGCCGCGACTCGGGCTGGCTGATGGTGCAGGTGCTGCGCAAGCTGGGCCTGGCCGCGCGCTTCGTCTCGGGCTACCTGATCCAGCTCGCGCCCGACCAGAAGGCGCTCGACGGCCCCAGCGGCACCGAGATCGACTTCACCGACCTGCACGCCTGGTGCGAGGTCTACCTGCCCGGCGCCGGCTGGATCGGCTTCGACCCGACGTCGGGCCTGCTCGCCGGCGAGGGCCACATCCCGCTCGCCTGCACCCCGCAGCCGTCCAGCGCCGCGCCCATCAGCGGCGGGGTCGACGAGTCCGAGGTCGAGTTCAGCCACCACATGGCGGTCGCCCGCATCTGGGAATCGCCGCGCGTCACGCTGCCCTACAGCGAGGAGCAGTGGCAGGCGGTGCTCGCGCTCGGCAACCAGGTCGACGCGCAACTGGTGGCGAGCGACGTGCGCCTGACCATGGGCGGCGAACCCACCTTCGTCAGCATCGACGATCGCGACGGCGCCGAGTGGAACACCGACGCGCTGGGCCCCACCAAGCGCATGCGCGCCCAGGAGCTGGTGCTGCGCCTGCGCGACCACTACGGCGCCGGCGGCTTCCTGCACTACGGCCAGGGCAAGTGGTACCCGGGCGAGCAGCTGCCGCGCTGGGCGCTGTCGATCTGCTGGCGCGCCGATGGCCAGCCGTGCTGGACCGATGCCACGCTGTTCGCCGACGAGCGCGTGCCGCAGCACTACACCGCCGCCGACGCGCAGCGCTTCGGCGTGACGCTGGCGCGCAAGCTGGGCCTGGTCGACACCACGGTGCAGGCCGGCTTCGAGGACACCTTCTACTACCTCTGGCGCGAGCGCCAGTTGCCGATCAACGTCGATCCTTTCGACGCCCGCCTGTCCGACGAGCTCGAGCGCAACCGGCTGCGCCGCGTCTACTCGCAGGGCCTCGAGGCGCCCGTCGGCTACGTCCTGCCGCTGCGGCGCGAACCCAACCCCGGCCTGGTCGGCGGGCGCTGGGTCACCGGCCCGTGGCACTTCCGCGGCGAGCGCATGTACCTGATCCCCGGCGATTCGCCGATGGGCTATCGCCTGCCGCTCGACTCGCTGGCCTGGGTCAAGGACACCGAATACCCGTTCATGATCGAGAGCGACCCGTTCGAGGCGCGCGGCGCGCTGCCGACCGCGTTCCCGGTCGCGGGCGCCACGCCGGCGTCGACGCCCCCGGGCGTCATGGGCGCCCGTGGCGGCGCCGGCACCGGCGCGCCGATCGCGCCGCAATCGGCCGCCGACACGAAGGTGGTGCCCACGCGCATCGTCGGCGGCGTCACGCCGGGTGCGGCGGGCGCAGGCACCGGCGTCGGTGCGGCGCTGGCGGCGAACCGCGCGGCCGCGGCCGCGGCGAGCGCGTCCAGCGCGGTCGCGCCGGTGGACGACCGCATCCCCGCCAAGTTCGAGTCGGCCAACTGGCTCACCCGCTCGGCGCTGTGCATCGAGGTGCGCGACCCGCGCCGCGCCAACGGCCCGAAGGCCGAGCGCGTGGGCTCGCCCAGCGGCGTGATGTACGTGTTCATGCCGCCGCTGGAGCGCCTGGAGGACTATCTCGAGCTGCTCGCGGCGATCGAGGCCACCGCGCGCGAGCTGGCCGTCAGGATCGTGCTGGAAGGCTACCCGCCGCCGCGCGACCCGCGCCTGAAGCTGCTGCAGGTCACGCCCGACCCGGGCGTCATCGAGGTCAACATCCACCCGGCCTTCAACTGGCACGAGCTGGTCGAGCACACCGAGTTCCTGTACGAGGCAGCGCGGCTGTCGCGCCTGTCCAGCGAGAAGTTCCTGATCGACGGCAAGCACACCGGCACCGGCGGCGGCAACCACTTCGTGCTGGGCGGTGCCACGCCGTCCGACTCGCCTTTCCTGCGCCGCCCCGACGTGCTGGGCAGCCTGCTGGCCTACTGGCACAACCACCCGTCGCTGAGCTACCTGTTCTCCGGCCTGTTCATCGGCCCGACCAGCCAGGCGCCGCGCATCGACGAGGCGCGCAACGACCAGCTCTACGAGCTCGAGATCGCGCTGGCCGAGATCGTGCGCGCCACGCGCGAGCGTGGCGACACCGTGCCGCCATGGCTGGTGGACCGCAGCCTGCGCAACATCCTGGTCGACGCCACCGGCAACACGCACCGCAGCGAGTTCTGCATCGACAAGCTGTACTCGCCCGACTCCACCACCGGCCGCCTGGGCCTGCTGGAGCTGCGCGCGTTCGAGATGCCGCCGCACCCGCGCATGAGCGTCGTGCAGCAGTTGCTGCTGCGCGCGCTGGTGGCGCGCTTCTGGAAGACCCCCTACGACACCGCGCTGGTGCGCTGGGGCACCGAGCTGCACGACCGCTTCCTGCTGCCGCACTTCGTGCAGTCCGACTTCGACGACGTGCTGTTCGAGATGCACGAGGTGGGCATGCAGTTCGACCCGGCCTGGTTCGCGCCGCACCTCGAGTTCCGCTTCCCCAAGGTGGGCGAGTTCGCGGCGGCCGGCGTGCACGTGACGCTGCGCAACGCGCTGGAGCCCTGGCACGTGATGGGCGAGGAAGGCAGCGCCGGCGGCACGGTGCGCTACGTCGACTCGTCGCTGGAGCGCATCGAGCTCAAGGTCACCGGCCTGATCGACTCGCGCCACGTGCTGACCGTCAACGGCCAGCCGGTGCCGCTGCAGCCGACCGGCCGCGTGGGCGAGTTCGTCGGCGGCGTGCGCTACCGCGCGTGGCAGCCGCCGTCCGGCCTGCATCCCACCATCCCGGTGCAGGCGCCGCTCACCGTCGACCTGGTCGACCTGTGGTCGCAGCGCTCGCTGGGCGGATGCCAGTACCATGTGGCGCATCCGGGTGGCCGCAACTACGCCACCTTGCCGGTCAACGCCTACGAGGCCGAAAGCCGGCGCCTGGCGCGTTTCTTCGCACTCGGTCACACACCTGGGAAAATGGCGGTGTCGCGACCGCAGCGCAGCGACGAATTCCCGTTCACGCTCGACTTGCGCCGAAACCGCTAAGCTCCTCCAAAGGCGGCTCCGGCCGCCTTTGTCTTGTCCCCGATGCCGACTTCCGTCCAGACCAGCTTTCTTCCCGACGACGCCCCCGCGGCGGCGGCGCTCGCGCGCGCCGCCGCGCAGCGCGGCACGCCGGGCAGCTTCGACGAGTTGCACGGCGTGGTCGCGGAGGCGGCGGCCGCCGGCGCCGAGCTGGCGCCGCCGTGGAAGGCCTTCTTCGACGCCGCGGGCGCCGACGGCTGGGTCGACCTGGCGCAGGCGCGCGCCCGCATCGGGCGCCGCGTGCAGGACGACGGCGTCACCTACAACGTCTACGCCGAGGGGGCCGCGGCGGCCAACGCCTGGCCGCTGGAGCCGCTGCCGTTCCTGGTCGATGCGGCGGCCTGGAGCCGCATCGAGAAGGGCGTCGTCCAGCGGGCGCGCCTGCTCGACGCCGTGCTGGCCGACGTCTACGGCAGCCGCAGCCTGCTCGACGAAGGCCTGCTGCCGGCGGCGTTGGTGCTCGCCCATCCGCAGTACCTGCGCGCGCTGCACGGCTGCCGGCCGGCCGGCGGGGTGCACCTGCACGTGGCCGCGTTCGACCTCGCGCGCGGGCCCGACGGCGACTGGCGCGTCGTCAGCCAGCGCACGCAGGCGCCGTCCGGGCTCGGCTACCTGCTGCAGAACCGCCTGATCATCTCGCAGCAGTTTCCGGCCGCGTTCCGCGACCTGCACGTGCAGCGCGTGGCCGCCGGCTTCCTGGGCCTGCTGCAGGGCCTGCAGCGACTCAGTCCCGAAGGCGATTCCGCCCGGGTGGTCCTGCTGACGCCGGGCCCGCACAACGAGACCTACTTCGAGCACGCGTTCCTCTCGCGCTACCTGGGCGTGACGCTGGTCGAGGGCGGCGACCTCACCGTGCGCGGCGAGCGCCTGTTCCTGAAGACGCTGCACGGGCTGGAGCCGGTGCACGTGCTGCTGCGCCGCGTCGACGACGAATACCTCGATCCGCTGGAGCTGCGCGGCGACTCGGCGCTGGGCGTGCCCGGCCTGCTGGGCGTCATCCGTGCCGGCCAGGTGGTGGTGGCCAACGCGCCAGGGGCCGGCTTCCTCGAGAGCCCCGGCCTGGCCGCGTTCTGGCCGGCGATCTCGCGCCGCCTGCTCGGCGAGGAGCTGCTGCTGCCGTCCACCACGAGCTGGTGGTGCGGCGAGGACAGCGTCTGGGCGGCGCAGCGCCAGCGCCTGGCCGACTTCGTCGTCGCCCCCACGTTCCCCACCAGCGACACCACCGAGGGCTTCGCGCCGCACGGCGTGGCCGAGCTGGCGCCCGAGGCGCGCGAGCAGTTGCTGGCCGCCATCGACGCCCGCCCGGCCGCCTACACGCTGCAGGCGCGCGTGCGGCCGTCCGAGATCCCGGTCTGGAACGACGGCGCGCTGGAGCCGCGCGCGGCGCTGGTGCGCGTCTACGCAATGACCGACGGCCGCGGCGGCTGGCACGTGATGCCCGGCGCGCTGACCCGCGTGGCCACGCGGCGCGACGCGGCGCAGGACGCGTGGCTGTCGATGCAACACGGCAGCGTCAGCGTCGACACCTGGGTGCTGACCGAGGGCCAGGTCGACGCCACCACGCTGCTGCCCAGGCCGCTGAGCGCCGGCGACCTGGCGCGCACGCGCCGCACGGTCACCAGCCGCGCCGCCGAGAACCTGTATTGGCTGGGCCGCTACACCGAGCGCGCCGACAACAGCGTGCGGCTGGCCCGCATCACGCTCGAATCCCTGAACAACGCCAACCCGGTGCTGCTGGACGCGCTGGGGCGGCTGGCGCTGCGCAACGGCCTGACCCGCGGCGGCGTGCCCTCGCCGGTGCAGTCGGTGCGGGTGTTCGAGCGCTCGCTGGTGCACACCATGGCCGACACGTCGGCGATGAGCGTGGCCTTCAACCTGCGCGCGCTGCGCCAGTGCGCGCAGGCGTTGCGCGAGCGGCTGTCGGTGGAGCACTGGAAGCTGATCGACGAGGTGGGTCGCCATTTCGAGGACCGCCTGGGCGCGATCCTGCAGCCGCGCTCGTCCACCACCGCCGCGGGCGGCGCCGGGCACGGCGTGGAGCCCGTCGGGGACGTGCTGGTGGTGCTGCAGCGCGCCGCCACCCACCTGGCCGCGATCACCGGGGCGCAGTCCGACCGCATGACGCGCGACGACGGCTGGCGCCTGCTGAGCGTCGGCCGCCAGACCGAGCGCCTGGACTTCCTCACGCAGGCCCTGATGCTGGGCCTGCAGCTGGACCTGCCGGCACGCGACGACGGCTTCGCGCTGCTGCTCGGCCTGTTCGATTCCACCATCACGTACCGCGCGCAGTTCCAGGCCCGGCGCGAGCTGCCGCCGCTGCTGCACCTGCTGGTGCTGGAACTGGACAACCCGCGCTCGCTCGCGGGCGTCGCGCGCACGCTGCGCGACCGCGTCACGCGTCTCGCGCGCCACGAGGCCCAGTGGGTGCAGCGCATGCTCGACGACCTGCCGGCGCCCGACGAGTGGTCGCTGGAGGAATTGTGCGAACAGGACGAGGACGGCCGCCACGCGGTGCTGCTCGCGCTGCTCAGGACCCTCAGCGAACGCACGCAGGCGCTGTCGGCCGAGGTCGGCCGACGGCTGTTCTCCCACGTCGGTCCGGGCGACCACACGGTGTGGCAATGAGCGCACGCACGGCCGCTCCGAAGGGTGCTCGCACCGCAGCCGCAAGGCGGAGGATCGTCGAATGAGCGCACGCACGGCCGCTCCGAAGGGCGCTCGCACCGCAGCCGCAAGGCGGAGGATCGTCGCATGAGCGCACGCACGGCCGCTCCGAAGAGCACTCGCACCGCAGCCGCCAGGCGGAGGATCGTCCAATGACCGATCGCTCGGACAGTCCGCTCACCTGGCAGCTGCAGTGGCAGCCCCAGCAGATGGCCCAGTCGCCGGACGGCGAGCCGGCGGGGCAGTCGCAATCGCAGTCGCAGTCGCCGGGCGCCCCGACAGCGTCCGCCGAGATCGGGCTCGATGTCGACGATCCCCTGCCGAAGGCCGCGGCGCACGAGACCTACGAGCACGACGCCGAGCGCGACTTCGCGGCCGAGGCGATGTCCGCGCCCGCCGTGCGCTGGTTGCGCGTGTGCCACGTGACGAGCTACCGCTACGACTCGTCGGTGGAGGGCGCGCACCACCTTGCGCACCTGCGCCCGCGCGACACGGCCACCCAGCAGGTGCGCGCCTGGTCGCTGGTGGTGACGCCGCATCCGGACGCCGGCGTCGACCTGGCCAGCGGCATCCGCGAGACCGTCGACCCCTGGGGCAACGCGCGCCAGGTGTTCGCGCATTCGCAGGTGCACGACGAGCTCGACGTCACCTCCGCGTTCGAGGCCGGCATCAGCGCCTGCGAGCTGCCGCCGCCGGGCACCAGCCAGCCCTGGCGCGAGGTCGCGCGCGACCTGCGCCTGCAGGCCGGTGCCAGCGCCCACGGCGCGAGCAAGGCGGCGTCGGCGGAGGAGCGCCGCCTCGAGCGCGCCGCCTTCGAGGCCGCCGAATTCGCGCTCGACTCCGGCCTGGCGCCGCGCGCCAAGGCGCTGGCCGACTGGGCGCGGCCGTCCGCCGACGCCCACGTTCGCATCGTCGAGCTGGCGTTCGCGCTGATGCACCGCATCCACGACGAGTTCGACTACCTGCCGCAAAGCACCTCGGTCACCACCGGCGCGCTGGAGGCGCTGGCGCTTCGCCACGGCGTCTGCCAGGACTTCGCCCACGTGCTGATCGGCGCCTGCCGCTCGCTGGGCCTGGCCGCGCGCTACGTCAGCGGCTACCTGCTGACGCAGCCGCCGCCGGGCAAGCCACGGCTGGTCGGCGCCGACGCGTCGCACGCCTGGGCCGCCGTCTGGTGCCCGCCGTACGGCTGGCTGGCGCTCGACCCGACCAACGACGTGCCGGTGGGCCAGGACCACGTCACGCTGGCCTGGGGCCGCGACTACGCCGACGTGGCGCCGCTGCGCGGCGTGATCCGCGGCGGCTCGGGCAACGCGCCGCGGGTCGGGGTGACGGTCGAGCCGATCTGAGCGCCGCCCGCGCGCGCGGGCAGGCCGTCAGCCGCGCTCGACCCTGTTGCGCCCCAGGGTCTTGGCCTGGTAGCACAGCTTGTCCGCCCGCTCCAGCGTCTGCGCCACGGTCTCGCCGCGCAGGTGCTCGGTGAGCCCGGCCGAGAACGAGACGGGCAGCTCGATGCCCTGCACCACCAGCGGGTTGGCGTGGAAGTGCTCGCGCAGGCGCTCCAGCGAGATCATGGCCATGCCGATGGGGGTATTGGGCAGCAGCAGCACGAACTCCTCGCCGCCCCAGCGCGCCAGCACGTCGGTACGGCGGATCAGGGTGTGGGCGTGGCGGCTAAGCGCGCGCAGCACCTCGTCGCCGATCGCGTGGCCGTGGGCGTCGTTGACGCTCTTGAAATGGTCCAGGTCGATCAGCGCCACGCACCAGTCCTGCTCGCTGCGCTCGAGCCGCATGCGCTCGTTCTCCAGCAGCTCCTGCATGTGGCGGCGGTTGACCAGGCCGGTGAGGTCGTCGTGCGTGGCCAGGCGGTGGATGTGGGCCAGCGCCGCCTCGAGCTCGACCTTCTGCCGCCGCAGCCGGTCGCGCATGCGGTGCAGGCGCAGCGTGAGCACCGCCACGCCGGCCACCATGATGCACAGCATGATGAAGTACACCACCTCGCCGCCCAGCGGGTAGCGGTCGGGGTTGCGCTGCGACAGGAGCGCCATCGCCACGCCGAACAGCGCCAGCACGTAGATGCCCACCCAGATGATCTGGCGGCGGTTCAGGCCGAACATGCCGAACATCAGGATGACGGCCAGGATCAGGCCGACGATCATGTGGGCGGAGCCCGCGAACGAGTAGGCCCACGCGGCGCACAGCACCGAGTAGAGCATCTGCGGGATGGTCATCGCCGGATCGGCGAGCTGCTTGTTCAGCCCGCTGCGGATCACGACGACGGGGGCCAGCATGCCGACCAGCGAGGCGGTGGACCACCACCACAGCGGCCCGTCGTCGGTCAGGCCGAACGCGGCCGCCACGTGCAGCACGAGCACGCAGCAGAACAGCAGCATGCACGCGAGCCACGCCTGGGCCAATCGCAGGCGCTGGTGGCGTTCGGTGGTGAGCAGGGCGTCGACGAACGTGCGCAGGGCGGCCATGTCCGGTCGAGGGTCCGGTTTGTAGTGGTGTGCGCAGACTAACGGAGTTTCAACCGCCTGGGCACCGGAAAGGTGCCCGAAATCACCCGCAGTTGCAGGTTTCTCCGACAGCGAAGACTCGGCCGGGGCCCGTCGTCGCGCCCACCGGGAAGGACGCCCGCGCAGGAGCGGGCGGCCAGGGGCTCACATGCCGGCGTAGTTCGGGCCGCCGCCGCCCTCGGGGGTGACCCAGACGATGTTCTGGGTCGGGTCCTTGATGTCGCAGGTCTTGCAGTGCACGCAGTTCTGCGCGTTGATCTGCAGGCGATCGGTGTCGTCTGCGTTCTTGACGAACTCGTACACCCCGGCCGGGCAGTAGCGGCTCTCCGGGCCGGCGTACTTGGCCAGGTTGATCCCCACCGGCACCGAATCGTCCTTCAGGGTCAGGTGGATCGGCTGGTCCTCGGCGTGGTTGGTGTTGCTGACGAACACAGAGCTGAGGCGGTCGAAGGTGAGCTTGTTGTCGGGCTTCGGGTACGCGATCTTCGGCGCCTGCGCGGCCGGCAGCAGCGACTCGTTGTCCTTCTTCGTGTTGTGCAGCGTCCACGGCGGGATCGGCACGCCCAGCTTGGGCAGCAGCCACTGCTCGATGCCGGTCATCAGGTTGCCGACCAGCCGGCCCTTCTTGAACCACAGCTTGAAGTTCTTCGTGCGCTGCAACTCGGTGTGCAGCCAGCTCTTGTCGAACGCGGCCGGGTAGTCGGCCAGTTCGTCCTGCTGGCGGCCGGCCTGCAGCGCGGCGAACGCCGCCTCGGCGGCCAGCATGCCGCTCTTGATCGCGGCGTGGCTGCCCTTGATGCGCGACGCGTTCATCGTGCCGGCGTCGCAGCCCACCAGGGCGCCGCCCGGGAACACCAGCTTGGGCAGGCACTGCAGGCCGCCATTGTTGATGGCCCGCGCGCCGTACGAGATGCGCTTGCCGCCCTCGAGGTGCTTGCGGATGGCCGGGTGGGTCTTCCAGCGCTGCATCTCCTCGAACGGGCTCATCCACGGGTTCTTGTAGTCGAGGCCGATCACGAAGCCGAGGGTGACCTTGTTGTCGCCGAGGTGGTACAGGAAGCCGCCGCCGAAGGTGTCGTCGGTCATCGGCCAGCCGGCCGTGTGCACGACGTGGCCGGCGTTGGCCTTGTCCGCCGGGATCTCCCACAGCTCCTTGATGCCGATGGCCCAGCTCTGGGCGTCGCGGCCGTGCAGGAGGTTGAACTTCGCGATGACCTGCTTGCCCAGGTGGCCGCGCGCGCCTTCGGCGAAGATCGTGTACTTGCCGTGCAGCTCCATGCCCAGCTGAAACCCCTCGTGCGGCTGGCCGTCGCGGCCCACGCCCACGTTGCCGGTGGCCACGCCCTTGACCGCGCCCTGGTCGTCGTACAGCACCTCGGCGGCGGCGAAGCCGGGGAAGATCTCCACGCCCAGCGCCTCGGCCTGGCCGGCGAGCCACTTCGTGACGTTGCCCAGGCTGATGACGAAGTTGCCCTGGTTGTGCATGCAATCGGGGATCAGCCACGCCGGCGTGTTCGTCACGCCGGTCTCCGACAGGAACAGTACCTCGTCGCTGGTGACAGGCTGCAGCAGCGGCGCGCCGTCGGCCTTCCAGTTCGGCAGCAACTCGGTGATGGCGCGCGGGTCCATCACGGCGCCGGACAGGATGTGCGCGCCCGGCTCGGAGCCCTTCTCCAGCACGACGACCGACACTTCCTTGCCCGCCGCGGCAGCCAGCTGCTTCAGGCGGATTGCCGTGGACAGGCCGGCCGGGCCGGCGCCGACGACGACGACGTCGTATTCCATCGCCTCTCGCGGGCCGTACTGGGCAATGAGTTCTTGCGGGGTCATGAGCAGCTTTCCAGGGAAGTTTGAATGCCTTGGCCGGGGCCGATGGACGTGCATTCTACGGGGCGGCCTGACAGAAATAGCACGATCGTTCGATTTTTGTCGTGCATGCTATGGTGGCGCCACCACGCTCCCCCCGGGAGCTCGCGCGACGAACATCGAGAGAGAGAACCATCATGGGCATGAAGATCGACCTGGCGGGCCGCGTGGCCTTCGTCACCGGCGCCTCCAGCGGGCTGGGCGCGCAGTTCGCCAAGACGCTGGCCGATTCCGGCGCGGGCGTCGTGCTGGCCGCGCGCCGCGTCGAACGGCTGAAGACCCTGCGCGCCGAGATCGAGGCGCACGGCGGCGATGCCCACGTGGTGGAGCTCGACGTCACCGACCCCGACAGCATCAAGGCCGCCGTCGCCCATGCCGAGACCGAGATGGGGGTCATCGACATCCTGGTCAACAACTCCGGCGTCAGCACCACGCAGAAGCTGACCGACGTCACCCCCGAGGACTTCGACTACGTGTTCGACGTCAACGCCCGCGGCGCCTTCTTCGTCGCCCAGGAAGTGGCCAAGCGCATGATCGCCCGCGCTCGCGGCGCCGCGCCGGGCACATACACGGGCGGGCGCATCGTCAACGTCGCCTCGATGGCGGGCCTGCGCCCGCTGTCGCAGATCGGCATCTACGCGATGAGCAAGGCCTCGGTGATCCACATGACGCGCGCGATGGCGCTCGAATGGGGCCGCTACGACATCAACGTCAACGCACTGTGCCCCGGCTACATCGACACCGAGATCAACCACCACCACTGGGCCACCGAGGCGGGCCAGAAGCTGATCCAGATGACGCCGCGCAAGCGCATCGGCAAGCCGTCGGACCTCGACAGCGCGCTGCTGATGCTGTGCGCCAACGAGAGCCATTTCATCAACGGCGCCGTCCTCCAGGCCGACGACGGCTTCGGTCTGTGACAGCCCCCTCGCTGCCCGGGTTCTCTTCGAAGATGCCATGAGGTTCGAGCTGCCGGGCGACCTCAGGCTGGTGCACGAGATGCGCATCCCGGTGCGCTGGGGTGACCTCGACGCGATGGGCCACGTCAACAACACGATCTACTTCCGCTACTTCGAGTCGCTGCGCATCGAGTGGCTGATGACGGTGCGGGCCGAGCCCAACCCGACCGGCGTCGGCCCGGTGATGGCCAACGGCTTCTGCAACTTCATCCAGCAGATCGAGTACCCGGGCGAGATCGTCGCGCGCCACTTCGTCACCCCGCCGCGCGCAGGCGCCAAGAGCCTGGACACGTATTTCACGCTGTCCATGGCCGACGCGCCCGACGTCGTCTGCGCCAATGGCGGCGCGACGCTGGTGTGGCTGGACTTCCCGAACAGGAAGACGGTGGTGCTGCCGGACGACCTGCGCGCGGCCTGCAGCTGAAGGCCGGCGCGGCTCAGGCGGCCAGCAGCTTGTGCACGAGTTCGGCCGTGGTGGACGCGCCCACCTTGCGCATCAGCCGCGCCCGGTACACATCGACGGTGCGCGGGCTGATGCCCAGCCGCTTGCCCACCATCTTGCTGGTGAGCCCCTCGATCAGCAGCGCGGCGATCTCGCGCTCGCGGGCGGTGAAATCGAGTTTCAGGGAGCGCCGGGACGACAGGTCCTCGAAGCTCCAGATGCCTGCCGCGTGCGGGTCGGCGGCGTCCAGCGCGTGGCCCCACACGTGGCACCAGAACAGCTCGCCGTCGATGCGGCGCATCACGCGCTCGTCGGCGTAGCGGCCGTCGGTGTCCAGGCTGGCGACGATGCGCTCGCCGGTGCGCTCGTACTCGCCCTGCGTCGGGTACAGCACGCGGAACGACTGCCCGATCAGCTGCTCGCGCTCGGCGCGGAACATGGCCAGCGCAGCGCGGTTGCAGTCGATCATCAGCCGGTGGCGCGACAGCACCAGGCCGATGGGCGCGAACTCGAACGCGGTGCGGTAGTCGAAGCCGGCGCGCAGGTCGGCCGCGTGGGCGAGGGCCTCGGCCGAGGCGGCGCCCGCGGGCAGGGCGCTGTCGCGGCTCACAGCAGCGCGCTGGTGCTGGTCGCGTGCGCGGCGACCTGGCCGTCGGGCAGCCTCAGCGTCACCTCGCCGAACACGAGGTTGCGGCCGCGCTTGAGGATGCGCGCCTCGACGGCGACCTCGGCCACGTCCCGGCCGACCGGGCGCAGGAAGCTGGTCTGCAGCTGGACGGTGGTCTGCGGCCGGAAGCCGCCCATCACGTGGCTGATGGCCAGCACCAGCGCGGTGTCCGCGGCGGCCATCAGGGTCTGCCCGCAGACGACCCCGCCCGCGTGCACGTGACGCGCGCGCACGGGCAGAGCGAGCGTGACGCCGTCCTCGGCCGTGGCGCGGACGTCGAGCTCGAGTTCGCGCACCCATTCGGCGAAGACGTCGGCGTAGAGGGTCTGCAGTTCGGCGGTCGTCATGTAGTCAATTCTACGTAATGACTACGTAACGCCTTAAGTAGTACGCTCTGGCCCTTCCGCACCGGAGCAGACTCCGGGCTGTCGCACCTCGAATTTCCCCTTCCGGAGACAAGCGCGCATGAACAAGGTCTACCCGAGCGCCGCCGCGGCGCTGCAAGGCATCGTCAAGGACGGCCAGCTGCTGGCCGTCGGAGGCTTCGGCCTCTGCGGCATTCCCGAGGCGCTGATCGACGCGTTGCGCGACACCGGCGCCAAGGACCTGACGGTCATCTCCAACAACGCGGGCGTCGACGGCTTCGGCCTGGGCAAGCTGCTCGCCACGCGCCAGATCAGCAAGATGATCTCGAGCTACGTCGGCGAGAACAAGGAGTTCGAGCGCCAGTACCTGGCCGGCGAGCTCAAGCTCGACTTCACGCCGCAGGGCACGCTGGCCGAGAAGCTGCGCGCCGGCGGCGCCGGCATCCCGGCCTTCTTCACCAAGACCGGCGTGGGCACCATCGTGGCCGACGGCAAGGAGATCCGCGAGTTCGACGGCCACAAGTACGTGATGGAGCTGGCGCTGAACCCGGAGGTCTCGCTGGTGAAGGCCTGGAAGGCCGACAGGTCGGGCAACCTGCTGTTCCGCCGCACCGCGCGCAACTTCAACCCGAACGTGGCGCAGGCCGGCAAGATCACCGTGGTGGAGGTCGAGGAGATCGTCGAGACCGGCACCTTCGATCCCGACCAGGTCCACCTGCCCGGCATCTTCGTGCACCGCATCGTGCTCAATGCCACCCCCGAGAAGCGCATCGAACAACGCACCGTCACCAAGACGGCCGCCTGAAGACACACGGAGACTCCACAAAATGGCTTGGACGCGAGACGAGATGGCGGCACGTGCCGCCCGGGAACTGCACGACGGCTTCTACGTGAACCTGGGCATCGGCCTGCCGACCCTGGTGGCCAACCACGTGCCCGCGGGCATGGAGGTGTGGCTGCAGAGCGAGAACGGCCTGCTGGGCATCGGCCCGTTCCCCACCGAGGACAAGGTGGACGCCGACATGATCAACGCCGGCAAGCAGACCGTGACGACGCTGCCCGGCTCCAGCATCTTCTCCAGCGCGGACAGCTTCGGCATGATCCGCGGCGGCAAGATCAACCTGGCCATCCTGGGCGCGATGCAGGTCAGCGAGCACGGCGATCTGGCCAACTGGATGATTCCCGGCAAGATGGTCAAGGGCATGGGCGGCGCGATGGACCTGGTCGCCGGCGTCGGCCGCGTCGTCGTGCTGATGGAGCACGTGGCCACCAAGAAGGACGGCTCGACCGACCTCAAGATCATCCCGAAGTGCACGCTGCCGCTGACCGGCGTGGGCGTGGTCAACCGCATCATCACCGACCTGTGCGTGCTCGACGTCGCGCCGGAAGGCCTGAAGCTGGTGGAGCTTGCACCCGGCGTCACCCGTGAGCAAGTCCAGGAGCGCACGGGCGCAGTCCTTCACTGAACTGCCGGCGCTGAACGGGGCCGGCGCTGCCGCTCCACGGTACGCATAGGACCCGAGGGAGCGGGAGAACCGGCTCTGCCGGGCTCCTCGCGGCCGGCCCCCTCGGGGGGCAGCGAGCGCCAGCGAGCGTGGGGGGCCCTGACTGCGGGAGAACCGGCTCCGCCGGGCTCCACGCGGCCGGCCCCCTCGGGGGCAGCGAGCGCTAGCGAGCGTGGGGGCCCTTGATGGCTTGCGCGGCCTCGCGCACCAGCGGCGCGCCGTGGTAGATCAGGCCGGTGTAGACCTGCACGAGATCGGCCCCCGCGGCGATCTTGGACTTCGCATCGGCGCCCGACATCACGCCGCCCACCCCGATGATGGGGAAGTCCTTGCCGAGCTCGCCGCGCAGCTGGCGGATGACGCGGTTGCTCGCCTCCAGCACCGGCGCGCCCGACAGGCCGCCGGCTTCCTCGGCGTGCCTCAGGCCCTTGACGGCCTCGCGCGAGATCGTCGTGTTGGTGGCGATGACGCCGTCCATGCCGTGGCGGCCCAGCGTGGCGGCGATCACGTGCACCTGGCCTTCGTCGAGGTCGGGGGCGATCTTCAGGAACATCGGCACCTTGCGGCCATGTTCCGTGGCCAGCGCCGTGCGGCGCGCGGTCAGCGCGCCCAGCAGCGCGTCCAGCGCCTCGTCGCTCTGCAGCGCGCGCAGGTTCTTGGTGTTGGGGCTGGAGATGTTGACGGTCACGTAGTCGGCGTGCGGATAGACGCCGGCCAGGCCGAGCAGGTAGTCGTCGCTGGCGTTCTCGTTCGGCGTCGCGGCGTTCTTGCCGATGTTCAGGCCCAGGATGCCGCCCGCGCGGCGGAAGCTGTGCGCGCGGCGGACGTTGTCCAGGAACGCGGCCAGGCCCTGGTTGTTGAACCCGAGCCGGTTGATCAGCGCGTTGGCCTCGGGCAGGCGGAACATGCGCGGCTTCGGGTTGCCCGGCTGCGCCTTGGGCGTGACCGTGCCCACCTCGATGAAGCCGAAGCCCATCGCCCCCAGCCCGTCGATGCAGCGGCCGTTCTTGTCGAGGCCGGCGGCCAGGCCGACGCGGTTGGGGAACTTCAGCCCGGCGATGGTCACCGGGTCGTCCACGCGCGGCTCGCTCCACAGGCATTGCAGCCGCGTGTTCTGCAGCCGCGCCATCGCCTCCAGGGTCAGCTCGTGGGCTTGCTCCGGGTCGAGGCCGAACAGGAACGGGCGGGTGAGGGCATAGGGAACGAGCGACATGGGAGCGGTGGCGAAAGAGGTGGCGTATTGTCCGCGAAGGCGGCTTGCCCGCCGATGGAAAGCTGTCGACGCCGCACTCGAAAGTTCGTGCCCGGAGTCGCGCGACGCGCCCGCGCTGGGATAATCCGGCGATGACTCAAGACGAACTCAAGGCCCTGGTCGGCCAGGCGGCCATCGCGTACGTGCAACCCGGCAGCATCGTTGGCGTGGGCACCGGCTCCACCGTGAACCACTTCATCGAGGCGCTGGCGCGGATGCCGGTGCGCGTGGCCGGCGCGGTGTCGAGCTCCGTGCAGAGCACCGAACGCCTGAAGCGCCACGGCATCCCGGTGCTCGAGGCCAGCGATGTCACCGGCCTGGGCGTCTACGTGGACGGCGCCGACGAGATCGACCCGCGCGGCTGCATGATCAAGGGCGGCGGCGCGGCCCTGACCCGCGAGAAGATCGTCGCCGACCTGGCCGAGAAGTTCGTCTGCATCGCCGACGAATCCAAGCGCGTGCCGGTGCTGGGCCGCTTCCCGCTGCCGGTCGAGGTGATCGCCATCGCGGTGCCGCAGGTCATGCGCCGCTTCGCCGCGCTGGGCGGCCAGCCCGCCGTGCGCGCCGGCGTGCTCACCGACAACGGCCACCCGCTGGTGGACGTGCGCGGCCTGTCCATCACCGATCCCGACGCGCTGGAGCGCGAGATCAACCAGTGGCCGGGCGTGGTCAGCGTGGGCATCTTCGCGCGCCACCGCGCCAGCGTGTGCCTGCTGGGCACGGCCGCGGGCGTGCAGACGCTCACCTTCGACCGCGGCTGAGGCGGGTCAACCGGGCCGTCGGGACGCGCGCACCTTGCGCGTGGCGAAGCGCGCCGGGTCGAGCGCATCGACGAGGTCGGACGCCACCGGATAGGGTGCGTCGGCGATCCAGGCCGCGATCAGGCGGCCGGCCAGCGGCGCCCAGGTGAGTCCGCGCGAGCCGAAGCCCGCGGCGACGAACAGGCCCGGCACGCGCGGCCAGTGGCGCGGCTGGTCGGGCAGCGCGGCGTCGCCCGCGGCCGGCTGCAGCGGCACCGCGCCCACCAGCGGCAGCCGGTCGGCGGCCGTCGCGCGCCAGCCGACGCGGCCATGCAACAGGCCGCGCGCCACCAGCGAGGCGGCCAGGTGGTCGGCGGCGGCGGCCGTCGCCAGCCACTCCGAGTCGGGCGCCTGCAGGTGCGCGCCGGTGATCGCGGCCAGCTGGCGCAGGTTGTGCGCGTGGTCGGCCAGGCGCACGTCGGTGTCGGGGTCGTCGTTCGAGCTGGTGGCGCCGCACAGCACGGCACCGTCGCCCAGCGCCAGCGCGTAGCCGGCGCCGGCGATCGGCAGCGCGGGCGGGCGCAGGCCCGGCGTGGCGGCCGCGACGATGCTCACCTGGCCGCGCGTGGCCGCGAGCGGGGCGACCCAGTCGGCGGCTATGGCCAGCGCGCGCCCGCCTGCGTCGGTCGCGCGCGACCACAGCGTCGTCGCGTCGCCGGCATTGGCGAGCACGACGGCGTCGACCGTATCGAGCAAGGTGCCGGCGGCGTCGAACAGGCGCCACGCGCCGTCGCTGCGCTCCAGCCGGGCGACGGCGCAACCGCCGCGCCAGGCGATGGCCGCGTCGCCCAGCCACCATCGCGCCAGCGTCGCCGGGGCGATCCAGCCGCCGCCGGGATAGAACCAGCCCGCGCAGGCCGGCCCGCCGACGGCCTGCACCTGCGCGGCCGACCAGGCCTGCAGGTAGTCGGACGGCAGGCCGCTGCGCGCCAGCGCCTCGGCCAGCGGCGCGGCGTCGGCGTGCTCGGGCGTCAGGCGCACCAGGCCCTCGCAGCGGCCGGCGACGCCGGCCTCGATGGCCCGCGCGTACGTCCGCGCGGCGACGAGCGCGGCCGCGCGGTGCGCGCGCGCATGCATGCCGTCGTCGGGATGGAAGACGCCATGGAACAGCCCGCCCGCGTTGCCCGAGGCCGCGCCCGCGGGCTGCGGCTGGCGGTCGAACACGGTGCAGTGCAGGCCTTCGCGCACCAGCGCCTGCGCGCACGCCGCGCCCGCGAGGCCGCCGCCGACGATCGCCACCCGTCGCAACGTGGCGTCGCCGGTGCGCGCGACCGGCTTGCGCAGCGGCGCGCGCGGGGCGAAGGTGGCCTGGGTGTTGTGGCGCTTGCCGCCGGTGCCTTCGACGCTGCGGCAGTCGAAGCCCGCCTGCGCCAGGCCGTCGCGCACCGGCCGGGCGACGCTCCAGGTGGCGGCGGTCGCCCCCGGCGCGGCCAGGCGCGACAAGGCCTTGAAGATGCCGGGCCCCCACATCTGCGGATTGCGCGCCGGCGCGAAGCCGTCGAGGAAGAACGCGTCGACGCTGGCCACGAGGTCGCGCAGCCGCTCGGTGGCGTCGCCGAAGGCCAGCAGCAGTTCCACCCCGCCGTCCTCGAACGGCAGCAGGTGCAGGTCGGGCGTCAGCGGCGGCCACGCGGCGCACAGCTGCGCGGCCAGGCCGGGCTCGCTGGTGCCGGCCAGCGCGCGGCGCAGGTCGGCCAGCCGCAGCGGGTGCTTCTCGATCGAGACGAAGCGCAGCCGCGCGCAGCGCCGCGGGTCGGCGCGCCACGCCGCCCAGGTGGCCAGGAAGTTGTTGCCCAGGCCGAAGCCCGTCTCCAGCACCGTGAACGTGCCGCGCTCCTGCCAGCGCGCCGGCAGCCCGTTGCCGGCCAGGAACACGTGCGCCGCCTGCGCGAACGCGCCCTGGGCGCCGTGGTAGCGGTCGTCGAAGCGCGGCGACCGCGGCGATTCGGGATCGCTGAAATCGACCTCGGCGGGGACGATGGCTTCGGGCTTCACAATGAAAAAGCGCCGGCAGCGGGTCTGGAGTCAGACCACACGGCAGGCGCCTTCAGCGTCGTCGGAGATCGATCAGACCCGCTTGCGGTACTCGTGCGTACGCGTGTCGATTTCGATCTTGTCGCCCGACTCGACGAACGACGGCACGGCGATCTCGAAGCCGGTGGCGATCTTGGCGGGCTTCATGACCTTGCCCGAGGTGTCGCCCTTGACGGCCGGCTCGGTGGTGATCTCGCGCACGACGCTGGTGGGCAGCTCGACCGAGATGGCCTTGCCGTCGTAGAACACCACTTCGACGGGCATGTTGTCCTCGAGGTAGTTGATGGCGTCGCCCATGTTCTCGGCTTCCACTTCGAACTGGTTGTATTCGGCGTCCATGAACACGTACATCGGGTCGGCGAAGTACGTGTAGGTGCACTCCTTCTTGTCGAGGATGATCTGGTCCATCTTGTCGTCGGCCTTGAAGACGACTTCGGCACCGGAACCGTTGAGCAGGTTCTTCATCTTCATGCGCACGGTGGCGGCGTTGCGGCCACCGCGGCTGTATTCGGTCTTCAGCACGACCATCGGGTCCTTGCCCTGCATGATGACGTTGCCGGCGCGGATTTCCTGAGCGATTTTCATGGGTCGATTTCCAGAACTAGTCGAGACTAGAGAGCTGCGTTACTTGTTGGTCGAGGAGGGGGCGCCGGGCCGGGGAACCTGCGGTTCTCCGGCGGTTTTTCGGTGGCCGACGTTCGCTCGCGCAGCCGGACATCCCGCCGCTGACGTAACGCAAAGCCCTGTATTTTAGCCCTTTTCGGCGACGAAGGCGAGCAGGCGGCTCACGAGGTCGCTGGAACCCCCCAATCGGTCACGCCAGGCCCGGGTGGCCGCAGCCGCCGCGGCCAGGGTGGCGGGCGTCCAGGCCGGCAGCGGCGTGATGGGGTCGTCCAGGCCGTTCCAGGCCGCGGTCCAGGCGCGCACGGCCTGCGCGCCGGCGGGTGCGGCGGCGGCCAGCGCCCCGTCCAGGAACGCCGCGACCTTCGCCGCATGGGCGCCGTCGTCCTGCGGGTAGGCCTGCCAGATGAAGGGCCGGTCGGCCCAGTGCGCGCGCACCCAGGAATCCTCGCCGCGCACGAAGTTGAGGTCGGCGGCCCACAGCAGGCGGTCGTAGCCGGCCTGCGGCAGCCAGGGCAGGGCGTGCTGGCGCACCGTCGCCGGTCCGTCCGCCAGCGCGGCGGCGACGGCGGTCGTCGCGGCCCCCGGCGCGGTGGCCAGCAGCACGGGCAGGCCGCGGGCCGCCAGCGACGCGACCAGGCGGTCCACCGGCGCGCCGGCGTAGCAGAACATGCTGACCAGCCGCTCGCCGGGGCGCAGCGCGATACCCTGGGCGGCCAGCCAGTCGGCGCGGTCGAACGCGGCGCGCGCGGCCGGCAGGCCGGGTTCGCGCAGCAGGCCGCCGGTGGCCTCGGTGAAGCCGGGGTAGAAGAACCACTTGGTCAGCCCGCGCGCCGGCCCGCTCATCTGCGGCGAGGCGAGCGCATGGCTGCGCTCCACGTAGGGCTCGGCGCTGAGGTATTCCAGGTTGATCCAGGCGGGCGCGCGTCCGTGCGCGCCGGCCGCCGCCATCGCGGCGAGGAAGGCGGGCGCCGGGTCGCAGCCGAAGGCCTCGACGACGACGTCGCCGGGGGTCGGGAACTCCGTCGTCGCGACCCAGGGCGCCACCTCGACGCCGGCATGGCCCTGCGGCGCCATCCAGCGCAGCGCGCTCGGGTCGTCCACCCACAGGCGCACGCGCTGGCCGCGGCCCGCCAGGTCGCAGGCCAGGCGCCAGCACACGCCGATGTCGCCGAAGTTGTCGATGACGCGGCAGAACACGTCCCACAGCAGCGGGGGCGTCGGCGCGGGTGGGGCGGTCAAGGGCATCGCGGCGATTATGCGCAGGCGACCGGTGCTTTCGCGGCGCGGCACAATGTCGGGCTGATGTCCACCTCGAAGAAGTCCTCCCCGCGCGGCGCCGATGCGGCCGTGCCCGCCGCCGTCGCGAAGAAGGGCGGCCCGACGGCGTTGCCCGCCTCGTCGGCCCAGCTCGGCAGCGCCGAGGACGTCGAGGCGTGGATCGAGAACGCGGCGCAGGAGGACACCCGAGCGGCCCGCGCCGAGGAGGCCGACCGCGCGGCGGTGGAGGCGGCGCGCGTCGCGCGCGAGCGCCTGCTGGCCGAGGTGGCCGCGCTGCCGGCGATGCCCGGCGTCTACCGCTACTTCGACGTCGCCGGCACCGTGCTTTACGTGGGCAAGGCGCGCAACCTCAAGCGCCGCGTCGCCAGCTACTTCCAGAAGGATCACGGCGGCACCCGCATCGGCCACATGATCGGCCGCATCGCACGGCTGGAGACCACGGTGGTGCGCACCGAGGCCGAGGCGCTGCTGCTCGAGAACAACCTCATCAAGACGTTGAACCCGAAGTTCAACATCCTGTTCCGCGACGACAAGAGCTACCCCTACCTGCGCCTGGTCACGCATGCGTTCCCGCGCGTGGCCTACTACCGCGGCGCGGTCGACCGCCGCCACAAGTACTTCGGGCCGTATCCGGGCGCGTGGGCCGTCAAGGAGACGATCCAGCTGATCCAGAAGGTGTTCAAGCTGCGCACCTGCGAGGACACCGTCTTCGCCAACCGCTCGCGGCCGTGCCTGCTGTACCAGATCCAGCGTTGCTCGGGGCCGTGCGTGGGCCTCGTCTCGGCCCCCGACTACGCGCGCGACGTGCACGACGCCGAGCGCTTCCTGCTGGGCGACCACGAGACGGTCATGACCGAGCTGCAGACGGCGATGATGGCGCACGCCGAGGTGCTGGAATTCGAGCGCGCGGCCGAGTACCGCAACCGCATCTCGGCGTTGTCGCGCGTGCTGCACCAGCAGTCGATGGACGAGAGCAGCCTGTCGGCGCGCGACAAGGACGTCGACATCCTGGCCGTCAAGCTGCAGGGCGGGCGCGCCTGCGTGAACCTGGCGATGGTGCGCGGCGGTCGCCACCTGGGCGATCGCGCGTATTTCCCCACCCACGTCGAGGACGCCACCGCCATCGTCGGCGGGCTGGACCCGGTGGACGACGACGCGCCGCCCGAGGCCGCGGAGCCGGCGGTGCAGGTGCTCGAGGCCTTCATCGCGCAGCACTACCTCGGCAGCGTGCCGCCGCCGCAATGGGTCACCAGCCACCCCGTCAGCAAGTCGCTGGTGGAGGCGCTGTCGCAGCAGACCGGCCTGAAGATCGCCGTGCAGCACGCCCCGCGCGAGCAGCGCCGCATCTGGCTCGAGATGTGCGAGAAGGGCGCCGACCTGGCGCTCGGGCGGCTGCTGGCCGAGGAGGGCTCGCAGCGCGAACGCACGCGCGCGCTGGCCGACGCGATCGACCTGGTGCCCGACGACCTCGACACGCTGCGCATCGAGTGCTTCGACATCAGCCACACCGCCGGCGAGGCGACGCAGGCCTCGTGCGTGGTCTACGAGGGCCACAAGATGCAGAGCGCGCAGTACCGGCGCTTCAACATCACCGGCATCGTCGGCGGCGACGACTACGCGGCGATGCGGCAGGTGCTCACGCGGCGCTACGCCCGCTTCGGCGTGGCGCCGCCGGCGGCCGCGCCGGCGCCGCTGGACGTGCAGCCCGACTCGCCGGCCGACGCCGTGGCCGACGCGACCCAGGCCGTCGCGCTGGACGCGGTCGCCGACGCGCAGTCCGACCCGCTCACCGGCGCCCCGCTGGCCGCCGACAGCGCCGGCAGCGAGGAGGCGCTGGTCGATCCCGCGCTGGCCGAGCCGGCCGCGGCGCCCGACGCGGCGGAGGCGAAGCGGTCGTCCGGCCCGCGCCTGCCCGACCTGGTGCTGGTCGACGGCGGCCGCGGCCAGGTGTCGATGGCGCGCGAGGTCTTCCAGGCGCTGGGGCTGGACATCTCGCGCATCGTCGGCGTGGAAAAGGGCGAGGGCCGCAAGGTGGGCCTGGAGGAGCTCGTGTTCGCCGACGGCCGCGAGAAGCTGACGCTGCCGGCCGACTCCGCCGCGCTGATGCTGGTGGCACAGATCCGCGACGAGGCGCACCGCTTCGCGATCACCGGCATGCGCGCCAAGCGGGCCAGCGTGCGCACCGGCTCCGGCAGCAGCAAGCTGGAGGAGATCGCCGGCATCGGCGCGAAGAAACGGGCGAAGCTGTTGCAGCGCTTCGGCGGTGTCCGCGGTGTCGGCGCCGCCAGCGTCGAGGAATTGATGGCCGTCGACGGCATCTCGAAAACCCTGGCCGAGGAGATCTACCGTGCCCTCCACTGAACACGACGGCGTGCCGCGCACGCCCGGGCGCCTGCGCCGCGTCGCCGCCTGGCTGGGCCTGTGCGCGCTGTCGGCGTGCAACACGCCGGCCCCGCAGTCCACGGCGCGCGCCCCCGCGCCCGCGCCCCCGCCGCGCGCCACGCCGGCTCCCGCGCCCGCGCCTGCGCCCTACACGCGGCCCGCGCGCACGGCCGAGGAATACAAGCGCCAGATCGCGCTGCGCCTGGTCGCGGCCAATCCGAAGATCAGCTACACCACGCGGGCGCCCGACATCCTGCTGGCCATTCCCGTGCTCGAGATCGAGGTCAACGCCGACGGCAGCGTGCGCCACATCGACGTGATGCGCACGCCCACCCAGGCCACCGATACCATCCAGATCGCCATCGACGCGATCCGCCGCGCCGCCCCGTTCGGCGACGTCACCCAGTTGCCCAAGCCCTGGAAGTTCACCGAGGTGTTCCTGTTCGACGACGACCGGCGCTTCAAGCCGCGCATCCTCGACTGAGCCGTGGCGCGCCCGGCGGGGGCACCGGATTGCGGACACCCACAAGCGCGCGTCACGCAATGCAAGGCAGAATGGACCGATGTTCTTCACGATCCCCACCCTGCTGACCTGGGCCCGCATCGTCGCGATTCCGCTGATCGTCGGCGTGTTCTACCTGCCGATCGCCGATCCGCTGCGCAACCTGGTCGCCACCGTGCTGTTCGTGGTGACGGCGCTGACCGACTGGCTCGACGGCTACCTGGCGCGCAAGCTCAACCAGACCTCGGCGTTCGGCGCCTTCCTGGATCCGGTGGCCGACAAGTTCCTGGTCTGCGCGGCTTTGCTGGTGCTGGTGCACCTGGACCGCTGCAACGCGCTGCTCGCGCTGGTGATCATCGGCCGCGAGATCGCCATCTCGTCGCTGCGCGAATGGATGGCCCAGATCGGTGCATCGAAGAGCGTGGCCGTGCACATGCTCGGCAAGTGGAAGACCACCATGCAGATGGTCGCCATCCCGTTCCTGCTGTTCGACGGCTCGCTGTTCGGGCTGATCGACACCCGGCTGTGGGGCACCTGGCTGCTGGTCGTCGCGGCCGTGCTGACCATCTGGTCGATGGTGTACTACCTGCAGAAGGCCATCCCCGAGATCCGTGCCAAGGCCCGGTGACGGCATGATCGGGATCAGGGTTTGCGCTGATCGCGCGGTCGTCCGAGTGGCAAGCCCGTGTAACGAAACCCCATACAATCGCGTCCTCCCTTGACACTGTCAGGTCACAGGGTCTGTAATCGTTCGTGGCCGTCGAGGCCCACGTTTTTTTGGCGGGTCGCCCGATTTCGGGGCGGCGCGCAGCGGTCCGTCAAGGCCGCGCTCATCCAACAATCGCCAGCGCATCCAGAGAGGGGGTTCCTTCGTGAACAAGTCAGAATTGATCGAACACATCGCCCGTCAGGCCGACATCTCCAAGGCCGCGGCCACGCGCGCGCTCGAGGCGGTCATCGGCGGCGTGAAGACCACCCTGAAGAAGGGCGGCAGCGTGTCGATCGTCGGGTTCGGCACCTTTGCCGTGACCAAGCGCGCCGCCCGGGTCGGCCGCAATCCGCGCACCAACGAACCCATCAAGATCAAGTCGGCCAAGGTGCCCAAGTTCCGTCCGGGCAAGGGCCTGAAGGACGCGGTCAACTGAAGCCCCTGCGCTGCGCGCCGGCCGCATCCGGTCGGGCGCGTCGCACGGAGGTGGTTCCAGCGGGTGCTTAGCTCAGTTGGTAGAGCAGCGCCCTTACACGGCGTAGGTCGGCGGTTCGAGCCCGTCAGCACCCACCAGCCCTCGATCGTCCTTCCAGTCCGATCGAACCAGGCGAACTCCGGCACCCGAGTTCGCCTTTGTCGTTTTTGTCGTTTGCGGTTTGCACGTCCCGTTCCAAGAGGCTTTCCATGTTTGATTTCGTCCGGTCGCACAACCGACTCCTGCAGATCGCACTCGGTCTCCTGATCATCCCGTCGTTCGGCATCTTCGGCGTGCAGAGCTACCTGTCCATGAACGACGAGCAGGCCACGGCTGTGGCCTCGGTCGACGGCCGCGACATCTCGCGTGCCGACTGGGACCTGCAGCATCGCAAGGACATCGACCAGATCCGCCAGCGCAACCCGCAGGTCGACCTGAAGCTGCTCGACACGCCCGAGGCGCAGCGCACCTCGCTGGACACGCTGGTGCGCGAACGCGTGATGCAGGCCGCTGTCGCGCACCAGGGCCTGGGCGTCAGCGACGAGCGCATCATCCAGGAGTACCGCAGCAACCCGCAGTTCGAGCAGCTGCGCGCGCTGCCCAAGGAACAGCGCGAGGCCGTGCTGGCCCAGCAAGGCCTCAGCGGCAACCTGCTGTTCGAGCGCATCGGCCAGAGCCTGGCCAGCGGCCAGGCGCTGCAGGGCGTGGCGGCCAGCGGCTTCGTGCCCGCCTCGTCGATGAAGGCGACCATCGACGCCTGGTTCGACGTGCGCGACATCCAGTGGCAGCGCTTCGACACCAAGGACTACGCCGCCGCGATCCAGCCCACCGACGCCCAGGTCGAGGCGTACTACAAGGCCCACGCCGCGGCCTTCGTCGCGCCGGAGCAGGCGAAGATCGAGTACCTGGTGCTCGATGCGGCGGCGCTGCAGCCGCAGGTCAAGGCCGACCCGACGCTGGTGCGCGGCTACTACGACGCCAACAAGTCGCGCTACACCACGGCCGAGGAACGCCGCGCCAGCCACATCCTGATCAACGTCGCGCCCAATGCGTCGGCCGCCGACGTGGCCAAGGCCAAGGCGCAGGCCGAGGCCGTGCTGGCCGAGGTGCGCAAGAACCCGGCCGGCTTCGCCGACATCGCGAAGAAGAGCTCGCAGGACGGCGGCTCGGCGGCGCAGGGCGGCGACCTCGACTTCATGCGCAAGGGCGCGATCCCCGGCGCGTTCAGCGACACGCTGTTCGCGATGCAGGACGGCGAGATCAGCAATGTCGTGCGCAGCGACGCCGGCTTCCACATCATCAAGCTGACCGGCGTGCGCGGCGGCAGCGTCAAGCCCTTCGACGAGGTCAAGGGCCAGATCGAGGACCAGCTCAAGACGCAGGAGGCGCAGAAGCTGTTCACGGCCGATGCCGAGAAGTTCACCAACACGGTCTACGAGCAGCCCGACAGCCTCGACCCGGCCGCCAAGGCGTTCCAGCTCGCCAAGCAGACCGCCACGGTGCAGCGCCTGCCGGCGCCCGGTGCCACCGGTCCGCTCGCCTCGCAGAAGCTGCTGGCGGCCATCTTCGCCACCGACTCGATCAAGAACAAGCACAACACCGAGGCCGTCGAGGCGGCCACCAGCCAGCTGGTGTCGGCGCACGTCGTCGAGTACACGGCGCAGCACACGCGTCCGCTGGCCGAGGTGCGCGACCAGGTCGTCGAGGCGGTGCGCAAGGACCAGGCGATCGCCAACGCGAAGCGGGACGGCGAGGCGCGCCTGGCCGAGGCGAAGAAGGATCCGGCCCTGGCACTGCCGCTGAGCGCCAGCGCGAGCCGCATCGACCAGAGCGGCGCCGTGCCGCGCCCGGTGACCGAGGCCGCGCTGAAGGCCGACCTGTCCAAGGGCCCGGCGCTGGTCGGCCTCGCGCTGCCCGATGGCGGCTACGCCGTGATCCGCGTGCTCAAGTCCGCGCCGCACCTGCCCGACGCCAACGAGGCCGCGCAGGCGAAGAACGTCTTCACCAACGCATTCGAGGACGCCGAGGCCCAGGCCGTCTACGACGCGCTCAAGGTTCGCTACAAGGTCAAGCTCCACGACGACCGTATCGCCCACGTCACGTCGGCGGCCTCCTCTGCCGCGAACTGAAAAAAGACGCTATAATCTTTGGTTCCGGTGGTGGCTATAGCTCAGTTGGTAGAGTCCCAGATTGTGATTCTGGTTGTCGTGGGTTCGAGTCCCATTAGCCACCCCAAAGAACACCGCTGACACCGCAGGGCCCGCTCTCCGACGAGACCGGGCCCTTCGCATTTGCGGCGTGGGAAATCTCACGCCGGGCCGCGGTGCCCGCGCCACGCGTCCGGCCGCGTTGACGGCGGTCAAGGGATTGCGCGCCGTCCTGCGCCATGCTGGCCGCCATGGCATCGGCACTCCCCACCCGCACCGCCCCAGGGCAGCTCGCGTCGCGTTCCAGCGCCGCGCGCCCCGGGTTCCGCGTTCCCTCGCGCCGCACGTCGCTCGGCGTCGGCCCGTCCGCTTGAACGGCGCGCGCATGCCGTCAGCCTTCGCGTCCGACTCCGCCCCGTACGCCACCGCGACGCGATCGACTGCCGCCGCCCCGGACCCGGCGGCCACCGCGGTCGTGCAGGGCCGCGCCGAGGTGTTGCTCGACGACGGCAGCATCGTGCGCGGCAAGCTGTTGCCGTTTCGCGAGGACGACGCCCTCGTCGAAGTCGCCACCGACGTGGACGACGCCGAGTTTCCGCCGTTGCGCTTCCGGCGCACGTCGCTGCGCGCGCTGAAGCTGGTCGGCTGGGCCAGCACGCCTGTGCTCGAGGCGGCGGCGCGTCCGTTCCGGTTCGAGTTCGACGACGGCGAGGTGCTGTCCGGACGCTGCGTGGGACTGTCCAGCGGCGCCACCGGGGTGTGGCTGCGCGTGCTGGGCGTCGACAACCTGCGCGAGACCTGGTTCGTCGACGGCCGCCGCTGCGTCCAGGCCTTGCTCGACGAGCACCCGCTGCCGCCGCCCGCGGCCCCGGGCGACCGCGGCCGTCCGCCGCGTCCGCTGAGCCTGGACGAGTTGCGCACCCTGATCGCGGTGACGCCCGCCGGCGTCGTCGACGCGCTGCCGCTGACCGAGACCTTGCTGCGGGCCGGCCACATCGATCGCCCGGCGCTGCAGCGGGCCCTGGCCGCCCTGGAGGCCCCGGGGCCGCATCCACCGCTCGAACGCATCCTGGTGGAGCACGGTGCGATCTCCGAGGATCAACTGTGCATGGCGCGCGCCGAATGGATGGGGGCCCACGTGATCGACCCGGGTGCGCTGTTGCCGGACGGGGCCGCGCTGGCCTTGCTGCCGCGCGCGCTGGCGGAACGCGCGCCGGCGCTGCCGCTGCTGCTGCACGAGGACGCGCTCGTGGTGCTCGTCGACGACCCGCTCGACAAGACCGTGCTCGATGAACTGCGTTTCGCCGTCCAGCGCCCGGTGCGGCCCGTGATGGCCATGCCCGGCACGCTGCGGCCGGCGATCCGGCGGGCCTACGCCGGCGCCGGCGCCGGCGCGGACGAGTCCGACCCCGATGCGCGCGGCCTGGCCGATGCCCTGATGGCCGCGCCCGAGGGGGCCGACGACCGCAACACCCACGTCGTCACCGAGTCCGACAGCGCCCTCGTGCGCCTGATCAACTCGACGATCGCCGAGGCGATCGCGCGCCGCGCCTCCGACATCCACGTCGAGACCGCCGAGTTCCCGCGCCACGTGCGGATCCGCCTGCGCGTCGATGGCGAGCTCCAGCCCTTCATCGAACTGCCGGCGCGCCTGCGCTTCGCCGTCGTCGCGCGCCTGAAGATCATGGCCGAGCTCGACATCTCGGAGCACCGGCGCCCGCAGGACGGCAAGATCGACTTCGCGCGCTTCGGCGGCGCGCATGTCGAGCTGCGCGTGGTCACCGTGCCGACGTCGCACGGCCTGGAGGACGTGGTGCTGCGGCTGCTGAGCGGCCTGCGCCCGCGCGCGCTGGACGACATCGACCTGAGCCCGGCCAACCTGGCCGACCTGCGCACGGCCGCCCAGCGGCCCTACGGCCTGATCCTGATCTGCGGCCCCACCGGCTGCGGCAAGACGACCACGCTGCACTCGGTCATGCGTGACCTCAACATCGATGCGCGCAAGATCTGGACGGCCGAGGACCCGATCGAGATCACCCAGGAGGGCCTGCGCCAGGTGCAGGTGAACCCGCACATCGGCTGGACCTTCGCGGCGGCGATGCGCACCTTCCTGCGCGCCGATCCCGACGTGATCATGATCGGCGAGATGCGCGACGAGGAGACCGCGCGCATCGCGATCGACGCCTCGCTCACCGGCCACTTGGTGCTGTCGACGCTGCACACCAACTCGGCCCCGGAGAGCATCGCGCGCCTGCTCGAGATCGGCCTCGACCCGTTCAACTTCTCCGACTCGCTGCTGGCCATCCTCGCCCAGCGCCTGGTGCGCCGGCTGTGTCCGCATTGCCGCGAGCCCGTCGTCCCCACCGAGGCCCAGCTCGACGACCTGGCCCGCCTGTACCTCGGCGACGGCGCCGAGGCGGCGCGCTGCACCGCGTTGCGCCGCGGCTGGCAGGCCGGCCAGGACGGTCCGCTGCGCCTGTACCGGCGCCGCGGCTGCGCGCGCTGCGACGGCCACGGCTACCTCGGCCGGCTGGCGATCCACGAGCTGATGCTGGCCGACGACGCGATCCGCGCGCACGTGCGCCAGCGCGCGGCCGCCGCCGTGCTCCAGCAGGCCGCGCTCGCGGCGGGCATGAAGACGCTGCGCCAGGACGGCATCGACAAGATCCTGGCCGGCCTGACCGACCTGCCCGAAGTCATCGCGGCCACGCAGCCATGACCGCCCTTCCACCGCCCGGCGCCAGGCGCCCTCATCCCGTACACCGTCGTTCCCAGGATCACCGCCCATGACCGTCATCGACTTCCCCGCCGCACCCGCGCCCGCCCGCCCGCTGGGCCTGGGCATCACCCGGCTCGCCCCGGACGTGCTGGCCAAGGTCGGCGAGACCTTCGCCGTGCAACTGGCCGCGCTGCAACGTGCGCTGGCCGCGCTCGGGCCGCTCGCGGCGCCGCAGCAGCCGGTGCTCGACGGCGCGCTCGCCGCGATCGGCCGGCTCGAGGAACTGGGCGTGCGCATCCAGGAACTCGCGCGCATCCTCGACGCGGACGCGCCGCTGCCCGTCGAGCGCATCGCGCTCGCCGCGGCCGTGCGCGAGACGCTGGCTACGTGGTCACCGGCGCAGCGCACGCGCGGGGTCACGCTGCGCGAGCCCGGCGTGGAGCTGGCGGTCGAGATCAACGCGGCCGTGCTCGAACAGCTGCTGAGCCTGGGCGTCGACTGCGCGCTGCGGATCGGGCCGGCCCTCGTCGTGGCGATGGAACGGCTGGGCCAGCCGGCGCGCACGATACTGTCGATCCAGGTCGACCGGCCCGCGCAGGCCCGTGCCGACGAGGACGACGGCGAGGACTTCGGTGACCTCGCCTGGACGCTGTTCGGGCTGCTCGCGCGCGCCGCCGGCCTGCTGCCGCAGCGCCTGGCCGCCGGCCGCACGGTGACGCTGATGCTGGGCTTTCCCGAAGCCGACGCGAGTGCCGCGCACGCGGTCGACGCGCGGGCCGCGGGCCTGCCGCGCACCGGCTCGACGGCGGGCCGGCGCGTGCTGCTGATCGAGCCGCGCGAGTCCTCGCGCATCGCCGCGCACGACCTGATGAACGCGGCGGGCATGCACGTCGACACGGTGGCCGGCACCGCGCAGGCCCGCGACAGCCTGCACGACGGCGCGCCCGACGTCGTGGTGACCGGCCTGGACAGCGACGACGCGCACCTGGCGGCGCTGCTGGACGAGATTCGCACGTTGCAGCCGCGCCTGCGCGTGATCCAGCTCGTCGACGACGACAGCGCCTTCGCCTTCTCCGTGCCCGGTTCGGACAATCCGGCCCAGGTCGGTCGCCACGACATGGCGCGCACGCTGGTGGCGGCCGTCGCGCAGGAGATGGACGCGGCCTGGGGCGATTGACGGTCGAACGACAGCGGGCCGCCGATGGCCGGCGGCCCGCTGCGTTCGACGGCCGCGGACGTTCAGGGGGTCGGCGCGCCCGTCAGGCCCTGCACGTACAGCGCGGCGCCGGCGACCTCGTCGGGCCGCAAGTTGTGCGCCACCACCTTCATGATGCTGCCGTCGGGTCGATCGTCGGTGCGCTGGAACACGACCAGCTGCTTGCGCACGTAGTCGCCGTGCTGGCCGGCCAGGCGCGGGAACGTCGCCAGGCCCTGGGCGCGGTCGCCGTGGCAGCCGCTGCACGCGGGGATGGCGCGGTCGGGCGCGCCCTGCGCGAACAGCGCGCGGCCGGTCTCCACCAGCGCGGCATCGCCCGCGGGTGGCTGGCGTGCCGGGGCCTGGGCGGCGAAGTAGTCGGCAAGCTGCTGGATCTGCGGGTCGGTCAACTTGCGGCTGATGCCCCACATGTACTCGAAGCCGGCTGGATCGGAGCGCGAGTGGCCGCGGAACTCGGTGAGTTGCGCGACGAGGTACTCCTTGGTCTGCCCGGCGAGATTGGGAAAGTTCGGCGACGGCGAGACGCCGGTCACGCCGTGGCACATCGAGCACACCTGCTGCGCGAGCGTGGTGCCCGACACGGCCGGGTTGAAGACGTCGCGCGAGCGTTCCAGGTTCGCACAGCCGCTGCCCAGCAGCAGGGCGGCGGCGATCAGCGAGGTTTTCAAGATCTTCATGGAATTCTCCTGGTGTCCGGCCACGGGGGCCTGCAGCATCGATTCAGTACGCGACCCACGCGTAGACGAACAGCGAGTTGTTGTCGCTCGCGTTGCGGCCGAAGCCGTCGTAGTTGTTGCGTGCCCCGTTGTAGAGCGAGTAGGCGGTGTACTGCGCGCCGACGCGCAGGTTCTGGATCGGCAGCCAGAAGGCCTCGAAGGTCGCGCCGCGGGTGGCGGGGTTGCCGCTGAGGTTGCCGCCGACGCGCGTCGACGGTGCGCCGGCGTCGGCGCTGCTGGTGATGCTCAGCGTGGACGGATCGAAGCCGGACGACTGGTTGGCCGTGTTGGTCGAGCCCTTCAGGTCGAACAGCGCCACGCTGCCGCCGTAGCGCGCGTTGTAGACGTAGGACACCTTGCCGCGCAGCAGGCTGGTGCGGTCGCTGGCCGAGGTCGGTGCCAGCGCGTTGCCTTGCGCGTCGACGAACGCCACGTCCTGCCCGGCCTGCCCGGCCGGATAGACGTGGTGCTCGCGGCTGGCCACGAGCTGCACCGTCACCACGTTCGGGTCGAGCAGGAACTGGTACTGCGCGTCGAAGATGCGATCGGTGTAGTGGTGCGTGGTCGTCGGGTCGGCGGTGTCCAGCGGATCGTCGTAGATCTGCGCGTTCATGCCGGTGGCGCCCACCATCAGCGTGTGCGCCCCGAAGGTCTGGCTGAGCGCGACGCGCAGGTACGGGTTGTTGCCGCGCAGCTTGGTGACGTCGCCGTCCTTCATGCCGGCCCGCATGAACGAGAACGCGCCCTTGGCCGTGCGGTAGGCGCCCGCCTCGACGTAGATCAGCTGGTTGACGAAGGTGTAGGCGCTGATGCCGGCGATGTTGCCGCCCGCAGCCAGGCCGGGGTAGGGCGTCGCGCCGTCGATGAACTGGCTGCCGGTCGGGCTGGGCACGGGCACGTACTGCATCCACGCCGCGGCGGTGTTCCACGGGTCGGCGACCGACGGGTTGTTGTTGACGCTGACGCCCCAGATCACGTCGCGGTGCTCGTCGACGACGCGGTCCGCGTAGCGGATGTCCATGTTGTCGGCGCCGAAGGCGCCCTTGAACTTGCCCGAGTCCGTGGTGATCGCGTACGGATCCCAGGTGAACTGCAGGAAGGCGCCGATGTTGTCGGTCAGCTTGCCGCCCAGGAAGGCGCTGGCGGTGGCGAGGATGGGCTTGTCGTTCTTCTGGAAGTCGGCCGCCGGGTCGTCGCTCTTGCTGGTGTTGGCCACATGGGACAGGCTGCCGGTGGCCATCAGCGAGAACGGGATGGTCCGCCCGCCGAGCGTGTAGCCGGTCATCTTGAACAGGCGGCCGTACGGCGTCAGTTCGGGGAACTGGCCCCCGGCGTGGCAGGCGACGCAATTCTGGCCGGTCTGGCGATTGAACAGCGGGATCGCGGCCGCCGGCTTCGGCAACAGCGTGGCCAGGGCGATGGCGGCGGCGAGAAGCGGCCAGCCGGACCGTTGGAATGACAGGAAGCGCATGGTTTATTCCTCGACTTCGGACAGGGCCATTGAGCGCGCCGCCTTCTCGCGAGCGCTTGCGATTGATCAACGGCGTCGCCTCGGTCGTCGTGCGTGCAACACTGGCTGTCGCCAAGCTTGCGGGCACGTTGTCGGCGCCGGTGTCTCTTGCGGGACGCCGTGACCGTAGCGACGGTGCTTGAATACCGGACTTCCCGGGTCGCCGCGGCGATCCCTTTCCCGATGGAGCCTCCGATGACCGCCGACCACTCGACGAAGACCCGCGACCTGCTGCAGCGCCTGCGCGCATTCTTCGACCAGCACATCCATCCCAACGAGGAACGCTACCTGCGCGAGGTGGACGCCAACCGGCGCGCCGGCGACGCCTGGATCCCGTCGAAGGTGATCGACGAGCTCAAGCCGATCGCGCGGCGCGAAGGCCTGTGGAACCTGTTCCTGCCCCATCCGTACGAAGGGCAGGGCGGCATCTCCAACCTGGACTACGCGCCGCTGTGCGAGCAGATGGGTCGCGTGATGTGGTCGGGCGAGGTGTTCAACTGCTCGGCGCCCGACACCGGCAACATGGAGACGCTGGCGCGCTACGCCACCGACGCGCAGAAGCAGCGCTGGCTCCAGCCGCTGCTGGCCGGCGAGATCCGTTCGGCGTTCCTGATGACGGAGCCCGCGGTGGCCTCGTCCGACGCGACCAACATCCAGTGCACGATCCGCCGCGAAGGCGACGAGTACGTGATCAACGGCCGCAAGTGGTTCAGCTCCGGCGCGGGCAATCCGCGCTGCGCGCTCTTCATCGTGATGGGCAAGACCGATCCCGAGGCGCCGCGCCACGCGCAGCAGTCGATGGTGCTGGTGCCGCGCGACGCGCCGGGCGTGACGGTGCTGCGACCGCTGACGGTGTTCGGCTACGACGACGCGCCGCACGGCCACATGGAGGTCGATCTGGACAACGTGCGGGTGCCGGTGTCCAGCATCCTGCTCGGCGAGGGGCGCGGCTTCGAGATCGCCCAGGGCCGCCTCGGCCCGGGACGAATCCACCACTGCATGCGCTCGATCGGCACGGCCGAGCGCGCGCTGGAGTCGATGATCGACCGCCTCGTCGACCGCGTCGCGTTCGGCAGGCCGCTGTCGGAGCAGTCGATCTGGCACGAGCGCATCGCCGAGTCGCGCTGCCTGATCGACCAGGCGCGCCTGCTCACGCTCGACGCCGCGCACAAGATGGACACCGTGGGCAACAAGGACGCCCGCGCCGAGATCGCGATGATCAAGGTGGTGGCGCCCAACATGTCCTGCAAGGTCGTCGACTGGGCGATCCAGGCGCACGGGGCCGCGGGCGTCAGCGGCGACTTCTGGCTGGCCGACGCCTATGCCCAGCAGCGCACGGTGCGCATCGTCGACGGGCCCGACGAGGTGCACCGCAACGCGATCGCGAAGATCGAGATCGGCAAGCGCGCCGCGGCGCGCCTGCCGAAGACGACGGCCTGACTCAGCGCTTGTCGCCGCCCTCCGGCCGCTTCTCGCCGCCGCGCTCGGCCGGCTGGCCTTGCGGGCGGGCGTCGCGACCTGAGGGCTCGGGGCGCACCGGCTGCACGCGCATCTGCGGGGCGGGTTGCGCCCGCTCCTGCGGGGCTGCGGGCTGTGCGCGCCCCTGCGGCGCTGCGGGCTGTGCGCGGCCCTGCGGCGCTGCGGGTTGTGCGCGGCCCTGCGGTGCTGCGGGTTGTGCGCGGCCCTGCGGGACCGCAGGCGCCTGTCGCACGTGCTCGACCTGCGGGTCGCCGAAGCCGCCCGCGCGCGGCGTCGCCGCGGTCGGCGGCACGCCGTGGTTGTTGCCCATGCGCTGCTCCGGCAACGCGATGGCGCGGCGCTCGTGGTCTGCCTGCTCGGGCGTCGGGTTGCCGTGCGGGGTGGCGTCGAAGCGGCGCTCGCTGGCGGTGGGCGGCCTGCGGTAGTGCGAATCGCCGCCGTTGAAGCTCTCGGTGGGCGCCGGGCGCTGCGCCACCGGCTTGCGATAGACGTCGTGCACGCGGCCCGCCGGGATGTTGTTGACGGCGCTGTTGTAGCGGAAACGGCGGCCTTCCCAGCGTCCGCCCCAGTAGCCGCTGCCGGTGTACCCGTAGCCGTAGTTCAGGCCGCCGTAGTAGCCCACGTGCGAGCCCCAGTAGCCGCGATGCCAGAGATAGCCGCCGCCGCCGAAGGCCCAGTACCCCGGCGTCCACAACAGCCCGTCGCCCGGCGGCATCACCCAGGTGCCCGGCACCCAGATGTAGTCGCCGCTGGCGGCGTCCCAGGCCCAGTAGCCCGGCGTCCAGAGGTAGCCGTCGCCGGGCACCGGTGGTTGCGCGTAGAGCGGCAGCGGCGGCGGGGCGATCGTGACCGACAGCGAGACCTGCGACCAGGCGGCCAGGGGCGCCATCGTCGCGAGGACGAGGGCGAGGATCGTGCGCTTGAAGTGGGGGGCGGTCATCGGAGTGCCTTTGGTCGTTGGGACGGCGCCGCGTGACGCTGCGGTGCTCGGCAGTCCATCGGGCAATCCGCGGGCCCGCGTCGGGTTGGCGGGCCGATCTTCGATACAGCGACTGCGTCAGCCGGGGCGGGGTGCGTCGTCGGCCAACGCGTCGCGCGGCCGCACCGCGCCGGCCAGCAGCGCCGCGGCCGCGGCGCCCAGGGCCGACACGCCCAGCGGGTTCTCGGCGATGGTGCCGGCGACCTGGCGCAGCGCCTGCGGACTCACCTGCTCGACGAATCGCGCCAGCTCGAACACCTGCTCGCGCGTGAAGGCGCCCAGCTCGTCCATGGGCAGCGCCGAGCCCAGGGCCCCGGCGCGGTTCAGGAGGCCGGCGAAGGCGCCCGAGGCCACGGCTACCAGCGCCAGCGGACCCAGGGGCCGCAGCAGCGTCGCCACGATGCGCGAGCGCTGCACGGCGCCCGCGCCGGCATACAGGCGCGAGGCCAGGCGCGCGGCGCGCGAGGGTTCGGTGTCGGTGGGCGGGCGCGTGGCGATGCCCAGCGCGATCGCACGGCGCGTCACCTCGGCCTCCAGGGCCGTGTCGATGTCGTTGTTCATCCTTGCGTTCTCCGCCATGTTCTCGTGCAGGGATGGAGTGGGCTCCGCGGCGCCGGTTCCGCGACAGGGCGCAAGTCTATGTAAACGACCGTATCGATTCGCGCACGCCGCTGCACGGCCACCCACGCACGGCGACCTTCGTCGACCGGCCCCTGCTGCTCGAGCGCGGTCCCGCGGTCCGGGCCCGCCGGTTGCCCCTGGCCGCGGCCGCAGGCGAACCCCGTCGCCTGCCTTTTCCGCGCGAGGAATCCGCAGTGCAGACCCCGGCCTGGCAGCAGGGCGTGCTGGACCCGCAAGGGCCGGTCGCCGATGCCCAACGCACGATCCTGTCCAACGCCAGCGCGATCATGGTGGCCGTGGTCGTGCCGGTGATCGTGCTGGCGCTGGCGTTCGCGTGGTGGTTCCGGGCCGGCAACCGGTGGGCGCGGCGCGATCCCGACTGGGCGTACTCGGGGGCGATCGAGCTGACCGTGTGGGCCATCCCGACGCTGGTCGTGCTGTTCCTGGGCGGCATCGCCTGGATCGGCTCGCACGCGCTGGCGCCGGCCCGTCCGCTGGCCGGCGGCGCGGCGCCGCTGGACGTGCAGGTGGTGTCGCTGGACTGGAAGTGGCTGTTCATCTACCCGGCGCTCGGCGTGGCCAGCGTCGACCGGCTGGTGGTGCCGGCCGGCACGCCGCTGCGCCTGCAGCTGACCTCGGCCAGCGTGATGAACAGCTTCTTCGTGCCGCAGCTGGGCTCGCAGATCTACACGATGGCCGGCATGACCACCACGCTGCACCTGCGCGCCGACCGCCCCGGCCGCTACGCCGGCCTGTCGGCGCAATTCAGCGGCGACGGCTTCTCGGACATGCGCTTCGACTGCGACGCGCTGCCGCCGGCCGGCTTCGAGCAATGGCTGGCGGGCGTGCGCGCCACGCCGGCCGTCCTCGACGCGCCTCGCTACGCCGAACTCGCCCGCCCCGGCGCGGCGGCGTCCGCGACCGCGTTCGGTCGGGTCGCGCCGGGCCTGTTCCAGGGCATCCTCGCCGGCGCCGCGCCGGCACGCGCGCCGCGGGCGCTGCAATGACATGTTCGGCCGGCTGACCGCGGACGCGCTGCCGCTGCACGACCCGATCGCGCTGGCGGCCGGCTGCATCGTGCTGCTGGCGATCGCGGGCATGCTCGCGCTGGTGACCGGCCGCGGCTGGTGGCCTGCGCTGTGGCGCGACTGGATCACCAGCGTCGATCACAAGCGCATCGGCGTGATGTACGTGGTACTGGCGCTCGTGATGCTGGTGCGCGGCTTCGTCGACGCCCTGATGATGCGCGCGCAGCTCGCGCTGGCCGCGGGACACGCCGCGGGCTTCCTGCCGCCGCAGCACTACGACCAGGTCTTCTCGGCGCACGGCACGATCATGATCTTCTTCGTCGCGACGGCGTTCATGGTGGGGCTGATGAACTTCGCGGTGCCGCTGCAGATCGGCGCGCGCGACGTCGCCTTCCCGGTGCTGAACTCGGTGGCCTTCTGGCTCACCGCGGCCGGCGCGCTGCTGGTCAACATGTCGCTGGTCGTGGGCGAGTTCGCGCGCACCGGCTGGCTGGCCTATCCGCCGCTGTCCGAGCTGGCGTATTCGCCCGGGGTCGGGGTGGACTACTACCTGTGGTCGCTGCAGGTCGCCGGCCTGGGCACGCTGCTGGCGGGGATCAACCTGGCGACCACGATCCTGAAGATGCGCGCGCCGGGCATGGGCTACGGCCGCATGCCCATCTTCACCTGGACGGCGCTGGCGTCCAGCCTGCTGATCGTCGCGGCCTTCCCGATCCTCGCGGCGACGCTGGGGATGCTGCTGCTGGACCGCACGCTCGGCTTCCACTTCTTCACCAACGACGGCGGCGGCAACGCGATGATGTACGTCAACCTCGTCTGGGCCTGGGGCCATCCGGAGGTCTACATCCTGATCCTGCCGGCGTTCGGCGTCTTCTCGGAGGTGATCGCCACGTTCGCGGGCAAGGCGCTGTTCGGCTACCGCTCGATGGCCGCGGCCACGATGGCCATCTGCGTGCTGTCGTTCATGGTCTGGCTGCACCACTTCTTCACGATGGGCGCGGGCGCCGACGTCAACGGCTTCTTCGGCGTCGCCACCACCATCATCGCGGTGCCCACCGGGGTGAAGGTGTTCAACTGGCTGTTCACGCTGTACGGCGGCACGCTGCGCTTCGAGACGCCGCTGCTGTGGGCGATCGGCTTCATCGTCACCTTCGTGGTGGGCGGCGCCACCGGCGTGCTGCTGGCCATCCCGCCGGTGGACTTCCAGCTGCACAACAGCCTGTTCCTGGTGGCCCACTTCCACAACGTCATCATCGGCGGCGTGGTGTTCGGCGCCTTCGCCGGCTACACCTACTGGTTCCCCAAGGCCTTCGGCTTTCGCCTGCACGACGGGCTTGGAAAGGCGGTGTTCTGGTGCTGGTTCGTCGGCTTCTGGCTCGCCTTCGCCCCGCTGTACGTGCTGGGCCTGGCGGGCGCGACGCGCCGCATGCAGCACTACCCCGAGCTCGCGTGGCAGCCGTTCATGGTCGTCGCGTTCGCCGGTGCGCTGGTGATCCTCGCGGGCATCGTGCTGACGGTGGTCCAGCTGGTCGTGAGCGTGCGCGCTCGCGCGCGCCTGCGCGACGCGAGCGGCGACCCGTGGGACGGCCGCACGCTGGAATGGTCCACGCGCTCGCCGCCGCCGCCGTGGAACTTCGCGGCGCTGCCGCAGGTGGACGGGCTCGACGCGTGGCACGCGGCCAAGCGCCGCGGCGGCGCGCTGGCGGTCGCGCCAGGCGAGGGCGCGCGGCCGCTGCACCTGCCCGCGTCCAGCGCGCTGGGCGTGACGATCGCGTTCTTCGCCTTCGGCGCCGGCTTCGCGCTGGTGTGGCACATCGCGTGGCTGGCGTGCGCCGGCCTGGCCGGCATCGCGGGCGCGCTGCTCGCGCGGGCCTGGCGCATGCACACCGAGGTCGAGGTGAGCGCGGCCGCGGTCGCGGCGTTCGACGGAGCGGGGCCGTGAGCGCCGCACCCGCCGGGGTCGCCATCCCGATCTCTGAACGCGGCCCGTCCTCGCGCCCGGTGATCGTCGCCTACGGGTTCTGGCTGTTCCTGCTCGGCGACATCATCGTGTTCGCGGCACTTTTCGCGGCCTACGCCGTGCTGGTCGGGCGCAGCGCCGGCGGGCCGACCGGGGCGCAGTTGTTCCACCGCGCGACGGTGCTGGTCGAGACCGCCTGCCTGCTCGCCTCCAGCTTCACCTGCGCCTTGATGACGCTGGCGATCGGGCTGCGCCGCCGCGCCGCGATGGCCGGCTGCGCGGCGCTGACCTTCGCGCTGGGCGCCGCGTTCCTCGCCCTGGAGCTCGCCGAGTTCGCCCGCCTGCTCGCCCACGACGCGGGCCCCGACCGCAGCGCCTTCCTGTCGGCCTTCTTCGCGCTGGTGGGCCTGCACGGCCTGCACGTGGCGGCCGGCCTGTGCTGGCTCGCCACGATGATGGCCCAGGTGTTCACGCTGGGCTGGCGGCCTTTGGTGCAGGGTCGCCTCGCGTGCTTCGGCCTGTTCTGGCACGCGCTGGACATCGTCTGGATCGGCGTGTTCACCATCGTCTACCTGGGAGCGCGCTGATGGCCGGCCACGACGACCTCGAGGCCCCGGGCGAATCGGCCAACTGGCGCAGCGGCCTCGCCAAGAGCGTGCTGGGCCTGGCGGCGTCCGTCGTGCTGACCCTGGCCTCGTTCTGGGTCGCCGGCACGCAGCAGGTCTGGACGCCGGGCGTGCCGGTGCTGCTGGCCGCGCTGGCCATCGGCCAGATGGGCGTGCACCTGGTGCTGTTCCTGCACGTGTCCAGCGGCCCGGAAAGCACGAACACCATCCTGGCACTGGCCTTCGGCGTGCTGGTCGTGGCGCTGCTGGTCTTCGGCTCGCTGGTCATCATGGCCAGCCTCGACGCGGGCATGGCGGGCGCGGACGGTGCGATGTCGATGTCGATGTCGATGCCGATGCCGATGCCGATGCCGATGCCGATGCCGCGCTAGACGCGGTCGCGGCAGCAGCAGGGCAGGGTATCAACCTACTCGGCCATTCACGCCACGGTGACGTTCTGCAGGGAGAATGCCTCCCCTTTCAGGGAGAGAAGATCATCAAGCACATCCGCATCCTCGCCGCCGTCCTGGCCGGCTTCTCGATCGCCGCCCACGCGCAGTCGCCCGTCGCCAGCGCGGCGCCGGACACCCACTGGAAATTCGGCGTCCAGCTCGGGTCGGTCCACGACAACGGCCGGAGCGAGCCGGACGTCCAGCTCACGTTCGGCTACGACTTCGACAGCACGTGGTCCGTCGAAGCCCTGGCCAGCGTCAACGCGCTGTTCATCCGGGACGGGGCCTCGAACGTGGGCGCCTACGAGTTCGACAACGCCTTGGGCGCCCGGGTCCTGGCGCGACTGCCCCTGAGCGAGCGCTGGAGCCTGGTCGGCGGCCTGGGCGCCACGCAGGTCCACGAGGAACGCGGCCTGTCCTTGTACGGCGATGCGCGCTACCGCACGGGCGCGCTGGTGAGCCTGGCCGCGATGTACCGCGCCAGCCGCCGCTGGTCGATGGGGGTGGAGGCGTCGACGTTCGCACAATCGCACACGCTCAACCTGGGCCTGCGCGGCGAGCTGCACTTCTGAGCGAGCGCGCCGGGGCGCGGCACCGTCGCGCGCCATGCGCTATCGTTCGCCTTCGTCCCGCCGTGGCCGCGCGCCGCGGCATGTCTTCGCGAAGGCCCCTGCCATGACGCCTGAGTCCCTTCCGCCCGCCCGCTGGTGCCGCCCGTGAGCGAGGAACTCGTCCTCGTCACCGGCGGCTCGGGCTTCATCGCCCAGCACTGCATGCTCAAGCTGCTGGCGGCCGGCTACCGCGTGCGCACCACCGTGCGTGCGCTGCGGCGCGAGGCCGAGGTGCGCGCCACGCTGGCGTCCGCGGGCGCCGATGCGGGCGACCGGCTGGCCTTCGTCGCCGCCGATCTCACCGCCGACGCCGGCTGGGCCGCGGCCGTCGCGGGCTGCGACCACGTGCTGCATGTCGCCTCGCCGTTCCCGGCCGACGTGCCCCGGCACGAGGACGACCTGATCGTGCCGGCGCGCGAGGGGGCGCTGCGGGTGCTGCGCGCCGCGCGCGACGCCGGCGTGCGGCGCGTGGTGCAGACCTCGTCGTTCGCCGCGGTCGGCTACGGCCATCCGCAGCTCGATCGGCCCTTCGACGAGCACGACTGGTCGCGGCCCGAGGGTGCGGGCATCACCGCCTATGCCAAGTCCAAGACCCTGGCCGAACGCGCCGCCTGGGACTTCATGGCGCGCGAGGGCGGCGAACTGGAGCTGGCCGTCGTCAACCCGGTGGGCGTGTTCGGGCCGGCGCTGGGGGCCGACTTCTCGACGTCGATCGAGATCATCCGCCGCATGATGGACGGTGCGCTGCCGGCGCTGCCGCGCGTCAGCTTCGGCGTGGTGGACGTGCGCGACGTCGCCGACCTGCACCTGCTGGCGATGACCCGCCCCGAGGCCGCCGGCGAGCGCTTCCTGGCGGTGGCGGGCGACTTCGTGTCCCTGCGCGAGATCGCGCTGATGCTGCACCGCCGCCTCGGCGAGGCCGCCGGCCGCGTGCCGGTGCGCGAACTGCCCGACTGGCTGCTGCGCATCGTGGCGCTGGTCGACAAGTCGGTGGCCCAGATCGTGCCCGAGCTGGGCAAGCGCAAGACGGCCACCGCCGACAAGGCGCGGCGCGTGCTCGGCTGGTCGCCGCGCCCGGCCGAGGACGCGGTCGTCGCCACGGCCGAGAGCCTGCTGCGGCTGGGCCTGCTCAAGCACGCCAGCCGGGGCTGACGCCGATGCGCCTGGCCGTCGACATCGTCTTCGGCGTCGCGGTGTCGGCGGCCGTGCTGTATGCGGCCTGGCACTGGTTCGGGCCGGCCGGGCTCGCCTGGGCGATGCCGATACTGGGTGTCCTGGCCGCCTCGCTGGTGGAGATCACGACCCGCCTGCCGCGCTTCATGCGCCACCTGGCCCTGCGGCGGGTCGCTGGGCGCTACTTCGAATTCCGCGGCCGCTCGATGGACATCCACGTCGACGCCGAGGCGCGCTGCTGGGTCGCCACCGCCGACGCCCGCAAGCTGGTGGCGCTGCCGGCCGACGCGGTGCTCGCCCGCATGCTGCCGCTGGAATGCGGGCAACGCGGCGACCCGGTGCGCTGGCGCATCACGACGCAGGGGCTGGCGCAGTTCCTGGAACGCTCCACCGACGCCGACGTGCGCAAGTTCTGCCACTGGCTGGAGGTGGATGTCGCACGACCCGCGCGCAATCGCCGCGAACGCGGCATGCGCGCCTAGCGTTGTGTCACTGCCGCAGCCAGTCGCGCACCTGCTCGAACACCGGCAGGCTCGAGAGCAGCTGCATGTGGTTTGTCTGCTCGAAGACGCGCGTGTGCCCGGGCGAGAACTTCAACGTGCGGCGGGCGAGCCGGTGCTTGCCGAGCGCGCTGGCCACCGGCACCAGGCCATCGCCCAGGAGCCGGGCCTTGAGGTCGCCCTCGGTGGCCAGGGTCGCCGCGATCGCGTGGCAGCGCGGGCCCGCCGGCAGCGGCACGGGCACGCGGCGGTCGGTGGAACTCTCGAAGCGGTCGCCGCCGACCCAGTCCTCGTCGATCAGGTTGCCGTGGCGCAGGTCGGTGATGCCGGCGCTGCGCAGCTTGGCCAGGCGCTCGAACGGGCCGGCATAGGGCGTCGCGCCGAGCAGCATGTGCACCCCCTGGCCGGCGCGCTCCAGCGGCGCGCCATGGTGCGGGGTGCCCAGGAAGACGAGGTCGTCGAGGCGGTCCGGCCAGGCGTGGCCGGCGGCGCGGCCGTAGTGCAGCGCGCTGCGGGCGAGCAGGCCGCCCATGCTGTGGCCGACGATGGCGAAGCGGGCGATCGGCCGCGGCCACTGGTCGAGCAGCTGCGCCAGCTGGCCGGCCAGCGCGCGGCCGTTGGTGGAGACGTGCAGGCCGCTGTCGTAGTGCAGGTAGACCGGCGTGAAGCCGAGCGCCTCGGCCAGCGCCGCACCGTGGTCGTGGCCGTTCGAGCGGCGCCATTGCAGGTCGTTCATGCACAGGCCGTGGACCAGCACCAGCAGCTTCTCGCCGGCCTGTGGCAGCGCTGCCGCCAGGGCCTCGCGTTGCAGGGGCAGCGCGCGCCCGCCCTGGCGGAACGCCATGCCGATCGCGAGCGGATTGGCGGTGTTGGCGAGATGGTCGCCCAGGACGCCGTTGAGGGCGGCGAGGATGGCCTCGCGCTCGGGTGAAGGCAGCGCCGGCGGCCCGGCGCCGGGGCGCGGCGCCAGCACCGGCCCCAGCACGGACAGCAGGGCGTCCACGCTGCCACCCACCAGGCGCGTGACGCCGCGGATCGTCTTGTAGACGAAGCCGGTGATCCCGCTGGTGCGGCCGTCGGCCGGGCCGGGCAGGCCCGGCATGCTGGCGATGCGCGCGTGCATGGCCTCCACCAGGTCCGCCAGTCCGGTGGTGGCGTCGGTGGCCAGCTTCGCGGCGCCGCGCAGCGCGCGCGCGTGCGAGGCGGCCTCGGCGGCGCTGGGGCCGTCGTCTTCGCTGGGGGGAGGCGGCGCGGGTCTGGGCTTGGGCATGGGGGCTGGTCAGGGTGCGCGCGGTCGCGCGCTCGGTCCAGTGTGCCAGTACCCGGGCCCGCGGGCGGGCCGGCTCCCTGGAGTGGACAATCGAGTCCATGAACGCACTTGACCTCCTCCGCAATCGACCCGTCGCCGTGATCGGCGCCGGCGTGATGGGCCTCGGCATCGTGCAGGTGGCGCTGCTGGCCGGCCACCCCGTGCACCTGTACGACGTTCGCGATGGCGCCGCCGCCGCGGCCGCCGAACAGCTCCGGGCCACGCTGGGCAAGCTGGCCGACAAGGGCAAGCTGGCGCCCGCGGAGGTGGCGGCCGCGATCACGCGGCTGCGCATCGCGGCCGCGCTGGACGAACTGCACGACGCGGCGCTGGTGATCGAGGCGATCGTCGAGAACCTGGCGGTCAAGCAGGCGCTGATGCGCGACCTGGAGGCGATCGTCGCGCGCGACTGCGTGCTGGCGTCCAATACCTCCTCGCTGTCGATCACGGCGGTGGCGCGCGGGCTCGCGGCGCCGGGCCGCGTGGTGGGCATGCACTTCTTCAACCCGGTGCCGTTGATGCGGCTGGTGGAGGTCGTCTCCGGCCTGGCCACCGACCCGACGGTGGCCGACGCCATCCATGCGCTGGCGCAGCACTGGGGCAAGACCGCGGTGCACGCGAAGTCGACGCCCGGCTTCATCGTCAACCGCATCGCACGCCCGTTCTATGCGGAGACGCTGGCGCTGCTGCAGGAGCAGGCGGCCACGCCGGCCGTGCTGGACGCGTGCGTGCGCGGCGCGGGCTTTCGCATGGGCCCGTGCGAGCTGATGGACCTGATCGGCCACGACACCAACTTCGCGGTCACCCAGTCGGTGTACGAGGCCAACTTCTTCGACAAGCGCTACCAGCCCTCGCTGGTGCAGCGCGAGATGGTCGACGGCGGCCTGCTGGGACGCAAGTCGGGCCGCGGCTTCTACCGCTACCCCGAAGCCGGCGTCCGCACCGACGAGCTCGCCGACGATGCCGCGCCGCTGCCGGCCGTGCCGCTGGTGCTGCAGGGCAGCGGGCCGGTCGCCGACCTGCTGGCCGGCCGCCTGGCCGGCGCCGGCCTGGGGTTCGCGCGCGAGGAGGCGGGCGCGCGCGCCGAGGTCGGCCTGCGCATCGGCGCCGGCCACCTGCTGCTCACGGACGGCTGCTGCGCCACCGAGCGCGCACGCGAACTCGGCCACGGCGACGTCGCGCTGTTCGACTGGCCGGTGGGCCCGGCGGCGGCCGCGGCGGCGCCGCCGGTGCTGGCGCTGGCCTGGACAGCCGCGGCACAGGCCGCGCCGGAGTTCGCGGCGCAGGCCGCCGCGCTGCTGCGCGCGCTGGGCTGGCTGCCGCAGCGCATGGCCGACACGCCCGGCCTCGCGGTGGCGCGCACGATCGCGATGCTGGTCAACGAGGCCAGCGACGCGGTGGAGCAGGGTGTGTGCGACGCCGCGGGCGCCGACGCGGCGATGACGCTGGGCGTGAACTACCCGGCCGGCCCGTTCGCCTGGCTGGCGCTGTGGGGCGCCGACGCCGTCGTGGCGCAGCTCGACGCGCTCGACGCGTTCTACCGCGGCGAGCGCTACCGGGTCAGCCCGCGGCTGCGGCGGGCGAACTGGGCGTCGACGGCACGGCCAGCGGCACGCTGACGTCGCAGCGCACGCCCACGGGCGTGTTCTGTGTCCAGGCGATGGTGCCGCCCAGCATGCGCACGCGCTTGCGGATGCCGCCCAGGCCCAGGCCGGTGGCCCAGTCCTTGGGCGTGCCGCCCACGCCGTTGTCGGCCACCGTCAGGCGCAGCTGGCCGTTGCTCAGCTCGGCGTGGATCGTGGCGTGCGTGGCCCTGGCGTGGGCGATGATGTTGCTCACCAGCTCGCGCAGGATGCGCGTCAGGCCCGACCACTGCACCACGTTGAGCGGGATCTCGGTGTCCTGCGTGAACGACCACTCCAGCGTGCAGCCGGTGGGCGCGAGGCGCTGGGCGATGTCGGCCTTCCACTCGGCAGCCGCGTGCGACAGGAAATGCGTCGTCGCCGCCAGCCCGCGCGTGAGCGTCTTCAGGTCCTGCAGCGTGTGGCGGACGTAGTCCTCCATCTCGCTGTTGGGCGCCTTGTACATGAGCGTGAGCAGGCGCGCGCCGATGTCGTCATGCAGGTCCTGGGCGATGCGGCCGCGCTCCTCGCTGCGGCCCTGCTCGATGGCGCGGTCGTGCGCCACGGCGCGCCGCAGCTGTTCGACGATGCGGTCGGCCAGGCGCGCATCCTCGGCCGTGAACAGGCGCTTGCCGCGCTCGGCGAAGCGCAGCACGATCAGGCGCGGCTCGGGGCGGTCGCCGTCGTCGAACTGCGAGGTGGTGTCGGCATGGGCGAACGGCTCCACGGCCAGCGGCACCAGCAGCCCCGCGCCGCCTTCGTACCAGCGCGTGGTCTTCGTGAAGCCCGGCTCGTGACGCGCCACCAGCGGCTGGAACACCGCGTGGAACAGCTCCAGCTGCCAGTCGGCGGCGCGCTCGGGCTGCTCCTCGACCTTGCGGGCGATGCGCAGCAGGTGCTCGAACAGGCGCTCGGTGGTGACCGCGCGCGCGCCGATCATCTGGTCGAGCAGCCACTGGCGCGACGCCGCGTAGACCCCCAGCGCGACGAACAGCGACGTCGTGATCGAAGCGAACTGGTTGAACGAGAACACCGCCACGAACAGCAGGTCCACCGAGGTGGCCAGCGTGCTGACGCCGGCCAGCATGGCGAACTCGCGCATCATGTGCTGCGAGCGCGCGAGGAACGGCGACATCAGCAGCAGCGACGCGAAGAACACCGTCCAGATCACCGGCACGGCGGTCACCAGCGACTGCACCTCGCCGGGCATGCGGTCGTTGAGCGCCACGACGATGGTCACCAGCGCCAGGCTGCCCACGGTGACGATGGACAGGCGTCGCATCACGGTGGCGTACGGGTGCGGCGTGATGCGGTACGACCAGCCCAGCAGGCCGATCACCAGCAGCCCGGTGGCCAGGCACAGCGCCTGGCACCACCACCAGGCCTGCGGCAGGTCCAGCAGCAGCGCCGCGCCGCTGAAGACGATGGCCGCCGACCAGGTGAGCCAGGCCAGCGCGCGCCGCGGCGGCAGTGGCGTCGGGTACAGCAGCGTCGCGTTGACCAGCGCCGCGCAGGTGACGACGTCCAGCGTCATGCGCAGCGCCGCCTCGTGGCCGCCCAGCAGGCTGACGTTGCCGATGCCCGGCACCGCGTCGACAGCGGCCAGCAGCAGCTGCGCGGCCTGGCATTGCGCCATGATCGCGTACAGCAGGTTGCGCACGTCCTGGCGCACCAGCAGCACCACGGCGACGACCAGCTCCAGCGCCAGTCCCAGGCCGCTGAGCAGCCAGAAGGTGATGCCCAGCGCCGCATAGCCGCGCGGATGCGGAGTGACGCGCGCGTTCATGCGGTCGGTGAAGCCGAGCAGCACCGGCACGCCCGGTTCGAGCACGCGCGCCATCTGGCGCTGCTGGCGCGCCGCGGCGTCGCGTTCGTCGTCGGCGGCGATCCAGCGCGTGGAGTTCGCCACCCGGCGGCCGTCCACGTACAGCGGGGCGATGCCGGGCGCGACGATGACCTCCAGCGAATGACCCAGCGCGGCGCGCATCCAGGGCAGGTCGGTGGCCACCAGCTGCAGGTGGCCGCTGCCGTCCAGGCGCCAGCGGGCGTCGAGGTCGGGCGTCTGCGCGAGCGTGCGCGCGAGCACCACCACGGCCAGCGACGCGAGCAGGGCGACCGGCAGTAGCAGCAGCCGCCGCCAGCCCATCGGGCGCACGCCGCCCTGGCTCATGGGACGGCGGCCGCCGGGTGTCCTTCGAGGTTCGCGGGCCGACGCACGCTCAGACGAGTCCCTGCTTGCTCGCCAGCACGGCCGCCTCGGCGCGGCTGGAGACGTTGAGCTTGCGGTAGATCGACTTGATGTGGTCGTTGACGGTGAACCACTTGATGGACATCAGCGCCGCGATCTCCTTGATCGTGAAGCCCTTGCTGAGGAAGGTGAGCACCTCCACCTCGCGCGGCGTCAGCGCCGGCAGGTCCAGCGCCGGCTCGATCTCCACCGGCGCCGGCGCGGCGAAGGCCAGCGCGGAGGTGAAGGTCGAGGTGGCGGTGCCGGTGCGCAGCGCGTCGCGGTTGGCCTCGTCGGTGATCCGGCGGTTCATGCCCGACCTCGTGTTGGTGCGGAAGTGCCCCAGCAGCCGACGGGCGATCGCCGGCGACAGCGGCGGCTCGCCGCGCACGATCTTCTGCAACTCCTCGACGAGCAGCTCGAAGCGGTCTTCCTTGAGCAGGTAGCCGTCGGCGCCGCACTGCAGCGCCGGGAACAGGTGCTCGTCGTCCGAGTACAGGGTGGTGACGATCTTGGTGGCCGGGTACTGGCGCAACTCCTCGAGCAGTTCCAGCCCCGAACCGTCGGGCAGCTCGAGATCGACCAGGATCAGCTTGAACGGATCGACGCCGTGGTAGCCCTGCGCGCCGCCCGCGATGCGCACCGCGCGGCGAGCGCTTTCCAGGTCGCCCGCCTCGACGATGGTGATGGTGTCGCTGAAGCTCTCGCGCACCACGCGTCCGAGGAATTCCCGCGCCGCGGGGTTGTCCTCGAGGATCAATACCTTGACTGCCATGTCGTTCCCCTTTGCCTGCCTGTGTCGTCGCCTGACGGAAGTGGTCTTCCGTTCCTTGGCGCGATCCCGGGATGCTAGCGACGCGATCGCCGCGCCGCATCCCCCGTTTCGGGGCAGCCAAATGGGGGGAACTGCCTATTGGCCCCCCCCGACCGCCGGCGCGTCCATCAACTCGTCGGGCACCATCACCAGCTTGCCCAGGATCTGCCTGTTCTCCAGCCGATGGTACGCATCCGCGAGGCGCGACAGGGGAATAACTTCGTCGATCACGGGTTTGACCAGCCCCCGGGCGTATTGCGAGGCCAACACTCCGAGCATGCGGGCGTTCGCCTCGGGCTCGCGGCGCACGAAGTCGCCCCAGAACACGCCGACGATGGACGCCCCCTTGAGCAGCGGCAGGTTCCAGGGCAGCGCCGGGATCGCCCCCTCGGCGAAGCCGATGACCAGGTAGCGGCCGCGCCAGGCGATCGCGCGGAACGCCGGTTCGGCGTGCGAGCCGCCCACCGGATCGAACACGACGTCGATGCCGCGACCCCCCGTGGCCTGCTTCAGGGCGTCGCGCAGCGGCGTCGCCGCGTAGTTGATCGCGATATCGGCGCCGATGGTGCGGCACAGCGCGCACTTCGCCTCCGTTGACGCGGCGGCGATGACCGTGGCGCCGGCCGCCTTGGCGATCTGGATCGCCGCGGTGCCGACGCCGCCGGCCGCACCCAGTACCAGCACCGTCTCGCCGGGCTGCAGGGCGGCGCGGTCGACCAGCGCGTGGTGCGCGGTGCCGTAGGTGAACGCGAAGGCGGCCGCGTCGCGCAGCGGGAAGCCCGCGGGCAGCGGCATGACCTGCATCGCCTTGACGCAGGCATGGGTGGCGAAGCCGCCATGGCCGCCGAGCGCGGCCACCGCCATGCCAGGGCGCAGGTGGCGCACGTCGGCGCCCGCGGCCTCGACGATGCCGGCGAACTCGGCGCCGGGCGCGAACGGCAGCTCGGGGCGCATCTGGTACTTGCCCTGCACGATGAGCAGGTCCGGGAAGTTGAGCGAGGCCGCGTGGATGCGGATCAGCACCTCGTCGGCGGCAGGCTGCGGCGTGGGGCGCTCGCGCCATTGCAGGGCCGCGGGGCCGTCCAGCGTTTCACACATCCAGGCGTGCATGGCATCGATTCCGGTTCTTGGGGAGCCGTCCATCATAAGGACGTCGCGTGGCACGCGGCGTCGCCGGAGTGACGCCGAATGGCGCACCCCGGCAGGCGCCTGCGGTCGCGCTGCCTACAATGCGTCCATGCGCATCCTCATCGCCAACGACGACGGCTACCTCGCTCCCGGCCTGGTGGCGTTGGCGCAGGCCTGCCGCGGGCTCGGCGAGATCGACGTCATCGCCCCCGAGCAGAACGCCAGCGGCATGTCGAACTCGCTGACGCTGGGCCGGCCGCTGTCGGTGTTCACGGCGCGCGGCGGCCCGTCGGACGGCTTCCATGTGGTCAACGGGACGCCGTCCGATTGCGTGCACGTCGCGCTGACGGGACTGCTGCAGCACAAGCCCGACCTGGTGCTGTCGGGCATCAACAACGGCGAGAACATGGGCGACGACACGCTCTACTCGGGCACCGTCGCCGCGGCGATGGAAGGCTTCCTGTTCGGCGTGCCGGCGATCGCGTTCTCGATCCAGCACAAGGGCTGGGCGCACGTGGAGGCCGTCGCGCGCGGCGCCCGCCGCTTCGTCGAGGCGGCCATCGCCCATCCGTCGTTCGGCCGGCCGGGCGCGGCGCCCTGGCTGCTCAACGTCAACTTCCCCAACCGGCCGGATGCCGACGCGCTGCCCTGGGCCACGACGCGCCTGGGCCGCCGCCACGCCAGCGAGCCGGTGGTCGTGCAGAAGAATCCGCGCGGCGAGCCGATCTACTGGATCGGCCCCTCGGGCGACGCCCGCGAGGCCGGGGCCGGCACCGATTTCCACGCGGTGGCCCAGGGACGGGTGTCCATCACCCCGCTGCAGGTCGACCTGACCGATCACGCCAACCTGGGCGGCTGGGCCGCCCGACTGGGCCTGGACGGGACGCCCGCCGGATGAGCGGCGACGCCCCGCGCGCCAGGCGATTTCCGGCCCAGTGGAGCAGCGGCGGCGGAGCGTCCGCGCCCGGCGGCACGGCACGCAACCCGTTGCGCCCGCAGGCGCTGCTGCACCAGGCCGCCCAGGACGCCGCGCGCCACGTGGTGCCCACCGGCCTGGGCCTGGACAACGGCCCGATGCGCGAGCGTATGGTCGCGCGCCTGCGCGCCGAAGGCATCCGTGCGCCCACGTTGCTGGCCGCGTTCGCCGCCGTGGCGCGGCACCGCTTCGTCGACACCGCGCTGGCCATCCAGGCCTACGAGGACACGAGCCTGCCGATCGGCCTGGGCCAGACCATCTCCAAGCCCTCGGTCGTCGCGCGCCAGCTGCAGTGGCTGTTCGACGGCGCCAACGCGTCGGCGCAGGGCCACCTGGGCCGCACGCTCGAGATCGGCACCGGCTGCGGCTACCAGACGGCGCTGCTGGCCCGGCTGGCGCCGACCGTGATCTCCATCGAACGCCTGCTGCCCCTGCACCAGATGGCGCGCCGCCATCTCGACGCCCTGGGCGTGCCCGGTGTGCGCCTGGTGCACGGCGACGGCCGCCACGGCCATCCGCCCAATGCGCCCTACGACAGCATCGTCGCGGCGGCCGGCGGCGAGGCCATTCCCGAGGCCTGGCTGGCGCAGCTGGCGCCCGGCGGACGGCTGGTGGCGCCCACCGCGGTGCCGGGCCTGGCCGGGCAGGCGCTGGTGATCGTGGACCGGACGGCGGATGGCTTCGTGAGGCAGGTCGGAGAGTCGGTCACGTTTGTTCCCTTAAAATCGGGGATTGGTTGAAACAACGCAGGGAAAATATGGCATCGCTTTGGGGTCGACGAACGCTCGTGACGACGGTTTGCGTGGCGTCCGCCTGGGCCTTGATCGGGTGCAGCACCCCGAATCAGGCGCCTGTGGAAGATCATTCGGCGAAGGTGGCCCGCGCGCCCGCTCCGGCCGCCGATCCGGGCAAGACCGGCGCGACGCCGCTGGCCCCGGCCGGGGAGTCGCGCGCCACGACGTACACCGTGCAGCCCGGCGACATGCTCACCAAGATCGGCCTGGACACCGGCCAGAGCTGGCATGACCTGGCGCGCTGGAACAACCTGGCCGATCCGAACCACCTCGAGGTGGGCCAGGTGCTGCGCGTGCTGCCGCCCGCGGGCGAAGCCGCAGCGAGCCCGATCGCGGCCGCCCCGGCGTCGACGGCCGCCGCCGCCGCCACGCCGGCCGCCACGTTCAAGCCCCTGCCGCCGGTCGCGGGCAAGGCCAGCGGCGTGGCCGCGGCCTCCTCGCCGGTGGTCACGGGCAGCGCCGTGCCGCTGACCGGCGTCGCCGCCCCCCCGGCGGCCGCCCCGCGCGACAACGACGACGACCTGACCTGGGCCTGGCCCGCGGCCGGGCCCGTCGTCGCGCCGTTCGACGACGCCAAGACCAAGGGACTGGCCATCGGCGGCAAGGCCGGCGACCCGGTCTACGCGGCGGCCGACGGACGCGTCGTCTATGCCGGCTCCGGCCTGCGCGGCTACGGCAACCTGGTCATCGTCAAGCACAACGCGAACTTCCTGACGGCCTACGCCCACAACCAGGCGCTGCTGGTCAAGGAAGACCAGATCGTCAAGCGCGGCCAGAAGATCGCCGAGATGGGCTCGACGGACGCCGATCGCGTGCAGCTGCACTTCGAGATCCGCAAGCAGGGCAAGCCGATCGATCCGGCGCGCCTGCTGCCGCCGCGCTGAGCCTCGGCGACGGCCTGCCCGAAGACGCGCCCCGTGGGGCGCGTTTTTTTTCGCCTGGCCACACCGGCCGCCGGCCGTGAAAGGCGTCGCCGCGGGTCGGCGGCACGTCCAGGCGGGTGCCTTCGCGCACCGAGGTCGTGCCGGGGGAGGCCGCGGGCGTGCGCGGCGCGATCTGAACCGGAATCTTGCTATTGATTGCGGGATCGGCGTGACGGAGTGCACTCAAGAATGGCTGCGCCAGGCCGAAATCGGGCCATGACCCCTGTCAGGAGTTCTCCATCATGGTGTGGAGGCGTCCCGGCAAGGGGAGGAATCTGACCCTGATTTCTGATCCACCTGAAGGAGTTCCACATGATTCGCAATGCACGACTGACCTCGATCCGCGGCGCCCTGATCGTCTCGCTCTGCGCATTTGCCAGTGCAGGCGCGATGGCCGGCGACGGCAAATGGGTGCAGGACGCCAAGAGCTGCGCCGCCCCGGAATACCCGCGCGATTCGCTGAGCAAGGGCGAGCAGGGCACGACCGCGCTGCGCATCCTCGTCGGCGTGGACGGCAAGGCCATCGACAGCGAGATCGAGACCTCCAGCCATTCCCGCAAGCTCGACACGGCCGCCCAGCGCGCGCTGATGGAGTGCTCGTTCAAGCCGCAGCCTGCCGATGCCAAGCCCGCCCAGCAATGGGTGAAGACCGAATTCGTCTGGAAGCTCAACTGAGAATTCTCCGAACCCGGCGGTGTCGCCGGGCTGCTCGACACGCGGTTCGGATCACCGGGCGCCGGGCACGGACGTGATGGAAATTGCCTTCCGGGCCCGTTGGGGGGACCGGACGGCATGCGACTGACCAACAAATTCAACAGCCAACTTCGGAAATCCAAATGCTGACCAACCTGAAAATCGGCGTGCGACTGGCGCTGGCCTTCGGCATCGTGCTGGCGCTGCTGGCGACGTTGTCGATCATCGCCCTGGCACGCACGAGCGGCATGCGCAACGACATGAACGCGGTGACGGGCGGCATTGCCGTCGAATCGTCGCTGGCCGACCAGATGCGCCTGGCAGCGACCCAGCAGGCGGTGCGCGTGCGCAACATCCTGATGGTGTCCGAGCCCGAGGAGATGGCTGCCGAGAACGAACTGCTCAAGGCCGACATCAAGACCTACGAGGTCGCCAAGGGCAAGCTGACCAAGATGATCGGCGGCGAGAGCGACGCCCGCAAGAAGACCATCCTGGCCCACATCGACGCCACCGAGAAGGACGCGCGCGACCTGGCCGACCAGGTGGTGCAGATGGCGCTCGACAACCACAAGTTCCCGGCCCGCGGCCTGCTCGGCGAGAAGGCCAACCCTGCCCAGGCCAAGTGGATGGCCGCCGTCGACGAGATGGTCGCCCTCAACGAGAAGCTGACCGCCTCGGCGGTGGCCAGCGCCGAGGACGCCTACGGCAACACCCGCAACATCGTGCTGGGCATCTCCATCGTGGCCCTGCTGGTGGCCGCGGCGGTGGGCTACGCCGTCACGCGCTCGATCACGGTGCCGATCTCGCAGGCCGTCGAGATCGCCCGCCGCGTCGCCAACCGCGACCTGACGATCAAGGTGACTTCGCACGCCACCGACGAGACGGGCCAGCTGCTCAAGGCGCTCGCGGCGATGACCGAGAGCCTGGTCACCGTGGTCTCGAGCGTGCGCAACGGCAGCGACAGCCTGGCGAGTGCCGCCAGCGAGATCGCCTCGGGCAACGCCGACCTGTCCAACCGAACCGAGCGCCAGGCCTCCAGCATCCAGCAGACCGCGTCGTCGATGGACGAGCTGTCGAGCACCGTCAAGATGAGCGCGAGCAACTCCACGCACGCGCGCCAGCTGTCCAACGACGCCGCGGCCAAGGCCCAGCAGGGCGGCGAGGCGGTGAGCAAGGTGGTGCGCACGATGGGCGACATCGCCAACTCGTCCAAGAAGATCGCCGACATCATCAGCGTGATCGACGGCATCGCGTTCCAGACCAACATCCTGGCGCTGAACGCCGCCGTGGAAGCGGCGCGTGCCGGCGAACAGGGCCGCGGCTTCGCGGTGGTGGCCACCGAGGTGCGCACGCTGGCCCAGCGCAGCGCGACGGCGGCCAAGGAGATCAAGACGCTGATCGCCGAGTCGGTCGACAAGGTCGACGAGGGCACGCACCTGGTGGACATCGCCTCGCAGACCATCGCGCAGATCGTGAGTTCGGTGCAGCACGTGGCCGGCATCGTCTCGGAGATCACTTCGGCGACGGTGGAGCAGAGCGCGGGCATCGACCTCGTCAACGTGGCCGTGACCGAGATGGACCAGGTCACCCAGCAGAACGCCGCGCTGGTCGAGCAGGTGGCCGCCGCCGCCGACTCGATGAGCACGCAGGTGCAGCGCCTGGTCTCCGACGTGTCGGTCTTCCGCCTGTAAGCGCCGGATTTCTTTCCTCGGCCCCGGGTCGCCCTGCGCGGTCCGGGGCCGATGTCGTTGGCCCGTCGATAATCGCGCCATGAGTACAGAACAACAAGGCGGCGGACGTTCCGGCCGCGGGCGCCATCGCCGGGGCCGCGACGCCGGCCCGGCACCGGGCGTGTCCGACAACGAGTGGCTGAAGGTCACCGGCATCGACCTCGACGCGCAGGGCATCGCGCACAACAGCGAGGGCATCGTCGTCTTCATCGACGGCGCGCTGCCCGGCGAGGAGGCGCGCGTCAAGGTCGTCAAGCGCAAGAAGCAGTGGGAGAAGGCCGACCTGGTCGCGATCCGCCGCGAGAGCTCGCAGCGCGTCACCCCGCGCTGCCCGCACTTCGGCCTGCACGCCGGCGCGTGCGGTGGCTGCAAGATGCAGCACCTGGCCCCGGCGGCGCAGGTGGCGATGAAGCAGCGCGTGCTGGAGGACAACCTCTGGCACCTGGGCAAGGTGCGGCCCGAGCTGGTGCTGCGGCCCATCGAGGGCCCGCCCTGGGGCTACCGGCTGCGCGCGCGCCTGTCGGTGCGCTGGGTGGCCAAGAAGAACACGGTGCTGGTGGGCTTCCACGAGCGCAAGTCCAGCTACGTGGCCGACATGCGCGAGTGCCACGTGCTGCCCAAGCGCATCTCCGACATGCTGGTGCCGGTGCGCGCGCTGATCGAATCCATGCAGGCGCGCGAGCGGCTGCCGCAGATCGAGGTCGCCATCGGCGACCAGGTGACGGCCCTGGTGCTGCGCAACCTGGAGCCGGTCAGCGAGCACGACATGGCGCTGCTGCGCGCGTTCGGCCAGGAACACGACGTCCAGTGGTGGCTGCAGCCCAAGGGCCCGGACACCGTGGTGCGGATCGACGACGAAGGCCCGGAACTGGCCTATACGCTGCCCGAGTTCGGCGTGCGCATGCCGTTCAAGCCCACCGACTTCACGCAGGTCAACCACCAGATCAACACCGTGCTGGTCGGCCGCGCGCTGCGCCTGCTCGACGTGAAGAAGGACGAGACGGTCATCGACTGGTTCTGCGGGCTGGGCAACTTCACGCTGCCGCTGGCCACCGTGGCGAAATCGGTGCTGGGCATCGAGGGCAGCCAGACCCTGGTCGACCGCGCGCTGGCCAACGCGAGGCTCAACGGCGTCGACGCGGTCACCCGCTTCGACGCCCGCAACCTGTTCGAGCTGAGCGCCGACGACCTCGTCGCGCTGGGCCCGGTCGACAAGTGGCTGGTCGATCCCCCGCGCGAGGGCGCGTTCGCGCTCGCCAAGTCGCTGGCCGAGCTGAAGGCGTCGCCGCGCGCGGGCTGGACGGCACCCAGGCGCATCGTCTACGTGAGCTGCAACCCGGCGACGCTGGCGCGCGACGCGGGGCTGCTCGTCCATCGCGGCGGCTACCGCTGCGTGGCGGCAGGGGCGGTCAACATGTTCCCGCACACGGCGCATGTGGAGAGCATGGCCGTGTTCGAGTGGGATCCGGAGTGGGTGGCGCCCGTCGAGCCGGTGGCGATCGTCGACGAGGCGACCGGCGCCCTGGCGCCGGACGAGGCGGACGAGCCGGACGACGGCGCGAGCGCGGAGTGAGCGCGGCGGGGCGGGGCGAGGCGCCCGGCCATGAAAAAACGGCGCCCGCGGGCGCCGTTCTTCATTGGCCGCAGGCGTCGCTCAGCGGCGGTCGCCCGTCAGCGAGGTGAGGATCACCAGCAGGTTCTGGAACAGGTTGTACAGGTCCAGGTAGATGCTCAGCGCGGCCATGATGTAGTTGGTCTCGCCGCCGTCGATCACGCGCTTGACGTCGATCATCACGAACAGCGAGAACACCACCATCATCGCGGTCGAGATGGCCAGCATGGCCGCCGAGGACTGCACGAACATGTTCACGATGCTGGCGACGATGGCGATCATCACGCCGATCATCAGGAAGCGCGCCAGGCCCGACAGGTCGCGCTTGACCACGGTGGCCAGCGTGGCCATGCCGAAGAACACCGCGGCCGTGCCGCCGAAGGCGGTCATGATGAGGCTGGAGCCGTTGCTGTAGCCGCCCAGCACCGCGCCGAGCAGGCGCGACAGCATCAGGCCCATGAAGAAGGTGAAGCCCAGCAGCATGAACACGCCGGTGGACGAATCCTTGAACTTCTGCACGCCGAACATCAGGCCGAATGCGCCGCCGAAGAAGACGAGCAGCGACATGCCGGGCGACAGGTGGGCGAACACGCCGGTCTGCACGCCGATCCAGGCGCCCAGCACGGTGGGCACCATCGACAGCGCGAGCAGCCAGTAGGTGTTGCGCAGAACCTTGTGCGTGTCGACCCCGTAGGCCGACCCGCCATTGAGGACTTCGAGACGTTGCACGTTGCGATCCATGAGAAACACTCCATTCCGGGGGAAACATCCCGTCTCTTGGAGACGGTCGAGCCATTCTAGTTCCCCGTCGCCGGCGGGGACTTGATGCGCTCCACATGGTGACGAGCCGGGCCGATGACAAGGGGGTGACAAGCACGCGCCCGGCGGCTATAATTTACAGGTTTACCCGCAATCAGCCCAGTCAGCGACACAAGTCAGCGACACAAACGAGCGACACAACCTCGCGACCGCCCGAACAAGCGACGCTTCTCCGGTTCACGTCTCCCGCAGTCCGAATTCCCCCGACGCCACCCTGTCGAGCCCTGCTCGACAGCCACGCGGCGGGAGTCTCGCGAAACTGGGCACCGCTACTCCGGAGTTTCCTTTGCTGCCTGTCCTGCCCCCCGCAATCCTTGCACTCGCAGACGGCACGGTCTTCTCCGGCACCTCGATCGGCGCTCCCGGCCACACGGTCGGCGAAGTGGTGTTCAACACCGCGCTGACTGGCTACCAGGAAATCCTCACCGACCCCAGCTACTGCAGGCAGATCGTCACGCTGACGTATCCGCACGTGGGCAGCTACGGCGTCAACGAGGAGGACGTCGAGGCGTCGAAGATCCATGCCGCCGGCCTGATCATCAAGGATCTGCCGCTGCGCCACTCCAATTTCCGCGCCACGTCGTCGCTCGACGCCTACCTGGCGCGTGAAGGCACCGTCGCCATCGCCGGCATCGACACCCGCAAGCTCACCCGCATCCTGCGCACCGACGGCGCGCAGAACGGCTGCATCGTCGCCTTCCCGGTCGGCCACGAGGTCAGCGCGGCCGACCGTGCGGACGCCGTCGCCCGGGCGCGTGCCGGCGAGAACATGGCCGGGCTGGACCTGGCCAAGGTCGTCAGCTGCACGCAGGCCTACGAGTGGACGCAGACCGAGTGGAAGCTCGGCAGCGGCTACGGCACGCAGCCCGCGCCGAGGTTCCACGTGGTCGCCTACGACTTCGGCGTGAAGTTCAACATCCTGCGCATGCTGGCCGAGCGCGGCTGCCGCGTCACCGTGGTGCCCGCGCAGACGCCCGCCGCCGACGTGCTGGCGATGAAGCCGGACGGCGTGTTCCTGTCCAACGGCCCGGGCGACCCGGAGCCCTGCGACTACGCGATCGCCGCCACGCGCAGCATCATCGAGACCGGCACGCCCACCTTCGGCATCTGCCTGGGCCACCAGATCATGGCGCTGGCCTCGGGCGCGAAGACCTTCAAGATGAAGTTCGGCCACCATGGCGCGAACCATCCGGTCAGGGAAAGCGCCAGCGGCCGCGTGTCCATCACCAGCCAGAACCACGGCTTCGCCGTGGATGCCGCGACGCTGCCCGCCAACCTCGCGCCGACGCACGTCTCGCTGTTCGACGGCACGCTGCAGGGCCTGGCCCGCACCGACAAGCCCGCGTTCTGCTTCCAGGGCCACCCGGAAGCCTCGCCCGGCCCGCACGACATCGCCTACCTGTTCGACCGCTTCATCGATTCGATGACGGCCAGCAAGACCAAGAACTGATCCCAATGCCAAAGCGCACCGACCTCAAGTCCGTCCTCATCATCGGGGCCGGCCCGATCATCATCGGCCAGGCCTGCGAGTTCGACTACTCCGGCGCCCAGGCCTGCAAGGCCTTGCGCGAGGAAGGCTACAAGGTCATCCTCGTCAACTCGAACCCGGCCACGATCATGACGGATCCGGCCACGGCCGACGTCACCTACATCGAGCCCATCACCTGGCAGGTGGTCGAGAAGATCATCGCCAAGGAACGCCCCGACGCGATCCTGCCGACCATGGGCGGCCAGACGGCGCTCAACTGCGCACTGGACCTGCACAAGCAGGGCGTGCTCGCGAAGTACGGCGTCGAGATGATCGGCGCCAACGAGCATGCGATCGAGAAGGCCGAGGATCGCCTGAAGTTCAAGGTCGCGATGACCAAGATCGGCCTGGACTCCGCCAAGTCGGGCATCGCGCACACGATGGAAGAGGCCTGGGCGGTCCAGAAGCGCATCACCGCCGAGATCAACGGCAGCGGCTTCCCGATGGTCATCCGCCCCAGCTTCACGCTGGGCGGCAGCGGCGGCGGCATCGCCTACAACCCGGAAGAGTTCGAGGAGATCTGCAAGCGCGGCATCGACCTCTCGCCCACCAGCGAACTCCTCATCGAGGAGTCGCTCAAGGGCTGGAAGGAGTACGAGATGGAAGTGGTCCGCGACAAGGCGGACAACTGCATCATCATCTGCTCCATCGAGAACCTGGACCCGATGGGCATCCACACCGGCGACTCGATCACGGTCGCGCCGGCGCAAACGCTCACCGACAAGGAATACCAGCTGCTGCGCAACGCCTCCATCGCGATCCTGCGCGAGATCGGCGTCGACACGGGCGGCTCCAATGTGCAGTTCTCGATCAACCCGGTCGACGGCCGGATGGTGGTCATCGAGATGAATCCGCGCGTTTCGCGCTCGTCCGCGCTGGCGTCCAAGGCCACGGGCTTCCCGATCGCCAAGATCGCCGCCAAGCTGGCCATCGGCTACACGCTGGACGAACTGCGCAACGACATCACCGGCGGCGCCACGCCGGCGTCGTTCGAGCCGTCCATCGACTACGTCGTCACCAAGATCCCGCGCTTCGCGTTCGAGAAGTTCCCGGCCGCCGATTCGCACCTGACCACGCAGATGAAGTCGGTCGGCGAAGTGATGGCGATGGGCCGCACCTTCCAGGAAAGCCTGCAGAAGGCGCTGCGCGGCCTGGAGACCGGTATCGACGGCCTGACCGAGCGCACGTCGTGCAAGGCCTCGGACCACGAGGAGATCCTCGAGGAGATCACCAATGCCGGCCCCGAGCGGATCCTGTTCGTCGGCGACGCGTTCCGCATCGGCATGACGCTGGACGAGATCTTCGAGGCGACGCGCATCGACCCGTGGTTCCTCGCGCAGATCGAGGACCTGGTCAAGGTCGAGCAGGCGCTGCGCGGGCGCAAGCTCGAGTCGCTGTCGGCCGCCGAGCTGCGCTTCGTCAAGCAGAAGGGCTTCTCCGACAAGCGCCTGGGCCTGCTGATGGGCAGCAACCAGCACGAGCTGCGCAAGCGGCGCCACGCGCTGGGCGTGCGTCCGGTCTACAAGCGCGTCGACACCTGCGCCGCCGAGTTCGCCACGCAGACCGCCTACATGTACTCGACCTACGAGAACGTCGACGGCGAGTGCGAGGCCGCGCCGACCGCGCGCAGGAAGATCATGGTGCTGGGCGGCGGGCCGAACCGCATCGGCCAGGGCATCGAGTTCGACTACTGCTGCGTGCACGCCGCGCTCGCGATGCGCGAGGACGGCTACGAGACCATCATGGTCAACTGCAATCCCGAGACGGTGTCCACCGACTACGACACCTCCGACCGCCTGTACTTCGAGCCGGTGACGCTCGAGGACGTGCTCGAGATCGTCGACGTCGAGAAGCCGCACGGCGTGATCGTGCAGTACGGCGGCCAGACCCCGCTCAAGCTCGCGCTCGACCTCGAGTCCTACGGCGTGCCCATCATCGGCACCACGCCCGACTCGATCGACATCGCGGAAGACCGCGAGCGCTTCCAGCAACTGCTGCACACCCTGGGTCTGAAGCAGCCGCCCAACCGCACCGCGCGCACCAACGAGCAGGCGCTCGCGCTCGCGCAGGAGATCGGCTACCCGCTGGTGGTGCGCCCCAGCTACGTCCTGGGCGGCCGCGCGATGGAGATCGTGCACGGCGACAAGGATCTCGAGCGCTACATGCGCGAGGCCGTCAAGGTCAGCGAGAAGTCGCCGGTGCTGCTGGACCGCTTCCTCGACGACGCCATCGAGGTGGACGTCGACTGCATCAGCGACGGCACCGACGTGATGATCGGCGGCATCATGGAGCACATCGAGCAGGCCGGGGTGCACTCCGGCGACTCCGCGTGCTCGCTGCCGCCGTACTCGCTGTCGCCCGCGATGCAGGACGAGCTGCGCCGCCAGGCCACGCTGATGGCCAAGGCGCTCAAGGTCGTCGGCCTGATGAACACGCAGTTCGCGATCCAGGGCGAGGGCGACGACGCCGTCGTCTACGTGCTCGAAGTCAACCCGCGCGCCTCGCGCACCGTGCCCTTCGTCTCCAAGGCCACCGGCCAGGCGCTGGCCAAGATCGCCGCGCGCTGCATGGCCGGCACCCGGCTGGTCGACCAGGTGGGCCTGCACGGCAAGCCGCCGGTCGAGATCGTGCCGCCGTACTACTCGGTCAAGGAAGCCGTCTTCCCGTTCAACAAGTTCCCGGGCGTCGACCCGGTGCTGGGCCCCGAGATGCGCTCCACCGGCGAGGTGATGGGCGTCGGGCGCACCTTCGCCGAGGCGATGCTCAAGAGCCAGCTGGGCGCCGGCTCGCGCCTGCCGACCAAGGGCAACGTGGTGCTGACCGTCAAGAACGCCGACAAGGCGCGCACGGTCAAGGTCGCCAGCGACCTGATCAACCTCGGCTTCACGCTGTCGGCCACCAAGGGCACGGCGGCGGCGATCGCCGAGGCCGGCATCCCGGTCAAGCTCTGCAACAAGGTCAAGGACGGCCGCCCGCACATCGCCGACATGATCAAGGCCGGCGAGGTGCAGCTGGTCTTCACGACAGTGGACGAGACGCGCACGGCGATTGCCGATTCGCGCTACATCCGCACCGCGGCGATCGCCAACCGGGTGACCTACTACACCACGATGGCCGGCTGCGAGGCGGCCACCGAGGCGCTCAAGCATGACACCGGCATCACGGTGGTTTCCCTGCAGGAACTGCACGCGGAACTGCCCTGAAGTGATCTAAACTCGCATTTCTTCCAGTTCACCAGGGCCTGAACAGGCCCTTGGGCCGCCGCCCGCCAGCGCTCGCGCGAGAGCACTGCGGGGCGGCGGTTTGCTTTTCTCCTCTGAGTATCCCGATATGGCCACGATCCCCCTGACCCGCCGCGGCGCCGAAAAACTGAAGGAAGAGCTGCACCGCCTCAAGACGGTGGAGCGGCACGCCGTCATCCAGGCGATCGCGGAGGCGCGCGCGCAAGGCGACCTGTCCGAGAACGCCGAGTACGAGGCCGCCAAGGACAAGCAGGCGTTCATCGAGGGCCGCATCCTGCACATCGACGGCCAGCTGGCGGCCGCGCAGATCATCGACCCGGCAGCGGTCGACGCCGGCGGGCGCATCGTCTTCGGCAGCACCGTGGTGCTGGAGGAAGAGGAGAGCGGCCAGGAGGTGACCTACCAGATCGTCGGCGACGACGAGGCCGACATCAAGCTCAACCTGATCTCCATCAGCTCGCCGATCGCGCGCGCGCTGATCGGCAAGGAAGCCGGCGACACGGCCGACGTGCACGCGCCCGGCGGCTCCAAGCGCTACGAGATCGTCGAAGTCAAGTACATCTGACCTCGACCCCGCCTGCCGGAGCATCCCGGATGAGATTTTCCGAGCGCCTGCGCCGGCTGCTGCCGGGCCTGTGGTTCGGCCTGCTGCTGGCGATCGCGGCCATCGCCACGCCCGCGGCGTCGGGCGTGCTCGACCGGGCGTCGTTCGGCGCCGTGGCCCGCGTGATCTTCGCCCGCGAGGCGCCGGCCAGCCTGCTGCTGGGCGTGCTGATCCTGGTCATCGAACGCCGCGACGCGCTCGCGCGCCACCTGGGCACGGGCGTATCGCAGTTCTCGGTGGAAATGGTGCTGGCCGTGGGCGCGCTGTTCTGCACGGTGGCCGGCTACTACGGCCTGGAGCCGCTGATGGAGCAGGCGCGCACCGGGGGCGCCACGCCGCTGACCTTCATGCAGCTGCACGCGATCAGCCTGGCGTTCTTCGGCCTCAAGGGCCTGCTGGTGCTCGCGCTGGCGTGGCGGGCCACCCGGTGACCCGCCTGTGCGGTCGTTCAGACCTTCTTCTTGATGCTGGTGACGCGCTTCTTGGCGCGCTTGACCTGGCCGCCGGCGGTCACGCGCTCGTTGCCGAGCACGGTCACCTTCTTGATCTGCGGGCGGTGGTTGCCGCGCTTGGAGAACTTCAGGATCTTGACCACGCGCGGGCCGAGGTTGGTGTCGGACACGCGCGGCGCCTCCACGTCCTCCATCGGCCGCCACAGCACCAGCAGCTTGCCGATGTGCTGGATCGGCGCGGCGTTGAGCTTGTCGGCCATTTCGGTCAACATCGCCTCGCGGGCGGCGCGGTCGTCCGAGAAGACGCGCACCTTGATCAGGCCGTGCGAACGGATCGCGACCTCGGCCTCCTTGAGGACGGCGGGCGTCAGTCCATCGGCACCGATCATGACCACGGGGTCGAGATGGTGGGCGTCGCCGCGCTTTTCTTTGCGTTCGGCAGGGGTCAGTTGAATCAGGGCCATGCCCGTATTATCCCTTTGTCATGAAAATCAAGACGAAAAGCAAGAAGGTCAACAAGCAGTGGTTGCAGGATCACGCCAATGACCCCTATGTGAAGCTGGCCCAGCGCGAGGGTTTCCGGGCCCGCGCGGCCTACAAGCTGTCCGAGATCGACGAGCAGTTCAAGCTGCTGCGCCCGGGGCAACTGGTAGTCGACCTGGGCTCCACGCCGGGCGCCTGGAGCCAGTACATCCGCCGCAAGTTCGCGCCCAAGGCCTCCGGGACGGGCGGCGCGGCGGTGGGCGAGCTCAACGGCCGCATCGTCGCGCTGGACCTGCTCGAGATGGAGCCGATCGAGGGCGTCACCTTCATCCAGGGCGATTTCCGCGACGACGATGTGCTGGCCCGGCTCAACGAGGCCGTCAACGGCGAGCCGGTGGACGTGGTCGTCTCCGACATGGCCCCCAACCTGACCGGCGTGCCGGTGACCGACACCGCCCGCGTGGCCCACCTGGTGGAGCTGGCGGTGGAGTTCGCCCTGCAGCACCTCAAGCCCGAAGGAGCCCTTGTCACCAAGGTCTTCCACGGAAGCGGCTACAGTGAGCTGATGGAACTGTTCCGAGCCCATTTCCGCATCGTCAAGGCCGTCAAGCCGAAGGCGTCGCGCGACAAGTCGGCCGAAACCTTCATCGTCGGTTTCGGTCTGAAGAACCCGGGTGCGCGCTGAATCCGCGTTGCCCGACAGCACCACGGCGGGCCCCGGAAGGAGCGTTCGGCGTCGAAAGTGTGCGTTTGGCGTCCTTCCCCACCCCAGCATTCGGGTTATCGGGGTATTGACTGGCCTAGAATCATCCCCATCTGCCGTGGGAAGTGGCATTTTCTAAGAAGGAGCCGCGGTGAACAATCAATGGTTTTCGAAGATCGCAGTCTGGCTCGTGATCGCGCTCGTGCTGTTTACGGTCTTCAAATCGTTCAACACGGCGCAGACCCAGAGCGGACGTGTGGCCTATTCCGATTTCCTGGAAGAGGTGCGCAGCAAGCACATCCAGAGCGTGGAGATCACCGAAGGTAGCGGCGGCATCGACATCACCGCCCGCACCACCGACGGCAAGACCGAGCACACCACGGGCAGCCTGCTCGACCGCGGCCTGACCGGCGACCTGCTGGCCAACAACGTCAAGTTCGACATCAAGCCGCGCGAAGAGCAGGGCATGCTCACCACGCTGCTGCTGTCGTGGGCCCCGATGCTGCTGCTGATCGGCGTGTGGGTGTACTTCATGCGCCAGATGCAGGGCGGCGGCAAGGGCGGCGCCTTCAGCTTCGGCAAGAGCAAGGCCAAGATGCTCGACGAGGCCAACAACTCGGTCACCTTCTCGGACGTCGCCGGTTGCGACGAGGCCAAGGAAGAGGTCAAGGAACTGGTCGACTTCCTGCGCGACCCCCAGAAATTCCAGAAGCTGGGCGGGCGCATCCCGCGCGGCGTGCTGCTGGTCGGCCCTCCCGGCACCGGCAAGACGCTGCTGGCCAAGGCCATCGCCGGCGAAGCCAAGGTGCCGTTCTTCTCGATCTCCGGCTCCGACTTCGTGGAAATGTTCGTCGGCGTGGGCGCGGCCCGCGTGCGCGACATGTTCGAGCAGGCCAAGAAGAGCGCCCCCTGCATCATCTTCGTCGACGAAATCGACGCGGTCGGCCGTCATCGCGGCGCCGGCCTGGGCGGCGGCAACGACGAGCGCGAGCAGACCCTCAACCAGATGCTGGTCGAGATGGACGGCTTCGAGACCAACCTGGGCGTCATCGTGATGGCGGCCACCAACCGGCCCGACATCCTGGACCCGGCGTTGCTGCGCCCGGGCCGCTTCGACCGCCAGGTCTACGTCACGCTGCCCGACATCCGCGGCCGCGAGCAGATCCTGGCCGTGCACATGCGCAAGGTGCCCATCGGCACCGACGTCAACTCCAACGTCATCGCCCGCGGCACGCCCGGCATGTCCGGCGCCGACCTGGCCAACCTGGTCAACGAGGCCGCGCTGATGGCGGCGCGCCGCAGCGGCCGCGTCGTCGAGATGATCGACTTCGAGAAGGCCAAGGACAAGATCTTCATGGGCGCCGAACGCCGCAGCGCGGTGATCGACCCCGAAGACCTGAAGAACACGGCGTACCACGAGGCCGGCCACGCCTTCGTGATGCTCAAGCTGCCCAAGCACGACCCGGTGCACAAGGTCACCATCATCCCGCGCGGCCGTGCGCTGGGCGTGGCGTTCTACCTGCCGGAGAAGGACAACAACTCCCCGGACAAGGAATACATGCTCGCCAACATCGCCGCGCTGTACGCGGGGCGGATCGCGGAAGAGGTGTTCATGGGCCAGCAGACGGTGGGCGCCTCGAGCGACTTCCAGCGCGCCACCCAGATCGCGCGCGACATGGTCATGAAGTACGGCATGTCCGAATCGCTGGGCCCGATGGTCTACGCGGAGAACGAGGGCGAGGTCTTCCTGGGCCGCTCGGTCACGCGCACCACCAACATCAGCGAATCGACGATGCAGAAGGTCGACGCCGAGATCCGCAAGATCCTCGACACGCAGTACGCCCTCGCGCGCACGCTGATCGAGAACGAGAAGGACAAGGTCGAGGCCATCGCCCATGCGCTGCTGGAATGGGAAACCATCTACCGCGAGCAGATGGACGACATCATGGAAGGCCGCCCGCCGCGCCCGCCCAAGGACTGGACGCCCACCATGAACCGCTCGGGCGGCACGCCGCCGCCGGTGAAGGTGGACAACGCACCGGCGGCGGTCTGACCCGCCGCCCGTCCTGACCGCACACGAACGGGGCCTCGCGCCCCGTTTCTCGTTTCCATCCCCCTTCGCGCCGTCGCGCGCCGCCGTTACCCGATGATCTGGCAAACCGGCCGCTTTCGCATCGACCTGGTGCGGCCCCAGGTGATGGGCATCGTCAACGTCACCCCCGATTCGTTCTCGGACGGTGGCCAGTTCGCGCACGCGGACGCCGCCTGCGCGCACTGCGACCGGCTGGTGGCCGAAGGGGCCGACATCCTGGACATCGGCGGCGAGTCCACCCGCCCCGGCGCGCGCGTGCCCGACGCCGCGGAGCAACTGGCCCGGGTGCTGCCGGTTCTGCGCCACGCGGTGACGCTGGGCGTACCGGTGTCGGTCGACACCGCCGACCCCGTGGTGATGGCCGAGGCGCTGGCACTCGGCGTCGACATCCTCAACGACGTGCGCGCGCTCCAGGCGCCCGGCGCGCTGGCGGTGGCGGCCGGCCATCCGACGGCCGGCGTCTGCCTGATGCACATGCAGGGCGAGCCCGGCTCGATGCAGGTGGCCCCGCACTACGACCGTGACGACGTGGTGAGCGCCGTGCATGACTTCCTCGCGGCGCGGCGCGACCGGGCGATCGCCGCGGGCATCGCGCCCGAACGCATCGCCCTCGATCCCGGGATCGGCTTCGGCAAGACGCCGGCGCACAATCTCGCGCTGGCCCGCCACCAGCGCCGGCTGCTCGACCTCGGCTGCCCGCTGTTGCTGGGCTGGTCGCGCAAGTCCACGCTGGGCCAGCTCACCGGGCGACCGGTGGGCGAGCGCACCCTGGCCAGCGTGGCCGCGGCGCTGGCGGCCGTGCAGCAGGGCGCCGCCATCGTGCGCGTGCACGATGTGGCGCAAACCGTGGAAGCGTTGACGGTCTGGCGCGCGCTCACTTCCGACTGACCCGACAATGCGCGCATTCGACGCCTTCACACCGCCTGCACGGCCGGCGAACCCAAGAAACCCACCGAGATATTTCCCATGAGCAGAACCTTTTTCGGCACCGACGGCATCCGTGGCACGGTCGGCACCGCCCCGATCACCGCCGACTTCATGCTGCGCCTGGGCCATGCCGTCGGCCGCGTGCTGCGCCGCAAGGCCCCCAAGGCGACGGTTCTGATCGGCAAGGACACGCGCGTGTCGGGCTACATGATCGAGTCGGCGCTGGAGGCCGGCTTCGCCTCGGCCGGCGTCGACGTGCTGCTCACCGGGCCGCTGCCCACGCCGGGCGTTGCCTACCTCACCCGCGCGCTGCGCGTCGACCTGGGCGTGGTCATCAGCGCGTCGCACAATCCGTTCGGCGACAACGGCGTCAAGTTCTTCTCGGCCTCGGGCGAAAAGCTGCCCGACCAGTGGGAGATGGATGTCGAGGCCGCCCTGGCCGAGCCGGCCCAGTGGGTAGACTCGGCTGCGCTCGGCAAGGCGCGTCGCCTGGACGATGCCGCCGGCCGCTACCTGGAGTTCTGCAAGAGCACGTTCTCGCAGGAACTGTCGCTAAAGGGGCTCAAGATCGTCGTCGATGGCGCACACGGCGCCGCGTACCATGTCGCCCCCAGCGTGTTCCACGAGCTGGGCGCCGAGGTGGTCACGATCGGCTGCGAACCCAACGGCTTCAACATCAACGACAAGGTCGGTGCAACCGCCCCGCAGGCCCTGATCGAGGCGGTGCTGCGCACCGGCGCCGACTACGGCGTGGCGCTGGACGGGGACGCCGACCGCCTGCAGATGGTCGACAGCACCGGCCGCTGCTACGACGGCGACGAACTGCTCTACGCGGTGGTGGCCGACCGGCTCGCGCGCGGCCAGGCCGTGCCGGGCGTGGTGGGCACGTTGATGACCAACATGGCCATCGAGCAGGCGCTGCGCGGCCGCAACGTGCCGCTGGTGCGCGCCAAGGTGGGCGACCGCTACATCCTGGAAGAGCTGCTGGCCCGGGGCTGGCAGCTCGGTGGCGAGAATTCAGGGCATCTGCTGGTACTCGATCGCCACACGACCGGCGACGGTATCGTCAGCGCGTTGCAGGTGCTGCAGGCCGTGCGCCGCAGCGGCCTGAGCCTGCCGGCGCTTCTCGACGGCGTGCAGCTGTTCCCGCAGGTGATGATCAACGTGCGCCTCGCGGTGCGCTCGGACTGGCAGAAGAATGCGACGCTGGTCGCCGAGAAGGCCCAGGTCGAGCAGGAGCTGGGTACCGATTGCCGCGTGCTGATCCGCGCCTCGGGCACCGAACCGGTGCTGCGCGTGATGGTCGAGGCCCGCAGCGCGGCGGTGGCGCGGGGCTTCGCCGAACGCCTGGCCGAGGCCGCCCGGGCTACATGACAATCGCGTGACAGGTTCTGCTGGCGCTGTCACATTCGGATTCCGTCGTCCGCGGCATGCACCGGCGGCGGCTGGCGCGGCCCGGCCTCGGAGGCTGGGCGCAAGCCCGCGCAGCGCGCCGCCACGGCAGTGTCATCGCCTTGTCACATGGCCCTTCTACATTGGCGCAGTCCCTTTAAACTGCCCCCCTGAAAGGCCAGACCATGAGTTTCCAACCGATTCGTCTGCTGAGCGCCGCCGCCGCCATGAGCGCCCTGGCGTTTTCCGCGCAGGCTGCCGATGAAGTGACCGGCGCGGGTGCGTCGTTCCCGGCCCCGATCTACTCGAAGTGGGCCGAGGCCTACAACAAGGCCACCGGCAACAAGATCAACTACCAGTCCGTCGGTTCGGGCGCGGGCATCAAGCAGATCAAGGAAAAGACGGTCGACTTCGGCGCGTCCGACATGCCGCTGAAGGACGACGACCTCGCGGCCGCCGGCCTCGTGCAGTTCCCGACCGTCATCGGCGGCGTGGTTCCGGTGATCCACGTCGAAGGCGTCAAGCCGGGCCAGCTGAAGCTGACCGGCGCCGTGCTGGCCGACATCTACCTGGGCAAGGTCACCAAGTGGAACGACCCGGCCATCACCGCGCTGAACGCCGGCGTCAAGCTGCCGGACGCCGTGATCACCCCGGTGCACCGCGCCGACGGTTCGGGCACCAGCTTCATCTTCACGAACTACCTGTCCAAGGTCAACGCCGACTGGAAGGCGAAGATCGGCGAGGGCACCGCCGTCAACTGGCCGGCCAACGGCATTGCCGGCAAGGGCAACGAAGGCGTGGCGCAATCGGTCACGCGCGCCCCGAACTCGATCGGCTACGTCGAGTACGCCTATGCCAAGCAGAGCAAGATGGACTACGTCTCGCTCAAGAACGCCGCCGGCAACTTCGTCGAACCCGACGACCTGACCTTCAAGGCCGCCGCCGCCGGCGCCGACTGGAACAAGTCGTTCTACCAGGTGCTGACCGAGCAGGCCGGCAAGGATGCCTGGCCCATCAGCGGCGCCACGTTCATCCTGATGCACACCACGCAGGACAAGCCGGCCCAGGCCACCGCCGCCCTGAAGTTCTTCGACTGGGCGTATGCCAACGGCGACAAGGCCGCGATGGACCTCGACTACGTGTCGCTGCCGGACTCGCTCAAGACCCTGATCCACACGAAGTGGGCCAGCATCAAGGACGCGGCCGGCAAGACGGTCGCGGCGAAGTAAGACCCGCCGCCGGCCCCCGGGCCGGCGGTATCCGGCGGCCGCGGTGGCCGTCGATTCCCAAGACCTGCCGGAGGCCCCTTGGCTGCCACACTCCCCGCTGACCAGACGATGCCCAGGGCCAAGGACTCCGGAAGTCCGCCCAAGCGACGACTCAACGCCCCCTGGGGCGACGCGCTGTTCTCGTTCCTGGCGCACTCGGCGGCCTGGCTGACGCTGGCCATCCTCGCCGGCATCATCGGTTCGCTGGTGATCGGCGCGCTGCCGGCCATCAAGGAATTCGGCCTGGGTTTCCTGTGGCACAGCGAATGGGATCCGGTGCAGGACCACTATGGCGGCCTGGCCATGATCTACGGCACGCTGGCCACCTCCATCATCGCGCTGCTGATCGCCGTGCCGGTCAGCTTCGGCATCGCCCTGTTCCTGACCGAGATGTCGCCGGCCTGGCTCAAGCGGCCGCTCGGCGTGGCCATCGAACTGCTCGCCGCGGTGCCGTCCATCGTCTACGGCATGTGGGGCCTGCTGGTGTTCGGCCCGATCCTGGCCACCTGGGTCCAGGCCCCGCTGCAACGCGCGTTCGGCGGCGTGCCGGTGCTGGGCTCGTTGTTTTCCGGCCCGCCGGTGGGCATGGGCATCCTGTGCGCCGGGATCATCCTGGCCATCATGATCATCCCGTTCATCGCCGCCGTGATGCGCGACGTCTTCGAAGTCACCCCGCCGATGCTCAAGGAGTCCGCGTTCGGACTGGGCGCGACGACCTGGGAGGTCGTCTACAAGGTGGTGCTCCCGTTCACCAAGACCGGCGTGGTCGGCGGCGTGATGCTGGGCCTGGGCCGGGCGCTCGGCGAGACGATGGCCGTGACCTTCGTCATCGGCAACCAGAGCCAGATGAGCCAGCTCTCGCTGTTCCAGGCCGCCAACAGCATCACCTCGGTGCTGGCCAACGAATTCGCGGAAGCCGGCGAGGGCCTGCACCGCGCCGCCCTGATGTACCTCGCGCTGGTGCTGTTCGTCATCACGTTCATCGTGCTGTCGTGCGCCAAGATCCTGCTGATGCGCCTGAAGCGCGCCGAAGGAGCCTCGGCATGACCAGCATTTCCGCAGTGTCCGGCTCCCGCCTGGCGATGCACCGGCGCCGCAAGCGCGTCAACGCGGTCGCCCTCGCGCTGGCCTTCGCGGCCATGGTGTTCGGCGTGTTCTGGCTGGTCTGGATCCTGTTCGAGACGATCGTGCTCGGCGCCAGCGGCATGTCGTGGTCGCTGCTCACCGAGGCGCAGCCGGGCCCCAATTCCGAGGGCGGCGGGCTGTCCAACGCGATCTTCGGCTCGCTGGCGATGGTGACGCTGGCCACGCTGATCGGCACGCCGATCGGCGTGTTCTCCGGCATCTACCTGGCCGAGTACGGGCAGAAGACCTGGCTCGGCTCCGCGACGCGCTTCATCAACGACATCCTGCTGTCGGCCCCGTCCATCGTGATCGGCCTGTTCGTGTACGCGCTGGTCGTCGTGCCGATGAAGGGATTCTCGGGCTGGGCGGGCGCGATCGCGCTGGCCCTGATCGTGATCCCGGTGGTCATCCGCACGACCGAGAGCATGCTCAACCTGGTGCCGAACGCGCTGCGCGAGGCTGCCTACGCCCTGGGCACGCCCAAGTGGAAGGTGGTCTCCGCGGTCACGCTCACCGCGGCGCGCTCGGGCGTGATCACCGGCGTGCTGCTGGCCATCGCCCGCATCTCGGGCGAGACCGCGCCGCTGCTGTTCACCGCGCTGTCCAGCCAGTTCTTCAGCACCAACCTGTCGCGTCCGATGGCCAGCCTGCCCAAGGTCATCTACGACTTCGCCACCGGTCCGTACGAGAACCTGCAGCATCTGGCCTGGGCCGGCGTGTTCCTGATCACGCTGGGCGTGCTCGCGCTCAACATCGCTGCGCGGGTCTTCTTCCGCAACAAGAACTGAGAAAGCCTTCCCCATGGACGCCAAGGTCGACATGCCGGTCAATGAGAAAGCCAAGCTTTCCATCCGCAACCTGAACTTCTACTACGGCGCCTTCCACGCGCTGAAGAACATCAACCTCGACATCCCCGAAGGCAAGGTCACGGCCTTCATCGGGCCGTCGGGCTGCGGCAAGTCCACGCTGCTGCGCACCTTCAACCGGATGTACGCGCTCTATCCCGAGCAGCGCGCCGCGGGCGAGATCATCCTCGACGGCGAGAACATCCTCGAGTCCGGCCTGGACGTCAGCCTGATCCGCGCCAAGGTCGGCATGGTGTTCCAGAAGCCGACGCCGTTCCCGATGTCCATCTACGACAACATCGCCTTCGGCGTGCGCCTGTTCGAGACGCTGCCGCGCGTGGAGATGGACGAGCGCGTGGAATGGGCGCTCAAGAAGGCCGCGCTGTGGAACGAGGTCAAGGACAAGCTCAACCAGCAGGGCTCCGGCCTGTCCGGCGGCCAGCAGCAACGCCTGTGCATCGCGCGCGGCATCGCCATCAAGCCCGAGGTGCTGCTGCTGGACGAGCCGTGCTCGGCGCTGGACCCGATTTCCACCGGCAAAATCGAGGAGCTGATCCACGAGCTCAAGGCCGACTACACGGTGGTCATCGTCACCCACAACATGCAGCAGGCCGCGCGCTGCTCCGACTACACGGCCTACATGTACCTGGGCGACCTGGTGGAGTTCGGTCGCACCACCGACCTGTTCATGAAGCCGAAGAAGAAGGACACCGAGGACTACATCACCGGGCGCTTCGGCTGAAGCCTTCGCGGGTCTCTCAGCCAGGCTTCAGGGATACCGGGTACCGTATAACGCGCGTCGACCGACGCGCACCGTTTGCAGGGAAAAGACCATGAGCGACAAGCATCTGTCCACGCAGTTCGACGCCGAACTCAGCGAAATCTCCAATCGCGTGCTCGAGATGGGTGGCCTCGTCGAATCGCAGGTCGCCCAGGCGGTCTACGCGCTCACCAACTTCAGCGGCGAGACCGCCAGCCTGGTGCTCGAGCGCGAGCTGCGCGTCAACCAGATGGAAGTGGAGATCGACCGCGACCTGTCGGCCATCATCGCCCGCCGCCAGCCCACCGCGCGCGACCTGCGGCTGCTGATCGCCATCTCCAAGACCATCGGCAACCTCGAGCGCATCGGCGACGAGGCCACGCGCATCGCCCGCACGGTGCAGCGCCTGATGAACTCCGGCGTCTCCAGCCGCCTGCGCCTGCCGGTGGCCGACATCGCCTTCGGCGCCAACCTGGCCACCGCGCAGCTGCGCAAGGTGCTCGACGCCTTCGCCCGCCTCGACGTCAACCGCGCGCTGGAAGTGCTCAAGCAGGACGACGAGATCGACAAGGAATTCGACGGCCTGCTGCGCAAGCTCATCACCTACATGATGGAAGACCCGCGCACGATCTCGTCGTCGATCGACCTCGTGTTCGTGGCCAAGGCGATCGAACGCGTGGGCGACCACGCGAAGAACCTGTCCGAGCAGATCATCTACATCGTCAAGGGCACCGACGTGCGCCACCACAGCGTGGAAGCCGTCGAAGACGCTGTCCGCTAACCCGACAAGGCAGCCAAACCCATGAGCCGTATCCTCGTCGTCGAAGACGAATCCGCCATCGCCGAACTGGTGGCGATCAACCTGCGCCACGCCGGCTTCGAAGTGGCCGTCGCCGAGACGGCCGACGCCGCCCAGGCCGAGGTCGACCGCGTGCTGCCGGAACTGGTCGTCCTCGACTGGATGCTGCCCGGCCAGACCGGCCTGGCGCTGGCCAAGCGCTGGCGCGCCGAGGCGCGCACGCGCGACCTGCCCATCATCATGCTGACCGCGCGCTCGGAAGAGGCCGACAAGCTGTCGGGCCTGGACGCCGGCGCCGACGACTATCTGACCAAGCCGTTCTCCACCAAGGAGCTGCTGGCACGCATCCGTGCGGTGCTGCGCCGCAAGGCGCCCGAGGCGCTGGACTCGGCGGTGGAGGTGTCCGGCCTGCGGCTGGATCCGGCCACGCGCCGCGTCACGCGCGGCGCGCAGGAGGTCAAGATCGGCCCGACCGAGTTCCGCCTGCTGCACTTCTTCATGACCCACACCGAGCGCGTGCACAGCCGCACGCAGCTGCTCGACCGCGTCTGGGGCGACCATGTCTTCATCGAGGAGCGCACCGTGGACGTCCACGTCAAGCGCCTGCGCGAGGCCCTCGCGCCGGTGCAATGCTCGACGCTGATCGAGACCGTGCGCGGCGCGGGCTACCGCCTGACGCAGCAGGCCGCGGCCACGTCCGCCTGAGCACGGCGTCCAGTCCGTTGCCCAACCTGGAACCGACGTGAGCTGGCTGCTCAACCGCGCTGCGCTGGCCATCTTCGTGACCCTGTTGGGGGCGGGGATCGGTGCGATCGTCGGCGCCCTGGTCGACGCGCGCCAGCTCGGCCCGACCCTCGGTGCCGTCATCGCCGTGTCGATCTGGGTGCTGGTGGACGGCATGCGTGCGCTGCGGCTGATGAACTGGCTGCGCGGCGACCTCGAGCGCGAGGCGCCGCGCGACCGTGGCTTCTGGGGCGAGGCCTCGTACCGCATCGAGCGCGCGCTGCGCCAGCGCGATCGCGCGTTCGTCCACGAGCAGGAACGCTTCGGCCAGTTCATGTCCGCCATCGAGGCCTCGCCCAACGGCGTGCTGCTGCTCGACGCGGCCGACCAGATCCAGTGGCTCAACGCCGTGGCCGCGACGCACTTCGGGCTCGACCCCGTGCGCGACCGCCTGCAGCGCGTGACCAACCTCGTGCGCTCGCCCACCTTCGTGGCCTACCTGCAGGCCGGCGTGTTCGACGAGCCGGTGGTGTTCGCCACGCCCGGCGGCGACTCCACGCTCAGCGTGATCGTCAGCCGCTACGGCGACGGCATGCGCCTGGTGCTGACCCAGGACATCACCGAGCGCGAGCGCACCGAGGCGATGCGGCGCGACTTCGTCGCCAACGTCTCGCACGAGATCCGCACCCCGCTGACCGTGCTGGCCGGCTTCGTCGAGACCATCGCGTCGCTGCCGCTGACCGATGTCGAGCGCGAACGCGTGCTCGCGCTGATGATGCAGCAGACCGCGCGCATGACCACGCTGGTCGAGGACCTGCTCACGCTGGCCAAGCTCGAAGGCAGCCCGCGCCCCACCTGCGACCGCTGGACGCCGGTGGCGCGCCTGTTCGCGCAGGTGGAGAGCGAGGCGCGCGGGCTGTCGGCAGGCCGGCACACGTTGCGCTTCAACGTCCAGAGCGTCGACGAGCTGGCCGGCAACGAGAGCGAATGGACCAGCGCCATCGCCAACCTGGTGGGCAACGCGGTGCGCTACACGCCGGCCGGCGGCACGATCGCGGTCACCTGGGCGCATCGCCCCGACGGCAACGCGGAGATCGAGGTGCGCGATACCGGCCCCGGCATCGCCCGCGAGCACCTCGGCCGCCTGACTGAGCGTTTCTACCGAGTCGACGGCAGCCGCTCGCGCGACACCGGCGGCACCGGCCTGGGCCTGTCCATCGTCAAGCACGTGGTGCAGCGCCACGGCGGCGAGCTCGACATCCAGAGCGAGCTCGGCCGCGGCTCGGTGTTCCGCATCGTCGTGCCCGCGGCCCGCGTGCGCCCGCTCGCGCCCGCGCAACCGGTCGCCCAGGAGCCGTCGACGGTTCGCTGAACCGGCCGCGGCGCGCGCCGGCATGGTGGTTTCCACGGCGACCGCGGCGGTCGAACTGGCCCTAGACTGCGCGCATGCCCTTCGACATCCCCACGCTGCGCACCGAGCGCCTCGACCTGCTGCCGCCCACCGCGGACTGTGCCGACCTCTACCGGACGTTCTACACCGATGCCGACGCGTCGGGGGCGTACGGCGGCCCGCTGTCGACGGTGGGGTCGTGGACGCGGCTGGCGAGCGACCTCGGCTCGTGGTACCTGCAGGGCTTCGGCGTGTGGGTGTTGCGCGACCGCGAGCGCAACGAGCTGGTGGGGGCGTGCGGCTTCTGGCAGAGCCCCGGCTGGCCGCGCGAGCTCACCTGGTGGCTGCTGCCGCGCCATCGCAGCCGCGGCTTCGCGCAGGAGGCCTCGGATGCCGTCGTCGCCCATGCCTACGAGACCTTCGGCTGGCCCTCGGTCGAGACCTACATGGTCGACACCAACGACCAGGCGCGCGCGCTCGTCAAGCGCCTGGGCGGCGTGCAGATCGAGCGCTTCGTGGCGCCGGACGGCGCCGAGCGCGACCTGTTCCGCATCCCGCGGCCCGACGCCGCCCGGCCCTGACCCGGTTCAGCGCGACGCGGCGGCGGCCGCGGCCGCGTCCACCGGCGGCGCCGTCCCGCGCAGCACCTGGGCGACCTGCTGCAACTGAGATTCGATGATGGCGATCGTGCGCAGCCGGCTGTTGAGCGTGGCCACCGTCGCGCGGGGGTCGGGCTTGCCGAGCGCGATGCCCAGCGAGATCGCGGACAGGTCGCGCGCGGCACTTTCGCTCAGCACTTCCCACATCGCCTGGGCGAACATGCGCTGCGTGGCATAGAGCTCGCTGTAGCGCACCAGGTCCGCATGCGCGAGGTAGTTCACCGAATGGTCGGAGAGGGCGGCATCCCAGGCAGTGGTCTTGAGCGGCGGCAGCGCGTCGCGGAACGAGCGGGCCGCCTCCCGCAACGTCGCCTCGAGGCCGGCATCGGTGGACTGCCCCGCGCGCACGTCGGTGACGGTGCGGTCGACCAGGGCCGTCCATTCCTTCTCGTTGGCGCGCGTGATGCGCAGCGCTTCCTCCACGGTCGTCCGGTTGGACGCGATCTCCTGCTCGATCTCTTCCCTGGCCCGCTGGCCCTCGTGGCGATGCTCCAGGTTCAGCGCCACCTGCTCCAGCGCCAGGGCGGTGAGGATGGACAGCACGATCATCGCGTAGTGCGACAGGAATTCGCGCACCGAGCGAGGCAGTTTCTCGAGGGGTTCGACGTGCATGGGCTTGTCCGGAAGAGCAGGGCGGAGCCGCGATTCTGGCAGATGAGGCGCGCGGAATTCGATGTCCGAATGCGGCCGGACGGGCGGCGCCGCGCGCCGGACACTGGCGGCATTCCTTCACTGCCCGGATCCCTGCCATGTCCTCGTTCCGCCTGGTCGGCCTCGCCGCCGACGACTTCGAACCCCTGTTCGCGCTGGATGAGCGCACGCTGGCCGAGCGCGGCGTGCGCCGCGTCGTCGCCGACCAGGCGTTCGGCTTCCCCTGCCGCGTGTCGCTGGAAGACGCCGCGGTCGGCGACGAGTTGCTGCTGCTGCCGTTCGAGCACCTGCGCACGCGCTCGCCCTACCGCGCGAGCGGTCCCGTGTTCGTGCGCGCCGGCGCCCGGCGCGCGGTGCTCGAGCCGGGCCTGCTGCCGCCTTACGTGACGCGGCGCTGGATGTCGGTGCGCGCCTACGACGCCGACGACATGATGACGGCGGCCGACGTCTGCGACGGCGCCGAGGTGCACGGCGTGATCGAGCGCCTCCTGGCGGACGATGCGGTGGCGTTCCTCCACCTGCACAACGCGAAGCGGGGCTGCTACTCGTGCCGCGTGGAGCGCGGGGGCTGAACGACGCGTTCGCTCAGGGCTTGCGGTACCCGGCCTCGATCCAGGCCGTGGCGGCGGCCAGCGTGAGCCTGAAGTCCGGTCGTACCTTCACCTGGGCGATCTGCTCGCCGAACTCGTCCTGCGCGGCCAGCAGCGCGTGCGGGTCGAACTCGTCGGGCACGATGTCCAGCGTCACCAGCACGCGGCCGGTGTCGGTGGCCACCTGGAACTGCTTGTGCATGGCCGCGTGCACGGCCTGCTCGTGGCGGCGGATCACTTCCGAGGCCGTCTTGACCAGCGTGTTGAACGCGTTGACGTCCAGCGGCTTCGGGTTCTTCTTGTCGCGGCCCATGGTCCACGGGCCCACCAGCGCGGGCTCGCGCTCGCCGTCGCGCGTCATGGCGACGGCCCAGCCGTCGTCGTCCTCGTTCTTGACGACGCGGGCCGTCCAGCCGTTGTCCGCCCACAGCCGGGGTTCGCGCACGGGCGCGTCCGAGTCGCCGCCGACGCCGCCGGCGGCGTCCTGATCTTCGATGTTCGATGCCATGCGCGCATGATACGGGTCGGGCACCGGTTCGCCGGGCGCGCAACGGGCGGCAAAGCCCTCAACAACGGCGATCCATCGGGCATGGATCGGGAGACGACTCGATGGATCTCGCGGTATCGACGTGGTGGTGGATCGTGGCCGGGGCGCTGGTCGCTGCCGAGCTGGCGACCGGCACCTTCTACATCCTGATGGTGGCCATCGGCTGCGCGGCCGGCGCGCTTGCCAGCTACGCGCTGCCCGGCTTCATGGGGCAGGCGTTCGTGGCCGCGGCGGTGGGCGGCGGCGCCGTGCTGGCCTGGCACCGGCGCGGCGCGCGCTCGGCGTCGACGCTGCCGCCGGAGGCCAACCGCGACATCAACCTCGACATCGGCGAGCGTGTGCATGTCGGCGGCTGGAACCCGGACGGCACGGCGCGCATCAGCTATCGTGGGGCGGCCTGGAACGCGCGCTACATCGGCGCGGGTGAACCCGAGCCGGGCACGCACGTCATCGCCGAAGTACGCCACAACGAGCTCGCGCTGCGTCGCGAAGCCTGAGCCAAGCAAGGAAACAGACATGGAAGTCCAGATGCTCGCCCTGATCGTGGTGGTGATCGCCGTCACGTTCATCTACCGCGCCGTCAAGGTGGTGCCGCAGCAGAACGCCTGGGTCGTCGAACGCCTGGGCAAGTTCCGCGCGGTGCTGCCGCCGGGCCCCAACATCCTGATCCCGTTCATTGACAACGTGGCCTACCGCCACTCGCTCAAGGAGATCCCGCTGGACGTGCCCAGCCAGGTCTGCATCACGCGCGACAACACGCAGCTTCAGGTCGACGGCATCCTGTACTTCCAGGTCACCGACGCGATGCGCGCCAGCTACGGCTCCAGCAACTACGTTGTGGCCATCACGCAGCTGTGCCAGACCACGCTGCGCAGCGTCATCGGCAAGATGGAGCTGGACAAGACGTTCGAGGAACGCGACATGATCAACGGCCTGGTCGTCAACGCGCTCGACGACGCCGCGTCCAACTGGGGCGTGAAGGTGCTGCGCTACGAGATCAAGGACCTGACGCCGCCGGCCGAGATCCTGCGCTCGATGCAGGCGCAGATCACCGCCGAGCGCGAGAAGCGCGCGCTGATCGCCGCCTCCGAGGGCCGGCGCCAGGAGCAGATCAACATCGCCACCGGCCAGCGCGAGGCCTCGATCGCGCGCTCCGAGGGCGAGAAGCAGGCCGAGATCAACAAGGCCCAGGGCGAGGCCGCCGCCATCGTCGCGGTGGCCGACGCCACCGCCGACGCGATCCGCAAGATCGCCGAGGCCATCCGCTCGCCGGGCGGCGAGCAGGCGGTGCAGCTGAAGGTGGCCGAGCGGGCGGTCGACGCCTACCAGTCGCTCGCCAAGACCAACAACACGATGATCGTGCCGGGCAACATGGCCGAGGTGTCGTCGCTGATCGCCACCGCGATGGCGCTGATCAAGAGCACGGCCGTCAAGCCGGGCTGAGGGGTCGGACAGGACGACGGCTCCGGCTGGCGGGCCGGCCGGGGCGCGGCCTGGCCTGGCCGTCGGGTTCGCCGTCGTGAGCTCCGGCGAGCGCGCGCTCAGGCCGGCGCGCCGTCGTCGATTTCGCCGCTGCTCGCCTCGACCCGGTTGCGCCCCGCGGCCTTGGCCCGGTAGAGGGCCTTGTCGGCGCGTTGCACCAGCGCGCCGGTCGCCTCGCCGTCGCGCCACTCGGCCACGCCGAAGGAGGCCGTGATCGGTCCTTCGCCGGCCGGCAGGATCGGCTGGTCGCCCAGGCGCTGGCGCAGCCGCTCGGTCAGCGCGACGGCCTGGCGCAGGTCGGTGGCGGGCAGGATCAGCAGGAATTCCTCGCCGCCGAAGCGCCCGACGTGGTCCTCGCCGCGCACCGAGCGGGCCAGGCAATCGGCGACGGCCTTGAGCACCTGGTCGCCCACGGCGTGCCCGTGGCGGTCGTTGACGCGCTTGAAGTGGTCGACGTCCACCAGGACCACGCACAGCGGCGTGGCGTGGCGGGCGGCATGCTGGGTCGCGACCTCCAGCGTCACGTCGATGTGGCGGCGGTTCCAGAGCCCCGTGAGCCCGTCGTGCGTGGCCAGTGCCTGGATCTGCTGGCGCGACTCGCGCAGCCGGCTGCGCAGGTTGCTGATGTAGCCCGCGGCGACGGCGAACCAGATTGCGCTGCACACCACCAGCACGGCGGTCACGGCCTCGACGCGCAGGTCGAGCACGTCACGGAAGCGCTGGAGCCGCAGCGCCAGCGCCACCGCGTAGCTGAGCAGCAGGTACAGGGTCATGCCCGCGATCTGGCGCGGGCGCAGCTGCAGCATGCCGAACACGAACAGCACGCTGTAGAACGGGGCGGCGACGAACGGCGTGTCGCGGCCCACCACCAGGATGACCGCCACGCCGGTGACGGCCAGCCCCATCTGCAGCAGCGTCAACGAGGGGTCGGCCCAGCGTTCGTTCCAGCCGCTGGCGAAGGCGAGCGCGAGGGCGACGTTGACCGCCACGAACCAGCCCCCCACGCGCAGCAGCGCGCCCACCGGCAGCAGGCCCAGCAGCGCGCAGACCGACAGCAGGGCGAAGCCCAGGACATAGGTCATCATCGCCATGCCGAAGCGCCGCAGGCGCAGGCTGCGGTAGGCGTGCTGACGCGCGCCGGCGGGGTGGGCGGCTGCCAGGGACTCGGTGGGCGCAGGGGTTGGCATCTTCGGCGGTGGACGGGCGGGCGGCGCAGGGCGATCCGTGCGGCCGTCCCGCTGAGCTTCGGCTGTCGCGGCTGGAACTTGAGGGTCGCCGCCGGTGCCGATTCTGCAGGATGTGGCGCCTGGGGCCCGACGCGAGATTGCAATTCGGTCGCCGCGTCGCGGCCGCCTGCCGGGACCGGGTTCGGGCGGCGGGCGCGCGCACCCGGCGTCCATCCCGTGGCCGGCCCCTGCCGGCTTGATCTGGCGCAAGCCCGGATGACGGCCCGGCGCGGCAGCGCTTCAGCGTCGGGCGTTTGCGCCGAAGACCTCTGGGCAGTCGTTCATCCTGGGCGGCAGGGAAGGTCGTCATTCCATGAAATCGTTCCAGTTCACCGGAGTTCGCCAGAAACTCCTCTGGAGCGTCGTCGCCACCTGCGCGGTGATGCTGGGGGTGACCATCGCCGTCACCCGCTTGCAGGTCGTCGAGGTGGATCGCATCGCGCAGCTGCAGGCGGCCTCCGTGGCGCGCTCCCTGGCCTTCGGCGCGGCGACGCAGTCGGGCTCGCTGCAGCGTTACGTCGAGGGCGTGGCGCTGGGGCACCGCCGCGACGTCTTCATCGTCGACCGCCAGCAGCGTTCCGTGGCCGACGTCGATCAAGCCGAGGTCGGCAAGGTCTATCGCGACGATCCCCAGGGCGAGATCGCGCAGACGCTGCGCGACGGCCAGCCGCGCGCGTTCGTCGAGCGCAACGCCGAGCATCCCGCCGGCATTCGCCAGATGGTGGTCCCGGTGCGTGCGGGCAGCCTGGAAGGCGACGACATCATCGGCGCGCTGGTGCTCGAGTACACCGACATCCGGGCCGAACTGCTACAGGAAAGCCTGCAGCGCATCTACACGATCGCCGGTGCGGGACTGGTGAGTGCCCTGCTGGTGGCGCTGTTCGGCGTGCGCTTCGGCAACGCGGTGTCGAGCCGGCTGGCGCGCCTGCAGGCCGGGGTCGACGCGATGGCCGCCGGGCAGTACGGCAAGCGCCTGGATGTCGACGGGCGCGACGAGATCAGTGCCCTGCAGCAGGCGTTCAACCTCATGGCCAGCGACCTGGAACGCAGCCATGACCAGCTGCTGGCCGAGGTCGAACGCGAGAAGGCCGCGGCGCTGGAGATCGAGCACCTGGCCTACTACGACAAGCTCACCGGCCTGCCCAACCGCAGCCTGTTCTCGCGCCTGCTCGAGACCGCGCTGGCCACCGCCCGCCGCCACGACCGCCGGGTCGCGCTGATGTTCCTGGACCTCGACCGCTTCAAGAACATCAACGACACCCTGGGCCACGCCGCGGGCGACGCGCTGCTCAAGGAGGTCGCCCAGCGCGCGCGCGGTGCGCTGCGCGAGAGCGACGCGGTCTGCCGGCTCGGCGGCGACGAGTTCGTGGTGCTGCTGACCGACGTCGACGGCCCGCAGATGCTGTCGGCCGTCGCGAACAAGCTGCTCGGTGCCATCGCGCAGCCGTACCGCCACGCGGACCACGAATTCCGCGTGACCGCCAGCATCGGCATCAGCACGTTCCCCGACGACGGCATCGACGAGGCGTCGATGATGAAGCACGCCGACATCGCGATGTACCAGGCCAAGGAGGACGGCAAGAACACGTTCGCGTTCTACGCCGACAACCTCAACAGCCACTCGGTGGAGCGCCTGGCCTTCGAGTCGAGCCTGCGCCACGCGCTCGACCAGGGGCAGCTGGAGGTCTACTACCAGCCCAAGGTGGACTGCGCCAGCGGGCGCATGACGGGCGTCGAGGCGCTCGTGCGCTGGCAGCATCCCGACCTCGGCCTGGTGCTGCCCGGCAAGTTCATCCCGACGGCCGAGGAGACCGGCCTGATCGTGCCGATCGGCCGCTTCGTCCTGGAGACCGCCTGCCGCCAGCAGGTCGCCTGGTGCCGCGAGGGCCTGATGCCCATGGGCGTGTCGGTCAACATCTCGGGGCGCCAGTTTGCCGACGAGCACCTGCTGGCCGACGTCGACAAGGTGCTCGCGGACACCGGCATCGACCCGGCGCGCCTGGAGATCGAGGTCACCGAGAGCGTGCTGATGCGCGACGTGCGCAAGGGCATCGAGGTCCTCGATGCCTTCAAGCGGCGCGGTATCCGGCTGTCGATCGACGACTTCGGCACCGGGTACTCGTCGCTGTCGACGCTCAAGCGCTTTCCCGTCGACACCCTGAAGGTGGATCGCTCCTTCATCCGGGAACTGGCAGTCAGCGAAGGCGACCGCGCAATCGCCGATGCCATCATCGGCATGGGCAACACGCTCGGACTGACCATCGTGGCCGAAGGCGTCGAGACCGGGGCCCAGGTGGACTTCCTGCGCGAGCGCGGCTGCGACGAGATGCAGGGCTTCTTCTTCAGCCGCGCCGTCCCGGCCGACGCCATCACGGCGTTGCTGGCGCAGCAGCCCACCGGCGTGATCGAAGGCGTCGACCAGGCGCCGGCGGACTCGGCCTTCATGGAATTCCACTGACGCTGCGGCGCGGGCGACAATCCCGGCATGAACGCCGACGACGCCCCGACATCGCCCCCGCAGGCCCAGCCGCGCAATCCCCTGCACGGCCTGACGCTGGAAGCCATCGTCACCGCGCTGGTCGATGCCTACGGCTGGCAGGGGCTGGACAAGCGCATCCCGCTGCGCTGCTTCGCCTTCGAGCCCAGCATCAAGTCCAGCCTGAAGCTGCTGCGCAAGACGCCGTGGGCGCGCGAGAAGGTGGAAGGGCTCTACCTGTACATGCTGCGCGAGCAGCGGCGCGAGGCCCAGGGGCGCGATCGCTGGTGAGCGCGCGTCACGCGCGCCCGCGCGGGCGTCAGCGCGCCAGCGCCACGCGACCGAAGTCGGCCGGACGCGGCGTCGGTGCGTTGGCGCGCTTGAACACGGCGGTCGATTCGTCGCGCTCCGACGGCCGGTGCAGGTGCGCCACCAGCGTCCATCCGGGCGGCGCCGACACCGGGTTGCGGCGGTTCTCGTCGACCAGCAGGTAGGGGCACTCGCTGGTGCGGGCGACATCGCCTTGCGCGTCGATGCGCCAGGCCGTGTAGTTCTCCAGCGCGGCCAGCGCCGAACGCGGCAGTTGCGCGGCCACGCACACGCCGTTGGGCACGTGCTGGGCGACCAGGGCCACCCAGGGGCGGTAGCTGCGCGCGTAGTCGAGCACCGGCAGGCCGAGCGTCAGCAGCAGCAGCCAGCTCAGCGCGACGCCCGCGGCCGGCAGCACCAGCGATTTCCACAGCGCATGCTGCACGCGCGCCGTGCGCCAGCGCACCAGGGCCAGCCACGCGGCCATGCCGGCCACCGCCAGCGCCAGCAGGGCGGGCGAGAAGTGCGCCTCGAAGCCGGGCAGCAGGTGGGCGATGCGCTGGGCGGGCTTGGCCGGCGAGCCGGTCATCATCGCGACGTAGAACACCCAGATGGCGATGGCCAGCGCGGTGAAGAAGAAGACGGAGAACCAGTCGATGGCCGAGCCGGTGGAGCGCTTGAGCGTGGGCAGCGCAAAGGCGGCGAGCACGGCCACGCCGGGCACGGCCAGCAGCAGCGCGCGGTCGGAGGCGCCCATCGTCAGCGACGCCACGAGCGCCACCGCCACGCCCACGCTGGGCACGGCGATGTGGCGGTAGGCCAGGTGATGGCGCCAGCGCCACAGCGTCCACAACGCCAGCAGCCAGCCCGGCCACAGGAACCAGGCGCTCAGGCGCACCAGCTCCCAGGCGGAGTTCCAGTGCATGCCCGCGCGCCAGGCCCACGCGTGGCCGGCAGCAGCCACGAGGGCGCCGGCCAGCATGCCCAGCACCAGCCAGGGCCGCAGACCGCGCGCGCCGTCGTAGCGCGACCAGTGGCAGATGACGAAGCCGCTGGCGCCGAGGGCCATCGCAATGGTCGGCGCACCGCTGGCGGCGACCACGGTCAGCGCGACGACGGCCGCGCCGGCGGCCAGGCGCGGCCGCGTCGGCGCCGCGGCCAGCACCCACATGAACAGCGCGACGCCGCTGAGCTGCACCAGCTCCGGCGTGGTTTCGTGGCCCAGCTGCAGCAGGCCCAGGCTGGCGATCGTGGCCAGCACGGCGCCATCGGCCAGGGCGCGCGCGTAGTCGAGCGGCGAGGCCTCGCCGCCGAAAGCGAACGCCACCGGCTGCGCCGCTTCGGTGCGGGCCAGGTGCTGGGTGCTGTACCAGATCAGCGCCAGCGTGGCGGCCAGCAGCAGCGCGAACGGCATGCGCGCGGCCGTGGCCGCGTCGATGAAGGGCAGCAGCTTGATGGCCAGGGCGCCCAGCCAGTAGGGGAGCAGGGCGCCGTCGCCGGGCAGGCCGGCCAGCGCGGGCGCCGTCCACGGGCTGCGGCCGTCGGCCAGCGACGCCATGTAGCCGAACGCGGTGATGTCGGCGTTCTTCCACGGCTCGCGCCCGAACTGGCCGGGCAGCAGGTAGGCGGCGCACAGGAGCATCAGGGCCCAGCGCGGCAGTCGCTGGGCCGCGCGCTGGGTGACGAGGGCGGGAGTTGGCAGATTCACGGGGGGCATCATGCCGCATGCCGAGCGGTCGCTCGGCATGCATGCTCAAATTGGTGCGTGAAGAAGTTCGAGGCCACGCGTTCGCGGACGGGCGCCTGCGCGGCGCGGGCAACAAAAAAGGCAGCCGAAGCTGCCTTTCCAGGGGAGCGGACGAATCCGGACCTTATTCCGCGGCGGCGGGGGTCGACGACTTCTTGAGGCCGACGCGCGCGAACTTGTTGCGGAACTTCTCGACGCGGCCGCCCAGGCTGTCGACGCTCTTTTGCGTGCCCGTGTAGAACGGATGGGTCTCGCTGGTGGTTTCCAGCTTGAACAGCGGCAGTTCCTTGCCGTCTTCCAGCTTGATCGTTTCCTTGCTGGTGGCGCACGAACGCGTCACGAACTTGAAACCGTTCGACAGGTCCACGAAGCAGACTTCGCGGTAGTTGGGGTGGATGCCTTGCTTCATGGGGGTGCCCTCTGTCTCGCTTTGCCGCGGTGTCGCGCCCGGCGGATGCCGGATGCGTCGACCCGCGGTGTCGTCGGAAGCCACGTGGGCACCATGCCCAGCACTTTCCGAAAGCGGAAAACCTTGGATTATATGATGGACACGGCCCCGTGTCTACCAAAGGCTGCCCGCCAGCCCTTGGCCCGGGGGCGGGGCCCTTCTCAATGACGCGAGAACGTCACTTCCAGCGGCCAGGCCATCGTTCAGGGGCGGCCGCCGCAGACGCCGGGCTTGTAGTGGGTCACGGTCAGCAGCGAGGCGACGAACTTGCGGAATTCGGCGTCGTCCGGCGCCTGGTAGACGGTCAGCGTCCGGGCGCTGCCGTCGGGGCCGACTTCCACCGCCACGTCCAGTTGCCCGCTGACGCGGTAGGCGGCGGAGCCCTTCTGGAGCGCCACCATGATCGGGCCCATGCCCTCGGCCGGGAACGGCGGTTCGTCGCCCGGCGCCATCGCCTCGTAGTGGGCCTTGATGCGCTCGCGCTGCTCCGGGGTCATCTGCTCGTAGCGCTTGTCCAGCGGGAAGTTGCCGACGGCCACGTTGCGCTTGAGCATCGCGCCGGCGAGCGGCGCGGCTTCCCTGGCCTTGGAGCCCGGATCGTCGTCGGCCGCGCGGGCGTCTCCGGCGAAGATGGCGCAGATGAAGAAAAGGCTCGCGATGGCGAGCCTTTCACGGATATGCCGCATGGTCGCTCCCCGGTCAGGAGCCGCCAGCATATCAACCCAGCCAGACCGGGCTCAACCCCCGCGACGCATCATGTCGAAGAAATCGAGGTTGGTCTTGCTGGCCTTCATCTTGTCGAGCATGAACTCCATCGCCTCGATCTCGTCCATCGGATACAGCAGCTTGCGCAGGATCCATGTCTTCTGCAGGATCTCCGGCTTGAGCAGCATCTCCTCGCGGCGCGTGCCGCTGCGGTTGATCTGGATGGACGGGTAGACGCGCTTCTCGGCCATGCGGCGATCCAGGTGGATCTCGCAGTTGCCGGTGCCCTTGAATTCCTCGTAGATGACTTCGTCCATCTTCGAGCCGGTGTCGATCAGCGCCGTGCCGATGATGGTCAGCGAGCCGCCTTCCTCGACGTTGCGCGCCGCGCCGAAGAAACGCTTGGGGCGCTGCAGCGCGTTGGCGTCGACGCCGCCCGACAGCACCTTGCCCGACGACGGCAGCACGTTGTTGTACGCGCGGGCCAGGCGGGTGATGGAGTCGAGCAGGATGACGACGTCCTTCTTCATCTCGACCAGGCGCTTGGCGCGCTCGATCACCATCTCGGCGACCTGCACGTGGCGCGCGGCCGGTTCGTCGAAGGTGGAGCTGATCACCTCGCCGCGCACGGTGCGCTGCATCTCGGTCACTTCTTCCGGGCGCTCGTCGACGAGCAGCACGATCAGGTGGATCTCGGGATGGTTGGCCACCAGCGCGTGCGCGATGTGCTGCATCATCACCGTCTTGCCCGTCTTGGGCTGGGCGACGAGCAGGGCGCGCTGGCCTTTGCCGATGGGGGCGATCAGGTCGATGATGCGGCTGGTGATGTTCTCTTCGCCGCGGATGTCGCGTTCGAGCTTGAAGCACTCCTTCGGGAAGAGCGGCGTCAGGTTCTCGAACATGATCTTGTGCTTGCTCTCCTCGGGCGTGACGCCGTTGACGCGGTCGACCTTGACCAGCGCGAAGTAGCGTTCGCCGTCCTTGGGCACGCGCACCTCGCCCTCGATCATGTCGCCGGTGTGCAGGTTGAATCGGCGGATCTGGCTCGGGCTGAGGTAGATGTCGTCGGTGGACGCCATGTAGCTCTCGTCGATGGCGCGCAGGAAGCCGAAGCCGTCCGGCAGCACTTCGAGCACGCCGTCGCCGAACACCTGTTCGCCGCCCTTGGCGCGCTTCTTCATGATCGCGAACATCAGTTCCTGCTTGCGCAGGCGGGCCACGTTGTCGATCTCGAGGGCTTCGCCCATCGTGATCAGTGCACCGATGTGCATGGCCTTCAGTTCGGAAAGATGCATTTGTGTTTTCACCCTGGGGTGTGAGCCGCGGCTGGTCCAGGTCGCCTGGCGGCGCGCCCGAACTGGAAGGGCGCACCTCGGATCAGCCGACCCGGGGAATTCAGGGCACGCGTGTGGGCGGGCACTGGCCGGGTCGAGGCCGTCGTGGCGACGTGGAACGGAAGGGGCTTGGGACGAATCGCCGAAACCGTGCGCCGGTTGCCGCCAGAGAGAGCGGAGTGCCGGGCGCGGGGGCGCAACCTTGGCTCAATGCCGGCGCCGCTGCTCGTCAGAGCGGGGCGCCAGTTCATGCACTGGCCAAGCCTGATTATAGAGGGCCGCCGAGGACGGACGTCAACTGGCAGTTGACGGCGCCGTCCCCACGCAACGCCGGCCGGGGCCGGCCGTGCGTTTTCAGGCCGGCAGATGGCCTTCGAGGAAGGACATCAGCTGCGATTTCGACAGGGCGCCGACCTTGGTCGCCGCCAGCTGGCCGTCCTTGAACAGCATCAGCGTCGGGATGCCGCGGATGCCGAACTTGGCCGGCACGTCGCGGTTGTCGTCGACGTTCATCTTGGCGACCTGCAGGCGCGGGCCGTAGTCCTTGGCCACTTCCTCCAGGATCGGGGCGATGGCCTTGCACGGGCCGCACCACTCCGCCCAGTAGTCCACCAGCACCGGGGTGCCGGACTTGAGGACGTCGCTCTCGAAGGAGGCGTCGGAGATGTGTTTGATTGCTTCGCTGCTCATGCGTTTTCCTTGGGGCACCTGGGACGGGCGTTCAGCGGGAATCTCGCTGGGCCCGCCGTCGGTGAAAAGATTCTGACACAACCGCCTAGCCCCGGCCGGCGGGAGGGGCGGCGCGGGGCCGCCGGCGGGGCTCCTGGACCCGATCTGGGGCCGGTTGCGGAAAACTGAAGGGCCGCCCGACAGTGAATTACGCACCGTTTCAGGCGTTCTTCCGCGCGCCGCGACCCGCCCGGCGGCGTTCCAATCGAGCAATCCTTCCGTCCCTCCGTTCATGGTAGCCACCGCTCCTCCCACCGCCGCCGCCGCCGCGAGTCCCGCCACGCCCAACCGCGCGGTGCGCATGCTCGGCCGCTACCAACTGCTGCGCCTGCTCGGCAAGAGCGCGCAGACGATGCTGTGGCTGGCGCTCGACACCAACGGCGACGTCGAGGTGATGGTGGCGCTGCCGCGCGTGCAGCCGGCCGATCGCGACGCGCTCGGCGCCTGGGTGGCCCGGGTCGGGCGCACCGGGCGCCTGAAGCATCCCCGGCTGGCCCGGGTGCTCGACGTCGGCGAGCACGAGCGCTGGCCCTACGCCGTCTACGAACGCGGCCATTTCGTCACCTGGGGCGAGAAGCTCACCCCCAAGGGCCTGCCCGGCCACGAGCTGACGCAGTGGAGCGTGCAGGTGCTGCAGGGCCTGGCATTCGCGCACGAGGCGGGCTCCGCCCACCGCGACCTGCAGCCGTATTCGCTGCTGGTCGACGACGCCGGCAACGTCAAGCTGCTGGGGCTGGAGATCGTCGACGCCGAGGCGTTCGCCCAGTCCTTCATCGTGCCCGCGGCCGAGACCGACGGCCAGCAGGCCGCGATGGACGAGCGCCGCATGCAGCGCCTGGCCGCCGAGATCGACGTGCTCGCCTTCGGCCTGGTGATGCACCAGGTGCTGGCCGGCACCGCGCCGCTCGAGGAGGCCGACGTCGGCAAGGTGGTGGGCCGCCTGCCGCCGTTCGGCCACGAGATGGTGCGGCTGCCGTGGACGGTGCCGCGGCCGATCGCCGAGCCGCTGCGCGCGATCGTCAACCGCGCCACCGACCGCCAGGAACGCCAGCGCTACCGCAGCGCCCGCACCTTCGAGCGCGCGCTCGAGGGCTGGCTGCAGGCCACCAGCGACCAGGACGCCGGCCCGATCACGCTGCTGCTGGGGCGCATGCGCAGCGTCGGCCTGCTGCCCGCGATGCCCGGCGGCGCCGACCGCGCCGCGCGCCTGGCGCTGCTCGAGGCCGGCCACACCCACGAGCTGTCCAGCGTCGTGCTGCAGGATTTCGCGCTGTCGTTCGAGCTGTTGCGCATGGTCAATTTCGCGCAGACCCAGGCCGGCCACAACGGCAGCGGCGCCGTGCTGGCCATCCACCGCGCCATCGCCATGGTGGGACTGGACGGCGTGCGCCAGGCGGCGCTGTCGCTGCGGCCCTGGCCGGGCCCGCTCAACGCGGAGGCCGCCGGCGCGCTCGACGCGCTGATGGGGCGCGTCAAGCGCGCCGGCGCGATCGCCCGCGCGCTGCAGCCCGCCGGCTACGACCAGGAGGTGGTGTTCCTCATCACCGCCTTGCAGAACCTCGGCTGGCTGGTCGTGCAGTACCACTTCCCGGACGAGGCGGCGCAGATCCGCCGCCTGATGCAGCCGGTGGCCGCCGCCCGGCCGGACGAGCCCGACGAGCCCGGCATGACGGCCGAGGGCGCGTCGTTCGCGGTGCTGGGCATCGACATCGACGCACTGGGCGCCGCCGTGATGCACCACTGGGGCCTGGACGACGGCGTGCAGCACATGGTGCGGCGCGCACCGCCCACCGGCCCGATCCACACCCCGAGCTCCGACGTCGACATGCTGCGCCTGGTGGCCAGCTGCGCCAACGACGTGCTGGACGCCGCCGGCCTGCCGCCGCGCCAGGCGGCCGCCGGCCTGCACCGCGTGGCACAGCGCTACGGCCGCGCGCTGGACATCACGCTGAAGGACCTCCAGGACGCGCTGCAGCTGCCGTCCCCCGGCGCCGATCGGACGGCGGCGTGAGCACCGCCCGGCTGCCCACAGGCGCCCGCACCGCCGCCGGCGGGCGGAGGGCCGCCCCGTGAGCGCCGTGCCGACGACCGCGCGCCGCCGCGTGGGCCGCTTCGAGCTCCGCAGCGAGCTCGGGCGCGGCGCGCAGGCCACCGTCTGGCTCGGCTACGACCCGCGCCTGCAGCGCGAGGTGGCGGTCAAGGTCATCAATCCCGACGCCGACGCGGTCTCGGTGGCGCAGTGGCTGGACGAGGCGCGGGCCGTCAGCCGCCTCGCGCACCCCAACATCGTGCCGGTGTTCGAGGCCGACCAGGACGGCAAGGTCTCGTTCATGGTGTTCGAGTACGTCACCGGGCCGACGCTGGCCGAGCTGATGCGCCAGCGCGGGCGGTTGCCCGAGCGCGAGGCCGCGGCGCTGATGCGCGACGTGCTCGACGCGATCGCCACCGCGCACGGGCAGGGCATCGTGCACCGGGACCTGAAGCCGTCCAACATCCTGATGGACGCCCAGGGCCGTCCGCGGGTGATGGACTTCGGCATCGCGGCGCGGGTGTCCGACAAGCACGATGGCCGCATCGCCGGCACGCCGGGCTACATCTCGCCCGAGGCCATCGGCGGGGCCGCGCCGCATCCGCTGATGGACGTGTTCGCGGCCGGCATGATGCTGGGCCAGATGATCTGCGGCCGGCCGATGCTCGTCGAGCGCGATCCGTACCGCGCGCTGGAGCGCACGCAGAAGGAAGACGTTGTCTGGCCACCCGAGATGGTGGACGCGAAGACCGGCAAGGACGCCACCGACGACGCCCTGCGCGCGCTCGTGATGCGCGCGGTCTCGCGCGACCCGGGCCGGCGGCCCGAGTCGGCGGGTGCGTTCCGCAACGCGCTGCACGAATGGCTGGAGCCCGCGCCGGTGGGCGCCGACGGCGGCGACCGCGCGACCCTGGAGTTCCTGCTGCGCCGCATGCGCCACAAGAGCGATTTCCCGGCGCTGTCGGACGCGGTCGTGCGCATCCAGCGCGTGACGCAGTCGGAGAACGCCAGCATCGCCGGCGTCACCGACGAGATCGTGCGCGACGTGGCGCTCACCAACAAGCTGCTGCGCATGGTCAACACGGCGCACTTCCGCAACGCCGGCGCCGGCACCATCGCCTCGGTACCCCGTGCGGTATCGCTGGTCGGCCTGGCCGGCATCCGCACGATGGCGCTGTCGCTGGTGCTGCTGGAGCACATGCAGGACAAGGCCCATGTCGCCCGCCTCAAGGAGATGTTCCTGATGGCGATGATGACGGGCACGCTGTGCGACGAGCTCAGCCCGCTGGCCAAGGCGCACGACGAGCCGTTCCTGGCCGGCATGATGTCGCAGCTGGGCCGCATGCTCACCGAGTTCTACTTTCCCGAAGAGGCCGCGCTGATCCGCCGCCGCGTGGAGCCGTCGGCGCAGCGCGGCGAGTGGTCGCAGGCCGTCGAGGATCGCGCCGTCGGCGAGGTGCTGGGCCTGTCGTACGAGCAACTTGGCGTGGGCGTGACCAAGGTCTGGGGCCTGCCCGACTCGCTGCGGCGTGCCATCGCCCGCCCCGAGGGCGAGCCGCCGACGCGCGGCGTCGAGTCGGGCCCCGACCGGTTGCGCTGGTGCGTGCAGGCCTCGGCCGAGCTCGCGCAGGCGCTGATGCAGGCCCCGACGGAGGCCGCCGCGTCGCGCATCGCCGCCATCGGCGAGCGCTTCGGGCGCGCCCTGAACCTGCCCAAGGATCGCTTCGAGTCGGCGGTGCGCAGCGCGCAGTCGCACCTGCAGTCGATGTCCAGCGACCTGGGCATCGACCTCAAGGCCGATTCGAAGGCGCGCCGCCTGCTGCCGCAGCCGCTGGCGGTGCCCACCGGCGACGTGGTGCCGCTGCCGGCCGTGGCGCCGGTCGCCGCCGTGCCGGCCAACGACGCCACGCTGATGTTGCCGGCGCCAGCGGCGGAGACCGCGCAGGCGGCTGCCGCCGCGCCCCCCGCCGTCGATTCGGCGGCCCGCATGCTGGCGCTCGAGCAGGGCATCTCCAGCGTGACCAGCGCGCTGGCCGGCGACAGCTTCAAGTTGAACGAGGTGCTGCGCACCATCCTGCAGACCATGCACGATGCGCTCGGATTCCGCTGCGTGGTGTTCGCCATGCGCGACCAGAAGACCGGCGTCATCACCGGCCGCCTGGGCCTGGGCGCGGCCGCGGCCGCGCTGTCGGCGCAGTTCCGCGTCGACGTCAATCCGAACGGCCCGGTCGACCTGCTGTCGGTGGCCTGCAAGAAGGCGGCCGACACGCTGATCTCCGACGCCGCGGCCGACAACGTGCGCACCCGCCTGCCCACCTGGCTGCAGCGCGAGAGCGCCGCGCGCAGCTTCGTGCTGCTGCCGATGACGATGAAGAGCGCGCCGTTCGCGCTGATCTACGCCGACTGCGCCACGCCGGGCGGCATCGTGCTGGGCGACCGCGAGCTGAGCCTGCTGCGCACCTTGCGCAACCAGGCCGTGATGGCGTTCAAGACGGCGGGCTGACCGTCCGCACCGGCGGCGTGCACGGCAGGGCGTCCGGTGCGTCCGCCCCGCCCACCTGCCAGCGGATGTCGGCGAAGCTGGCCACGAACGGGCGCGCGGTGTCGATCGCGAACGGGGTGTCGACCGCCGAGAAGTCGACGCCCTGGTCGACGAAGCACTGCAGCGGGATCCGCAACGTGGCCTTCGCATGCAGCGGCAGCGCGCGCAGGGCCTTCGTCACGTCGACGGCGCCGCCGCACGGATGGCCGCAGTCGATGCGCACGTGCACCGGCCCGGCCGGCGTGCGCTCGACCACCACGTCGAACGCCAGTGCCGCGCGGGTGCCCAGGTAGCCGCCGTAGTCCTGGCCCACGCTGGAGTCCGCCGAGAACTGGCCGTCGCCGGCGAACGCGATCCGGCGCGCGTCCTGCTGGACGTAGACCTGCGCGGTCGCGGCCCGGACGGCGCCGTCGCTCGTGGCGACCACGGCGGCGAGCGCGGCGACGATCGTCGGATCCTCGGAAAAGCCATCGTAGGTGCGGCCCCAGCGGTCGTCGCGCACCACCGCCACGGTGGGCGCGAAGGTCCAGTCGATGCCGGTGGCGCGCACCTGGGCGGCGACCGCCTCGCCGATGCGCTCGACCAGCGCCGGATCACGCGCGGCGCCCAGGCCGATGTTGTGCGGGAACAGCGTCATGCCGTAGACGTTGTTGTGGCCGTGGACGGCGTCGGTGCCCCAGATCGCCGGCACCGGCACGGGCAGGCTGGCCCCGGTCGAGGCGTCCCACCAGGCGTCGGCCAGCGCCAGCCAGTCGGCCAGCGACGCGTGCTTGTCGTTGCGCGGCCAGGCGCCGCCGCCGTTGAGCACCGAGCCGATCGCGTACTGGCGCACCTCGGCCGGCGTGATCGCGCGGATGTCGGGCTGCGTCATCTGGCCGATCTTCTGGGCCAGCGTCATGTGCTCGACGATCGCGCGGATGCGCGCCTCCGCGGCGGGATCGCGCACGAACGGGCTGGCGATGGGTGCCCGCGGGGCCGCCGGCACCACCGGCCCGGCGTCGCCCGGCGTCGCCGCGGCCCGCGGCATCGGCGCGGCCAGCAGGGCGGCGAGCAGGACGGGGACGCCGAGGCGGCCTGCGCTCCTCGATGGCATGGGAACTCCCGGATCCGTTGCTGTTTGGAACCGATTCCAACCCAGGAGGGTGACTGTAGGATCGCCGGCCGGGCGCTGCCACTGGGTGTACTACCCATTCCGGCACCCGGCGGCGGTACAGTGTCGTCCCATGAACGACGACGCCATCCATTTCCTGCAGACGTACGCCGCCGGCGCCGAAGTGGCGGGCGGCTGGCTGTACGGCAAGGCCCTGCAGCAGGCCGCGCTCGACTACAGCCCCGACAGCCTGAAGCGGCTCGATGCGCTGCTCGCGCAGGTTCGCGACCGTGTGAAACCGTCGCGCGACGTGCTCGATTCACCGCCGGGGCGCAACTTCGCATCGCTGCTGGCGTTCTACGTGATCGAGATCGCGCGCCGCCTGAGCGGCGCCGACATCGACTGGCTGGATCGCGCCGGCGTCGCGCGCGTGCTGCCGCCCGGCAGCGTGCTGCCCGACACGCCCGCCGCCCGCCTGGTGGCCGGCGCGCTGGACCACGGGCTGGTCTTCACGCCGCTGGGCTGGCTGGAGGCGCAGTTGCTGCCTGACGGCCAGGCGATCCCCGCCGGCGACTACGTGGCGAGCGTGGTGGCGCAGATCCAGCGCGACGGCCCCGTCGAGTGGTGGCGGGCGGCGCGCGAGATCGGCAAGCTGGGGTCGTGGCAGATCTCGCTGGCGGTCGAGCAGCGACCGCTGTGGCCCGCCCTGGTGAGCCAGGCCGCGCCGTCGACGTTGATGGCCATGCCGCCCGGCGACCTGCGCGTCGCGGTGCAGACCGGCGATCGGCTGCTCGAGACGAATCCCGAGGGCGCCGCCTGGCAGGTGTTCGCCTATGCCGGCTACAAGGAGCAGGACGGCGCGCGGCTGGATGCGGTCGTCGTGATCGGCGCCACCTATGGCGCGATGCCGATGCGCATGAAGGTGGCGTTTCCGTTCGTGCCGGCGCGCGAGGGCCGGCGCTTCGCCATCCTGCGGCCCGCGCTGGTCGAGGCCAACCTGACCGTCGAGACCTGCGGCAAGCTCGGGGGCGCGATGGAACGCGGCATCCGCGACAGCGCCTGGACGGTGGGCGGCGGCTGGAACGCGATGTACGTCGGCTAGCGTCCGGCCGCGCTTCCGGCCGGCGTGCCGGGGCAACCCGATGGCGTATGCGCCGGATGACCAAGCGACGACGCGTCGCCAGGCTGTCGATCCGTGCCTTGCCGCCGATCCCGCGGCCCGGGCTCAGTCGCGCAACTGGCCGACCATCGCCTTGCGCTGCGTCGTGTAGGCCCACCACGGGGCCGGTGGGGCACCGTTCATGAAGTCGACGACGGCCAGCAGGGTGTCGAGCACGCACGGATCGTGGCGTTGGCCGGTGGCCGCGCACAGCGCGCGGTAGAGCTGCAGGCCGTCGCGGCCCTTCAGCGCCTGTGGCGTGTGGATGTCGAGGCGCCGCAGGTCGGCGGCCATGGCCGGGCCGACGTTGGGCAGCTGTTCCAGCGTGAGGCAGTCGGCGGCGGTGGCGGCCTTGGGCGACTTCATTTCGCGGCGCGACGAGGACCCCATGGCGCGCTCCGGTTCAGGCTCGCGCGCACCGGCGCGCGCGGGCGATGCGCGGGGCCGGAGCGGGCGCGCCGCGGGCCACGGTCAGCTCATCATGTTGTTGCGCACCAGCCCGACCGCGATGCCTTCAAGCTCGAAGTCGACGTCGCCGAACGGCACGATGATGGGCTGGAAGTCGGGGTTCTCGGGCAGCAGCTCGATGGTGGTGCGGGTGCGGCGGAAGCGCTTGACCGTGACCTCGTCGCCCAGGCGCGCGACCACGATCTGGCCGTTGCGCGCCTCGCGACTCTTCTGCACCGCCAGCAGGTCGCCGTCGATGATGCCGGCGTCGCGCATGCTCATGCCCTTGACCTTGAGGAGGTAGTCGGGGCGGCGCGGGAACATCGTGGCCTCGAGCAGGTAGGTCTGTTCCACGTGCTCCTGGGCCAGGATGGGCGAGCCGGCGGCCACGCGGCCCACCAACGGCAGCGACAGCTGCGACAGGCTGGGCAGCGGCAGCGAGTACTGCTTGCCGCGCGCCTCGTTGAGGGCGCGCAATGTGTCAGACTTCAGCCGGATGCCGCGCGACGTGCCGCCCACCAACTCGATGACGCCCTTGCGGGCCAGCGCCTGGAGGTGCTCCTCCGCCGCGTTGGCCGACTTGAAGCCCAGTTCGTTGGCGATTTCGGCACGGGTCGGCGGGGCGCCGGTGCGTTCGATCGCGCTCTGCACCAGATCGAGGATCTGTTGCTGGCGGGCGGTGAGCTTCGGCGATTCGATTTCCATGGCGTCCCGATCAGGCAGGAGACTCGCGTCCCGTGGCCGACATCTGGTTGTTCATACAGGTCTGTATTTTTATCCAAGGTTGCCAAGAATGCAAAGCCCCATGCCGCTTGTCGTGATTCTCGCAACGGGCGGGACGATCGCCGGCACCGCGGCGTCGAGCACCGACACCACCGGCTACCGGGCCGGCGCGCTGGGCGCGGACGCGCTCGTCGCCGCGGTGCCGGCGCTCGCCGGACGCCGGCTGGAGAGCGAGTCGGTCGCCGCCATCGACAGCAAGGACATGGACGTCGCCACCTGGCAGCGCCTGGCCGCGCGCGCGGCGCACCACCTGGCGCGGCCCGAGGTGGCCGGCGTCGTCGTCACGCACGGCACCGACACGCTGGAGGAGACCGCGTATTTCCTGCACCGCGTGCTGGCGCCGGCCAAGCCGCTGATGCTGACCGCGGCGATGCGCCCGGCCAGCGCGCTGTCGCCCGATGGTCCGGCCAACCTGCTCGATGCCGTGACCGTGGCCGCCACGCCCGGGGTCGCCGGCGTCGGCGTGGTCTTCGCCGGCGCAGTCTGGGCCGCGGTGGGGCTGCGCAAGGTGCACACGCTGCGCACGGGCGCGTTCGAAGGCAGCGACTGCGGCCCGCTCGCGCGGCTGGAAGGCGGCGTGCTGCGCGCGTTCCGCGCCTGGCCCGCGGGCGTGCCCCTTGGACTGGCGCGCATCGGCGCGGCGGCCGAGGCCTGGCCGCGCGTGGAGATCGTGCTCAACCATGCGGGGGCCGACGGCCGCCTCGTCGACGCAGCGGTGGCCGCCGGGGTGGCGGGCCTGGTCGTCGCGGGCACCGGCCACGGCAGCATCGGCGAGCGCCTGGAGGTGGCGCTCGAGCGGGCGCGCGCGGCGGGGGTGCGCGTCGCGCGCGCGAGCCGCTGCGCCTTCGGCCCGGTGCTGCCGCGCGCCGCCGACGACGCCGAGGCCGCCGGCGAGCTCAGCGCCGTCCAGGCGCGCGTCGAGCTGCAGCTGGCCCTGCTGGCTCAGTGATCGCCGGGCAGGGGCCGCGCGTCCTGCGCGAGCTGCTGTCCTTCCGAGACCGCCCGTGCGATCTGGTCGGCGCCCAGGCTGCTGCCCATGCGCTGCGTCACGCTGTCGGCGTTGGCCAGCACGGAACCCGGGGCGCCCACCAGACGCTGGCGGCATTCCATGTACGCGACCCAGTAGGCGAGCGCCTTGGCCCGGTCCTGCGGCACGCCCAGCCCGTTCTCGTAGCTGTCGACCCGGCTCTCCAGCGAATCGGGATCGCAGGTGTGCACGCCGGCGTCGAGCGCGGCCTCGATGCGCTGCTTCCAGGGCGCGTTCTCGGGCGCGTCGATGTCCGAGCTGCCGCTCACGCCCAGGCCGTCGGGGCCTTCCTTGAGCATCTCGGTGGCCGCGTGGTGCACGCCGGCGGCCGCGGCGCGCTCGAGCCAGCGCAGCCGGCTCTGGACCTGGTCCGAGGCGATGTCGCCGCAGGCCTGCTGCGTCGTCGGCAGGAGTTCGCGGTCGCCGGGCAGGATGTGGTGCGCCATCCAGCCTTCGTGGTCGCGCGCCCAGATGCAGGCGGTGACGAGCTGGTAGGCCGCGAACGCGTCCACCGGGTCGGCGGAGCGGCCCAGGCGATCCACCTTCTGTGCCAGCGTCTCGGCGATGCCGGACACGCGCGACGCGGCCGTTGCCGGCACGGGCGTGGCGGTGGCGGTCGGGGTGGCGGGCGCGGCCGGCGGCTCGATCCCCACGGGCGCCGATGGCGGCGCGCTCACCGCGGCCGCGGCGCCGTGGCCCAGCCCATGGACCAGCGCGCCACCGGCGAGGGCGGCTGCCAGGGTCGAGGCGACGAGGAAGGGCCGGCGATGGTGCACCGCGGCATGATAGGGGAGGGTCGCCCGACCCCTGTCCGGGAATGCGCGCAGGCCCGCGCGCGGCGGGCCTGTTCGGTGACATCCTTCACTGCCGGACGCGGCGCGTCCGGGCGCACGACGAGGCTCAGACCACCGTGAGCGTGACGTCGATGTTGCCGCGGGTGGCGTTCGAGTACGGGCAGACCTTGTGCGCCGTGTCGACCAGTGCCTGGGCGGCGGCCTTGTCCATGCCGGGGATCGAGATGCGCATGTCCACCCGGATGCCGAAGCCGCCGGGGATCTGGCCGATGCCGACGTCCGACGTGATCGAGACTTCGCCGGGCAGGGCGATCTTCGGGCCGCCGGTCATGCCGGAGGCCACGGCCTTCATCGCGCCGATGAAGCAGGCCGAGTAGCCGGCCGCGAACAGCTGCTCGGGGTTGGTGCCGGTCGCGCCGTCGCCGCCGAGCGCCTTGGGCGTGGTCAGGGTGACGTCGAGCACGCCGTCGGAGGACTTCGCGGTGCCCGAGCGGCCGCCGGTGGCGGTGGCAGTGGCGGTGTAGAGGATCTTTTCGGGTGAGGCCATGGCTTGCTCCTGAGGGTTGGTCGAGCGCGGCGGCTGGCGCCGCGGTGGGGGGAAAGGGATTCAGTGGCGGGCGTGGCGCGACAGCGCGTCGCGCATGGTCGTGAGCTGGCGCGTGAGCTCGACGATCTCGCCGAGCTCGCAGCCGCTGGCCCGGCCGATCGCCATCGGCACGCCGCGGGCCTGCAGCTTGAGCTTGCGGCCGGCATCGGTCAGGCGCACGATGACCCGGCGCTCGTCCGCGGCGTCGCGTTCGCGGCCGAGCCGGCCCTGGGCTTCCAGGCGCTTGAGCAACGGCGTGAGCGTGCCGGAGTCGAGCGCCAGCTTGTCGCCCAGCGCGCTGACCGTCTGCCCGTCGCTCTCCCACAGCGCCAGCATGACGAGGTACTGCGGGTAGGTCAGGCCCAGCGGCGCGAGCAGCGGCTTGTAGACCTTGGTCATGGCGAGCGAGGCCGAGTACAGCGCGAAGCACAGCTGCTTGTCGAGCGCGAGCCAGGCGTCGGCGCGGTGGCCGGCGGCGGTCGGTGGGGAGGCGTTGGCGCGGGGCATGGGATGAAATGTAGTGCACAGTTAAATTGCACACAATCGAAATGGTCATTCCGGCGCCGTCCCCGATACTGGACGCCTGGCCCGGGCTCCGGGCCGCATCCGGCGAGCGCATCGCCAAGGGAACCCGCCATGACCTCGCCGCTCTTCGCACCCAGCACGACCCACGGCGATTTCTCCATCAACCGCGTCTGCGCGGCGTCGCCCGCCGACGTCTACGCGGCCTGGGCCGACGTCGACGCCAAGGCGCGCTGGTTCGTCGGGCCCGAGGGCTGGACCGTCGTCGCGCGTTCGCTGGACCTGCGGGTGGGCGGCAGCGAGATCCTGCACGGGCGCATCGCGGCCAGCGCGCTCGAGACGCTGTCGAGCGCGCGCTACCACGTGGTCGATGCGGGGCAGCGGCTCGTCTACGCCTACGACCTGCACCTGGACGGCCGCCACCACTCTGTCTCGCTGGCGACAGTCGAGTTCATCGGCGATCCGCAGGGAACGCGGCTGCGCTTCACCGAGCAGGTCACGTTCCTCGACGGCACCGACGGGCGGGACGGCACGCTGTCGCGCAAGCGGGCCACGGCGGCGCAACTCGAGCGCATGGCCGGCGGCCTCTAGGTGCCTGGCGCTGCGCCCGCCGGCGATCGGGCCGCCGCGCTACAGCTTCGGGATCCGGATCCGCGAGATCATCAGGGAACCGGACAGCGCGAACATCAGCACCAGGGGATGGAACCGGAACCCGCCGAACTCCAGCTGCCCCCACCACAGCGCCTCGCCGACGCTGCCCTGCGCCGCCGCGACGGCCAGCACCACCACCAGCAGCAGCGAGGTCGGGATCGGCGTGCCCTCGAAGTACTTCACCTTGTCGCCGCCCTCGGACAACTTCTCGGCCGTGACGTTGTAGCGTGCCAGCCGCGACACGCCGCAGACGACGAAGAAGACGAGCACGATGCGGTCGTACAGCCCCTGCATGCCGCAGCCGTAGGCGATGGCCGCGGGCGCCACGCCGAAGGAGATCACGTCGGCCAGCGAGTCGAGCTCGCGGCCGAGTTCGGAGCTCTGCTGGCGCCAGCGCGCGACGCGCCCGTCGAGCACGTCGAACACCAGCGCCGCGGGGATCAGGCCGCAGGCGAAGTAGATGTGGCGCACGTCCCCGGTCTGCAGGAAGGTCATCACGGAGAACAGCGCCCCGACGCCGCAGAACGCGTTGGCGAGGGTGAACCAGTCCGCGAGGTGGAATTCGCGGATCATCGAGAACGGCTTCGGTTTGTCCATGTTCGCAGGATACGGCAGTCCGGCAGCGGCGGGACGAACGCGTCCGCGCGGCCCTCAGCCTTCCTCGGCCTCGATCACCAGCCGCACCCGGCGCGTCGCCTTCGCCTCCGTCTTGACGACGATGCGCAGCGGGCGGCCGGCGGGCAGTTCGCGGCGGAAGTGGTAGTCCATCGAGTCGGTCTGGCCCGGGTTCTCGGTAGGCGCGCGGCGCGTCCATTCGAGGGCGCCGTCGACGTCCACCCGCATGCCGTGGCGCGCGCCCGCGCCCAGCGCCGTCACGACCAGGCGGCAGTCGATCTCGAAGTGGCGCGCGCGCCAGGAGTCGGCGGGAATGACCAGCGTGGCGACGTCGGCGTCGCCGGCGTCGATGCGCCAGCGCTCGGGCTGGCGGGCCGCGGCGCCGGCGGGCGCGGCCAGGGGGGCTTTCTTCATGGGGCGACATCTTGACGCAACGCGGCCAGGCCCTGCTTCATCGGGGCGACACGCCGACCCGGTACACTCCGGCGCTTTGCGCGCTCCGACGCCGATGGTTGCCGACTCGACAGTGATTCCGTTTGCGTTCGAACTGAAAGACACCAGCCTGCCGCTGGTCACCGTGGTGCTGTACCAGGCCGATGCCGCCGTCCTCGCCGACGAGTTGCAGCAGCGCCTGGGCGAGACGCCCAACTTCTTCGACGACGACCCGGTGGTCATCGACCTCGCGCCCGTGCGCGAGCGCGACGACCCGCTCGCGTTCGCCGACATCGTGGCCGCGCTGCGCCGGCACCGCATGCGCCCGGCGCTGGTCGCCGGCGGCAGCGCGCAGCAGATGGCCGACGCGCTGGCCGCGGGCCTGCCCGCGGCGCCCGCGGCCGCGCCGGCACGGCCCCCGCGCACGGTCGAGGTCGAGCGCGAAGTGATCCGCGAGGTCGTGCGCGAGGTGCCGGTGCACGTACCCACGCTGGTCGTCGACAAGCCCCTGCGCTCGGGCCAGCAGGCCTACGCCAAGGGCGGCGACCTGGTCGTGCACGCCGCCGTCAACGCCGGCGCCGAGGTGCTGGCCGACGGCAACATCCATGTCTACGGCCCGCTGCGCGGCAAGGCCATCGCCGGCGCGCGCGGCAACACCGGGGCGCGCATCTTCACCACCTGCCTCGAGCCGGAACTCGTCGCCATCGCCGGCGTCTACCGCACCACCGAGACGCCGCTGCCCGCCGACGTGGCCGGCAAGCCCGCGCAGGTGCGGCTGGTCGACGGCGTGCTGGTGATGACGCCGCTCAAGCTCTAACTTCTCACTCAGGATTCCACTTCCATGGCAAAGATCGTCGTCGTCACCTCCGGCAAGGGCGGAGTCGGCAAGACCACCACCAGTGCGAGCTTCTCGTCGGGCCTCGCGCTGCGCGGCCACAAGACGGCCGTGATCGACTTCGACGTCGGCCTGCGCAACCTCGACCTGATCATGGGCTGCGAGCGCCGCGTCGTCTACGACCTGATCAACGTGATCAACAACGAGGCCAACCTGCACCAGACGCTGATCAAGGACAAGCAGTGCGACAACCTGTTCGTGCTGCCGGCCTCGCAGACGCGCGACAAGGAAGCGCTGACCAGGGACGGCGTCGAGCGCGTGCTCAAGGAACTCGCCGAGATGGGCTTCGAGTACATCGTGTGCGATTCACCGGCCGGCATCGAGACCGGCGCGCTGCTGGCCATGCACTTCGCCGACGAGGCGCTGGTGGTCACCAACCCCGAGGTGTCGTCGGTGCGCGACTCCGACCGCATCATCGGCATGCTGGGCAGCAAGACGAAGCGCGCGATCGACGGCGCGGAACCGATCAAGGAGCACCTGGTCATCACGCGCTACAACCCGGCGCGCGTGGAGGAAGGCCAGATGCTGTCGGTGACCGACATCCAGGAGATCCTGCGCATTCCGCTGATGGGCGTGATCCCCGAGTCGGAGAGCGTGCTGCAGGCGTCCAACCAGGGCACGCCGGCGATCCACATGAAGGAGTCGGACGTGTCCGAGGCCTACACCGACCTCGTGGCCCGCTTCCTCGGCGAGGAGCGCCCGATGCGCTTCGTCGACCCGGTCAAGGCGGGGTTCTTCAAGCGGCTGTTCGGAGGCAAGCAGTGATGTCGCTGTTCTCCTTCCTGCTCGGCGAAAAGAAGAAGACCGCCTCGGTCGCCAAGGAGCGGCTGCAGATCATCCTCGCGCACGAGCGCGGCGGGCGCTCGAAGGCCGACTACCTGCCGGCGCTGCAGCGCGAGCTGATCGCGGTGATCTCGAAGTACGTGTCCATCGCGCCCGAGGACATCAAGGTGCACCTGGAGCGCCAGGACGACCTCGAGGTGCTCGAGGTCAAGATCGAGCTGCCCGACTCGGCGCGCTGAGTTCGGGCGCACACTGTCGGCATGTGCGTTGCCGGCGGGACTGCATGGGCGAATTCGTGATCAGGCTGCGCGTGGACCCGGCCCTGTGCGCCGGGCTCGCACCGGCGCGCGGCCCCGGGGCGCCGGCGTCCCGGGTGCGGCGCGTGCAGGCGCACGGCGCCGAGGTGCGCTGCACGCTGGAGGAGGGCGCGCCGGCGGACGCCGCACGGGCGACGCCGGCCTGCACGGTCGAGCTCGCGTTCGAGCGGGGCGATCCGGCCGGCCTGTACCGGCTGGCCGCGGACTGGATCGCCGCCTACGGCCTCTGGATCGATCCGCTGCCGGCGCCCGAGCGCGCGGCGCTGCCCGTCGCGCGACGCGGCTTCCTGCGGGCGTGCAAGGCGACGCCGCCGACGTGGGGCCGGCAGGCGGCCGTGGCGCTGGGCGGCACCGCGCTGTTGCGGCGCATGGTGGGCGATTGCCTGGCCCAGGTCGTCGCGAATGCGGGCGAGATCGCCGCCGGCAGCAACGCGGCCGAGCATGTGCACCAGTTGCGCGTGGGCCTGCGCCGCCTGCGGTCGGCGGCGCGCGGCATGAAGCGTTTCGCGGGCGGATTGCCGCCCGACTGGGAAGCGGCGACGGCGCCGGTGTTCGCGGCGCTCGGGCGCTCGCGCGATGCGCAGGTGCAGGCGCGCGCCATCGCGCCGGCGCTGCGGCACGTCGGCGCGCCCGCGTGGGACGCGCACGGCCGCGCGCTCGCCGGCGCGCTGGCGCAGGCGGTGCGCGATGCGGACTTCCAACGTGCACTCGTCGGCCTGCTGGCCTTCGCGACCGCGGCCGACGACGCGGGTGCGGCCGACGGCTCGGGACTCGCCACCCTGGCGCGGGCGCTGCGCCGGCTCGGGCGCCAGGTGGCCCGGGACGCCCCCCATGTCGAGGACTTGTCGTTCGCGCACCTGCATGGTCTGCGCAAGCGTCTCAAGCGCCTGCGCTACCTGGCCGAATTCGCCGCGCCCGCGTTCGATCCTGCGGCGGTGCGGACGTGGCTGGCCGTCGCGGCGCCGGCGCAGGACGACCTGGGCCAGGTGATCGACCTCGTGCAGGCCGGCGCGCGCTTCGCCGCGATGACGCCGGACCCGCCCGATGCGCGGTTCGCGCGGCGCTGGCTGCGCGAGCGCGAGAGGCGCGCGCTGCGCGCGGCCGCGAAGTCGCTGGCGCGGTTGAGGCGCACCCCGGGCTTCTGGGCCGATTGATGCTCAGTCGGCCAGCGGGCGGCGGCACAGCGTGATCAGGTGCTCGCTGTCCGGCCGGAAGCGCGAGAAGTCCCAGCCGCCGTACTGCGCGACGATCTCGAAGCCGGCGGCGGCCAGCAGCGCCGCGATGTCGTCGGGGCCCGTGAAGCGGCATGCGATGCGGGTCGTGCGCACCTGCGCGATGGCGTCGGCGTCCTGCCAGCGCCGGTACGTCGTCCAGTGCACCACGCCGGTGGCGGCGTCCCAGCGCTGGCTCGATGTCAACAGGACGCGGCGGCCGCGCACGTCGACGTAGTCGATCTCGACGGGGCCTTCCGCCTCGTCGCCCAGGGCATGGGCGGCGGGGTTGCGCGTCTCGAAGCCGAACACGCCCTCGGGCGCGAGGTGGCGGTGCACGGTCGCGAGCAGGGCCCGCTGGTCGGCCTCGGCCAGGAAGGCCTGGAACGCATTGCCGGTGAGGATCGCGAAGCCGAAGGGGCGCGGCAGCGCCAGCGTGCGCACGTCGGCGTGGATCCAGCGCACGTCGATCCCCGCGCGCTCGGCCTTGGACCGGGCGTGGGCCAGCATGGGCTCGGCCAGGTCGACGCCGGTGACCGCCAGGCCCATCGCCGCGACCGGCAGCGCCACGAGACCGGTTCCGCAGCCCAGGTCCAGGACCGGCCCGCCGAACTGCGCGGCCATCCGGCACCAGAACGCGATGCGGGCCTGCGAGCGCGGGCCCTGCTCGAGATCGTAGTTGGCGGGGTCGCCGAACTCTTCGAGGTTGTCGTTCGCAGCCATGGTCGACGGTTGCATGCCCGCCAGTGTAGGCCGCTCGCGCCGCGGGGTGCGCCGGGGCTGGCGGGCGCAAGCCAGCCGCAAGGCGGCCCCGCGCGGCGCCGGTCGGGATGGCCTCCATAATCGGCCACGGTCAGCCTCCGCCATGTCGACACGTCCCCTGTCATCGGACCCTGCGTGCGGCGCCCCCGCGCCGGAGCGTGGCTTCGCGGCCGGTCGCTGGATCGCGCGCGGGTTGCTGGGCACGGTCCTCGAGCGCCGCGGCCCGCTCACGCTGACCCTGCTGGCGGTGCTCGTGTACCTGTTGTTCGCGCTGGTCGTCGCCTGGGAGGTGCGGCTGGGGCTGATGGACGCGAGCGACGGCCGCGCATGGTCGGCGGTCAGCATGTCGGGCATCGGTGGTCGACGAGCTGACGCGCCTGAGCAACCGCCGCCACATCCTCGAGCTGCTGGACACCGAGCACGCCCGCTGCATGCGCTCGGGCGAGCCGCTGAGCGTCGTGCTGATGGATCTCGACCACTTCAAGGCCATCAACGACCGCCATGGCCACGCAGTGGGCGATGCGGTGCTGCGCGAGTTCGCGCAGGCGCTGCGGGCCGGCCTGCGCGAGTCGGACTTCGCCGGCCGCTGGGGCGGCGAGGAGTTCCTGCTGGTGCTGCCGCGGATGCACGCGGGCGCGGCGGCCGCGCTGGTCGATCGCCTGCGCGAGGCGGTGGCGACCATCCTGTTTGACCCGGGCCTGCCCGAGCTGCGGATCGGCTTCTCGGCGGGCACCGCGACGTGCGCAGCGGGCGAGGCGACGCCCTCGACCATCGAGCGTGCCGACCAGGCGATGTACCTGGCCAAGCAGGGTGGTCGCGGCCGCACCGTCGTGCACGGCCGCGACGCCGGCTGATCAGAGGCGCGGCTCGCCGTTGCCGTTGACCAGGATCGTCGGGCCCGGCGGCAGCGTCGTCTGCACGTGGTGGCGCACGCCGTGGTACCAGTAGGACACGTCGTAGTGGTCCGGGCCCTGGTTGGACGGCACGCTGGCGCAGCGCGTGACGGCCTGCGGCTGGTTTGCGCCGCGCGCGATCTGCGAACCGATGACTGCACCGGCCACGGCGCCGCCGACGGTCGCGCCCTCGCGGTTGCCGTCGCCGATCTGGTGGCCCAGGATGCCGCCGATGATCCCGCCCACCACGGCGCCACCGGTGCGCGCGTTCGCCGGCGCGGCCGACTGCTCGACCCAGCATTGCTGCTGCGGCGCCGCGTACACCACGTGCACCGACTCCACCGGCACGGCCTCGACGTATTCCTGCGGGCGCCGGCGCCAGTCGTAGACCGGTTGTGGCGGCGGCGCGTAGCGGTCGTCGTCGAAGCGGGCCTCGCGGTGGACGCGGCGCACCGACGAGATCAGGTCGTTCATGCCCATCGCGCCGAGGTCGGGGTAGCGGCCCGGGCGCAGGATCATGCAGCGGCCGTTGAAGTCGGCGTGCTCGCAGACCTCCCAGCGGCCTTCGAAGACGATCACCGACGACGCGCGGTCATTGAAGCCGACCTCGTTCATGTTGTGGATCTCGCCCGAGACACCGACGTCGTGGCCGTGGAAGCCGGGCTGCGAGAAGAACACGATGTCCCCCGTGGCTTCGGGCGGCGGCGGCGGCGGCGGCTCGCGCCGCGCGGGGCGCGCCGACGACAGCAGGTCGCCCAGGCCGGCCGCGGCGAGATCGGGGTAGCTGCCCGGCACGAGGATCGCGCAGCGGCTGCGGAAGCCGACGTCCTGGCACACCTCCCAGGGCTCGCCGTCGACGATCACCGAAGACGCACGATCGTTGAAGTTGAATTCGCGGAAATCGGGCGCCGGCTGCGTCAGCGTGACGCGGGCGCCATGGAAGTTCTCGTGGCCGAACAGCGTGATGGCGGCGCTCGCCTGGCCGGCGGCGGCGACGAGCGCGGCCAGGGCGAGGGCGCGGGGGAGAATGCGTGTCATCGGGTCTCCTGGAGGGATTCGTGGGTTGGCGCCGCGACGTCGCGCGGCCCCCTGGCGTTCTAACGCGCGAGAGGCCGATCCGCATGACAGGCCGACAGTAACTTGACGTATCGGCAACATTCGACCTCGTTCGTCTCCACCATCCCCTCACCGCATGCCCCACGCCGTTTCGCTGCTGCGCGCCGCCCGTCTCGCCCGCAGCGCCAAGCCCTTCCTCGCCCGCGGCGGCTCGCGGCGGGAGAAATGCGCGGGCTGCCGGCTGCCGCTCACGCACTGCCTGTGCGCCGCGCGGCCGGTGCTGCCGGTGCGCGCCGGCGTGTGCCTGCTTATGGCCGACATCGAGCCGCTCAAGCCCACCAACACCGGCTGGCTGGTGGCCGACGTCGTGCCCGACACCTTCGCCTTCGGCTGGGCGCGCACCGAGGTCGACCCGGCCTTGCTGGCGCTGCTGGCCGATCCGCGCTGGCAGCCCGTCGTGGTGTTCCCGGGCGAGTACGCCGAGCCCGCGCGCGTGGTGCACGCGCTCGCGCCGCCTGGGGACGCGGGCCGGCGCCCGCTGTTTGTCGTGCTGGACGCCACGTGGAACGAGGCGCGCAAGATGTTCCGCCGGAGTCCGTACCTCGATCGCTTCCCCGTGCTGGGCCTGCAGCCCGAGCAGGTGGCGAACTACCTGCTGCGTCGCTCGCGCCGCGACGACCACTTCTGTACCAGCGAGGTGGCGGCGTTGTGCCTGGAAATGGCCGGCGAGCCGCGCGCGGCGCGCGCGCTGGAGGCCTGGCTGGACGTCTTCACGCACCACTACGTGCAGGCGCGCCACCAGTTGCCCGTCGCCTGGGACGGCGACGCGCACCAGCGACTGCGGGCGCTCGCGCGCGCGGAGTCGCCTCAGTAGGCACCCATGAAGTCCTTCTTGCCGATGGCCACGCCGTTGTGGCGCAGGATCGCGTACGCGGTCGTCGCATGGAAGAAGAACTGGGGCAGGCCGTAGCTGGACAGGTAGGCCTGGCCGTCCAGCTTGCGCTCCTTGGGGGTGCCGGGGCGCAGCACGATCTCGCGGCGCTCGCTGCCCTCGAACTGCGCGGCGTCCAGGCCGTCGAGGAAGGTCAGCGTGCGCGCCAGCAGCGCGTCGAGGTCGGCGAAGCTGGTCTCGTGGCCGTCGAAGACGGGCACGTCGACGCCGGCCAGGCGCGCCGCGACGCCGCGCGCGAAGTCGGCGGCGATCTGCACCTGCTTCAGGAGCGGGAACATGTCGGGGAACAGGCGGGCCTGCAGGAAGGCCTCCGGGTTGATCGACCTGGTGGCCACGTCGGCGGCGGTCGTCGCGAGGATCGTCCGCATGGCCGTCAGCAACTGCTTGAAGACGGGGACGGAGTTCGTGTACATCGGGCTGGTCATGGTCGTGTCCCTGGCAGGAGCGGGGCAGCGCCCCGCGAGTGGCGCCATTGTCGCGCCCGCGCGCCTCAGCGTGCCGTGGCCTGGCGCACGGCGTGCTCCCAGTCGGCCATCAGCCCGCCGGCCTGTTCGCGCGACATCGTCGGCACGAAGGTGCGCTCCACCTTCCACTGGGCCGCGAGCTCGTCGAGGTTGCGGTACAGGCCGCACGACAGGCCGGCGAGGTAGGCCGCGCCCAGCGCGGTGGTCTCGATGACCTGCGGCCGCACCACGGGAATGCCCAGCAGGTCGGCCTGGAACTGCATCAGCAGGTCGTTGACGCAGGCGCCGCCGTCGACGCGCAACTCGGCCACCGGCGCGCCGCCGGCGGCCACCGCGTCGCGGCTCATCGCCTGCAGCAGGGCGGCGCTCTGGAACGCGATGCTCTCGAGCGCGGCGCGCGCGATGTGCGCCACCGTGCTGCCGCGCGTCAGGCCGACGATCGCGCCGCGCGCGTCGGCGTCCCAGTAGGGCGCGCCCAGGCCGGTGAAGGCCGGCACGAACATCACGCCGCCCGAGCTGGGAACGCTCTCGGCCAGGCGCTGCACCTCGCCGCTGCCCTGGATCGCGCGCAGGCCGTCGCGCAGCCACTGCACGACCGCGCCGCCGATGAACACGCTGCCTTCCAGCGCGAACGCGGGCGTCGCGTCCAGCTGCGCGGCGCTGGTGGTGATCAGGCCGTTGGTGGAGCTCTGGAACGTGGCGCCGGTGTGCATCAGCATGAAGCAGCCGGTGCCGTAGGTGTTCTTCGCCAACCCGGGGCGGAAGCAGGCCTGGCCGAACAGCGCGCTCTGCTGGTCGCCGGCCACGCCGCCGATCGGGATGCTGGCGCCCAGCAGCGCGGGCAGCGTCGCGCCGTAGGGGTGGCTGGACGGATGCACCTCGGGCAGCAGCGCCCGCGGCACGTCGAGGATCGCCAGCAGCTCGTCGCTCCAGGTATTGGTGTGCACGTCCAGCATCAGCGTGCGCGACGCGTTGCTGACGTCGGTGGCATGCACCCGGCCGCCGGTCAGGTGCCACATCAGCCAGGTGTCGACGGTGCCGAACGCGAGCTCGCCGCGGGTGGCCGCGGCACGCGCCCCGTCCACGTTGTCGAGGATCCACCTGAGCTTGGTGCCCGAGAAGTAGGCGTCGACGATCAGGCCCGTCTTCGCGCGGAACGTCGGCTCCAGCCCGCGCTCGCGCAGCTCGGCGCATGTGGGCTCGGCGCGCCGGTCCTGCCAGACGATGGCGTTGTAGACCGGCTCGCCGGTGGCGCGGTTCCACACCAGCGTGGTCTCGCGCTGGTTGGTGATGCCGATGGCCGCGATGTCGGTCGCCGCCAGGCCGGCCTTGGCGAGCGCCGCCCGCGCGGTGGCCAGCTGCGACTCCAGGATCTCCTTCGGGTCGTGCTCCACCCAGCCCGGGCGCGGATAGATCTGGCGGAACTCGCACTGGGCCATGGCCAGGATGCGGCCGTGGGCGTCGAAGACGATGCTGCGCGAGCTCGAGGTGCCCTGGTCGAGCGCGAGCAGGTGGGTGGGCGGCCCGGAGCGAGTGGTCATTCGGATTCTTCGTTGCAGTTGACCAGCGTGACGCCGGCCTGCGACAGCAGGGTGGGGAACGGGTCGGGCGGCACGCCGTCGGTGAACAGCATCTCGACCTGGTCGAAGCGCGCCATCTCCACCATCGCGGGCCGGTTGAACTTGCTGTGGTCGGTGGCCACCCAGACCTCGCGCGAGTGCTCGAGGATGGCGCGCGCCACCTTCACCTCGCGGTAGTCGAAGTCGCGCAGCGTGCCGTCGGACTCGATGCCCGAGATGCCGATCAGCCCGATGTCGACCTTGAACTGCTCGATGAAGTCCACCGTCACCTCGCCGATGATGCCGCGATCCCTGGCGCGCACCACCCCGCCGGCCACGATGACCTCGCAGTCGGCGTTGTCGGACAGGATGGCCGCCACGTTCAGGTTGTTGGTGATCACGCGCAGGCCCTTGTGCTGCAGCAGCGCGCGGGCGATCGCCTCGGTGGTGGTGCCGATGTTGATCAGCAGCGACGAGCCGTGCGGCACGCGCCGCGCCACCTGGCGCGCGATGCGCTGCTTGGCCTGGGCGTTGAGCTGCTGGCGCTTGCGGTACTCGATGTTCTCGGTGGTCGAGCCGGGCATGCGCACGCCGCCGTGGAAGCGGGTCAACAGGCCGGCGTCGTTCAACTGCCGGATGTCGCGCCGCACCGTCTGCAGCGTGACGCCGAAGCGCTCGGCCAGCGCCTCGACCGTCACGTTCTGCAGCCGGCGGACTTCCTCGATCAACTCGAGCTGGCGCGGAGAGGGATTCATGGCGAGCGAATCTAAACGATCAAATGCGAATCCATCCAAGGGTTTTCCTTGACCTAAAACGAAAACGAAACGAACAGAATCGCTGCCATTCGAACGAGACAACGCTGAAAGTTCAGCGACAAGAAAGCACTGTGCAAGCCACGCCGTCCTCAGCGAACAACCCGCCGGGCCCGATCCCGTCCTCCTGCGACGTCCTGGTCGTGGGCGGCGGCATCAATGGCGCCGGCATCGCGCGCGACCTCGCCGGCCGCGGGCTCAAGGTGGTGCTGTGCGAGAAGGACGACCTGGCCCAGGCGACCTCGTCGTCCAGCACCAAGCTGATCCACGGCGGCCTGCGCTACCTCGAGTACAACGAGTTCTCGCTGGTGCGCAAGGCGCTGGCCGAGCGCGAGGTCCTGCTGCGCAGCGCGCCGCACATCATGTGGCCGCTGCGCTTCGTGATGCCGCACGACCCTGGCATGCGCCCGGTGTGGATGATCCGCATCGGCCTGTTCCTGTACGACCACCTGGCCCGGCGCGAGGTGCTGCCGCCGTCGCGCACGGTCGACCTGCGCCGCCACGTCGCCGGCGCGCCGCTGCAGCTGCGCTTCACCAAGGGCTTCGTCTACTCGGACGGCTGGGTCGACGACGCCCGCCTGGTCGCGCTCAACGCGGTCGACGCGGTCGAACGCGGCGCCACCGTGCTGACCCGCTGGCGCTGCCTGGATGCGCGGCGCGGCGCCGGCGGCTGGGACGTGTCGCTCGACAACCCGCAGGGCGGCACCCACGCGCTGACCGCGCGCGCGCTGGTCAACGCCGCCGGCCCCTGGGCCGCGCAGTTCCTGGGCGAGCACGCGCACGTGCCGCGCGCCAAGTCGCTGCGCCTGGTCAAGGGCAGCCACATCGTGGTGCCCAAGCTGTTCGACCACGGCCACGCCTACATCTTCCAGAACCCCGACAAGCGCATCATCTTCGCGATTCCCTACGAGCACGACTTCACGCTGATCGGCACCACCGACGTCGAGCACCACGGCGCCATCGGCGCGGCGAAGATCGACGAGTCGGAGACGCGCTACCTGTGCGAACAGGCGAGCCGCTACTTCGCCAAGGCCGTCACGCCGCAGGACGTGGCGTGGTCCTACTCGGGCGTGCGCCCGCTGCTCGACGACGAGTCGGGCGACCCCTCGGCCGTCACGCGCGACTACGCGCTGGAGCTCGACACCGCGCAGGCGCCGTTGCTGACCGTGTGGGGCGGCAAGATCACCACCTTCCGCCGCCTGGCCGAGGATGCGGCCGACCTGCTGATGCAGCCGCTGGGCGTCGACCCGGCCCGCGGCGCGTGGACGCACGGCGCCTTCCTGCCCGGCGGCGACCTGGACAAGTGGATCGGCCCGGCGCGCCGGCCGGACACCGACTTCGAACGGTTCGAGCAGGCGGTGCGCCTGCGCTTCCCGCAGTTCGACGCCGCCGTGCTGCACCGGCTCGCACGGGCCTACGGCGCACGCATCGACCGCGTGATCGGCGACGTCGGCGCGCCGGGCGCCGAGGTGGCGCCGGGCCTGTTCGAGTTCGAACTGCGTTACCTGCACGACCACGAATGGGCCCGCAGCGCCGACGACGTCCTGTGGCGTCGCAGCAAGCTGGGTCTGCATTACAGCGCCGAAGAGCGCGCGGCCGTCGCGGCCTGGTGCGACGCGCACTGGGGCGGCGCCGCCGTCCAACGGATACCGGAGACCTCATGGAACTGATGCTCGAACGCATCGAACAGCGCGCGGGGGCGCACACGCACCTGTACCCGCTGGACCTCGTGCTCGTGCCCAACGCGATCACGGTGCTGCTGGGCGCGACCCAGGCCGGCAAGACGACCCTGATGCGCGTGATGGCCGGCCTCGACAGGCCGCACGGCGGGCGCGTGCTGGTCGATGGCGCCGACGTCACCGGCAAGTCGGTGCGCGAGCGCAACATCGCCATGGTCTACCAGCAGTTCATCAACTACACCTCGATGACGGTGGCCGACAACATCGCCTCGCCGCTGAAGCTGCGCAAGGAGGCCAATATCCAGGCGCGCGTGCTGGAGATCGCCCGCAAGCTGCGCATCGAGCCCTTCCTCGAGCGCCTGCCGGGCGAGCTCTCGGGCGGCCAGCAGCAGCGCGTCGCGCTCGCCCGCGCCCTGGCCAAGGACGCGCCCCTGATGCTGTTCGACGAGCCGCTGGTCAACCTCGACTACAAGCTGCGCGAGGAACTGCGCGACGAGCTGTCGACGCTGTTCGCCGCGGGCCGCTCCACGGTCGTCTACGCCACCACCGAGCCCACCGAGGCCCTGCTGCTGGGCGGCTACACCGCGGTGCTGGACGCGGGCGAACTGCTGCAGTACGGCCCGACCGCCGAGGTGTTCCACAAGCCGAAGTCGATCCGCGTGGCGCGCGCGTTCAGCGACCCGCCGATGAACCTCGTCGCCGGCGATGCGTCGCCGGCCGGCGTGGCCCTGCCTGGCGGCGCCGTGCTCGCGTGCGCGCTGCCCGCGGGCACGGCGGGCGCGGTGACGGTGGGCGTGCGCGCCGGCGCGCTGGGCGTGCGCGAGCGGCCGGGCGACCTCGCGTTGCCCGGCGCCGTCGAACTCGCGGAGATCTCGGGTTCCGACACCTTCGTGCACGTCAAGACCGTCATCGGCGAGCTGGTGGCGCAGCTGACCGGCGTGCACGTGTTCGCGCTCGGCTCGGCCATCACGCTGTACCTGAGCCCCGGCCAGGCCTACGTGTTCGGCGCCGACGGCGCGCTCCTTGTCGCCGGGGGGCACTGACATGTCCCGCATCGACCTCGACCTCGCCCACGCCTACAAGGCGAACCCGCAAGCCGACGCCGACTACGCGCTGCTGCCGCTGAAGATGACCTTCGACGACGGTGGCGCCTACGCGCTGCTGGGCCCGTCGGGCTGCGGCAAGACCACGCTGCTCAACATCGTCTCGGGCCTGGTCAAGCCCTCGCAGGGCAGCGTGAAGTACGACGGCGTCGACGTGACGGCCCGCACGCCGCAGCAGCGCAACATCGCGCAGGTGTTCCAGTTCCCGGTGATCTACGACACGATGACCGTGGCCGAGAACCTGGCGTTCCCGCTGCGCAACCGCGGCGTGGCGCCGGCGCGCATCAAGGAGCGCGTGGGCCGCATCGCCGAGATGCTGGAGATGAGCCACCAGCTCGACGCGCGCGCCGCCGGCCTGGCCGCCGACGCCAAGCAGAAGATCTCGCTCGGTCGCGGCCTGGTGCGCGAGGACGTCAGCGCGGTGCTGTTCGACGAGCCGCTGACCGTCATCGACCCGCACCTGAAGTGGCAGCTGCGGCGCAAGCTCAAGCAGATCCACCACGAGTTGAAGCTCACGCTGATCTACGTCACGCACGACCAGGTGGAGGCGCTGACCTTCGCCGACCAGGTGATCGTGATGACGCGCGGCCGCGCGGTGCAGGTGGGCAGCGCGTCCGACCTGTTCGAGCGCCCGCAGCACACATTCGTCGGCCACTTCATCGGCTCGCCGGGCATGAACCTGCTGGCCGCGCGCTCGAGCCAGCGCGGCCTGGAAGTGGCCGGGCGGCTGGTCGTCGACAGCGACGGCGCCGCCGCGATCAAGGGCGCGACGCTGCTGGGCGTGCGGCCGGAGTACGTGACGGTCGCCGCGCCCGAGACGGCCGGCGCGGTGCCGGTGGTGGTCGAGCAGGCGCAGGACATCGGCACCTACTGGCTGCTGACCACGCGCGCCGCCGACGGCACGCTGATCCGTGCGCGCCTGCATCCGCACCAGGCCATCCCGAAGGCGGGCGAAGCCACGTGGCTGCTGGTCAACGGCCCGCACACCTGCTTCTACGAGAACGACCTGCTGATCGCCGCCAGTGGCGGCGCCGGCCGAGGAGTGCACCCATGAAACCCGTCAACCAGAAGGCCTGGCTGATGATCCTGCCCGTGGTGATCTGCGTGGCGTTCTCGGCCATCCTGCCGCTGATGACCGTGGTGAACTACTCGGTGCAGGACATCATCTCGCCCGAGCGCCGCGTGTTCGTGGGCACCGAATGGTTCAAGCAGGTGATGCGCGACGACGACCTGCACGAGGCGCTGCTGCGCCAGATCGGCTACTCGCTGTCGGTGCTGCTGGTGGAGATCCCGCTGGGCATCGGCCTGGCGCTGGCGATGCCGGCCAAGGGCTGGCGCTCGTCGGCCGTGCTGGTGCTGGTGGCGATCTCGCTGCTGATCCCGTGGAACGTCGTCGGTACCATCTGGCAGATCTACGGCCGCACCGACATCGGCCTGCTGGGGGCCACACTCAAGCGGCTCGGGATCGACTACGACTACACCGGCAACCCGCACCACGCGTGGCTGACGGTGCTGACGATGGACGTCTGGCACTGGACGCCGCTGGTCGCGCTGCTGTGCTACGCCGGCCTGCGCGCCATCCCCGACGCCTACTACCAGGCCGCCAGCATCGACGGCGCCAGCAAGCTCGCCGTGTTCCGCTTCATCCAGCTGCCCAAGCTGCGCGGCGTGCTGATGATCGCGGTGCTGCTGCGCTTCATGGACAGCTTCATGATCTACACCGAGCCCTTCGTGCTGACCGGCGGCGGCCCGGGCAACTCCACCACCTTCCTGTCGCAGTACCTGACGCAGAAGGCCGTCGGCCAGTTCGACCTCGGCCCGGCCGCGGCGTTCTCGCTGATCTACTTCCTCATCATCCTGCTGCTGTGCTTCATCCTCTACACCTGGATGCAGCGCATCGGCACGGTCACCGAAGGAGAACAGTCCAATGGATGACCACCGCTTCAAGAAGCGCACGCTGTTCCTGTTCGCCTACCTGGTCTTCGCGATCCTCCCGGTCTACTGGATGATCAACATGTCGTTCAAGACGAACGAGGAGATCCTGGCGGCGTTCAGCCTGTGGCCCAAGCACTTCACCTTCGCCCACTACAAGCTGATCTTCACCGACGAGTCCTGGTACTCGGGCTACATCAACTCGCTGATCTACGTGGCGATCAACATGGTGATCTCGCTGGTGGTGGCGCTGCCCGCGGCCTACGCGTTCTCGCGCTACTCGTTCCTGGGCGACAAGCACGTGTTCTTCTGGCTGCTGACCAACCGGATGACGCCGCCGGCGGTGTTCCTGCTGCCGTTCTTCCAGCTCTACACCACGCTGGGGCTGATGGACACGCACATCGCGGTGGCGCTGGCGCACCTGCTGTTCAACGTCCCGCTGGCGGTGTGGATCCTCGAAGGCTTCATGAGCGGCATCCCGCGCGAGATCGACGAGACGGCCTACATCGATGGCTACTCGTTCCCGCGCTTCTTCCTCACCATCTTCGTGCCGCTGATCAAGGCCGGCATCGGCGTGGCCGCATTCTTCTGCTTCATGTTCAGCTGGGTCGAGCTGCTGATGGCGCGCACGCTGACCAGCGTCAACGCGCTGCCCATCGTGGCGGTGATGACGCGCACGGTGTCGGCCTCGGGCATGGACTGGGGCACGCTGGCGGCCGCCGGCGTGCTCACCATCGTGCCGGGCGCCATCGTGATCTGGTTCGTCCGCAACTACATCGCGAAGGGTTTCGCGATGGGCAGAGTATGACGACCCCCGGTCGCTCCGCGACATGCCCCCCGCGGGGGCTGGCCGGCTTGCTCCGGAGCGGCCGCGCGCGCGCCGGCCTGGGAACTGCTCTTCGTTCAATGGAAAGGGGCACGTGATGTTTGAATGGATGGCATGGACGCTCCCAGTGGCTGTCTTCTTCACCTGCATCGTGCTGATGCTGGTGGGCATGACCCTGTGGGAGATCAGGTCGCCGACCGTGATGCGGCGCGGCTGGCTGCCGATCGCCACCACGCGTGGCGATCGCCTGTTCATCGGCCTGATGGCCGCCGCCTGGGTCAACCTGGGCTTCGTCGGCCTGAGCGAGAAGGCGATGGGCTGGTTCAACCTGGAGCAGGAGCCGTCGATCTGGATCGGCCTGGTCGTGTCGATGCTGCTGCTGGCGCTGATCATGCGCAAGGGATAGATGTCGGCCCCGCTCCGATTCAAGAGGCACCGGCTAATCCTTCCCAGCCGGTGTCGTGGGACCAAAGGGAAGGCACACAGGAGACAAAGATGAAACAACGCTTGCATGCCGTGGCCTTCGCCGCCGCCGCCCTGGCCCTCGGCCAGAGCGTGTGGGCCGGGGAAGCCGAGGCCAAGAAATGGATCGACACCGAGTTCCAGCCCTCGACGCTGAACAAGGATCAGCAGATGGCCGAGATGAAGTGGTTCATCGAGGCCGCGGCCAAGCTCAAGGCCAAGGGCGTCAGCCAGATCTCGGTCGTCTCCGAGACGCTGACCGTGCACGAGTACGAATCGAAGACGCTGGCCAAGGCCTTCGAGGAGATCACCGGCATCAAGGTCAAGCACGAGATCATCCAGGAAGGCGACGTGGTCGAGAAGCTGCAGACCTCGATGCAGTCGGGCAAGTCGATCTACGACGGCTGGATCAACGACTCCGACCACATCGGCACCCACTACCGCTACGGCACCGCCCTGGCGCTGACGGACCAGATGGCCGGCGCCTGGAAGGAATACACCAACCCGGGCCTGGACCTGAAGGACTTCATCGGCACCAGCTTCACGACGGCGCCGGACCACAAGATGTACCAGCTGCCCGACCAGCAGTTCGCCAACCTGTACTGGTTCCGCGCCGACCTGTTCGCGCGCCAGGACCTCAAGGACAAGTTCAAGGCCAAGTACGGCTATGACCTGGGCGTGCCGCTGAACTGGAGCGCCTACGAGGACATCGCCAAGTTCTTCAGCGAGGACGTCAAGACCATCGACGGCCACCCGATCTACGGCCACATGGACTACGGCAAGAAGGATCCGTCGCTGGGCTGGCGCTTCACCGACGCGTGGCTGTCGATGGCCGGCGAAGCCGACATCGGCATCCCGAACGGGCTGCCGGTGGACGAGTGGGGCATCCGCGTGGCCGACGACAAGTGCACGCCGGTGGGCGCGTCCGTCGAACGCGGCGGCGCCACCAACTCGCCGGCGGCCGTCTATGCGCTGACCAAGTACATCGACTGGATGAAGGCCTACGCACCGAAGGAAGCCACCGGCATGACCTTCGGCGAGGCCGGCCCGGTGCCGGCGCAGGGCCAGATCGCGCAGCAGATCTTCTGGTACACCGCGTTCACCGCCGACATGATCAAGCCGGGCCTGCCGGTGGTCAACGCCGACGGCTCGCCGAAGTGGCGCATGGCCCCCGGCCCGAACGGCCCGTACTGGAAGCAGGGCATGCAGAACGGCTACCAGGACGTGGGCTCGTGGACCTTCCTGAAGTCCAACGACCCGAACCGCGCCGCGGCCGCCTGGCTGTACGCGCAGTTCGTGACGGCCAAGACGACGTCGCTGAAGAAATCCATCGTCGGCCTGACCTTCATCCGCGACTCGGACATCCACGCCGACTACTTCACCCAGAACGCGAACAAGTACGGCGGCCTGATCGAGTTCTATCGCAGCCCCGCGCGCGTCGCGTGGACGCCCACCGGCAACAACGTGCCCGACTACCCGAAGCTCGCGCAGCTGTGGTGGAAGAACGTCGCCGTGGCCGTCACCGGCGAGAAGACGCCGCAGCAGGCGATGGACAACCTGGCCAACGAGATGGACGACGTGATGGCCCGCCTGCAGCGCGCCGGCATGGCGCATTGCGCGCCCAAGCTCAACCCGAAGGGTCCGGCCAGCAAGTGGCTGAGCAACAAGGGTGCGCCGTGGGCCAAGCTGGCCAACGAGAAGCCCAAGGGCGAGACCATCGCCTACGACACGCTGCTGAATGCGTGGAAGGCCGGCAAAGTTCGCTGACCGCTTGTCTCCCAGTCCGGTCGGCAGGCCGGACTCTTCGAACGCCCCGGTCGCCCTCGAGACGCCCGGGGCGTTATTCTTCGCCACTCATGAAGATCACCTTCCGCTGCGACCCCGCCCTGATCGACCTGCTGCCGCGCCCGATCCCCGCCGGCGCCGCCTTGCCCGAGTGGGTGCGGGCACTGGCGCCGCGCGTGCCGTCGGCCGTGCACGGCCGCGAGATCCGCACCGTCAAGCAATGCCCGCCGTTCGTCGACGCGATGCGCCACGGCTTCATGATGGTGCTGCCGTGCGACGTCGCCGTCGCCCCCGGCATGCAGTTCAGCTGGGACTGGCCGCTGCCGGAACTGCGCGTGCAAGGCCATCCGCGCGCCCCGCTGAGCTTCCACGTGGCCGAGCAGGTCGCCGGCTCGCCGCTGGCCCGCGGCCAGCGCTCGGCGCTGAAGTTCAACAGCTTCTGGACGGTCGAACTGGAGGACGGCTGGTCACTGCTGGCCACCCATCCGTTCAACCGCGACGACCTGCCGTTCCGCACCGCCACCGGCCTCGTCGACGCCGACCGCTTCAACGAGGTCGGCATCAATTTCCCGGCCATCTGGCTCGACGACCGGTTCAGCGGCGTGCTGCCGCGCGGCCTGCCGATCGCGCAATGCTGCGCGGTACCACGGTCGGCGCCCGAACTGGTGGTCGAGGAGATGGGCGACGAGCGCATCGCCGGCTACGACGCGCTGGCCGCGCGCCTCATGGCCGGGCCCGGCGTCTACCGCAAGGACTTCCGCGACAAGCCCGGGCGCGGCTGAACCCGGCGCGGGGGCGCTCAGGCGCCGCGGGTGCGCAACTCGGCGCGCAGCGCGTCAAGGTCCAGCCACAGCCGGCCGACGGCCGGCGTCGCCAGCGCATGCGCGATGCGGCCGAAGGTGTCCTCGCGCAGGCGGTACGCGCGCCCGTACGAATCCAGGGCCTCGTCCAGGCGGCCGGCCTCCTGCAGCACGATGCCCCGATTGACCAGCGCGTCGACGCGCTCGGGCTGCGCGGCCAGCACGCGCGCCAGTGCCGCGATCGCGCCGTCCAGGTCGCGCAGGTCCTGGCGCACCAACGACACCTTGAACCACGCCTCGGCCTGGTCGGGCGCGAGCACGACCGCCCGTTCGAGCGCCTGCGCGGCCGCCGCCAGGTCGCGCTGCGCCAGCGCGGCGTCGCCCAGAAGCAGCAGGGTGGGCACGTGGTCGGGACGCAGCTTCAGGCTCAGCGCTGCGTGCGCCTGCGCGTTGGCGGGCTGGCCGGCCTTCAGGTCGAGCACGGCCAGCATCTGGTGCACCGCCGGATGCGGCGGATACGCCGCGACCGCCTGCTGCGACACGATGCGCGCCCGCTCGAGCTGGTTGGCGTTGACGAGCCGGACAGCCAGGGCGATGAGGTCGGCGATGTGGGGGGTGGCCATGGGGCGGTCCTAGTGGCCGCGCAGGGGCGTCACGGCAGCTCGACCGCGAGCAGCGGGGCCATGCGCGCGTCGCCCACGAGATCCATCTGGTGGCGAACCAGGTCGTCGTTCATCGTGTCGCACCACGCCACGCGCTCCGCCTCGGACGCGTCGGGCCGCGGCGTCAGTTGCGCCAGGCGCGCACGTCCGGTCGCGCGCAGCAGGTCGCGCTGCTCGGCGGTGAACCGGGCGAAGGTGACGCGGTTGCTGCGGTCCAGGATCTCGCCGTTGCGGTCGCGCCAGTTGCGCACGCCGGTCCGATAGCGTTCGATGAACGTGGGCCGCACGCGCGAGCAGGTCTCCACCAGCGTCTGCACGAAGAACTGGTGCACGAGGACGGCGAGCACGGCATCCGGGAGCCCGGGCGGGAACGGCTTGCCGGTCACGTCGACCGGCAGCACCACGCCGTCGGCCAGGGGGACGGCGACTCGGCTGCCGGGCGGCAGCGTGGCGAGCGTGTGCAGTTCGAAGGGCTCCCGGCCGGCGCTCACCAGCGGGGCCGTCTCCTTCTGGCCGAGCTGGCGCGTCTTCAGCTGGGGGTCGGTGGGCTTGCGGTCGGAGTACGTGATCTTGCCGTCCGGGCCGACGATGCGGTAGGTCTGCGCAGCGGCGGGCAGGGTTGTCCCGGCCCCCAGGAGGGCCGCCAGTGTCCAGCTCGTCAGCGCGCGGTGCAGGCGTGTCATCGATGAGGCGGTTTGCATGCGTTCGTTGGCGCCATTGTGGGGCCACCCGGCCGCATTTTCACGGCCGCGCCCGCCGCGGCCCGCGCCGGTGGTTACCGGATGTCGCGCCGGCCCGGCCAGGGCGCTCAGGTTCCCGCCTGCAGCGCCTCGATCTGCTCGGTCAGTTCCAGCCAGCGCTCCTCGAGCTTCGCAAGCTCGGCACCGACGTGGGCCAGGCGGCGCCCGGCGTCGGCGATCTCCGGGCCGCTGAGCTTGCCGGTGGCCATCGCGGCCTCGAGCTCGGCCTTCTCGGCACCGAGCTTGTCCATGCGCGCGTCGATCTGCTGCACCTCGATGCGCAGCGGCCGCGTCTGCGCGGCGACCTGCGTGCGCGCCTGGGCCGACTGCTTGCGGTCGTCGTTGCGCGCCGCGCCGGGCTTCGTGTTCGCGGCTGCGAGGGCCGGGACCGGCGCCGCGACGGGTGCGGCGGCGTTGGGGTCGATGTAGGGGCCCTTCTTGCCGCCCTTGGCCGGCCTGGCTGCGGCTGGCGCCGGCGCCGCGGAGGGCGGCAGCAGGTCGTTGAGGTTGCCCGGCAGCGGCGGCGCGGGCAGGCCGCGCGAGATGGCGCGCGAGGTCTCGAGCAGCCACTTCTGGTAGTCGTCCAGGTCGCCGTCGAACGGCAGCACGGCGCCGTGCGACACCAGCCAGAACTCGTCGCACACCTCGCGCAGCAGCGCGCGGTCGTGGCTGACCAGCATCACGGTGCCTTCGAACTCGTTGAGCGCCATCGACAGCGCCTCGCGCGTGGTCAGGTCCAGGTGATTGGTCGGCTCGTCCATCAGCAGCAGGTTGGGGCGCTGCCAGACCAGCGAGGCCAGCACCAGGCGCGCCTTCTCGCCGCCCGACAGCGTGCCGATGGTCTGGTGCACCATGTCGCCGACGAAGCGGAACTGGCCCAGGAAGTCGCGCAGCTCCTGCTCGCGCCCCTCGGGGCCGACGGTGCGTGCGAGGCGCACCATGTGCTGCAGCGGCGTGTCGTCGGCATGCACGACGTCCATCTCCTGCTGCGCGAAGTAGCCGATCGACAGGCCCTTGCCTTCGGTCACCTCGCCGCCGAGCGCGGGCATGCTGCGCGAGATCGTCTTGACCAGCGTCGACTTGCCCTGGCCGTTGGCGCCCAGGATGCCGATGCGCTGGCCGGCGAGCACGCTCTTGTTGATGTTGCGCACGATCACCTTGCGCACCGGCTCGGTGTCCGGGTCGACGTCGTCCTGCACGTAGTAGCCGCACTCCATGTTGCTCATCGCGAGCATCGGGTTGGGCAGGCTCCTGGGCTCCTTGAACTCGAACGAGAAGTCCGCCGAGGTCAGCACCGGCGCGATGCGTTCCATGCGGGCGAGCGCCTTGACGCGGCTCTGCGCCTGCTTGGCCTTGCTGGCCTTGGCCTTGAAGCGGTCGATGAAGCGCTGCAACTGCGCCACGCGCTCCTGCTGGCGGCCATGGGCGGCGGCCTGCTGCGACAGGCGCTCGGAGCGCATCTCCTCGAACGTCGAGTAGTTGCCGCCGTAGCGCGTCAGCGCGGCGTCCTCGAGGTGGATCGTGACGTTGGTGATCGCGTCGAGGAACTCGCGGTCGTGGCTGATCATCACGATCGTGCCGGTGAAGCGCTGCAGCCAGGCCTCGAGCCAGACGAGGGCGTCGAGGTCCAGGTGGTTCGTGGGTTCGTCGAGCAGCAGCAGGTCGGCCGGGCACATCAGCGCGCGGGCGAGCTGCAGGCGCATGCGCCAGCCGCCCGAGAAGCTGTTGACCGGCGCGTCGACCTGCTCGGCCTTGAAGCCCAGGCCCATCAGCAGGGCCTGCGCGCGGGCGCGGGCGTCGAAGCCGCCGACCTCACCGATCTTCATGTGGGCGTCGGCCATCGCGTGGCCGTCCTCGGCCGCCTCGGCGGCGGCCAGCTCGCGCTGGGCCTCCATCAGCGGGATGTCGCCCTCGAGCACGAAGTCGGTGGCCGCGTCCTCGGTCTCGGGCATGTGCTGGGCCACCTCGCCCAGGCGCCAGCGCGCGGGGATCTCGAAATCGCCGGCGTCGGCCTGCAGGCGGCCGGCCAGCAGCGCGAACAGGCTGGACTTGCCGGCGCCGTTGCGCCCGACCAGGCCCACCTTCTCGCCGGGGTTGACGTTGACGTTGACGCCGTCGAGGACGATCTTGGCGCCGCGGCGCAGTTGCAGGTTGCGGAGCGTGATCATGTCAGCGCCGCCCGGCCGCCCGAAGGCGCTGAGCGCCCCCTCCGGGGGGCAGCGAATGGAATGAGCGTGGGGATGGTTTTCATGATTTCTTGGGCAGTCCGGCGTCGAGCATCGCGCGGGTGACGAGCAGCACGGCGTCGTCGGTCAACTGGGTGGGCAGCCAGACGACGTCGAGCGCCGGAAAGGCGGCCTCGAAATTGTCGCGCTCGTTGCCGATCTCGAGCACCAGCACGGCCTCGGGGGTCATGTGGGCGACGGCCTGCGCGAGCAGCGTCCGGATGAAGTCCATGCCGTCGACGCCGCCGGCCAGCGCCAGCTCGGGCTCGGCGCGGAACTCGGCCGGCAGCGCCGCCATCGAGGTGGCGTTGACGTAGGGCGGGTTGCAGAGGATGACGTCGTAGCGACGGTCGCGCCGCACCGCGGCCAGGCCGTTGCCCTGCAGCAGCGCGATGCGCTTGCCCAGGTCGTGGCGCTCGACGTTGACCTTGGCGACCGCCAGGGCGTCCGCCGACAGGTCGGCGGCGTCCACGGCGACATCGGGCCAGGCCATCGCGGCGAGGATGGCCAGGCTGCCGTTGCCGGTGCACAGGTCCAGCACGCGGTGGATCTCGACCGGCATCCAGGCGTCGATCACGCCCTCGGCCAGCACCTCGGCGATCAGCGAGCGCGGCACGATCACGCGCTCGTCGACAGTGAACGGCACGCCCTGCAGCCAGGCCTCGCCGGTGAGGTAGGCGGCCGGCTTGCGGGTGGCGATGCGCTGCTCGACCAGCGCGTCCAGCGTGGCGATCTCGGCGGCGTCGAGCTCGCGCACGGCCACGGCGTCGAGGTCGTCCAGCGGCACGCCAAGGCGCCACAGCACGAGCCAGGCGGCCTCGTCGAACGAATTCGTGGTGCCGTGCCCAAACGAAACGCCCGCCTCGTCGAGGCGGGCGCTTGCCCGGGAGAGATAGTCGGTGATCTTCATGATGGCGTTGCGGACGCCAGCAGGCGCTCCATGGTGCGACGGTAGATGTTCTTCAGGCGGGGGACGGCGTCCACCGCCACGTGTTCGTCGATCTTGTGGATCGTGGCGTTGACGGGGCCGAACTCCACCACTTGGGGGCAGATGCGGGAAATGAAACGGCCGTCGGACGTGCCGCCGGTGGTCGACAGCTCGGCCTCGACCGCGCCGCCGGCGTCCTGCGCCGTCTCGTCGCGGATCGCCTGCACCAGCGCGGCGCTGAGCGTGCCCGGTCGGGTGAGGAACGGCGAGCCGCCCAGCGTCCACTCGACGCGGTGGGCGACGTCGTGGCGGGCCAGGATGTCGGCCACGCGCGCCTTCAGCGACTCCGGAGTGGACTCGGTGGAGAAGCGGAAGTTCAGGTCGATCACCGCCTCGCCGGGAATGACGTTGGTGGCGCCGGTGCCCGCGTGCAGGTTGGAGACCTGGAAGCTGGTGGGCGGGAAGTGCTCGTTGCCGGCGTCCCAGCGCGTGGCGGCGAGCTCGGCCAGCGCCGGTGCCACCGCGTGGATGGGGTTGCGCGCCAGGTGCGGATAGGCCACGTGGCCCTGCACGCCCAGCACGATCAGGCGCGCCGACAGGCTGCCGCGGCGGCCGTTCTTGATCATGTCCCCCAGGCGCTCGACGCAGGTGGGCTCGCCCACGATGCAGCAGTCCAGCCGCTCGCCGCGCGCCTGCAGCGTGTCGACAACGCGCACGGTACCGTCGACGGACGGGCCTTCCTCGTCGCTCGTGAGCAGGAAGGCCAGCCGGCCGCCATGCCGCGGATGGGCGGCGACGAACTCCTCGGCGGCCACCACCATCGCAGCCAGCGAGGCCTTCATGTCGGCCGTGCCGCGTCCATACAGCTTGCCGTCGCGGTAGGTGGGCACGAACGGCGCGCTGCGCCACTGCTCGTGCGGGCCGGTGGGCACGACGTCGGTGTGGCCGGCCAGCACCAGCGTCGGGCCGGGGCGCGCGCCGCCGCGCACCGCCCACAGGTTGTCGACGCGGCCCTCGGCCGGACCGAACGGCAGGTGCTCGCACGCGAAGCCGAGGGCCTCCAGCCGTTGCGCGATCAGCGCCTGGCAGCCGGCGTCGTCCGGCGTCACCGACGCGCGGGCGATCAGTTGTTCCAGCAGCAGGAGGGTGGCATCCATCGGCAGGGGGACGGGTTCAGCCGTGCTTGGATCGGTGCAGATCCATGCCGGGCAGGCGCTGGCGCGGCGCGACCGGCGGCGCCTCGGGCAGCACGTCGAGCGTGATCTCGGTGAACGAGGGCGCGTCGGACTCGACCTTGACGGCCTGCACGCGCGAGACCGGCGTCATGTCGTTCTGCAGGCGCCACAGCAGGTTGGTGGGCGAGTCGGCGCCCAGCAGGCCTTCTTCCTGGGTGACCAGGCCCATGCTGATCAGGCGCGCGATGTCGGCCTCGAACATCTGCGAGCCTTCGGCCAGCGACTTGTCCATGGCCTCGCGCACGCCCTGGATGTCACCGTTCTCGATCAGCTCGGAGACGAAGCGGCTGTTGAGCAGCACTTCGACGGCCGGCACGCGGCCGCCGGCGGTCGAGCGCAGCAGGCGTTGCGAGACGATGGCCTTGAGCGCCGCGGCCAGGTCGCCCAGCAGCGCGGGGCGGGCTTCCGGCGTGTAGAACGACAGGATACGGCCCAGCGTATGCGAGCTGTTGTTGGCGTGCAGCGTGGCCAGCACCAGGTGGCCCGAGAGCGCGTACGAGATCGCCATCGACATCGTCTCGCGGTCGCGGATTTCGCCGATCATGATGCAGTCGGGCGCCTGGCGCAGTGCGTTCTTCAGCGCGATATGCAGCGAGGCGGTGTCGCGGCCGACCTCGCGCTGGTTGATGATGGAGCGCTTGTTGGAGAACAGGAACTCGATCGGATCCTCGATGGTGAGGATGTGGCCCGACAGCTGCGAGTTGCGCCACTCGATCATCGACGCCAGCGAGGTGCTCTTGCCGTTGCCGGTGGCCCCCACCATCAGCACCAGGCCGCGGCGCTCGAGCGCCAGCGACGCCAGCACCGGCGGCAGGTTGAGCGTGTCCATCGACGGGATCTTGTGCGGGATGCAGCGGATCACGGCGGCGATCGAGGCGCGCTGCTTGAACGCGGACAGGCGGAAGCTGCCGACGGCGCGGATGCCGATGCCCAGGTTCAGCTCGCCCGTCTGGTCGAGCTCCTCCAGCTGCACCGGCGTCAGCAGCTCGGCCAGCAGCGCGCGCGGCTGGCCGGGGGTGAGGATCTGGTCGGACACGGGCACCAGCTGGCCGTTGATCTTCAGCTGGATCGGCGAGTTGGCCGTCAGGTAGACATCCGATGCGCCCTTGTCGGCCATCAGATGCAGCACGCGTTCCATGTTTCCGCCGTCCATCGAGCGTCTCCTGGTGGCGCCTGGGTTCCAGGCGCGGGGTTCAAGTGCGTGCCGCGGGTCGCGGCGCGTGTCCACAGGGTCAGTATCGGCCTGGGCCGGCGTGCTTCAAGCGCGCAGCAGTTCGTTGATGCTCGTCTTGGCGCGGGTCTGCGCGTCGACGCGCTTCACGATGACCGCGCAATAGAGGCTGTACTTGCCGTCGGCCGACGGCAGCGAGCCGCTGACCACCACCGAGCCGGCCGGCACGCGGCCGTACGTGACCTCGCCGGTGGCGCGGTCGTAGATCTTGGTGCTCTGGCCGATGAACACGCCCATCGAGATGACCGAGTTCTCCTCGACGATCACGCCTTCCACCACCTCGGAGCGCGCGCCGATGAAGCAGTTGTCCTCGATGATGGTCGGATTGGCCTGCAGCGGCTCGAGCACGCCGCCGATGCCCACGCCGCCCGACAGGTGCACGTTGCGGCCGATCTGCGCGCACGAGCCCACGGTGGCCCAGGTGTCGACCATCGCGCCCTCGTCGACGTAGGCACCGATGTTGACGTAGGACGGCATCAGCACCACGTTGCGGGCGATGTAGCTGCCGTGGCGCGCCACGGCCGGCGGCACGATGCGCACGCCGGTGGCGCGCAGCTCGGTCTCGTCGAGATGGGCGAACTTGGGCTCGACCTTGTCGAAGTACTGCAGGCCGCCCGACTGGATCGGCTTGTTGTCGTTCAGGCGGAACGACAGCAGCACGGCCTTCTTGACCCACTGGTGCACCGTCCACTCGCCCACGCCGGTGCGGTTGGCCACGCGCAGGCGGCCGGCGTTCAGGTCCTCGATGACCGACGACACGGCGGCGCGCACGTCGGCGGGCGCGTCGGTGGGCGAGAAGCGGGCGCGGTCTTCCCACGCGGCGTCGATGATGGCTTGCAGGCTGGCGGTCATTGGATGTCTTGAATGTAGGCGAGGATGCGTTCGGCGGCCGCGACGCATTCGTCGGTGTCGGCCACCAGCGCCAGGCGGATCCGGCCGGCGCCGGGGTTGGCTCCCCCGGATTCGCGGGCGAGCAGGCTGCCGGGCAATACCGTCACATTGTATTGAGCCAGCAGGCCGAGTGCGAATGCGACGTCGTCGCCAGCGTGCAAATGAGACGGAATGCCCGCCCAGAGGTAGAAACCGGCGTCCGGCAGGCGCACGTCCAGGCGGCTGGCCAGCAGCGGCGTCACCCGGGCGAACTTGCGGCGGTACTGCTCGCGGTTGTCTCGCACGTGGGCCTCGTCGCTCCAGGCGGCGGCGCTGGCCGCCTGCACCACCGTGCTCATGGCGCTGCCGTGGTAGGTGCGGTACAGCAGGAAGGACTTCACCAGCGCGGCGTCGCCGGCCACGAAGCCCGAGCGCAGCCCGGGCACGTTCGAGCGCTTGGACAGCGAGGTGAACACCAGCAGGTTGCGGAAATCGGCGCGGCCGAGCTGGCGGGCGGCGTCCAGCGCACCCAGCGGTGCCTGGCCTTCCGGGGCGAAGTAGATCTCGGAGTAGCACTCGTCGCTGGCGATCACGAAGCCGTGGCGGTCGCTCAGCGCGAACAGGGTGCGCCATTCCGCCAGCGGCATCACGGCGCCGGTGGGGTTGCCCGGCGAGCAGACGAACAGCAGCGCGGTGCGGGCCCAGGTGGCGTCGTCGATGCTGCCCCAGTCGGCGGCGAAGTTGCGCGCCGGGTCGCTGTTGGCGAACGCGGTCTGCGCGCCGGCGAGCAGGGCGGCGCCCTCGTAGATCTGGTAGAACGGATTGGGACAGACGACCACCGGCGCCAGGGCGCCCGGGCGCGCGCCCCAGGTCGGGTCGACCACGGTCTGCGCGATCGCGAACAGCGCCTCGCGCGAGCCGTTGACCGGCAGGATCTGCGTGGCCGGGTCCAGCGCGACGCCGTAGCGCCGCTGCACCCAGGCCGCCATCGCCTCGCGCAGGAACGGCTCACCGCGGGTGGCCGGATACCTGGCCAGGCCGTCGAGGTGGTGCGTGATCGCATCCTTGACCAGGGCCGGCGTCGGGTGGCGCGGCTCGCCGATGCCCAGGCTGATCGGGCGATGGGCGGGCGACGGGGTGACGTCGCGCGCGAGGGCGTGCCAGCGTTCGAACGGGTAGGGGTGGAGCTTGCCGAGCAGCGGATTCATCGGCCGATTATCGAGGGTGGGCGGCGCGCGGGGTTCCGGCCCTCGGCAGGGCTGCCTTCGGCGATGGACGACCGTGGCGCCGCCATGGGCATGGCCATGGGCTCCGACGCGTTCTTCCGCTCGGGCTGGAAGCGCTTCTGCCTGAAGCGGTACGGTGAGGAGCTGGCGTCCGTCCGCGCCGCGCGTCCGCGCACGGGCGAGCTGCCGGCCCGCATCCAGCGACCGGGTGCTGCGCTCCGCCACCGAAGCTCAAGGCCAGCCGCCGACGCCTGGGCCACCGGTCCAGATGGGTGGCGATCCTCGGCGGCCTCTACCGGGCTTCTCTTCGTGGCTTTGCCGACGCTGCCCCGGTGTTCACGGCTTCGCGAGGGCCGGCCCCGACGCCTGCGGCAGCGCGCGCAACGCCGGCACCGACGGGATCTCCGTCCACGCCATCAAGGCCTTCTCGATCGGGATGTCGTTGACCTTGAACCAGGCGCTCGCCTCGGCATCGGGCTTGATGCCCTGGATGCGGTGCGCGTAGGTGACGGCGAGGCCACCGGCTGGCGTCAGCATGAACCGCGTGAACACCATGGTGCGCACGCCCACGTCCGACAGCACGGCCACGATCATGTGCTGCGCAGGACGGCCCGGCGTGGCGGGCAGGGAGTTGGTGCGGATGATCAGACCGACCTTCTGCGATGCCAGCAGCACGTCGTTGGCGACCTTGCTGAGCTTCTCGCCGGTGTCGACGCCGTCGTAGACCTGCAGGGTGAGGATGTCTCGCCACTTGGCCAGGTCGGACTGCGGCAGCGGGGTGTAGTCGTTCTGGCCGTTGGCGGACCACCGGTGCAGGTAGGGCGTGCCCATGAAGGTGAGCGCCGTCGGTGGCGTGGCAGCCTCGGCGGCGAAGCCGGGGCGCGCGACCGCGGTGGCCAGGGCACAGGCCAGCAGCAGGCGGCGGCAGGCAGGAGGAAGCGTCATGGCCGCATTGTCGTGCAGGCGCGCCCGGCGGTGCGGGCTCAGGCGCGCGCCGCGCTCACCAGCTGCTTGAGCGCGTTGGCCAGGTTCATCGGCCGCACGGGCTTGTCGAGGGTGGAGAAGTTCCACTGCGCCGACAGCGCCAGCAGGCTTTGCTCCATCTCGGAATCGGCCACCAGCGCGCCCGTGACGACGACGATCGGGATGCGGGCCCGGTGCCGCCGGATCTCCTCGACGATGCCCGCGGCGGTGCCGTCGCCCAGCAGCCAGTCGAGCACGTAGGCGTCGAAGCGGCGGTGGGCGATGGCCGCGCTCAGCGACGCGCTGTCGGCGAACGGCGTGGCGACGATGCCCAGCGGCCGGAACGCCTCGACCAGGGCCTCGGCGGCGCGCGCGTCGTCCTCCAGCAGGGCCACCTGCAGGTGCGGGTGGCTGCGCACCGTCAGGGCCTCGATGGCGTGGCGGCGCGCACCGAAGGGCTCGTCGCCGTTGACGTGGATCTCCCACGTCGCGCCGACGCGGATGGCCACCAGGTCGCTGCTCTCGCCCGGCGCCAGCTCGGCGCCCGGCACCAGCAGCCCGCTGGGCGGCAGGTGCGCCACGCGGATGAGGGCCGGCACCGCGTCGCCGCCGGGCTGGGCGTAGCGGGCGAGGTCGTCGCGCGGCAGCAGGTGGTCGTCCGGCGCGCCGAAGTGGTGGGCGATGGCCCGCAGATCGGTATGGCCCCACGCCACGTCGCCCTTCAGGCGCCGGTACGACTGCGAACGGTCCACGTTGATGATGCGGGCGATCTCGGAGGCGTGGTTGTGTTCCTTGACGCCGTGCGCCACCAGGAAGCGGCGCACCGCGACGCTGGTGGCGGGCTCGGCCGGGCCGTCGAGGTCCAGCGGCGGGCGGGCGTGCAGGGAGTCGTCCATGGGGTCCGGTTGCCAAGCTAGGGGGAGCGCGTAGTTTAGCGCGTAGCACACCAAAATGCCCACAATTGGCCGATTGATGGGGTGAAAATTGTGTGTCACAGTTCCTTCAAGCCAACAAACAGGCCATCGATTTGAAAGTGTGGCGAACAGCCACAACAGATGGCCGGCGATGTCCAACTTGCGCCAAGCAAGGCAATCAAGAGGGTGGAACACGATGACGCAGACCGGTGTGGCCAAGGGGCCCAGCGACCAGAAGACGCTCAACGAGGAGCTGATCGAGGGCCTGGTGGAAGTGGCGCGACGCAACCCGCAGCACGCGGTGGAACTGTTCGGCGTGCCGCTGGGCGTGGCGATGCGCCTGGCCGCGCTGCCCGACGCCCAGCTCGACGACCTGGCCACCACCCCCGTGGCGCTGTGGCGCCCCGCGCTCACCGAACGCCTGGTGCGCCGCCTGCCCGAGCGCCGGCCCATGCTGACGCCCGACCACGAGGCCTACCGCCCGCTGGTCAAGCGCATCAACCGCCTCGCGCTGGCCACCTTCGTGCGCTACGCCGACGACCCCGCCAGCGCGGCCCTGGTGTGCGACATCACCGATCGCGGCGTCATCCGCGCGCTGCAGGAGCTGCCGGCGTTCGCCTTCCTCGAATGGGGCGGCAACCCCGGCACGCTGCTGGCCGTGCCGCGCCTGAGCGAGGCGCTGATCGACCGTCTGCTGCGCGCCGACGACGACGGCGTGGAACCCGGGCTGCGCGGCCTGCTCGCGCTCACCCAGTGCTGCGAGCAGGAATTCGCGCTGATGCGCCACGCGGTGCAGCAGGAGGGCGCCGCATGGCGCGAGGCCGGCCGCATCGCGGTGAGCAAGCGCTCGGGCCGGCCGCCGGCCAGCTTCCTGATGCCCGGCACCTCCAGCCTGATCCTGGCGATGCTGCGCCACCAGATGCGCCCCACCGAGGTGGAGGACCGCATGCTGGCCACCAGCGACGTGCGCGCCGCGCAGTTGCGCGGCATCGCGCAGGCGCTCAACCCGCGGCCCAAGCGCGACAAGGGCGCCCCGCGCGACCGCACGCGCGACCACCGCGACCTGTGGGGCAGCGCCCATCGACGCCTCAGCGCCACGGCCATCTTCTGCCTGCACCGCCGCCTGGTCGACGCCGGCGTCGAGGCCTTCGAGGCCATGGTGTGGGCCTACGACTACTACGCCTGCACCTACGATCCCGACTGCGGCGTCTCGCTCAGCCGCATGCTCAAGGACGTCTTCACGCCGCTGCGCGAAGCCACCGACACCCACCTGGGCCACTGCCCCAAGTGCGGCGTGGTGCACCTCGCGCACGAGGAGAAGATCGGCATCATCGAGTGTCCCGTGTGCGTGCTCGCGCGCGCTGGCCGCTTCGGGCAGCGGCGCGCGCGCGCCGACAAGGCCGACCCCCCGCTGCGCGACTACCGCGCCTGGCCGCCGGCGGCCGGCTGGCCGACCGCGGGCGCGGGTTCGCAGCGGGCGTGACGGCGGCTCGGCGGGCCGGCCCCGCGACGACGGCGCGTCAGCGCGGCCACACCATGTCCACCAAGGTGTCCACGTCCGGCTTGATGGCCGCCGCCTTCGCGGCATCCTTCCATTCCTGCGGCGCCGGCGCGTAGGCCTTGGGCGGCTTGTCGCTCCACACGCTCACCCGCAGGGCGAACACGATCTCGCCGCTCTTGACGGGCATCGTCGGCGTGGTCTCCACGGTGCGGGCGAGCGCGGCCATCGTCTCGGGGGCCAGCGCGGGCTTGAAGTCGAACCAGGTGCGCGTCAGGTTGCCCGGGCGCACGGCCACCACGATGAATCCTGCCGCCGGAATCTGTGTCGGATGGGCGCGCATCGTCTCCACCTCGGCGTCGCCCAGCGTCTTCAGGTAGGCCGCCATGGCATCGGAGCCGCCGTCGACCCGCTGCTCGATCAGCTCGCCCTTCTGCAGCAGCACCACGTCGTGCTGGCGCAGCGGCTCCACGGCCTGGGCGGCGCATGCGGCCAGCACCAGGGCGGCGGCGAGAAGGCGGTGCGAAGGACGGGGCGCGGGGCGGCGGGCGGCACGAGAGGTCGTCATGGGGCGATTTTCACATCCCCGCGCGGGTCGCCCCGGCGGGCGGATCGGTTCCAATACGGGCATGAAACCTGCGAACCCCAACGGCGGCCTGGTCTATTCGACCGAGGCGGGCCGCATGTGTCCCGCCTGCCGCCAGCCGGTGGCGCAATGCGTGTGCAAGAAGGCCGTGGCGCCGCCCACCGACGGCGTCGTGCGACTGTTCCTCGAGACCAAGGGCCGCGGCGGCAAGGGCGTGACGGTCGTGCGCGGGCTGGGCCTGGCCGAGCCCGAGCTGGGCGCGCTGGGCAAGAAGCTCAAGGCCGCGTGCGGCGTCGGTGGCACCGCCAAGGACGGCGTGGTGGAACTGCAGGGCGATCATCGCGACCGCGTGCTGGCGCTGCTGAAGGCGCAGGGCTTTGCCAACGTGAAGAAGGCCGGCGGATAGGGCCGTTTCATCCGGGCGCGTCGGGCGGTGCCTCGCGCAGCTGGATCATGTTGCCCTCGGGGTCGCAGCCGTCGCACACGCGCAGGCCCTGGAAGTCCCATTCCTTTTCGGGCGGGTTCAGCTCGCCGCCGGTCTCGCGGGCCGCGGTGCGCGCCTCGACCAGGCTGGGCACGGCGAATGCGAGCTTGAACGCGGTGTTCTCGCGCCGCACCGGCGGCGTGGCGATGGCGATGCGCGCAGCGGTGGCGGCGGGGATCGCCACCACGACCAGCTCGTACGTCTCCGATTCGAGCACCACGTGGTCGGCGACCTCGTGCACGATCTCGAGATCCGCCACGGCGGCGTAGAACCGGGCCAGGCGTGCGATGTCCTTGGCGTAGACGATCGCGCCGGCGTTGAAGGGGTTGGCCACGGGCGGTTCCGGTGAGGGCGATGCGTCGCAGTATGCCAACTCGGCCGCCGCGCGGTCGATGGGCGCCGGGTAGACTGGCCGGCCGCCGATGCCACCACCCTGGAGCCGCCGATGACCTATTCCCTGCTGAACGTCGACCCCGCCCTTGACCTCGTGCTGGAACGCGTCGTCGCCGTGCCGCGCCACCTGGTGTGGGCGGCGTGGACGCAGCCGCAGCACCTGGTGAAGTGGTTCTGCCCGCTGCCCTGGAAGACCACCGATTGCCGGATCGACCTGCAGCCCGGCGGCGTGTTCCAGACGACCATGCAGGGCCCGGAGGGCCCAGGCTTCACCAACGCCGGCTGCTACCTGCAGGTGGTGCCCGAGGCACTGCTGGTGTGGACTGGCGCGCTGGGCCCGGGCTTCCGTCCGCTGGCCAAGGACGCCGCGGCGGCCCATCCGTTCCTCATGACGGCCGTCATCGCGTTGCAGGACGTCGAGGGCGGCACCCGCTACACCGCGCTGGCTCGCCACGGCGACGCGCCGGCGCGCCAGGCGCACGAGCAGATGGGCTTCCATGCGGGCTGGGGCAAGGCGCTGGACCAGCTCGTGGAGCACGCCCAGGCGGGCCACTTCGGCCCGTTGGACTGAGACCGGCGGACGGCGCCGGCCCGCACGCACGCGCCCGAAGTGAGAGAAATCTGGCAAACCGGCCCGTCTTGCGCGGGTTGACGCGCGCGGCGCCCCTGCCGTGCGGTCCAGAATCGATTCACTTCCGGCGCGGCCCCGTCGCAGCGTCATCGACTTCCTCAACCAAGGGACTCCCCGCCGTGGCCATCCACCTCTTCACGTTCGGCCTGATGGTTGCCGTCTCGCTGATCTACGGCTCCAACCTGGGCTGGCGGCTCGTGGTGGCGTTCTGGGGCGCGTTCCTGGCCACCGCCTTCGTGGTGGGCGGCGTGCTCCATGCGGCGTTGATCGCCTTGCTGCTGAAGCTGGTCATCGCGGTGGCGATGCTCGTCAAGGGCCGGATGGGCAGTTCGTCGTTCAGCTGAGTTCCCGCGCGAGCGCGGGCGTCGGGCCCGGCCTCAGGCAGGGGAGGCGCCCGCTGGCCGCACCCACTTCAACACCATTGCCGCCAGCGCCTCGCGCGCCAGCGGCTTGGCCAGGTGGTCGTTCATGCCCGCGGCCAGGCACAGGTCGCGGTCGGTGGCCATCGCGTTGGCGGTCACCGCGATGATGGGCAGGCGGCGGGCGCCTTCGGCGCGGATGTGGCGCGCGGCCTCGTAGCCGTCCATGCCGGGCATCTGGCAATCGAGCAGCAAGGCGTCGAAGTGGCCGTTGCGGCACTGCGCCACGGCCTGTGCGCCGTCCAGCGCGCAGGTCACGCGCGCGCCCATGCCCTCGAGCATCGCGACGACCACCTGCAGGTTGACCGGGTTGTCCTCGGCCACCAGCAGGTGCAGGCCCGCCAGGCGCAGGTCGCCGGTGCCGTAGTCGGGCGCGGGAGCCGCCGGGCGGTGTACCGCCGGCGACGCGGCCAGCGCCAGGTCCACGCGAAAGCTCGACCCGGCGCCGGGCGCGCTGACGACCGACAGCGTGCCGCCCATCAGCGCGACCAGTTCCTTGGTGATCGCCAGCCCGAGCCCGGTGCCGCCGAAGCGGCGCGTGGTCGATTCGTCGGCCTGGGTGAACGGCTCGAACAGCCGGTCCTGCGCGGCCGGGCTGATGCCGATGCCGCTGTCGCGCACCTCGAACGACAGCCGGTGCGTGTGCTCGTCGCCGCCGGTGCGGCGCGCCTGCAGGCACACCTGGCCGCCGCGCTCGGTGAACTTGACGGCGTTGTTCAACAGGTTGGTGAGGATCTGGCGCAGCCGCGTCGGGTCGCCGCGCACCATGGCCGGCAAGGCGTCGTCGAACGCGCCCTCGAGCGCGATGCCGGTGGCCGCGGCCGTGGCGCGGAACAGCGCGAGCTCGTCGGCCAGCAGGCGCTGCAGGTCGAAGTCCAGCTGCTCCAGCACCACCTTGCCGGCCTCGATCTTGGAGACGTCCAGCACGTCGTTGAGCACGTGCAGCATCGTCTCGCCCGAGGCGTGGGCGGCCGCGGCGAGCTCGCGCTGGCGCGCGTCCAGCGGCGTGCGCAGCAGCAGCTCGGTCATGCCCAGGATGCCGTTCATCGGCGTGCGGATCTCGTGGCTCATGTTGGCCAGGAAGGAGGTCTTGGCCTGGCTCGCGCTGTCGGCCGCCGTCAGCGCGCTCTTGAGCTGGCGCAGGATCTCGCGTCGGCGCCGCAGCAGGCGGGCGATCCACAGCGCCAGCGCCACCAGCACGGCGTCGAAGGCCAGTGCCACCGCGACGAGCGCGATCGTGGTGCGGTACCAGTGCGCCAGGATCAGGTCCTCGGTCACCAGCAGGGCGACGACGGTGGGATAGACATGCGACAGCGTCGGCGCCACCAGGCGCCGGCGGGTCTCGGAACGGTCGACCACGCGCGGCCCGTCGATGAACGCGGTGCGTGGAACGGCGGCGCCCGACTGCTCCAGCAACTTGAAGACCGGGCCTGCCGCGAAGCTCTTGCCGACGAAGGCCTCCAGCGGCGGCTGGCGCGCCAGCATCACGCCGTCGCGGCGCAGCAGCAGCACCGTCACGCCCTCGCGGGCCGAATCGATGGACTCGTAGAAGCGCTGGAAGTACTCGCACTCGATGCCCACCAGCGCGATGCCCGCCAGGCGGCCGTCGACGCCGCGCAGCTTGCGCGCCAGGTAGAACGTCCACTGGCCGCTGCCGCGGCTCTTGACGGGGGCCGACAGGAACACCTCGAGCCCGTCGTCGGCCAGGTGGGCCTTCAGGTAGTCGCGATCGGCCAGGCCCACCGTCGGCGTCGGGTAGGCGCGCGAGTAGTTGATCAACTGGCCCGCGGGGGTCAGCACCGACAGGACGCCGATCTGCGGCAGGTCGCCCTGGCGGCGCCGCAGCGTCTCGTACATCTCGCGCGTGCCGGCCTTGGCCACCAGGTCGGCGGCATCGGCGGGCGCGGTCTTGGCGACGTCGTCGACCACGCGTTGAAGCACGCCGTCGGCGGCGGCCAGCGTCTGGTCGGCGTGCTGGGCGGCCATCTCCGACATGTTGGCCAGGAAGAATCGCCAGTCGTCGATCGCGTCCTCGCGCCCGCGCCAGCACGCGAAGGCCACGGCGGCCCAGGTGAGCAGGACGACCGCGACCGTCGTGGCGAACAAGGCCCGGTCGCGCACGGGCGGCAGGACGATGGCGGACGGCGCGGCGTTCATGGCAGGGATGCCGTCAGGGCGACGGGCGCCGCCGTGACACCCGGCGCGCGTCGACACCGTTCGCCACGGTGGCGATCGACGCGGCATGGCGGGGAGGGCGCATCGGCCGATTGTGAACCGCTTTGAGCCTGCGGCGCATCGCCGAGGCGTCGATCTTCGCATGCCGCCGGCCCTTGAAATCGCGCCATCGGCCACCCACTTGGCTGCTCGAAGGAGAACGACATGGGTGCCAACGACGCCTTCCTGCAGGACGCCTACTCGCGCACGGTCAGCGAGGTGGTGGAGCGCGTCGGGCCCAGTGTGGCCGCGGTGCGCCTGCACGACGCCGGCGGCGCCGGCGACAAGCTGGGCGGCGGCTCGGGCTTCCTGTTCACCCCCGACGGGTACGTCCTGACGAACTCGCACGTGGTGCGCGCCGGCCAGCCCGCGGCGGCCGCCCGGCCCGCGTTGCGCCACCGGCTGTCGCTGGCTGATGGCCGCGAGTTCGACGCGCGCTGGGTCGGCGACGACCCCGACACCGACCTCGCGGTGCTGAGCATCGACGGCCTGTCCAAGGGCGCGCTGGCGCACGCGCCGCTGGGCCGCTCGGCGGGCCTGAAGCGCGGCCAGATCGCCATCGCCATCGGCAACCCGCTGGGCTTCGAGCACACCGTCACCGCGGGCATCGTCAGCGCGCTCGGGCGCAGCATGCGCACCAGCACCGGCCGGCTGATTCCCGACGTCATCCAGACCGACGCCGCGCTCAACCCCGGCAACTCGGGCGGCCCGCTGCTCGACTCGAACGGCGAGGTGATCGGCATCAACACCGCCATCATCCGCGGCGCGCAGGCGATCTGCTTTGCGGTGGCGGTGGACATCGCCGGCTGGGTCATCCCGCAACTGTTGCAGCACGGGCGCGTTCGCCGCGGCTACCTGGGCGTGGCCGGCCAGACGCAGGAACTGCACCGCCGCGTGGTGCTCGCCTACGAGCTGCCGAACGCGAGCGGTGTGCGGGTGATGAGCGTCGAGCCCGACAGCCCCGCGGCGCGCGTGGGCGTCAAGGAGGGCGACATCATCGTCGGCCTCGACGGCGTGCCAATCGCCAGCGTCGACGCGCTGCACCAGACGCTGGACGCGAGCCGCGTCAACCGCGACTGCGTGCTCAAGCTGATCCGCGGCGTGCGCACCCCGGCGCCGATGTACCTGACGGTGCGCCCCCAGGAGGTACTGCGCGCCTGAGGATGCTGCGTGCTAATATACGATCTGTATATGGAACGTATAAGGACTGCCGCGATGGGCATCGTCAAGATCTCCGACCTCATGCATGACAACCTGCGCGACGCCAGCGACGCGCTGAGCCGCTCCATCAACGCCCAGGCCGAGCACTGGCTGCGCGTGGGCATGCTGTCCGAGCTGCACCCCGAGCTGACCTACGGCGACATCTGCCAGCTGATGCTGCGCAGCGCGCGCACCGGCGCGGCCGAGCTGTCGTTCGTGCGGCCCGAGGTCGCCGTGGCGGCGTCGGTGACGGCCCGCAAGGTGCTGCGCAAGGCGGCCCGATGAAGCGCGGGGCCAGCCTCGTCAAGACCCCGGCCGAGATCGCCATGGCGCGCGCCGCGGGCGCGCTCGCCGCCGACGTGCTGCGCATGATCGCGCCGCATGTCAGGGCCGGCGTCACCACCGACGCGCTCGACAAGCTGTGCCACGACCACATCGTCGAGGTGCAGAAGGCCATTCCCGCCAACATCGGCTACCACGGCTTCCCCAAGACGCTGTGCACTTCGGTCAACCACGTGGTGTGCCACGGCATCCCGGGCGACAAGAAGTTGAAGGACGGCGACATCGTCAACATCGACGTCGCGGTCATCAAGGATGGCTGGTACGGCGACTCCAGCCGCATGTACTTCGTGGGCACGCCCGGCGTGCTCGCCCGGCGCCTGGTCGACACCACCTACGAGGCGATGTGCGCGGGCATCCGCGAGGTGCGCCCCGGCGCGACGCTGGGCGACGTCGGTGCCGCCATCCAGGGCGTGGCCGAGAAGGCGGGCTTCAGCGTCGTGCGCGACTACTGCGGCCACGGCATCGGCCAGATCTACCACGACGACCCGCAGGTCTGCCACTTCGGCCGCCGCGGCGAGGGCCTGCGGCTGCAGGAGGGGATGGTGTTCACCATCGAGCCCATGGTCAACGCCGGCAGGTCGGGCACGCGCGAGCTGGCCGACGGCTGGACGGTGGTCACGCGCGACCATTCGCTGTCGGCGCAGTGGGAACACATGGTGGCCGTCACGAATGACGGATTCGAGGTATTGACGCCGTGGCCGGACGGCTACGGCGACTACCCGCCCGTCTGAGGCGTCGCGGTGGGCCGCCCGCCTGCAGGCCGCCACGACGTCGGGCAGGCCGGTGCTGCTGCGCGAGGACGGCGGCCAGGACACCGCCGAACGCACGGCCGACGCGTGGAGCTTCCTGCTGTGGCAGTTCGCCGACCCGCGCTTCCAGCCGGCGCCCTGAGGCACGCGCGCCGCGGCGCCGGGCCCATGCGCCAAGCCCCTCGCACGCGTGGGCCCTCGTCCGGCGCGCCAGCGGCCGCGCGTCGGGCGACCCACAATGCGGCTCCCCCGTCACCGAGAGAGACCGCCGAATGACCTCGCACCGCCTTGCCAGCCTGGCCCGCGCCACCGCCCTGGCCGCCGCCGCCGCCTTCTCGACGCTCGCCATCGCGCCGGTCCAGGCCGCGGCGCCGATGGTGCGCACCCAGGCTCCCGGCTTCTACCGCATGAGCCTGGGCGATTTCGAGGTGACCGCGCTGTACGACGGCAGCTTCGACCTGCCGGTGGACAAGCTGCTCAAGCAGCCCGCGGCGAAGACCGCGGCCGCGCTCGCGCGCCACTTCCAGGGCCTGCCGGTGGAGACCTCGGTCAACGCCTACCTGGTCAACACCGGCAGCCGGCTGGTGCTGATCGACGCCGGCACCGGTGGCTACAGCGGTCCGACCTCGGGCACGCTGCTGGCCAACCTGAAGGCGGCCGGCTACCGGCCCGAGCAGGTCGACGACATCTTCATCACCCACATGCACGGCGACCACATGGGCGGCTTGTCGCACGAGGGCGTGGCCGTGTTTCCCAAGGCCGTGGTGCACGCGGGCAAGGGCGACGTCGACCACTTCCTGAGCGCCGCCGAGATGGCCCGCGCCCCCGCCGAGGAGCGCGATCGCTTCACGAGCGCGATGAGCGCGTTCGGTCCCTACCAGGCCGCGGGCCGCCTGCAGCCCGTCGCCGCCGACGGCGAGATCGTGCCGGGCGTGCGCGCCTGGGCCACGCCGGGCCACACGCCGGGCCACACCAGCTACGTCGTCGAGAGCAAGGGCGCAAAGCTGATCGTCGTCGGCGACCTGATCCACGTGGCCGCCGTGCAGCTCGACGACCCGACCGTGACGATCGATTTCGACAGCGACAACCGGGCCGCCGAGGCGATGCGCCTGAAGGTCTTCGCGCAGGCCGCCCGCGAGCGCACGCTGATCGCCGCGGCGCACCTGCAATTCCCGGGCATCGGACACCTGGCCGTCAACGGCAAGGGCTACACCTACGAGCCGGTGAACTACCAGCGCGGCCAGTGAGTCCGAGGCCGCGCGTCGCGCTGGCTAGCGCCTGACGGTCGACGCCGCCTGCGCAGCTGCAGGCGCAGGCGCGGCGGACGCCGGCGCGGAGGCCGAAGCGGCCGCCGCTGCCGCGAGCGTCGGCCCCGGGGCAGCGGCCGGCACGCCCGCCGCCCGCAGCTCCGCCATCGCACCCTCGTACTCGTGGAAGTTCTGCGGGCACTCCTGGACCGCCTGGCGCAGCAGCGCGACGGCGTCGCCGCGCCGGTGCAGCAGCGAATCCTCGGCCAGGTAGAAGTGCGCCTCGCAGACCTGCGACAGGTTCTGCGTGTCCTGGGCCTTCTTCGCCTCGGCCAGCAGGGCGGCCGAGTCGATGCTGCCGTGGAAGTAGTCGACCACCGGACCCGGCCAGGGCGCGGTGGTGCCCGGTGCCGTGCCCGGACCGAGGCTGCCGCTGGCGCGTTCGACGCCGCCCACGCGCGCCAGCGCCAGGTAGCGCCACAGCCGCCAGTAGGTGCCGTCGGGAGCCGCGGGCGGCCGGCGTGCCAGCGTGTCGGCGGCGGCGCCGAACTGGCGCTGCAGGAACTGGGTGGAGCCGATCACGAACGGGTCGTCGGGACGCGGGGCGAGCGTGTGGGCCGCCTCGAAATCGGCCAGGGCGCCGGCGTGGTCGCCGCTGTTGTTGCGCAGCACGGCGCGCAGGCGCAGCGCCACCGGCGACTTCGACTCCAGGCGCAGGGCCTGCTCGGCATCGCGCCGGGCGGCGTCGAAATCGGGCCGCGCCACGTTGGCCGAGGCCCGCATCTCCCAGGCCAGCAAGGCCTCGGGACGCTTCGCGAGCACGCGATCGATGGTGGCCAGGGCGGTGGCGAAATCCTTCTTCGCGATGGCCAGCTCGGCACGCATCATCGCCAGGCCGATGTCGTCGGGCGTCGCCGCGGCCGCCGCCTCGATGCCTGCGGGCGTCAGCTGGTTGGCGACCTTGAGCGCGAGGCCGGCGTGCGCCATCGCGAAGCGCAGGTCCTCGGGCGCGAACTGGTCGGCGCGCGCCAGCGCGGCGAGCGCGGCGTCGTTGTGGCCGGCTCCGCGCTCGGTCTCGGCCTGGCGTGCCAGGCCGACGGCGCAGGCATGGTCGGCGGCGCGATCGTGGGACGGGGCGAGGCACCGGGCCGGGGGCGCCGGCTCGTCGGCCGCGCCGGCGGGCAGCGTCAGCGCCAGCGCGAGCAGGGCGCCGGCGGCTCGGGAAACGACATTCATGCGGTAGGGTTCGAAAGCTGGCACGTCGGTGCCGACGCGGTCGATCTTGCCATGCGCATGTAACCGGGCAGCGCCGGGCCGGGCCAGGCCGGGCGCTGTCACGGCGCGGGCATGGAAGGCGGCGATAATCCGCGCCTTGCCCCAGCGGACCGGAAGACGGCATCGACGAACATGGACATCCGATACGGCTCCGATCCTAACGGCCTGATCTGCGGCTACCTCTTCGCGGGCGGCTGCGCGGGCACGGCGATCGATCTCGCCGGCGCGCTCGCCTGGCTCGCCGACGAGCCCGCGGCCGCGCCGGGCGATTTCATCTGGCTGCACTTCAACCTCACCGACGCCGGCGCCGAGCCGTGGATCGCGGCCAACCTCGGCGTCGCGCCGGAATTCTTCGAGGCCCTGCACGAAGGCTCGCGCTCGACCCGGATCGAGGACGCCCGCGACACGCTGGTGGCCGTGGTCAACGACGTGTCGTTCGAGTTCTCGTTCGACCCGTCGCAGATCGAGACGCTGTGGGTCAACGTGGGCCCGCGCATGGCGATCACGGCGCGCGTGCACCCGCTGCGCTCGATCGACCGCCTGCGCCACGCGGTGCGCCAGGGCATCGTGTTCCGTTCCTCGCTGCTGTTCCTCGACCGCCTGCTGCGCGACCAGGGCGACGTGCTGGTGCGCATCGTGCGCCAGGCCACGCTGCAGGTGGACGACGTGGAGGACAAGCTGCTGCTGGGACGGCTCGGCGACAAGCGCGAGGATCTCGGCAAGCTGCGCCGGGTGCTGGTGCGCCTGCAGCGCCTGCTGGCGCCCGAGCCCGGGGCGCTGTTCCGGCTGCTGCGCCAGCCGCCCCCCTGGACCGGCGAGGCCGACCTCGACGCCCTGCGCCAGGCCACCGAGGAATTCTCCCTGGTGCTGCGCGACCTGGCCGCGCTTCAGGAGCGCATCAAGCTGCTGCAGGACGAGATCGCCGCGCAGGTGGGCGAGCACACCAACTCCAGCGTGTTCACGCTGACCGTGGTGACAGTGCTGGCGCTGCCGATCAACATCGTCGCCGGCCTGCTGGGCATGAACGTGGGCGGCATCCCGCTGTCGCAGGACCCGCACGGGTTTCTCTGGATCGCCGCGCTGGTGGTCGCCTTCACCGGACTGGCCGGCTGGCTCGCGTTCCGACGCCGCGACTGAGGATCCCCGTCGCGGCGTCGCGGACCTGTCAGGCCAGGGCCGGGTAGTCCGTGTAGCCCTTGGCACCGGGCGTGTAGAACGTGTCCATGTCCGGCGCGTTCAGTGGCGCGTCCACCTTCATGCGCGCGACCAGGTCCGGGTTGGCCAGGAACGGGCGCCCGAAGGCCACCAGGTCGGCCTGGCCCTCGACCAGCACCTGCTCGGCGCCGCGATGGTCGAAGCCGCCGGCGAGGATGAACGGGCCGTCGAAGGCGGCGCGCAGCACCGCCTTGATCGCGGCCGGCACGGCGGGCGCGCCCATCGCCGAGTGATCGAGCACGTGCACGTACAGCAGGCCGAGGGCGGACAGGCCGTCGACCAGCGCCTTGTACTGCGCGTCGACGTCGGCGAAGGGCCCGGTGCCGTTGAACACGCCGTACGGCGACAGGCGGATGCCCACCTTGTCGGCGCCGATGGCGGCGGCCGTGGCGCGCGCCACCTCGAGCGCGAAGCGGTTGCGGCCTTCGGCCGTGCCGCCGTAGCCGTCGTTGCGGGTGTTGACGTTGGGGTTGAGGAACTGCTCGATCAGGTAGCCGTTGGCCGCGTGCAGCTCGATGCCGTCGAAGCCGGCCTCGATCGCCAGCCGGGCCGACTGCGCGAACCCGGCCACCGCATGCGCGATGTCGGCCTCGGTCATCGCGTGGGGCACCGAGTGCGGTTGCATGCCCTGGGCATCGGTGTACATCTGGCCGGGGCAGACCTCGGCCGTCGGGCCGACGACCCGCGCGCCGGCGGGCAGGTTGGCGACGTGCGTCACGCGGCCCGTGTGCATCAGCTGCACCACGATCCTGCCGCCCTTGGCATGCACCGCTTCCGTCACCAGCTTCCAGCCGGCGACCTGCTGCGCGTTGAACAGCCCCGGGATGCGGGCGTAGCCCAGGCCGTCGGGCGACGGCGACGTGCCCTCGGTGACGATCAGGCCGGCGCCGGCGCGCTGCGCGTAGTAATCGGCCATCAGCGCGTTGGGTGTGTTGGCCTCGACGGCGCGGCTGCGCGTCATCGGCGACATCACCGTGCGGTTGGACAGGGACAGGTTGCGGATCTTGATCGGGTCGAACAGCATGGGGTGGTTTCCTGCAGGAGGGTGGACAAGCGTCGAGCGATGATAGGGTCGCCGCGACAGCCCCCACGCGCCGTCATGGCTTTGGTTTTCGTGCAGCGAAAGGCAGCGGGCCGCGCCTCCGTCGAAGGCGCGGCCCGTGCTGCGGAGTCGGCGAGGCCTAGCGGCTGCCGTAGACGTCCGGCACCATCATTTCCTCGGGCACCGCCTGGCGCGAGTAGTGCTCGTGGCGCAGGCGCTCGGGCAGGACCACCGGCGGATGCTCGACCTCGGTGTACGGGAACTGCGCCAGCAGGTGATGGATGCAGTTCAGGCGCGCCAGCTTCTTGTCGACGGCCTGCACCACCCACCAGGGCGACTCGGCGCTGTGGGTGCGCTCCAGCATCACTTCCTTGGCCTTGGTGTACTCCTCCCACAGGCGGCGGCTCTCGAGGTCCATCGGGCTGAGCTTCCACTGCTTGAGCGGATCGTGGATGCGACCCAGGAAGCGCAGCTCCTGCTCGTCGTCGGTGATCGAGAACCAGTACTTGATCAGCTTGATGCCCGAGCGCTGCAGCATGCCCTCGAAGGCCGGCACCGAGCGGAAGAACTCCTCGACCTCGTCGTCGGTGCAGAAGCCCATCACGCGCTCGACGCCGGCGCGGTTGTACCAGCTGCGGTCGAACAGCACGATCTCGCCGGCGGCCGGCAACTGCGAGGCGTAGCGCTGGAAGTACCACTGGGTGCGCTCGCGGTCGTTGGGGGCGGGCAGGGCGACGGTGCGGCACACGCGCGGGTTCAGGCGCTGGGTGATGCGCTTGATCACGCCGCCCTTGCCGGCGGCGTCGCGGCCCTCGAACAGGATCACCACCTTCTGGCGCGTGTGCGCCACCCAGTCCTGCAGCTTGACCAGCTCGCCCTGCAGGCGGAACAGCTCGCGGAAATAGCGCACCCGCTCGGCGGCGTCCTCGCCGCTGGCGTCCAGCGGGTCGGCGACGAGGCGGTCCTCCATCTCCATCTCGATTTCCTCGTCGTAGCCGTCGACGAGCTCGCGCTCGATGCGGCGGCGCATCGCGTCCTGGTCGAACAAGGCGTTCATGGCGTCGGACTCCGGTTCAGAACAGTTTCGTGAACAGCCAGTACAGGCTGCCCGAGAGCAGGATGGCGGCCGGCAGCGTCAGCACCCAGGCCATGGCCAGGTTGCGGATCGTCGACCACTGCAGGCCCGACCGGTTGGCCGCCATCGTGCCGGCCACGCCCGACGACAGCACGTGGGTGGTGGACACCGGCAGGCCGAAGGCGTCGGCCGCGCCGATGGTGAGCATCGCCACCAGCTCGGCCGACATGCCCTGCGCGTAGGTCAGGTGCGACTTGCCGATCTTCTCGCCCACGGTCACCACGATGCGCTTCCAGCCCACCATCGTGCCCAGCCCCAGGGCGATGGCCACCACCACCTTCACCCACAGCGGGATGAACTTGGTGGCGGCATCGATGCGCTTCTTGAACCCCAGCAGGTGCGTGCGGGTGTCGGGGTCCAGCGCGATGTGGGCGTCCTTGTCGACCAGGCGGATCGTCTCCGAGGCCAGGTACATGTCGTTGCGCACGTTGGCGACGGCGGCCGCCGGCACCTTGGCCAGCGTGTCGTGCTGGCGCACCTGGTCGCCGATCGAGCCGGCGACCACGGCCAGCGCGGGCAGCGTGGACGGCTCGACGGCCCTGGTGCGCACGTAGCGCGACAGCGTCGCCCGCGCGTCGGCGGGCGCGAACCCGGGCGCCGTGCGCTCCAGCGAGGCCTGCGCCACGTGCGCGATGGTGGCGAACTCCGCGGTCTGGTCGGCCGGCATCGCGCGGTTGAGCGCGTACGAGATCGGCACCGTGCCCACCAGGATCAGCATGATCAGGCCCATGCCCTTCTGGCCGTCGTTGGAGCCGTGCGAGAACGACACGCCGGTGCAGGTGAGCACCAGCAGCGCGCGGATCCACGGCGGCGGCGGCGCCGACCCCTTGGGCGCCTCGTAGAGCGCCTTGTTCCTGACCAGCGCGCGCAGCGCGAGCAGCAGCAGTCCGGCGCAGGCGAAGCCCACCAGCGGCGACAGCAGCAGCGAATAGCCGATCTTGACCGCCTGCGCCCAGTCCACGCCGGCGGTGCCGTCGCGCCCGTGCATCAGCGCGTTGGCCACGCCCACGCCGATGATGGAGCCGATCAGCGTGTGCGAGGACGAGGCCGGCAGGCCCAGCACCCAGGTGCCCAGGTTCCAGACGATGGCCGCGATCAGCAGCGCGAACACCATCGCGAAGCCGGCGCTGGAGCCCACCTGCAGGATCAGCTCCACCGGCAGCAGCGAGATGATGCCGAAGGCCACCGCGCCGCTGGAAACGAGCACGCCCAGGAAGTTGAACAGGCCCGACCACAGCACCGCCACGTGCGGCGGCAGCGAGTGGGTGTAGATGACCGTGGCCACCGCGTTGGCCGTGTCGTGGAAGCCGTTGACGAACTCGAAGCCGAGCGCGATCAGCAGCGCCAGACCCAGCAGGATGAACGGCCAGACAGTGGTGGCGCTCTCGCCGCTGCCGGCATAGTCGCTGGCGATGCTCCAGGCCGTGTAGCCCAGGCCGGCCAGCAGCAGGAACGCGAACAGCGCCCAGGTGCCCTTGCCGGACTTGTGATCGAGGCGCGGGCGGCCGGCGGCGGCCTGGCCGCCTGGCAACGCGGCGGAACCGACGTTCGAATTCATGGGCGCGGACTCTCTCTGGATGACAAATCGTGCATCCTGGAGGGCGCGCGTGACAGGGGGGTGACAGGCCGGCTCGAGCGCGGGGGCGGGCCGGCGCCGCACCCGTCAGGCAAACCCTGAGTCGGCCCCCGTGACTTGCGCGCCGCTGTCGAGGACAATGCGGCCACCGCCACCACACGCCATCGAATGCGCATCGTCATCCTCGGCAACGCCGGATCGGGCAAGTCGACCCTCGCGAAGTCGCTCGCGCGCACGCAGGGCATGCCGATGCTCGATCTCGATACGCTGGTCTGGGAACCCGACCAGGTGGCCGTGCAGAGGCCCGACGAGCTCGTCTTCGCCGACCTCGCGCAGTTCTGCCGCGAGTCCGACGACTGGGTCATCGATGGCTGCTACGGCGACCTGGTCGAGGCCGTGCTGCCCAACGGGCCGCTCCTGATCTTCCTGGAACCGGGCGAGGACGTCTGCGTCGCCAACTGCCGCGCGCGTCCCTGGGAGCCGCACAAGTACCGCAGCCAGCAGGAGCAGGACGACCACCTCGAGCACCTGCTCGGCTGGGTGCGCTCGTACTACGACCTCGACGGCTCGATGTCGCTCGCCGGCCACCGGGCCGTCTACGACGCGTACGCCGGCCCCAAGCGCCTCGTGACCCGCCTGGCCGAGCTCGACGTGATGCAGAGCGCCTGGCTGGCCGCCGCCGCCACCTCGCGCGCCCGCACCCGCACGCACGCGGGCTCGCTCGGGCGCTGAGCGCGTCCCGCGCGCGCATCCGCCCCGCGCCCTCGCCCCGCGCCGCGGCGGGCCTGGCGATTGCCGTCGAACCTCGACGACCCTCTTCCGAGCCGCCCCATGATTCCTGTCTTCGACCGCATCGACCACATCCACCTGTATGCGGGCAACCGCGCCAAGTCTGAGCAGTGGTATGCCGACGTGATGGGATTCGTGCGCGTGCCCGAGCTCGAATCGTGGGCCGACGGCGGGCCGCTGACGCTGGCGAACTCGTCGGGCACCGTGCACATCGCGCTGTTCGAGGCGGTGCCGCAGCCGTGCCGCAGCGTCATCGCGCTTGCGGTGGGCGCACAGGAGTTCGTCGCCTGGCGCGACCACCTGGTGGCGACGCTGCGCCGTCCGGTCGAACCGGAAGACCATCGGCTGGCGTGGTCGCTGTACTTCGAGGACCCGGACGGCAACCCGTGGGAGATCACCACCTGGCAGCACGCGGTCGTCGCCACGCTGCTGGGGCCGACCGGCACGTGAAGCCGGCGCGGCCGCTGCCGCGCCGTCGTCGGGCCGTCAGTTGCTCAGCAGCGAGTCGAGGGTGATGCCCGTGGCCACGGCCGTCGGCGTCACAGCTCGTCGATGACCGCCCCCGCGGCGTCGCAGGCCTTGGCCACCGCGGCGAACGGCAGCTCGAGCAGGCCCTTGGCCACCTTGTTCGCGGTCGACAGCGTGGTCTCGACGCCGTCGACCACCGCATGGGCGCCGCCGGCGATCGCGTCGCCGACGTCGGCGACCGCCGTGGCGATGCCGCTCTTCAGGCTCTCGTAGACCGAGCCGTCGTGCGCGGCGGGCGTCGGCGCCGCCGGGGCGGCGCCCGGCGACGTCGTCGACGGCGTCGACGACGGGTGGTTCGCCGCGGCCATTGCGCTGAGGGCCTGCGGGCTCAGCGTGACGGTGGCGCTGGGTACGTCAGCGGGCCGGGCAGCCGGGGCCGCGGCCGGCGTCGCGACGGGGGCCGGCGCGGGCGCCACGGCCTTCGGCGGCACGGTCGGCTGCGGCAGGTTGAGGGTGGGGGTGACCATGGGCATGCTTGCACTCCTTTAGCGCCAGCAAAGTCTAGGGTCGGCCGGCGGCCGCGTCCGGCCGATCAGGGCCGTCATTGCCGGCCATTCCCGCCGCGTGGGCGCCACGGTCGCGTTGCCGGGGCGCGCCGCGGGCGAAATACGGGCGGTTGCGGGTGTTGATGCACGCATCGACGCCCGCTTGCGTCTCTAAGATTCATCGGAATCGAGCCGCCCTTGCGGCCCGGAAGGACGAAGGGATGGATCGAGTCGACGCCGCCGCCGGGGCCTCCGTTGCCCGCCGAATCGCCCTGCTGGGCTTCGCCTGCGTGGCCCTGGCCGGGTGCGCCGGGGTGCGCCTGGTGCAGCTCGAAGGCCTGTCCGCCATCGCGATCGTCTGCGGCGTGCTCGGGGCGGCCGCGGCCGTGCTGAGCTTCTCGCTGCACCGCTACCTCGCGCGCTCGCTGCTGCCCTTGCAGGCGAGTGTCGATGCGATGAAGCAGGGCGACCTGTCGGGCCGCCTCGAGACCCGCCGCCGCGACGAGTTCGGTGCGATCGCCGCCTCGCTCGACGAGATGAACGCCAGCATGTCGGCCCTCGTGGCCGACATCCGCAGCGAGGCGACCTTCGTCTCGCAGGCCAGCCAGTCGCTGGCGGCCGGCACCACGGAGCTGGCGCAGCGCACCGAGCGCCAGGCGGCCAGCCTGGAGCAGACCACGGCCAGCGTGCAGGACCTGAGCGGCTCCGTGCGCCAGAACGCCCTCGACGCCCGCGCCGTGGAACAGCTCGCGAGCCGGGTGCACGAGATGGCCGAGTCGGGCGGCAGCCGCATGCGCGAGGCCGTCGAGACGATGCACGCGATCCGTACCAGCTCGCAGCGGGTGCACGACATCATCGGCGTGATCGACGGCATCGCCTTCCAGACCAACATCCTCGCGCTCAACGCCGCGGTGGAAGCGGCGCGCGCCGGCGAGAACGGCCGCGGCTTCGCCGTGGTGGCCGCCGAAGTGCGCACGCTGGCCCTGCGCAGCGGCAGCGCGGCGCAGGAGATCAAGGCGCTGATCGCCACGTCCAGCCAGCAGGTGGCCTCGGGTGCGTCGCGCATCGACGAGGTCGGCGCGCTGCTGGCCAACGTCGTCGCCGGCATCGGCGAGGTGGCCGGCAACGTGCGCGCGATCACGTCGGCGGCCGAGCAGCAGAGCAGCAGCCTGGGCCAGATGTCGGAGGCCATCGCCGGCCTGGACGGCATCACGCAGGAGAACGCGACGATGGTCGAGCAGACCTCCTCGGCGTCGGCCGGCCTGGGCGAGCGCGCACAGCGGCTCGCCCGCACGGTCGGCACGTTCCGGCTGCGCCAGGGCACCGCCGACGAGGCGCACGCGCTGGTGATGCGCGCGCTCGAGCTGTTCAAGCGGCGCGGCCCCGCCTGCCTGGCCGACATCACCGACGCGGCCAACGGCTTCTGCGACCGCGACATGTACGTCTTCGCCTGGGATCGCGGGCTGGTCTACCACGCGTTCGCCGGCAAGCCGCAGAACCTGCGCAAGACGGGCGCGCAGATCCTGGGCACCGACGTCACGCAACTGGGCCGCGACGTGTGGGCCGCGGCCGCCAAGGGCGGCGGGTGGGTGGACTACGACTTCCTGAACCCGGCCACGGGCAAGGTGGCGCCGAAGACGTCGTTCATCGTGCCGGCCGGCGAGGGCCTGGTGCTGGGGTGCGGGATCTACAAGACCGTCCAGCGATCCTGAGTCGTCCCCGTTCCCGGTTCAGGCCTTGGGCGCCAGGTGGCTGCCCGGCGTGGACCGCATGATCGCCAGCTCGTCCTCGCTCATGTCGGCCGGGATGTCCGCGAACAGCGGCGTGCTCAGGTAGCGCTCGCCGGTGTCGGGCAGCATGCACAGCACCACCGATCCCTTCGGCGCGGTCTTGCAGACCTCGAGCGCCGCCGCGAAGGTTCCGCCGCTGGAGGTGCCCACGAAGATGCCTTCCTGCTGCGCCAGCTGGCGGCTCCAGTGCATCGATTCGGCGCCGGTGACCGTGACGATGCGGTCGATCACGTCGGAGGCGACCGCATCGCGCGTGAGCTTGCCGATGAAGTCGGGGCTCCAGCCCTGCAGCGGATGCGGCTTCCAGGACGGATGGCTCACGCTGCAGCTGCCGTCCGGGTTGCTCTCCTGCGGCAGGCCGCTGGTGAGCATCGGCGCGTCGGCTGGCTCGCAGACGACGATCTTCGTGTCCGGGCGCTCCTTGGCCAGAACGCGCGAGACGCCGCGCAGCGTGCCGCCGGTGCCGAAGCCGGTGACCCAGTAGTCGAGCCGCTGGCCGGCGAAGTCGTCGACGATCTCGCGCGCGGTGGTGCGCGAGTGCATGTCCGCGTTGGCCTCGTTCTCGAACTGGCGGGTCAGGAACCAGCCGTGCGCCGCGGCGAGCTCGACCGCCTTCCGGACCATGCCCGTGCCGCGCTCGGCCGCCGGGGTCAGCACCACCTTGGCGCCGAGGAAGCGCATCAGGCGCCGGCGCTCGACGCTGAAGGTCTCGACCATGGTCACCACCAGCGGGTAGCCCTTCTGGGCGCACACCATCGCCAGGCCGATGCCGGTGTTGCCGCTGGTGGCCTCCACCACCGTCTGGCCGGGCTTGAGGGCTCCGCTCTTCTCGGCCGCCTCGATCACGCCGAGCGCCAGGCGGTCCTTGACCGAGCCCAGCGGATTGAACGATTCGACCTTGACCCACAACTCGACACCCTCGGGCGCCAGCTTGTTGATGCGCACCACCGGAGTGCGGCCGACGGTCTCGAGAATGTTGGCAAAGCGGGTCATGTCAGGCTCCTTCGTTGAGCGCGAATCGTAGCGCTGAACGGCGCGCGGGTCTTGCCCTAAAGTCAGGGCCGTTGTCGGCGCGCAAGGCCTCGCCCCGGCCACCGGCGTCGCCAAGAAAGGAAAGCGGAGACATGCTGGCTTTTCAACACCTCGCAGCGCGGCGCCTGGCCGTCGCCGCGTTCGCCGCCGCCTGCGCCTGGCCGGCGCTCGCCGCCGCGCCCGACGGGCCCGGCGTCTGCGACCGCCGGGCCCGCGACTGGCGCAACGGCGCGGTCGTCTACCAGGTCATCGTCGACCGCTTCGTGCCGGCGGCCGATCTCGAGGCCAAGCGCAGCGCGGCGACTACGTGAAGTCGCTGGGCGCCGACGTCCTCTACCTGAACCCGATCCACCTCGCCTGCACGAACCACAAGTACGACGCGCTCGACTACCGCCAGATCTCGCCCGAGTACGGCACCCACGCCGCCTTCCGCCGCCTGGCCGACGACGTGCACGCGGCCGGCATGAAGCTGGTGCTCGACGGCGTGTTCAACCACATGGGCCGCACACGCCGCGCTTCAAGGACGCGTTCGCCAACCCCGCCAGCCCGTGGCGCGGCTGGTTCGCGATCGGCCCGCAGTACCGGGGCGGGGCACGCGTGTGGACGGGCTTCCAGAACCGCGGTGATGGGCTTCAACCTGCGCCTGGTGCTGCTGGCCGCGCCCGGCAGCGCGCCGGTGACGACCATCGGCTCGGGCTTCGTCACCGTCACGGTGCAGGCGCGCTCCGCGCTCGTGCTCGCGCCCAGGGAGCGCGACCTGGGAGGCTACAGCCGCTGCAAGGGCGTGCCCTGGATGACGCAGCCCTGACGACCGCGGACCGCCAACGATTTCACGGCGGGACGGCCTTCGGCTGGCGCTGACCGGCAGAGGCGCGGCACTTTGATGCCGCTCAACGCGGCGAGCCTGCGAACGACCTCCAATGCACTGCTGGGCCTGGTGGCGCGAAGTCGGGGGGTATCTGGACCCCCTTTGCGTGCACGGGTCCCACGGACATGAATTCGCCGAGCCTGTCGATCGGTCGATTCGTGACGATCGACAGCGTCTTGCAAAGGAATTGGTCATGAGCGCGTTGGACACATCCCATAAGCATCCCTTCGTCATCGAATGGCGGGACAGCTTCCGGGTCAACATCCCGCAGGTCGACCTCGAGCACCGGCACCTGTTCCAGCTGGTCAAGGATCTCGACCTGGGCACGATCGATCGCACGGTCGAGGAATTGCTGGACTACGTGGTCATGCACTTCTCCAACGAGCAGGACCTGATGGAAAGGAGCGGCTACCCCGGCTTCGACCAGCACCTGCGGCTCCACGAGCAGTTCGGCAGCCAGGTGGCGGAATTCCTCGGCAACGGCGACGCGTGGACGATCGCCCGCGTCGAGACGGTGCGCCGGTTCCTGAACAAGTGGCTGATCGGGCACATCATGACGCACGACCTGCGGTTCGGCCGCTGGTACCTGGACCAGGCCAACAGGCAGCCCGTGCACGCGGCCGTGCCGATGCGCCCCCAGCCCGGCTTCTTCGCCCGCCTGTTCGGCCGCGCCGCCTGAGACGCCGGACGCGCTGCCGCGCTCAGGGCGCCCTGGCCAGCGAATCGCGCATCACCACCGTCGGCACGAACTTGCGCGAGACCGCGAGGCCGGAGCCGAAGCGGGTGTTGAGCAGCATGCGGCACGCGTTGAGCGCCATCTCGGCGATCGGGATGCGCACGCTGGTCAGGCGCGGCGACAGGAAGGCAGCGACGTCGGAGTCGTCGTAGCCCATCACCGACCACTGCTGGGGCACGCGGATGCCGTGGTGGCCCAGGTAGCTGATCGCGCCCATCGCCATCTGGTCGTTGGCGCAGAACAGGGCGGTGATCCGGGGCTTGCGCGCCACCAGGCGCTCGCACGCGGCCCAGCCGGACGAGGCGCTGAAGTCGCCTTCCTCCATCAGCACCGAGTCGGCCGCGATGCCGGCCTCGCCGAGGCGGTCGAACAGGCCCTGCAGCCGCTGCTTGTTGTCGCCGACGTCGGCCGGCCCGGCGATCACCGCGAGGCGGCGGTGGCCATGGGCGAGCAATGCGTCGGCGGCTGCGCGGCCGGCGGCGCGATGGTCCACCGTGAAGCAGTGCGTCTTCATGCCCTTGACGTCGCGGTTGACGATGGCCAGGTTGGCGAAGGCATCGCGCAACGCCACGAAGTCGGCGTCGCGCAGCGCGTTGCTGCACAGGATGATGCCGTCGCACTCGCGCTCGATCAGGAAGCGCACGCCGTCCAGCGACTGCTGGCGGGTGTCGTCGGTGCCGCAGCCGTTGGCGGCCACCATGTGGCGGTCGTGCAGGCGCAGCTCGGCGTCGATGGCGTCGAGCAGCGGGCCGTAGAACGGACCCTTGAAGTCGGGCACGAACACGCCGATGGTGCCGGTCGACTGCAGCGACAGTGCGCGCGCGATCGCGCTCGGGCGGAACCCGAGCTGGCGCGCCGCCGCCTCCACGCGCGCGGCGGCGGCCTCGGAAAACGAGCCCTTGCCGCTGATCACGCGCGAGGCGGTGCCCACGCCCACGCCGGCCAGCCTTGCGACGTCTTTAATGGTTGCCATCTGCCCGTCGATGATAGAACGCCGCCGCGTGCGCGGCGATGCGTTCTTGCGACACCGGGTCGAACACGCACGCGCGGTCCAGGTCCATCTGCACGCCCAGCCGGTCGCCGATCGCGTGCACGCCGGTGGCCGGGGCGATGGCGGCCAGCTTCTGGCCCTGCATGTCCAGCCACACCACCTCGTGCGCGCCCATGGCCTCGACGAGCGTCACTTCGGCCTCGGGCCAGGGGCCACCGGCCGGGTGCAGCGCCAGGTGCTCCGGCCGCACGCCCAGCACCGCGCCGACGGGCGCCGCGCCGCCATCGGCGACCACCGCGCCCTCGATGAAGTTCATGCTGGGCGAGCCGAGGAAGCCGGCGACGAACATGTTGGCCGGCCGCGCGTAGACCTCGCCCGGCGTGCCCACCTGCTGGATGCGGCCGCCGCGCATCACCGCCACGCGCGAGGCCAGCGTCATCGCCTCGACCTGGTCGTGGGTGACGTAGATCATGGTCGCGCCGAGGTCGCGGTGCAGCGCCTTGAGCTCGCGCCGCAGCTCGGTGCGCAGCTTGGCGTCGAGGTTGGACAGCGGCTCGTCGAACAGGAACACCTGCGCCTCGCGCACCAGCGCACGCCCGATCGCCACGCGCTGGCGCTGGCCGCCCGACAGCTGCGCGGGCTTGCGCGCGAGCAGCGCGTCGAGCTGCAGCATCGTCGAGGCGCGCGCCACGCGACGCGCGATCTCGGCCTTGGGCAGCCCGGCCACGCGCAGGCCGAACGACATGTTGTGCTCGACGTTCATCGTCGGATACAGCGCGTACGACTGGAACACCATGCCGATCCCGCGATCCTTCGGGTCGGCCCAGGTGACGTCGCGCGTGCCGATGTGCACGCTGCCGGCCTCGGTGTCGACCAGGCCGGCGATCGCGTGCAGCAGCGTGGACTTGCCGCAGCCCGACGGCCCCAGCAGCACCAGGAATTCGCCGTCGACGACGTCCAGGTCCAGGTTTTCGATCACGGGCGTGGCGCCCATGCGCACGGCGAGTTGGCGGAGGGAGACGTTCAAGCTAGCCTTTCACGGCGCCGGCGGCGATGCCGCGCACGAACCAGCGTCCGGAGACGAGGTACACCGCCAGCGGCACCAGCGAGGTCAGCAGCGTGGCGGCCATGTTGACGTTGTACAGGCGCTCGCCGGTGGTGGTGTTGATGATGTTGTTCAGCTGCACCGTCATCGGCAGCCAGTCGTGGCCGGCGAACACCAGCCCGATGAGGAAGTCGTTCCAGATCGCCGTCACCTGCATGATGGTGGCCACCACGACGATGGGCAGCGACATCGGCAGCATCAGCTGCACGAAGATGCGCCAGAAGCCGCCGCCGTCGATGCGCGCCGCCATGAACAGCTCGTGCGGCACGCCGGCGTAGTAGTTGCGGAACAGCAGCGTCATCACCGGCATGCCCAGCAGCGTGTGGATCAGCACCACCCCGGGCAGCGTGCCGAACAGCCCCAGTGCGGCGAGCGAGCGGATCAGCGGGAACAGCATCACCTGGTACGGGATGAAGGCGCCGGTCAGCAGGACGACGAACAGGGTGTTGGCCCCGCGCGGCCGCCAGAACGACAGCGCATAGCCGTTGACGGCGCCCAGCAGGATGGACAGCGCCGTGCTGGGCAGCACGATGGCCACCGAGTTCATGAAGCCCGCGCGGATGCCGTCGCACGCCAGGCCGGTGCAGGCCGACATCCAGGCCTGGGTCCACGGCGCCAGGGTGACGCGCACCGGCAGCGCGAACAGGTTGCCCAGGCGGATCTCCTCCATCGGCTTGATCGAGGTGGCCACCATCACGTACAGCGGCAGCAGGAACAGCAGCGCCGCGGTGGCGAGGAACACGTGCAGCCCGATGCGGGCCGGTCGCGGCAGGGCGCTGCCGGGACGGCGGCGCGCGCCGCGGCGGCGTTCGGCGATGGCCTCCTCGCCCAGGCCGTGGCTGGGCACGGCGGGCGCGCCGGCGGTGTCCGTCATGCGCCTCCCTGCAGCGGTTCGTCCGCGCGCAGCGCGCGCACCACGCGCTCGTCACGGCGCGCGCCGCGCGCGCGGGCGTAGAACCAGGGCGCGAGCAGGGCCAGCACGGTCGCCAGCAACACGGTGGAGGCCGCCGACGCCAGCCCGATGTTGGCGCGCACCAGAAGGTTGTCGATGATGAACTTGGCCGGCACCTCGCTGGCCAGGCCCGGCCCGCCCTGGGTCATCGCGACGACCACGTCGAACACCTTGACCACGCTGACCGACAGCAGCACGAACGCGGTGCCGAACGACGGCCCCATCATCGGCAGCACGACGCTGGCGTAGACGCGCCACGGCGGGATGCCGTCGATGCGCGCGGCCATCCACAGGCTCGCGTCGATGCCGCGCAGGCCGGCCAGCATCAGCGCCATGACGAGGCCGCAGGCCTGCCAGATGGCCGCGATGGTGATGGCGTACATCACGGCGTCCTGGCGCACGATCCAGTCGAAGGTGAAGCCGGCGAAGCCCCAGCCGCGCACCGTGGCCTGCAGCCCCAGCTCGGGGTTGAGCATCCACTGCCAGACCAGGCCGGTGGCGACGAAGGACATCGCGTAGGGGTACAGGAACACCGTGCGCAGCAGGCCCTCGCCGCGCACCCGCTGGTCGATGAACACCGCGAGCAGGAAGCCGATCGCCAGGCAGCCGGCGATGAACAGCACGCCGAACAGCGCCATGTTCTGCAGCGACAGCGTCCAGCGCTCGGTGTCGAACAGCCGGATGTACTGCCTCGCGCCGACGAAGTCGGCGATCGGCAGGGTGCGCGAGCTGCTCACCGAGATGCGCACCGACCACAGCACGCTGCCGACGTAGACCCACAGCACCGTGGCCGCCATCGGCGCGAGGGCCAGCCAGGCGGCGGCGTGGCGCAGGAGCGGGCGGCGCGCTCCCACGTCAGCCGTTCCTGAGCGCGGCGGCGATCGCCCTGGCGGCGTCGTCCACAGACTCGCTGGTGTTCCAGAACTTGGTGACGACGTCCTGGAGCGCGCCCTCGAGGTCGGGCGAGATCAGCATCTCCGGCGTGGGCAGCTGGCGCGAGACGTCCTTCATGATCGTCACGCCCGTTTGCGCGCAGGCGTCGAGGCCCTTCAGGTCGACGTCGGTGCGGATCGGGATCGAGCCCTTGCGGTTGCTGAAGGCCACCTGCGTGGCCGGCGCCGTGAACACGGTGGCCAGCAGCTGCTGCGATTTCACCTGCGCGGCATCGGACGTCTTCGGGAACACGAACACGTCGCCGGCGACCAGGTAGGGCGACTTCGGGCCGAAGCCCGGGAAGCAGCCGAACTCCTTGCCCGCGGTCTGGTGCGCGGCGGCGAACTCGCCTTTGGCCCAGTCGCCCATGATCTGCACGCCGGCCTTGCCGGAGATCACCATCGCGGTGGCGTCGTTCCAGTTGCGGTTGGGCGAGCCGGCGTCGACGTAGTTGTGCAGCCGCTTGAACGATGCGAGCAGGGCCTTGAACTGCGGCGAGAGCACCATCGCCGCGTCCTTGTCGCGGTACAGCTTGAGGTACATCTCGGGGCCGCCCACGTGCGCGACCCAGGCGTAGAACGTCACCTTCTCCTGCCACGGCTGGCCGCCGAAGGCCAGCGGCACCAGGCCGGCGGCCTTGAGCTTGTCGAGGTCGGCGAAGAACTCGTCGGCCGTCTTCGGTTCGGCGGCGATGCCGGCCTTAGCGAACGCGGCCTTCGAGTACCAGAACCAGGCCGGCATGTGGATGTCCACCGGTACCGCGTAGTAGTGGCCCTTGATGCGGATCGAGTTCAGGATCGGCGCGGGCAGGATCCTGTCCCAGTTGTTCCTGGCCGCCACCGCGTCGACGTTGTTGAGCATGCCCTGGTCGATCAGGTCGAGGAACTGCTTGGACGTGTTGAACTGCGCCGCGGTCGGCGGCTTGCCGCCCAGCATGCGGTTGATGGCCTCCGAGCGCGCCTGCTCGCCGCCGGCGACGGCCGAGTCGACCCAGGTGCCGCCCGCCTGCGTGTAGGCGGTGGCGAGTTCCTTGACGGCCGCGGACTCGCCGCCGGAAGTCCACCAATGCAGCACCTCGGCCCGGTTGGCCTGCGCGAGCGCGCCGGCGGGCGTGCCCAGGAGCGCGCCGCAGGTGAGGGCGAGCACGACGGCGAGGCGAGGGGTCTGGGGGGTCATAGGTGGTCTCCTTGCGGTGTCGTTCTGCGTTCGACGCGACCTGCGGCCCGGTCGCTCGGGGGGGTCACGCGGCGGCATGCCGCGCGGCGAGGAACTGGCGGAAGGCCAGCGCGCTGTCCTTGGGGGTGCGCACCTGCGTGGCGTAGTCCACGTGGACGATGCCGAAGCGCTTCTCGTAGCCGTACGCCCACTCGAAGTTGTCCATCAGCGACCACGCGAAGTAGCCGCGCACGTCCACGCCCTGGCGCATCGCCGCGTCGACGGCGGCCAGGTGGCTGTTGAAGTAGCGCGTGCGCTGCGCATCGTGCACGCGGCCGGCCACCACCGCATCGGCGCTGGCCAGGCCGTTCTCGGTGATGTAGACCGGCGGCAGCGACGGGTAGCGCCGCCTGAATTCCAGCAGCAGGTCGCGCAGCCCCTCGGGATGGACCTCCCAGCCCATCTGCGTGCGTTCGACGCCGGGCAACGGCACCACCACGAAGCCGTGGTCGCCGTCGCTGGCGACGGCCTGGCGGAAGTAGTAGTTGATGCCCAGGAAGTCGAGCGGCGTGCCGATCGTGGCCATGTCGCCGGCGCGGACCGGCGCCACGGCCTCGGGCCAGAGTTCGCGCAGCGGCGCGGGATAGCCGCCGAGCAGCAGGGCGTCGAGCACCCAGTGGTTGGCGCCGGCGGCCGCGCGTTCGGCGGCCAGCCGATCGGCCGGGCCGTCGGTGGCGGGGGTGACGGCGCAGACGTTGGCCACCAGGCCCACCGGTGCGGCGTCGTGGGCGCGCAGCGCCTGGGTGCCCAGGCCGTGCGCCAGCAGCAGGTGGTGCATCGCCTCGACGCCGTAGCGCACGTCGGTCATTCCGGGCGCGTGGCGACCCTCGGCGTGGCCGACGTAGGCCGAGCACCAGGGCTCGTTGAGCGTCATCCAGCCGGCCATGCGGCCCTGGAAGATGCGGCCCATCGCCGCGGCGTAGTCGGCGAAGCGGTGCGCGGTGTCGCGGTTGAGCCAGCCGCCGCGATCCTGCAGCGGCTGCGGCAGGTCCCAGTGGTACAGCGTGGCCCAGGCCTGCACGCCGTGGGCGTCGAGGCGGTCGAGCAGGCGGCGGTAGAAGTCGACCCCGCGCTCGTTGACGCGGCCGTCGGCGTCCATCACGCGCGGCCACGCGATGGAGAAGCGGTAGGCGTCGAAGCCGAGGTCGGCCAGCAGCGCGATGTCGGCGGCGTAGCGGTGGTAGTGGTCGCAGGCGACAGCGCCGCTGTCCCCACGGTGCGTCTTGCCGGGCGTCGCGCAGAAGGTGTCCCAGATCGACGCGACGCGGCCGTCGGCGCCCGTGGCGCCCTCGATCTGGTAGGCCGCGGTCGCGGCGCCGAAGACGAATCCGCGCTCGTGCATCGCCGAGCCGGGCGGCGGTCCAAGGGGGGCGACGACGTTGCTCAAGTCAGGCCTCGGGGAACGGTTGGGGGGTATAAGGTGGATTCCGGCTTCCGCCATGCAGGCGACATGGAACCGGTTCCATGTGGCGCGATTCTGCCCGTCGGGCCGGGGCGGCGTATCGGTGGAAACACCGAAGGCGGGACCCGGCTCCGGCACGGCGCCTGTCCTGGCTCCGGGCCCGTGCCGCCGCCATCCCATTCCTGAAGGAGCATCGTTTCCATGCGCAACCATCCTCTCGGCCGCACCGGCCTGTTCGTGTCCGAGCTGTGCCTGGGCACCATGACCTTCGGCGGCACCGACGGCATCTGGGGCAAGATCGGCGACCTCGGCCAGGCCGACGCGGAGCGTCTGGTCGGCCAGGCGCTGGACGCCGGCATCAATTTCATCGACACCGCGGATGTCTACTCGGGCGGCGTCTCCGAGCAGATCACCGGCCAGGCCCTGAAGAACCTCAAGGTCCCGCGCGAGAGCGTGGTCGTGGCCACCAAGGTGTTCGGCGAGACCGGCCCCGGCGCGAACGCCCGCGGCGCCTCGCGCGGCCACATCATGGACGGCGTCAAGGCCAGCCTGGGGCGGCTGCAGCTGGAGCACATCGACCTGTACCAGATCCACGGCTTCGATCCGGCCACGCCGATCGAGGAGACGGTGCGCGCACTGGACCAGCTGGTGCGCCACGGCCATGTGCGCTACGTGGGCGTGTCCAACTGGGCCGCCTGGCAGATCGTCAAGGCGCTGGGCATCGCCGAGCGCCTGGGCCTGGCGCGCTTCGAGTCGCTGCAGGCCTACTACACGGTGGCCGGGCGCGACCTCGAGCGCGAGCTCGTGCCGATGCTGCGCAGCGAAGGGCTGGGCCTGATGGTGTGGAGCCCGCTGGCCGGCGGCCTGCTCAGCGGCAAGTACCGCACGGATGCCGGCGCCGAGGCCGGCAGCCGTCGCCAGAGCTTCGACTTCCCGCCGGTCGACCGTGCGCGGGCCGACGTCGTCATCGACGCGATGCGGCCGATCGCCCAGGCCCGCGGCGTGTCGGTGGCGCAGGTCGCGCTCGCGTGGCTGCTGCACCAGCCACAGGTCACCAGCGTGATCGTCGGCGCCAAGCGCCCCGACCAGCTGGCCGACAACCTGGCCGCGACCCGGGTCGCGCTCACCGCCGACGAGCTGAAGGCGCTGGGCGACGCGGGCGCGCTGCCGGCGGAGTATCCGGGCTGGATGTTCGAGCGCCAGGGCGAGGCGCGCCGCCGCCAGCTCGCCGACGCCGGCCGCTGACCTGCGGCCTGCCCGACCGCGGCAGGATTCGTTACCTTTATTTCGTCGCGAGAGCCAAGGTCGGGCAGGCGGTGGGCGATCATGGCCGCCCGACCCTGCCGACTTCGCCGCGTCCTGCGCACGCGGCCCGAGAGACCCGTGAGATTCCCGCCGTACCGCCCGAGCCGTCCCTCCCTTCATCGATCGGGAGGGCGCCGCGCGTGAACTACCTGCCCTTCGTCTCGGCGGAATCGTCGCAGCCGGCGCGCCGCGGCGCGCGCTGGCAGCGATTCGCGCTGTGGTTCGTGTTCTGCTGGTTCTTCTTCGGCGGGCTCGCGCACTTCGCGTTCACCGACCTCGAGGCGCGCATCGTGCCGCCGCAGATCCCCGACGCGCCCGACGTGGTGCTGGTCTCCGGCATCCTGGAGCTGGCGGGGGCGTTCGGCCTGCTGCTGCCGTGGACGCGGCGCGTCGCCGGCTGGGGCCTGGTGCTGCTGACGCTGGCGGTGACCCCGGCCAACATCTACATGCTGCAGATCCACGACCAGTTCCCGGTGCCGCTGTGGCTGCTGTGGCTGCGCCTGCCGCTGCAGCTCGTGCTGCTGGCGCTGATCGTCTGGGGCAGCCGGTGGCGCACGGCACGCCGGCACTATTGACCGGGCGCGCGGCGCTCAGGTCAGCTCGTTGAGGACCTTGGCGCCCTGCTTGACCACGTAGGTGCCGTAGCTGGCCGCCGTGCTGGCGATGCTGCCGACGCCCGAGAGCACGGCCTTGGCGCCCACGCCCACGTCGGTGGCCGCGTTGCCGAGGTTGGTGACCACGACCTCGGCGTCGTCGCCCAGCGTCGTGGCCAGCGTCGTCGCCTTGGCGGCGCCGGTGGTCGCCACGCCCCAGGCGTCGGACAGCGCATGTTCCAGGTGCACGACGCCGTTGCCCAGGTACCCGACCGTGTCCTCGATGCCTGTGATCGTGCCGTGCACGCCGGCGCCCAGGGCGCTCTCGATGCCCTTGGCCACGTCCACGACGCCGGTGCCCAGCGCCTTGGCGGTGTACCAGGCGGCCTGGCCGACATCCTCCACGCCGGTCACCAGGGCCTTGCCGATCAGCGCTCCGGTGTTCTCGAGCGCGTGCAGCGCCTCTTCGCCGAAGGTCACCTGGGTCCCGGGCGCGGGCTTGCCGCCTGCGCCCGCGGCGGGCTTGGCCGCGACGGGGTGCGGGGCGGCGGTCTTCGCCGGGGGCTGGCTGGCCGCCTTGGCCTTGCCCTTCGACACGGGGGTGGCGAAGGGGGCCTGCGCACCGCCCGAAGAACGGACTTGGGTCATGGTGGGACTCCGGTTTCTATGCTCGAATCCTAGGCGCGCCGGCCGGCGCGAATTCCCCGATGAACACCCGAAACGCCGTGCTATATCGACTCGGACACATGACAGCAATGTCCGGATAAGGGGCGGCCGAGCGCCTCATTTCGCCGCGGACCAGCGTCCGTCCTACGTCGAGCGGAAGAACGGGCGCGTATCGTGAAGGCCAGACGGGGCCGCATCGCGGCCCCTATTCCTACTCGACAGGAGGTGCCCGATGAAGAAACCGTTGTCCCCCAAGAAGGCCGATGCCGCCAAGACCCGGCGCGGCGCCGCCATCGCCACCCCCACCGACCTCGGCGCCAAGGCGACGCGCGACATCTCCGGCGCGCTCAACGCGATCCTGGCCGACGTGTTCGCGATCTACCTGAAGACCAAGAACTTCCACTGGCACATGAGCGGGCCGCATTTTCGCGACTACCACCTGTTGCTCGACGACCAGGCCGACCAGCTCTACGCGATGACCGACCCGATCGCCGAGCGCGTGCGCAAGGTGGGCGGCATCACGCTGCGCTCGATCGGCCACATCGCCCGGCTGCAGCGCGTGTCCGACAACGACGCCGAGTTCGTGACGCCGCTGGACATGCTGGCCGAGCTGCACCAGGACAACAAGCAGCTGGCCGCCAGCCTGCGCACCGCGCACGACGCGTGCGACGAGCACAAGGACATCGCCACCGCGAGCCTGATCGAGAACTGGATCGACGAGACCGAGCGGCGCAGCTGGTTCCTGTTCGAGGCGAGCCGCAACGCGGACACCGGCGGCCACTGAGCGCCACGCCGGTTGCGCTGCACCGGACGTGATCGCCCGGTGCGGAGGCACCGCCAGCGGCCCGCTCAGGGCGTCGGCGCGTCCTCCAGTTGTCGGTAGACCTCGGCGGACACCTGCGTCAGCGCGGCCCGGTCCGCCGCCGCGGTGATCGCGTAGTGGAACGGGCCGTCCATCCAGTAGAAGACGTTGACCGATCCCTCGCTGACGAAGCGGAAGGCGGTGTCGGCGCGCTTCGCATCGGGCTGGCGCAGGTCGGCATGGGCCAGGCCGCGTTCCGCCACCGCCGGCTTCTCGTTGGAGACGTAGAGCGTCAGCCGATGGCCCGCGCCGTCGCGATACATGAACTGCGCCACCGGCCCGCGCTCGCCGGGCAGCAGGCGTCCGCCTTCCAGCGCGTAGCCCAGCGCCTGCAGGTGCGGCGCGCGCATCGTCGCCCCCATGCGCTTGGACAGCCAGGTGACGAGCTGGTCCTCGTGGGCGCCGTCCACCTCCACCGGGCGCCGCACCTCGGGCGCATAGACCACGTGGGCGATCGCCGCACGGGCGGCGAACGCGTCCGCGCCGGCGGGTGCGAGGGCGGCCACGGCCGTGGCGTCGCGGGCGCCGCGCAGCCCCCAGCCGGCGCCGCCGGCCGCCAGCATCAGCATCACGGCCGCGGCGGCCGCGACGGCGGGCCGGCCGAACCAGGGCGCGCGGCGGGCGGCGCGCCGCTGCAGCGACGGCGGCACCGCTTCCGCGAGCACCGGGTCGAACAGCACGCGCAGGTCGCGCTTCTGGTCCTGCCAGGCGCGCACCCGGGCCGCCTCGTCGGGACGGCGGGCGAGCCAGGCGGCGACCTCGGCGGTGCGCTCGGCCGTCAGCTGGTGGTCGGCGAAGGCGTGCAGTTCCGCCTCGGACGCGGGCAGGTCGGCGGTCGGCGGCGGTGGAGTGGCAGCGGTCATTTGACGACTTTCAGGCGCACGGCATCGGCGCCGGGCGCGGAGGGCGCGCTGTCGAGCAGCAGGCGCAGGCGTTCGCGGCCGCGCGCGAGGCGCGACATCACGGTGCCGATCGGGATGCCCAGCGTGCGGGCGATGTCGGCATAGGACATGTCCTCGAGGGCGACCAGCAGCACGATCTCGCGCTGCTCGGGCACCAGGCGGTCGAGCGCGGCCTGCAGGTCCGCGACCGCCAGCCGCTCGCCCTGGGTCGGCGCGAGCGCGCCTTCGGGGGTGTCCTCGTCCATGGCCACCGTGGCCAGGCGACCGCGGCGCAGCGCATCCACGTGCAGGTTGTGCATGATGCCGAACAGCCAGGCCCGCATGTCGGCCACGCTGCGCCACAGGCTGGCGCGCGTCCAGGCGCGCTCGAGCGTGTCCTGCACCAGGTCGTCGGCGTCGTCGCGATTGCCCGCCAGGGCGCGCGCGTAGCGGCGCAGGCGCGGCACCCAGGCCAGCAGGTCGCCGGCGTCGCCCGTGTCGTCGCTCATCGCCGGGCGCCGGGGTCGTCGTCGAAGAAACTGTCGGGCCACGACGAGGTTGCCTGCCCGCCCCGCGGCGGCCCGCCGCGCCGGCTCGCACCGGCCAGCAGCGCCTTGATGCGCGCCTGCAGACGGACGCGGTGCGTCGGCGGCGCGGCGGGCGCGGCGTCGGCATGCGTCAGTTCGGCGTCCCACGGCGGCGACGCGTCGCCCGCCGCCGGGGGGCGGTCGGCGGGCGGAGTCGACGTCGGGGGGCGCGGCATGCGGCTCAGCCCTTGACCACGTGCCAGACGTCCTTGAACTTGTCGCCGGTCGTGTCGCCCGGCTTCGCGTCCTTGGCGTAGGTGTACAGCGGCCAGCCCTTGAAGGCCCACTGGCGGCTGCCGTCGTCGCGCGTGACGATCGTCCAGTCGCCGCTGGCCGCGTCGCCGGCCTGCGCGGCGACCGGCGGCCACAGCGTGGCGCACGGACCGTTGCAGGCGCTCTTGCCGCTGTTGGCGGTGTCCTTGTCGAAGGTGTAGACGGTGGCGCCGGACGGCGTGGCCAGCACGCCGTTGGCGGGTGCGGCAGGGGCCCCGGCGGCCAGCGCCACGACGGCGGACAGGGCGGTGGCGGCGGCGATCAGGCAACGCTTGAACATGGAGTCTCCTCGGTCTGGGTTGTACCGCGATGCGCGGCACATGCGGGGGTGGACGCGCGGCGCGTCGCGTTTATTCCCGCCGGCGCGACATTCTTTTCGGCGACGCTCGCGCGGCTCCCGTCAGCCGCGCGTCGGGCGCCTCCCGTATGCTTGACCGCACGAGAGCGCCGCCCGACGACGCGCCGACCAGGACAACCGCCGCCGCCGGCACGCCCGGGGGACGGTGCATGGAGACAAGCCGCATGACCCCAACCGAGCGCCCCGGCGCCGCCGCCTTCTTGGCCGCGCGCGATTTCCTGCTTCGCCACCGCGAGGACTACGCCACCGCCTGGCGCGACTTCCGCTGGCCGCGACTGGACGAGTTCAACTGGGCGCTCGACTACTTCGACCCCCTGGCGCGCGGCAACGACGCGCCCGCGCTGTGGATCGTCGACGAGGACGGGCGCGAGGACAAGGTCTCCTTCGCGCGCATGGCCGAGCGCTCGGACCAGGTGGCCAACTGGCTGCGCGCGCTGGGCGTGGGGCGCGGCGATCGCGTGCTGCTGCTGATGCCCAACGAGGTGGCGCTATGGGAGTCCATGCTCGCCTGCATGAAGCTGGGCGCGGTGATCGTGCCCACCACCACGCTCGTGAGCACCGACGACCTCGCCGACCGGTTCGACCGCGGCGCGGTCCGCCACGTGGTCTGCACCGCCTCGGCCACGGCCAAGTTCGACGCTTTCCCCGGCGGCTACACCCGCATCGCGGTGGGCGCAGCGGCGGGTCGGGTGCCCGCCGGCTGGCACGACTATGCCGGGGCGGCCCGCCAGTCCCCGGCCTTCGCGCCCGACGGCCCGACCCGCGCCGGGGACCCGCTGTTCCTGTACTTCACCTCGGGCACCACCTCCAAGCCCAAGCTGGTGCTGCACAGCCACCAGAGCTACCCGGTGGGCCACCTGTCGACGATGTACTGGATCGGCCTGAAGCCCGGCGACGTGCACTGGAACATCAGCTCCCCGGGCTGGGCCAAGCACGCCTGGAGCTGCTTCTTCGCGCCGTGGAACGCCGGCGCGACGATCTTCATCTACAACTACGCGCGCTTCAACGCGCCGGCCGCGCTCGAGGTGCTGGTGCGCCACCGGGTGACCTCGCTGTGCGCGCCGCCCACCGTCTGGCGCATGCTGATGCAACAGGACCTGGGCAAGTACAGGACCGCGCTGCGCGAACTGGTGGGCGCGGGCGAGCCGCTGAACCCGGAGGTGATCGACATCGTGCAGCGCGCGTGGGGCATCACCATCCGCGACGGCTTCGGCCAGACCGAGACCACCGCGCAGATCGGCAACCCGCCGGGCCAGAAGCTCAAGCCCGGCTCGATGGGGCGGCCGCTGCCCGGCTACGCGGTGGCGCTGCTGGACGTCGACGGCCAGCCCGCGCAGGAAGGCGAGATCTGCCTGGACCTGTCGCCGCGGCCGATCGCGCTGATGCTGGGCTACCAGGACGACGACGAGAAGACATCCGAGGCGATGCGCGACGGCCACTATCACACCGGCGACGTGGCTGCGCGCGACGCCGACGGCTACATCACCTACGTGGGCCGCGCCGACGACGTGTTCAAGGCGTCCGACTACCGCATCAGCCCGTTCGAGCTCGAGAGCGTGCTGATCGAGCACGAGGCGGTGGCCGAGGCGGCGGTGATCCCGTCGCCGGACCCGATCCGGCTGGCGGTGCCCAAGGCGATCCTGATCCTGCGCGCCGGCTTCACGCCGGGCCCGGAGCTGGCGCAATCCATCCTGGCATTCGCGCGTTCGCGCCTGGCCTCGTACAAGCGCATCCGCATCGTCGAGTTCGCCGATCTGCCCAAGACGCTGTCGGGCAAGATCCGCCGCGTCGAACTGCGCCAGCGCGAGAACGCGCGCCAGCCCGGCGAGCTGTGGCCGCTGGAGTTCCGCGAGCCCGACAAGGGCGAGTAGACCGCCCGGTGGCCGCGCTCAGCGCTGGCCGACCGTGGCGCCCTCGAACAGGTCCTTGTACTCGCGCGGCTGCGAGCGCCAGTACTGCTTCGGGGCCTGCACCCGGGCGCCCAGCGCCGCCGCGGCGTGCCAGGGCCAGCGCGGGTTCCAGAGCATCGCGCGCGCCAGCGCCACGGCGTCGGCCGCGCCGCTGGCGACGATGTCCTCGGCCTGCGCGGGCTCGGTCACCAGGCCGACCGCGATCGTCGGCAGGCCCACCGCGGCCTTGATGCGCGTGGCGAACGGCACCTGGTAGCCGGCGGCCAGCGGAATCTTCTGCAGCGGCGACACGCCGCCGGTGCTGACGTGGATGGCGGCGCAGCCGGCGTCCTTCAAGGCCTGCGCGAAGGCCACGCTGCTGTCCAGGTCCCAGCCGCCGTCGACCCAGTCGGTGGCCGACAGCCGTACCCACACCGGCCGGTCGGCGGGGAAGGCGGCGCGCACGGCGCGGAACACCTCCAGCGGGAAGCGCATGCGGTTGGCCAGGCTGCCGCCGTAGTCGTCATCGCGCCGGTTGGCCAGCGGCGACAGGAACTGGTGCAGCAGGTAGCCGTGCGCGGCGTGGATCTCGAGGCCCTCGATGCCCAGCCGGGCCGCGCGCCGCGCGGCCTGCGCGAAGCCGTCGCGCACGCGCGCCAGTCCGGCCGCGTCGAGCGCGTGCGGGGGTTCCTCGCCGGGCGCATGCGCGAGCGCCGACGGCGCGACCGCCTGCCAGCCCCCCGCGGCGTCCGACGCGATCTGGCGGCCACCGTCCCACGGCGCCTGGCTGGACGCCTTGCGGCCGGCATGCCCCAGTTGCATCCCCACCTTGATCGGCGAGTTCGCGCGGATCGCGGCCAGAACGCGGGCCAGCGCGGCCTCGTTCGCGTCGGAGTACAGGCCCAGGTCGCCGGTGGTGATGCGGCCGTCCTCGGTCACGGCGGTGGCTTCGACGATCAGCAGCGCCGCGCCCGACAGCGCGAGCTGTCCCAGGTGGACCAGGTGCCAGTCGCCGGCGCTGCCGTCGACCGCGGAGTACTGGCACATCGGCGCGATCACGATGCGGTTCTCGAGTTCGAGTCGGCCGATCGTCAAGGGCTGGAACAGGGCGGGCATGGACACTCCGGCAGGTCGCGTGGGAAAGCCTATTGCAACCCAAGCAGGAAAGCCTTGCCGGCCCGGGCCCATGCCGCTCGTCGCGTGCCGCTGCGGCTCGTCCGCGTGGCGCGCCGGACCGTCGCGCGGCCTTTGCCCGGACCGGGCCGCCGGCCTACGCTGTGGACACTTCCAGGAGACCCCGATGCCCGCCACCCCGTTCGCCCGATCGCGCCACGCCCTGGCCGCCCTGGCCGTCTTCATGGCCGCCGCCGGCAGCGCCGCCGCCGCGGGCCTGGACATCCATGCCGACGCCGACGCCGCCGACGTGGGCGTGCCGGCCTATCCCGGCGCGGTCAAGAAGGCCGAGACCAGCGGCGACCCGTCGGGCTTCTCGTTCGGCATCTGGGGCCAGTCCTTCGGCATCAAGCTGGCCGTGGTCAGCTACCGCAGCTCGGACGGCGTCGACAAGGTCGCGGCGTTCTACCGCGACGCGCTCGCCAAGTACGGCCCCGTGCTCGATTGCAGCCGCAGCGCGGGCAAGCCCGATGCCGCGCCGAAGTCCCCGGAGCAGAAGAAGGCCGACCACGACAAGCCCGTCACCTGCGGCGACGACACCATCGAGCCCGGCGGCCGGCTCTACAAGGTGGGCACCAACGGCGCACAGCGCGTGTTCAAGGCGACGCCGTGGCACGAGGGCGCGAAGTTCGAGCTGCTGCGCATCGAGCAGCACGGCACCGACTAGGTGTGACGTTCCAGGAGGTCGTTCACCCCTCCGCGATTCGAGAAGCTGGAGCGCCACCCCTCGCTCTTGCCGCTCTCCCGGTTCGGCTCCTCGACAGACTGCGGACCTCGCGGCGCGCAGGATGGCGGCGGTTGCACATCGCGCCGTCCTGACTTCCGCATCGGACCAGGTCGATGCCGTTGCACCGCGCCTTTTCGGACCGGCGTTCGACGACTGAAGAGACGAAGTCGGTTCACGGTGATGCGGCATGGGCTGCCGCATGCCTGCGGCTACCAGGCACCGCGGTCGGGTCTGCGCCCGAAGCAGTCGCACGTGGCGATCGCGATCAAATCGGCTCGAAGTTCCACGGGGGCCAGGCTCGGCGATCGCCGTCTGGCATTTGCGTACTGCGGTCATGACCGCGAGAACGCAGCTGCGAGTGGCCCGTCAGCGGCGTCGATCGGGGTGTCCTGGCGCGATTTCACCTTGAGCACCGAGCGAGCGACAGCTGTCCGGCAGCGCGATCGGCTGTTTCCGACCCAAAGCCGCCCTTTAGCATTCCTTCAAGCAGACATTCGCTACTTGGGAAACCATCGAATTCACTTCTAGGGACGCAGCCTTTTTAGCGCAGCAATCGCGGGGGCATAGCCTTGGTTTGAAGACGCTTCATAGAGAGAAATTGCCTTTTCGAGGTTTTGCTCAGTGCCAATGCCTTTTTCGAAGCAAAAACCCAATTCGAACTGACCAACCATGTGGTTGCGGTCTGCGGCCATTTCATAGAACTGAAATACAAATTGATCACGGCTCTTCGGAGGAAGGCTCTTCATCAGCCCCCCATCATCTCGGGCCATTTCGGCGATCATTACCATAGCGTTGGCGTTTCCTAGCCTTGCTGCTTTCTCACACCATCCATAGGCCGCGCGATCATCACGGATGACGCCAAGGCCATAGTGGTACATATTGCAAATGTTACCCATGGCCATTGCGGATCCAAGATCTGCCGCCACCAGGTAGTAGGAAAGTGCTTTTTGGCGGTCCATGGCAACTCGCCCGCCAGAAAAATATTCGTACCCGAGAAGTAGGTTAGCGTCCGGATCGCCGCCTTCAGCCATTTTTTCTAGTTTCGATATTTCCAGACTGCGATAGTGTTCGGTGAGGCCCTTCACTTGTTGGCTAGATGCGCTCATTGAGATCGCTAGACCGACAACAAGAATGCCGAAACACAAATGCTGGCGCATCGAAGGCAGTGATCGCGCACGAATCAACCCATTGACGACGAGTGACCAAACCAACGGCTCAAGAATTAGCCCTACGCTCGCCTGGAACTTGCGCTTCAGATTCATTTGGATCCGCTTCCAATCGCGTGAGAGGTTTGGCTCTGCCCTTTTTACTTGGGTTCGCCTCATAGCGGACGTCCGCTTTGGGGCCATCCTTTGGAAGTCCGCAGTTGGCCGACAAGAGCCGTTGTTCTAAGCGGCAGGTATCGAAGCCTGCACCCCTTGCGGGGACGGTTGTTACCGTGCGTCTACCATTCCGCCACGCTGTTCGGCAGCATATCAAAGGCTGTGGCATCACAACGCAACGCCTCAAAGCCGCATGTCACGAGTGCCTGCTTCTGGCCGACAGGGGCCTGACGGCACTGCCGGCCGGCCTGATCGAGACGTCATCGACAATCGCGCGACGGAGACGGGCCTCCGAGCAAGACTATCGCGACTATCCTCAGGCGGCAATCAGGCGGCATCGGCCGCCCGTGCCGCCCGCTGCGGCACCACCGCGACGCACAGCACCAAGAGGAGGAGCAAGGCAAGCGACGCATATAGCCGGCTGAGTTGGAGGCCACCTTGCGAGCCAGGCTTGTCGAGGAAATCGCCAAGCGTGGCACCGAGTGGCCGCGTGAGCACGAACGCCGCCCAGAACAGGAGGGTGCGCGATAGGCGCGTCCAGAAGTAGAGCATCGCCATCACGACCAACGCCCCGCCGAAAATCAGCGCAGCATGCTCGTAGCCGAGCGCGAGGCCGCCGCGATCCTCATCGGCCGTCCAGTCACCCAGCGCGGTACCCAGCGTCTGCGAAAAGAGAATCGTGGTCCAGTAAAACCATTCGGCGCGCGGCGTCGTGATGCTCTGGATCGAAACCGTGCCCTCGACGCGGTACCAGACAAACAGGCTTGCTGCCAACAACGCCGCAATGATCGCGCTTCCCCCCGGATACTGGAGACCGACAGAGCGGTCGAAGAAGTCCGCCATCGTTGTTCCAAGCGTCGTCGTCGCGACGATCGTGGCCCAGTAGAGTACGGGGTGGAAGCGCGAGGCGCGCACCTGAAAGTAGACGAGCGCAACGAACAGCGCCGCGAATATGCCCGTGCCGACGAGGTAACCCAGGTTCAGCGACATCGTCACCCAATCGCCGCCTGTCTCGCCCAACGTGGTGGCGGCGACCTTGGCGATCCAGAAGCCCAGCGTCACTGCGGCGACCTTGGCAGGTGCGTTGTCGACCGGTTGCTGAGTAGGGTCGGTCATGCAGTGTCCTGGTTGTTTCCAGCCACAAGGGCAACGCGCATGCCGTAGCGCGGCACTGAGCGCTCGTAAGGTCGCCAGGCGGGCCCGGCCGTGCATCCTTGAACCGCATTCTGGCGCATGAAGAACAAACCCCAGAGCTGCCGCTGACGTGCGTCAGCAAGTGGCCGAAAGCGTCATCCCGAGACGATGGCCTAACCGTACTGGGCGTCGATGTGCCTGACCGAATGCAGCTGATCCATGGCAACGGCCCCAATCCAGAGCACTGCGACCGCAAGCCAAAGCGCCAGCGCCACGCCGCGTCCGAGGGCTCGTGGTCGGCGGACGATAACAGACAGCACTATCGAATTCAGCACAGCGAAGATAGCAAGTACTGGAACCAGTATCAGCAGCCAGTAGAAGGCATCGCCTGGCCCGCCTGGCGTCCCTTCCTCGCCGGGTCGCACCCACAAGGCGGATGCCAGCTTCAGATAGACAGCCATGCCGAGCAGATTGAGGGCAAGCCAGAGCGTCCGGCGCCAAAACAGCGATTTCATCTGGTGCTCACATTAGGTGACCTGGAACCAGCCTACCCCAAAGCGGTCGACTGTAACCGTCGGCTGCTGGCCGACATGCGTCCTGGGGGCCGAGGACATGCGGTCGCTCTGCTCACCCTCAGGCTCGATAGAGCCCCGCGGCATTTCATTCACGCTGCGAGTCGGCCGCCGGCAAGCGCCTTCACGATTGTTCAGTTGTCCTCTGCTTCGGACTGCCCTGGTCGGGTAGGCCGGCCTGCCGAATCCGACAACCCTCTGTCGGCGTCCGAATTCGAGAAGCCGCGATCATTGCCAGGTCTTGCCATTCCATTTGTCAACTCTTGAGTTGCATCAACGATTCGACTTCATCTCCGGCGCATTCTCCGACCGGTTGGAATTTCAATGGTACTGGTGAGCAGAGTGAATGACGACCTATCGCCTGATGCGCTGGCTTCAACTCAGCGGTGATCTTGATCAGTTGAAGTTCCGGAGGGCGCTGACCGCCATGTCAGTTGGACGCGTGACGAAGCGACAGCTCCGCGAGGCCAGCGGACTGCGACGAACGGATGTGGCGCTGCTTCTGGTGGCACTTTCGACAGCCGGCGCATTGGACGTCGAGCCAGACCTCAAGCCTGCGGCCATCGAGCATCTTGAACTGACCAGAACATGCGACATTGATCTGCCGCTGGATGCAAGCGTCAAGGCCTGTGCGACCCAGGCGACAGCCACTTCCAGGTGAGCATCCGCAGGCGGAGCGATGGTCTCCTGCTTCCAGAGTTCCCTTGAATGCGATCGGCGAGTCTGTCCAAGCCGCGAAGTTGGTGGGGTGCGGTCGGGCTTGCGAGAGTGCAGTGGCGGACGCAGCGCACGTTCAACGACTTAGGGATTTCACGGACCGTGTTGACGGCGAACAAAGTGGTGGCACGCACAGCAGCGCAACATGCAGTCGTCGGGGCCATTTGCCAGCCCATCGAGTGCGCTTGGACTGGGCGCACCGACCTCCTGTGAACTGGCCCAGCAGCTTTTCCACAGTATGGAGGTTCACCATGAAGCGCAACACCCAACTCTCCCTCAGGCTCCTCGGCGCGGCATTGCTTGCCGCAGCCACGAGCGCCTGCGCGCCCGTCTCCGGAACGCAGACGGTCGCGGGCTCGGGCTATGACGCGGAGGCCGCCAAGGCTATGGCACTGAAGGACAGTTGCCTGCGCTGCCATGGCCTGAACAAGCAGAAGGAAGGCCCGATATACAGCGCCGTTGCGAAGAAGTACTACGGAAATCCAAATGCCGAGGCTCGGCTCTACGAACACCTGACGACAGGTGAAGCGGCGAAGATGTCCGATGGACACATCGAATTCCACAAGAGCATTTCGGATCAGAACCCGAAGGAAATCCGCAACCTGGTGCGTTGGATCCTCGCTCAATAGACCTGCCCAGGGGATCGCACAGCCGTCCAAACCTGCCAGGCAACGGAAACCGTGATCTGCACACGAGCATCACAAGCCTCGCCCAAGGCGGCGCGAATGCTCTCCTCGCTGTAGGACGACGACGCTGATCACTGACTCGAACCAGGCGCGGTTGCGTGTCTCGAATGCGAGCAGTTCCTCGGCATCCGCAAGGCAGGGAGCCTGAGCTTCCAGACCCGGCATTGTCATACTCCCGGCGGCGGAGTGTGCCCCCAGTCTTGGCCGCTCCTAGTGAGCCAGCATGGATTCCTCAGTCCGCCGACTGCTGGCCTTCGACGTGCATGCCGCAACAGGCGAAGGCAAAGGCCACGAGGCGGTCGCCATCGAACCGATCGGCGGGAAAGCCCGGCGAGTAGCCATACGCCTCGCGCGTGGCAAGGGCGATCTCTTCGTCATGGCGAAGCGCCATCCACTCGTCCGCGAACCTCAACTCCTGGATGCGCACGGACTGACGCAGTTCGACTTCGGTATGCCGAGGATCGGCGGCGATGCGTGCATAGCGCTCCCGGATTCGAAAGGCATCGCCCTCCAGGACCTGCAGGAAGTGGCCGTCGATGAGGATGAGTGCACCCGTCAGGCCGTAGCGGCTGTTGCGGTTGTGCGAGACGCGGATGATGTCGTACGCGTCCCGGGCCGTGATGCCAGTTGCGGCGCGGCTGACATAGACGAGGCGCTCAAGCACGATTCGGGGACTCCAACCCCTGAAATGCGGCGGGTCTGCCCTGGGCTGCGGCGGCCACAATCATCTGCGCCACGTCCGAAACCGGACGCGGTCGGCTGAACAAGTAGCCTTGCACCTCGCGGCAACCTTCGCGCCGCACTGCAGCAAGTTGCCCCAGAGTTTCCACGCCTTCCACAGTGATGGCCATGCCAAGGCTGGAGCCGAGGCCGGCAACGGCACGCACGATGGACTGCGCGTCGGCGTTGGTCTCGATGTCATGAATGAACGAGCGGTCAATCTTGATTCGGTCGAACGGAAAGCTCCGCAGATAGCTCAGCGAGGAATAGCCGGTGCCGAAGTCATCCATCGCAACGCGCACACCGTGTTGCCGCAGTTCGCGCAGCATCAGCAGGGCCTGGTCGGCGTCACGCAAAAGTACCGACTCGGTGATCTCCAACTCCAATCGCCCCGGTTCCAGCCCGGAATCGCCCAGCGCGCGCATCACGTCGCGCACCAGCGAGCCACCGGCGAACTGCACGGCCGAGACGTTGACGGCCACGCGAACCGCGGACGACCAGCTTGCTGCGTCGCGACATGCTTGGGCCAGTACCCAACTGCCCATTGCGACGATGAGGCCGGTCTCTTCGGCCACCGGGATGAACTCGGCCGGCGAAATACTGCCGCGCACGGGATGCTGCCAGCGCAGCAGGGCCTCGAAGGCGGTGACGTTGCCGTTGTCGGTGTCCACTTGCGGCTGGTAGGCCAGGTGGAACTGCATCACGCCCGCCGCATGGCGAAGATCGGCCTCGAGCGCCCGGCGAGCCTGGACCTGTGCGTCCATGGCTGGCTCGAAGTAGCGCAGCAGGCCACGGCCGTCGGACTTTGCGCGGTAGAGCGCGAGGTCGGCGTTCTTCAGCAGCAACTCGGGCTCTTCGCCATCGAAAGGTGCGATCGCGATGCCCACGCTGCCTCCGATGTGTGCGCGCTGGCCATCCAAGTCGAAAGGCGTGCCAAGCGCGGCGATGATCCGGCGCGCCAGGGCCGTCGAACTGGCCGGTTGAGGCGTGCCGCATTGCAGCACCGCAAATTCATCGCCACCCAGCCGCACGACGAAGTCGGTTTCGCGCGCGCACTGGCGCAAGCGCTCCGCCACTTGTCCCAGCAGCGCGTCGCCTGCCGGATGACCCAGGACATCGTTGACGTGCTTGAAGCGGTCCAGGTCCAGGCACAGCACGGCCACATCCTCTCCGCGCTTGTTGCGCGCCAAGAGTCGCAGCAACTCGTCGCGCAGCGCGCCACGGTTGGGCAGGCCAGTCAAGGCATCGTGTGTTGCAAGGTAGGCCACCTGAGCCTGCGTGCGACGCTGCTCGGTGATATCTTCATGCAGCGCGACACAGCTTCCATCGGCCATCCGCGTGACGGTGACCTCGATCAGCGTGCCGCTGTCGAGCTGCCATTCGCGATGCCGGGTCCCCATGCTGCCCGCTGCAGGACACGGCTGGGCCCGGCTGGTCGCGGTTTCGACACCACGCGTCGCGGCCATGATCTCGGCGAAAGACGTGCCAGGCAGCAGAACCTCGTCGGGCAGGTTCCAAAGCGACTGGTAGAGGCGGTTCGACAGTATGAGCCGATCGTCGCCATCGAACATGCTCATGCCGTGTGGCAGTTGCTCCAGGGCCAGCCGCAGCATCGTGCATTGGTCGGCCGGGATCTCTCCTTGCGTCACTCTCGTTTCCTGCGCACTCGCCGCGACGCAGCCTGACGCATTTGCCCGCTGGGACGGCAGGGACTTCGGTTCCGTCAGGGTGTCTCTGATCGGCGATCGGCTGGACATCAGGTGCAGTGTAGAGATTGGAGTGGGTGGCCTCGTCGTTTTCGGCCCCGGTTGTGGCGACTTGAGCAGCAATGCGACCAGTCTGGATTCCCGGTGATGTTTTTCACGGCGCCGCTCAACCGATGGTGTAGAAGAGAGTGCCGGTTGGATGGGCGGCTCCGGCTATCGACTTCGACGCGCCCCGCCCGCGGTTCAGCCGCCGGGCAGCAGCACGATCTTGCCCTCGCAGCCACCGCGCTCCAGGCGCTGATGCGCATCGGCGACGCGATCGAATCCGATGCGTTCGGCCACTCGCGGGCGGATCGCGCCGCGTCGTGCGAGCTTCAACAGTTCGGCCAGGTCCACGCGAAACCACTCAGGGTGCTTTCGGCGCATCGTGGTGATGGAATAGAAGCTGGTGGAACGATCGCCTGCAAAGTGATTCCACGCCCACAGCCTGGCGAACCAGAGGCCGACGCGCATGAACGGAATATTGCCCTGTATGGCCGACGAGACGCCGAATGCCGACAGGTGCCCGCGCGGGCCGACGGCGCGCCAGGCGCGCGAGAACCCTTGTTCGCCGATCCCGTCGAAAACGGCATCGAAACCTCCGGCGACCAGCGTCGTGTAGTCGGAGCCATCGCTGTCAACGTAAGTCGCCCCAAGTTCGCGCACGAGATCGGCATGCCGCGCCCGTGCCGTGCCCCAGACCTGGCAGCCTGCCAGTTGGCCGAGCGCGACCAGGGCTTGGCCCACGGCGCCCGCCGCCCCGATGACGAGTAGCCGTTGGCCCGCCTTCACGTTCGCGTCGCGATGCAGGAGCTGATACGCGGTCGTCCAGCTCAGCACGAGCGTAGTCGCCTCGCCCGGATCCAGGGAAGGATCGACAGGCGTGACGCGATCCGCCTTCAGGATGCGGAACTGCGCGTAGGAGCCCGTGGTCGTCAAATCGGCGACGCGTTGGCCGACGCGTAACGACTCGACGCCGGCACCGAGCCGGACGATTTCTCCGACGAGGTCATAGCCGAGCACGAGCGGCGGCTTTTCCTTCAGGTCGGGATAGCGTCCCTTTCGCAGCATGACGTCGGTGAACTGAACGCTAGCGGCAAGAATCTTCACCAGCACCTCGCCGGCTGCTGGCTCCGGAATCCCGGCCTCGGACACGACGAGCCCCTCGGTGCCGCCGAACTTCTCCAGCAGCAGGACGGTCTGGCGCAACGCTGCGCTCATGGTGCGAGTCTCATCGCGCGATCTTAGCTGTGAAGGTGCCTTGCTGTAACGCCCGAAAGCCGACCTCTGTAACCGTCGACTCCTGGCCGCCAGCGGCGCGGCAGGCAATTCGTCGATCCTGGCGCTGCCGAAGGTAGCGACCCCATGCTGCGACTTCATCCGGCGGCCAGCCTGCGGCCGTTCATGCAACCGTCGAGCCACGGTTAGCGGATCTGACCCAAGGACACATTTTCTGAACGGCAAGCCAATGTGGCACGCAACTCCTACAGTCGCGGCTCCATCGAAACGAAAGGACGTCCTGCATGGCCATCGATTCCACCCATCGCGCCGCCGCCCTGGCTCGCGCCGCACGCCGGGATGCCGAGCGCCGCGCCGTGCGTCCGCACTCCTTCCTCACGCTGGACGACATCGACGCGCGCGCCCTCGCTCACTTGGTTGACCACGGGCTCGAGATAAAGCGCTACCCGGGCCAGCATGCAGCCGCGCTGGCCGGCCGCGCCGTCGCGCTGCTGTTCCAGAAGACGTCAACACGCACCCGCTGCTCGTTCGCCGCGGCCGCGCGCGAGTCGGGCGCGCAGGCCGACTACCTCGACTGGTCGCGTTCGAACTTCGTCCTGGCCGAGCTGCGCGACGAGATCGCCGTGATGTCGCGCTACTACGACCTGATCGTCGCCCGCGTTGATTGCCACGAGTCGCTGCGCGTGATGGCCGCCCATAGCGAGGTGCCAATCGTCAACGGCCTGTGCGACCGCCACCATCCCTGCCAGGCCGTCTCCGACATGCTGACGCTCAAGGAATACTTCGGCGCCGACTTGCGCGGACTGCGCCTCGCCTATGTCGGTGACGGAAACAACGTATGCCGTTCGCTGGTGCAGGCCGCCACGTGCTTCGGCGTCGAGGTTACGTTGTCATCGCCCGTGGGCCATGAACTGGACGACGTCTCTGCCAGCCAAGGCGGCGCGCTGGTACGGCACGTGGCCGACCCGCGCGCCGCCGTCGAGGGCGTGGATGTCGTCTACACGGACACCTGGGTCTCGATGGGTCAGGAGGCGGAGCTCGAAGCCCGCCAGGCAGCGCTAGCCGGCTGGCAGGTGGACGCGAGCCTGATGGACGCGGCGCCGCGCAACGCGCTGTTCATGCATTGCTTGCCCGCGCATCCCGGCCTGGAGGTAACGGCCGAGGTACTGCGTTCGCCGCGTTCCATCGTTCTGGACCAGGCTGAGAACCGGAAACACGCGCAGAAGGCGCTGTTGGCCTGGCTTGTGCGCGCCAACGCCCGCCCGACCGAACGGGCCGCGCCCGTCGCCGCGCTGGCGGCCTGACCATGCCATCATCGCATCGGGCAACAACGAGGGGCAGGCCGCTTGCTTGACCGGGAACAACTCGAGACCTTCGCGACCATCGTCGAACTGCAGAGCTTCGAGCGCGCCGCCGGCGCGCTGCGCATCACGCGCGGCGCGGTCTCGCAGCGCATCAAGGCGCTGGAGCAGTCGCTCGCGGCCGTGCTGCTGGTGCGCGACAAGCCCGTGGTGGCGACGCCGGCCGGCGAGACGCTGCTGCGCCACGTCCAGGCGTTGCGCATGCTGGAGGGCTCGACCCTGCGCGAGCTGGGCCCCGCCGTGGGCGCGGGCGAGACGGTGCCCATGGCCGTGAGCGTGAACGCCGACTCGCTGGCCACCTGGTTTCGCGGCGTGCTGTGGGCGCTGCTGCGCGAGCGCGGCGTGGCCCTGGAGGTGATCGTCGACGACCTCGACCACACCGCCGCGCGCCTGGCGCGCGGGCAGGTTGTGGGCTGCGTCAGCTCCGACGCGACGCCGGCCTCAGGGTTCGCAGCACAAGCGCTCGGCGAGATGGAATACCGCTGCTACGCGAGCCCCGGCTTCGCGGACGAGTTCTTCGCCGGGGGCCTCGCGTTGCCCGCGGTGCTGGCGGTTCCCGCCGTGCTGTTCGATCGCAAGGATTCACTGCACGATCGCTATCTGGCGCAATGCCTTGGCTTCGCAGTCGACCGCTATCCTCGCCACTACCTGCCATCGCCGGACGCCTTGATGGAGGCGATCGAGCAAGGCGTGGGCTATGGGCTGCTGCCTGCTCGCCAGGCGGCCTCACGCGTCGCCGACCGGGTGCTGGTGGAACTGGCGCCGCACCTGGCCGTGCGTGTGGCGCTGTACTGGCATCACTGGGCGTTCCAGCCGCCTTTGTGCAAGTCGCTGACCGAACTCGTCGTGGAGTTTGCGCGAGCCTGAACGCTGCGGCCTTGGCCCCGGATTCGTCGTGTGATCATCGTGGCGCTTGCGGCGGTGTTGCCAGCCGATCCGGGCCCTCGGTTCGGCGCCTCATGGCCCGAGGCCCGTCACTCGCGACCGGCAGGAAATGGCCGACAGCGTGCCTGACATCTGCTGCTTGCTCTCGAGCAACGATGAACACGAAGGCAAGTCCGCCAGCAGTCATATGGCCGGATTGACGCGATCCGGTAGCGCGCCTACGATCATTTCAACGATCAGACGAGGGATGGGATCAACATTGAAGACGATATCGAGGATGGCGGCGATCGCATTTTTCGGCGCAGCCTGCGTGTGCGCACAGTCGGACGCTGCCGACTGGAGTCGGGTCGAGAGCGATCATTTCGTCATCACCACCGACGGGGCCGCGCGCAAGGCCGAGTTCTACGCGAACAGCATCGAGGCCTTCCGCTACGTGGCGTTGATGATGCTGGGCACCGATCCCGCCAGCAAGCGCGCGCAGGCCAAGTTCGACATCTACCTGCTGCGCAACCAGGCGCAGATCCGAAAAGTTCGCCCGACCTTCTCGCAATGGGTTGCAGGCGTGTATTTCCCTTGCGACGAGGGCTCGCTTGCCTACGCCACGTTGCAGGACAACTGGACCCACGACGGCACCGACATCGGCCTGATGACCCTGTTGCATGAGTATTCGCATCACCTGATGTTCCAGTCCAGCCCGGCCTACTACCCGGCCTGGTACGTCGAGGGCTTCGCGGAGTACATGAGCACTGCATCGACGGACGATGGCCAGGTTTCGCTCGGCAATCCGCAGCCGGGGCGGGTGCGCACGCTGGGGCAGGACCGGTGGCTCAAGTTCGAGACCGTCTTGTCGCCGCCCGCCCTGAACAGCGGTGACAAGGCCAATGACGAGCGCGTCGTCGAGAGCTTCTACGCCCAGTCGTGGCTGCTGGCGCACTACATGCTCAACGACAGCGAGCGCACGAAGAAGTTCAACGCCTATTTCGTCCGCGTGGGAGCAGGCGAGGATCCGGTGGCCGCCTTCGAGCCGGCGACGGGCATTCCCGTCGGCAGTCTTGAGCGCCTGCTCAAACACTACCTCGAGGCGCTTCCGGTGATCACGGTCCACAGCAAGGATATTCCGAACTTGACCCCCAAGGCGCGGGCGCTGCCCAAGGACATGGAGGATTGGCTGCTGAACGCGTCGCTGCTCAGGACCTGCATGGCCAAACCTCAGGGCGAAGCTGTGCTCGCGCAACTGCGCACGCTTGCGAGCGCTCCCGCGGGCGTCTCGGCCGATCTACGCCTGGCGCGCGACCGCGCCGAGATTCTGTTCGGCGACGCCAAGGCAGCCAGCGACGACTTGGTCGCACACGCGGCTGACGACGAATCCAACTTCGACGCGCACTACTTGATGGGACGGGCCTTGTTCCTGCGCGCGCAGGGACTCCAGGGTGAGGTTCGTTCCGACATGTTCGGCCAGGCGAAAGAGCAGTTCCTCAAGGCCTACCGCTTGCGCAAGGTCGATGCCGCCAACCTCTATTTCCTGTCGTACGTCCTGCCCGGTGGCGGCACCAACGTCAACGTCGTGAATGCGGCGCGCGGCGCCCACTCGCTGGCCCCGGGAATCGGCAGCTACGCGATCCACGAAGCGCTGGTCGATCTCGACGCCGACGAGCGCGACAAGGCCCTCCAGGCGCTGGCACCGCTTGCCTCCAGCATGCACGATTCGAAGCGCGCCGCCCGCATGCGTGCGGCCATTGATGCAATACGCGCTGGCAAGAACCGCGTTGAAGTCGAGCACGCGATCAATGCGGATTAGTGGCGTGGCTCAGTTCAGTCACCGACTCGACGTCGTGGCCTTCGAAGAGACGCATTTCCATGTTCGGACTCGTTGATCTTGCAACCGTGGACGCTGGCCGGCTGCGCCTCGGGTACCCAGGTCACGCCGCCACTGTATCCTCCCGTGCAGATGAGCCCCCCTTTTCTCGCCCGATTCTCAGCCCTCGGAGTGCCTTTCCTCTGGTTGCTCGCGAGCGACGCGTTGACTCTGCTTGCGCTGATGGTTGGACAGGTTGCGCTGCCCTGGTGGATCGCAAGCGCTGGTGGTGCGCACGACTTGGCGCTGTACAGCGTGGTTACTTCCGCATTCGCGGTCGTCGCCATGCCTTGTCTGTCTCCGCTTGGTGACCGCATCGCGAAGCGCCGGCTCATTCAGGCTGCGTTGATCGCGTTTGCACTGGCGTCCGCCGCCGTGGCCGGCCTGGCGTCTGCAGGCCGGTACGACCTGCGCGCGTTGACGCTGCTGGGAGTCGTGCCCGTGCTTGCAATGGCGGCGTTGATTCCCTCGATCAGCAGCTTCGTGACCGAGCTGGTAGCGCCGGGCGGTCTGGCGCGAGCGATGGGCCTGCAGCAGAGTGCACAGGCGACCGGCCGCATGATCGGCCCAGCCATCGGCGGTGCTGTGCTCGGGGCGGCCGGCACGGCGGCCGCTCTATGGCTGAACACGGCGCTGCTTGTATTTGCCGGGTGGGCGGCGCGACAGCTCCCGGCCGGCGTGCCTCCGCGTCACGGCCGTCGCGCGTGGCGGGCAGATCTGGCCGCGGGCATGGCGGCGAATTGGCGCATTCCGCTCGAGCGCGGCTGGATCCTGGTCAACTTCGTGTCTTGGATCTTCCTGTTTCCTGCCTTCACGATGCTGGTGCCGCTGAAGGTGCAATCGCTCGGGCTCAGCGGCACGTGGCTCGGGCTGTGCGAGGCGGGCCTCTCGCTGGGCATGCTGCTCGGGTCGCTTGGCGGTTCTGCCTGGCTGATCGCGCGCCTGGGGCGGTATCGCACCCGCGTGGGGGCGGCAGTGCTTCAGGGCGCCGCGCTCGCCTGCGCGGGAGCCACCGGTAGCGGGCCGTGGCTGGTGGCTTGCTTTGCAGCGGCAGGATTCCTGAACGCCGCCATGGTGCTCGTTGGACTCACGCACCGGATGCTCGCGCGCCCTCAGGCATATCGTGCGCGCATGGTCGCGGGCGCCGTGACGACCACTTACGTTGCCAGCGCCATCGGCCCCGCGCTTGCGGGTGTGGCCTTGCTGCACGCCAGCGTGAGCGCGATCTTCATGGCGTTCGGGATGTTGGGGGCGCTGGCCTCATTGGGGCTGGCCGTCGTGCCCGGATTTCGCGCGTTCATGGCACTCGACCATGAGGCGGTGGCCAATTTCTACGAACGGACTTTTCCGGCAGCGTTCGTCGATCCAGCCTGAAGCGAGGGGCATCCCCCAAGGCAGTAGCGCGCGGTCGGCTGCTGCGCCTCTTCGCCTCAGCTCACCAGCGATGGTGCACCTTGTCGCGTGCAAAGCGCGCGTAGATGGCGGCGACCGCTGCCATTGCGTCGGCGGACAGGGGCGGCAGGTCGGCCGCGCGCATGTTCTCGTCGACTTGCGCTGGTTGTCGGCCGCCAGGAATTGCGCATGTGACGGCGTCATTCATCAAGATCCAGCGCAGGGCAAACTGTGCCATCGTTTGCGTTGGTGGAACCCGGGCCCGGAGCTCGTCGACGGCCGCAAGTCCGGTAGCGTAGTCCAGCCCGGAAAATGTCTCGCCCTTGTCGAAGGCTGCGCCATCACGATTGAAATTGCGGTGGTCGTCTGGCGCGAATGCGGTTTCAGCACCCAGGCGCCCAGAGAGCATGCCCGACGACAGCGGCAGCCGAGCAAGAATGCCCACGCGGCGCGCGAGCGTCTCCCGAAACAGCAACTCCGCAGGACGCTGGCGGAAGATGTTGTAGACGATCTGCACCGATTGAACGCCGGGATACTCGATCGCCTTCAGAGCCTCCTCGACCTTCTCGACGCTGACGCCGTAGTGGCGGACCTTGCCAGCGCTCGCGAGGTCGTCCAGGATGCCGAAGACCTCGGGCATGTAGAACACCTGCGAAGGCGGGCAATGCAGTTGCAGAAGGTCGATCGCTTCGACGTTCAGGTTGGTCAGGCTGCGTTCGACGAACGCGGTCAGGTTCTCGCGGTTGTAGCCCTCCGCAACGTGCGGCGCGAGCCGTCGGCCCGCCTTGGTCGCGACGTAGAAGGGCTCGCCGCGTTCGGCCCGCAACCGGGCGATCAGCCGCTCGCTGCGGCCGTCTCCGTAGACGTCCGCGGTGTCGAAGAAGTTGACGCCCAGATCGAGCGCGCGGTGCAGGGTGGCCATGGCGTCGGTCTCGTCGGTCTGCCCCCAGGAGCCGCCGATCGCCCATGCTCCGAAACTGACAGTGGAAACCTTCCACCCAGTACGGCCGAGTTCACGATATTTCACTTGATCTCCCAGACTCACGCGGATTGAGACCGTGGGCGACATCGTCGCCCGCCCCGGCTGCTGCTACGCGCCGTACTCGTGGCACATGAACCAGTATGTGTAGCAGAACGAGAACACCAGCACCGCGTTGCCCTCTCGACAGGCCTTCACGTACGGAGCGAGCCGCGGAAGGATCTTGCTGTCGTAGAGACCGAGCGAGGTCTGGTTCGGCACGCCCGTGTTGATCGAACTGGCCACGCCACTCAAGTCGACGTACTTGAAGCTCACACCCTGGAAGGTGATGTCCCGCTTGTACACGGAGAAGTGCGAGTCGTCGGTCTTTCCAGGGTAGCCCGCCTTGCAGGTGCAAGCCAGGGCTCCGGCCGTTGCCGGCGTGGCCTTGACGGCCGTGCAGGTTCCATGATGGCCCTTGCCGTGGCATCCGCCCACGATGTAGAGCGACCGCTTGCTCGCGCTCGCGTACTTGAAGATCAGCGGGATGTCGTTCTCGAACTCGCTTTTCATCGTCGTCGAGGCGTACGCGAACATCGACCCTTCCTGATTCCAGTCTGCATGCAGCATTCCGGTCCGGTTCTCTCCCTTGACCGAAAGGAACGAGAAGTTCTTCTGCGGATTCGCCATGGAACGGACTCCTCTGTCGAGCGATGGAAAAAGCAAGGACGCTTCGAGCGCGATACGGGTGTGGGCACCGTAGCGGCAGGCGTCGCGATCGGTCGACCGCGCTGCGCGCTGCCGGCCCACTCGTTCAGGCCGGCCAAATTCTTGCTCTTGCCAACGGTTCGCGCAAGGGGCGCGCCGGGCGGCTGCTGGCCGAACGGCGTCTCCAGGGCTGGCGACTAGGACGCCCTCTTCGCGAAGCGCAGGGTACCGTCGGCGATGCGCGACCAGCGCAGGGTGACCAGGTCCAGCAGGTAGTTCTGGTACAGCCGCCACGGTGCCTTCGCCCCCTGTTTCGGCATGAAGCCCGTGGCGCGCTGCACGTAGCCCGAGGTGAAGTCGAGGAAAGGCCGGGTCTCGAGGCCGGCGCCGGCCTGCGGCGTCGCGCTGGCCAGCCCGTGCCTGTCCATGTAGTGGAACAGGCGCGAGGCGTAGTTGGCGGTGAGGTCGGCCTTCAGTGTCCACGAGGCGTTGGTGTAGCCGAAGGTGTAGATCAGGTTGGGCACGCCGCTGAACATCATGCCCTTGTAGCCCACGCTCCGCGTGAAATCCACCGGCACGCCGTCGAGCGCGAAGGCGACGTCGCCGAGCAGGCTCATCTCCAGGCCGGTGGCCGAGACGACGATGTCGGCCGGCAGCTCGCGCCCCGAGGCCAGGCGGATGCCGGCGGGGGTGAGGCGGTCGATGCGGTCGGTCACCACCTCGGCGCGGCCGCTCCTGATTGCCTCGAACAGGTCGCCGTCGGGCACGAAGCACACGCGCTGGTCCCAGGGGTCGTAGCGCGGCGTGAAGTGGGTGTCGACGTCGTAGCCCGGGCCGAGCGCCTGGCGCACCATGCCGACCAGGTTGGCCTTGACCTTGGCGGGCCAGCGCCGCGCGAGCTTGAAGAACAGCATCGCCACGCCGATGTTCTTGGTGCGCGTCAGGCGGTAGGCCAGCATGCGCGGCAGCCGGCGCCGCAACGCGTCGGCTACCGGGTCGCGCGCGGGCAGCGACAGCACGTAGGTGGGCGAGCGCTGCAGCATCGTCACGTGGGCCGCCGTCTTCGCCATCTCGGGCACCAGCGTGACGGCGGTCGCGCCGCTGCCGATGACGACGACGCGGCGGCCGGCGTGGTCGAGGTCGGCCGGCCAGAACTGCGGATGCACCAGCCGCCCGGCGAAGTCGGCCGCGCCGGGGAATTCGGGCGCGTGGCCCTGCGCGTAGCGGTAGTAGCCGCTGCACGCGAGGAGGAAGTTGCAGCTGATGCGCGAGCGGCGCACGGTGCCGGCGGCGTCGGGCGCGTGCTCGATCTCCAGCGTCCAGCGCGCATCGGCCGACGACCAGTCGGCACGCACCACCTTGTGGCCGAAGCGGATCTGGCGGTCCAGCCCGTGCTCCACGGCGGTCTCGACGATGTAGTCGCGGATCGCCGGTCCGTCGGCCAGCGACTTCGCCTGCGTCCACGGCTTGAACGCGTAGCCGAGGGTGAACATGTCGGAGTCGGAGCGCACGCCGGGATAGCGGAACAGGTCCCAGGTGCCGCCGATCGCGCCGCGGCTCTCCAGGATCGTGAAGCGGCGGCCCGGGAAGTCGTTCTGCAGGTGCACTGCGGCGCCGATGCCCGACAGGCCGGCGCCGACGATGATCGCGTCCAGGTGCTCGACGGCTGCGGGCGTGGCGGCCTTCAGGAACTCGGCCGCGCGATCGACCGAGCGCCGTGCCTCGGGCACCTGGGCGAGCAACTGCCACGCGTGCGGCACCACCGGCCACACCGTGGTCTCCACCAGCACGCCGGCGGCGCGCGCGTTCTCGGCGAAGCGCAGGCCGTCGTCGCGCAAGGCCTCCTCGGCGCTGACGTGGACCAGCAGCGGCGGCAGGCCGCGCGGGTCGCCGTACACCGGCGAGACGAGCGGGTTGGTCGCGTCGCCGGCGGCGCCCAGGTAGGCGTTGCCCAGGTTGGCCAGCGACGGGCCGTGGAACATTGCGTCGCGCTCGCCGTTGCCCTCGATCGACGGGCTGCCGCCGGCCAGGTCGGTGGCTGGCGAGAACAGCGCCGCCGCCTCCGGCAGGCGCTCGCCGGCGTCGCGCAGCGACAGCATCAGCGCGAGCGCGAGATTGCCGCCGGCGCTCTCGCCGGCGAGCACCAGGCGCTGGCCAGGCGAGTCGGCATCGTGCTGCGCGCGCAGCGCTCGCCATGCCGCGACCACGTCCTCCAGCGGCGCCGGGAATGGATGCTCCGGGGCGAGCCGGTAGTCGGGCGCGAACACGCGGAAGCCGCGCAGCGCGAAGGCCGCGGTGATGGGGCGGTGGGTGCGCGGCGAGCAGCCGACGAAGCCGCCGCCGTGGACGTACATCAGCGTCGGGCGCGGATTCGTCGCGATGTCGGCGGCGTCCTCGCGCTCGACCCATTCGCCGGGCACCCCGCCGAGGGTCGCCGGCGTGTAGCGCGCGCCCTTGGGCGGCGGCAGCGCCTCGCTCATGACCTTGCGCACGCGCATCAGGTCGCTCATGTCGCCGAGCGCCGGGCGCACGCGCTTGCGGACGATGAATCGGGCCACGCGGGCCTGCCAGCTTGCCATCGCGCCCCCTACTTGCGCTTGACGCGGCGCGCGATGTCGCGCGCGACGTGCTTCCAGTAACCCACCGGGAACAGCCGCTGGACGATCGCGGCGCCCTTGGCGTCGCTGCCCACCAGCACGCGCGGGGCGCGCGCCTCGATGGCGCGCGCGATCGTCTCCGCCGCGGCGGCCGGATCGAGGGCGAGCAGGCGGCGCCAGTTGGCGCGCTCGCGCTCCACCTCGGCGCCGTCCAGGCCCTTGGCCAGGCGCGCGTTCTCGGAGATGGCGGTGCGCACGCCGCCCGGGTGGACGAGGGTGAGCCCCACCGGCGAGCCGGCCATCTCGAGCTCGTGGCGCAGGGATTCGGAGAAGCCGCGCACCGCGAACTTCGACGCCGCGTAGGCCGTCTGCCCGGGCGGCGCGATGATGCCGAAGATGCTGGACACGTTGACCAGTTGCGCCGCGCGCTCGCGCGCGAGCACGGGCAGGAACGCGCGCGTCAGGCGCACGGTCGCGCCGAAGTTGATGTCCATCAGCCAGTCGAAGTCGTCGGCGTCGACCTGCTCGAACAGGCCGCCGAGCGCCACGCCCGCGTTGTTGACGAGCACGCTGACGCGGCCGTGCTGCGCCAGGACGGCCGCGGGCAGGGCGGCGACCGCGGCGCGGTCGGCCACGTCCATCGCGTGCGTGCTCACCGTGACGCCGGCGGCGCGCGCCTGCGCGGCGGTGGCCTCGAGCCCCGCGGCGTTCAGGTCCACCAGCGCCAGGTGCGCGCCGCGGCGCGCGAGGTTGGCTGCCAGGGCAGCGCCGATGCCGCTCGCCGCGCCGGTGAGGACGACGACGCCGCCGCGCAGCGTCCAGGGTGTCAGGCCGGCCATGCCGTCTCCGTTCGTTCTTGGGGTGTGTCGAAAAAGTGACGACACGTGTCGTCAGATATGCCCGGGATCGTAGGCGGGGCGCCGTTTCGTGTCAAATGGGGGGATGCCCGCTTCGGTGCCATCGACCCCGGCGCACGCCCGCTCCTACGGCGGCGTGGCGATGGAGGCGCGCGTGGCCGCGCGCCGCGCCCGCTTCGTCGAGGCCGGCATCGAGCTGTTCGGCACGCAGGGCTTTCGCGGCGCCACCGTGCGCGGCATCTGCGCCGCGGCCGGGCTCACCGACCGCTATTTCTACGAGTCCTTCGCCACGCTGGAGGACCTGCTGGCCGAGGTCTACCTCTCGCTGACCCACGGGTTCGCCACCCGCCTGACCGAGGAGTCGATCCGCTCGGAGGCGTGGGGCGGCGACGCCGCCGCCATCGAGCGCCAGGCCACCGTCGCCTACGAACTGTGGTTCGACACCGTGCGCGAGCCGCGCTTCGCGCGCATCGTGCTGGTGGAGGTGCTGGGCGTCAGCCCGGCCATCGACGCGCTGTACGAGGACTCGGCGCGCGCGATGGCCGAGCTCACCATCGCGCCGCTGGCCGCCACGCAGCCGGCGTTGCGGCTGTCGAAGGCCCGCCGCGCGCTGCTGGGCCGCGCGCTGGTGGGTGCCGGCCTGCAGGTGGCCAAGATGTGGATGACCGGCGGCTACCGGCTGCCGCGGCGCGAGGTGGTGCGCACCTGCGTTCTGGTGGCCACCGGCACCCTGGCCGCGCTGCGCGCCGAGGCCGCGGCGGCGCGCTGAACCCGGGCATGTCGAATGCTCGCCGATCGACCATGAAGATCGCCACCTACAACGTCAACGGGGTCAACGGCCGCCTGCCGCGCCTGCTCGAATGGCTGGACGAGACGCGGCCCGACGTCGCCTGCCTGCAGGAACTCAAGACCTCGAACGAGACCTTCCCGCTGCCGGCGATCCGCGACGCCGGGTACGGCGCGGTCTGGAGCGGCCAGAAGTCGTTCAACGGCGTGGCCATCCTGGCGCGCGACATGACGCCGGTCGAGCGCCGCCGCGCGTTGCCCGGCGGCGAGGACGATACGCACAGCCGCTACATCGAGGCCGAGGTCGACGGCCTGGTCGTCGCGTCGCTGTACCTGCCCAACGGCAACCCGCAGCCGGGCCCGAAGTTCGACTACAAGCTGGCCTGGTTCGAGCGCCTGAACCAGCACGCGAAGTACCTGCTCGCGCAGGGCAGCCCCGTGGTGCTGGCCGGCGACTACAACGTGGTGCCGACGGACTTCGACATCTACGACACCCGCTCCTGGCGGGACGACGCGCTGCTGCAACCCGGGAGCCGCGCGGCCTATGCGGCCCTGTTGAAGCAGGGCTGGATCGACGCCCTCCGCCAGCGCCACCCGGACGAGCGCCTCTACACGTTCTGGGACTACATGCGCAACCGCTGGCCGCGCGACGCTGGCCTGCGCATCGACCACCTGCTGCTGTCGCCCGACCTGCTGCCGCACCTCGTCGACGCCGGCGTCGATCGAGCGCAGCGCGGCAAGGACAAGGCCAGCGACCACGCGCCGGCCTGGGTGGTGCTGGGGCGATGACCCTGGACCTGTTCGCCGCGGACGCGCCGGCGCTGGACGACGAGCCGCTGTCGCCCGGCGCCGTGGTGCTGCGCGGCTTCGCGACGGCGCAGGCAGACGCGCTCAAGGCGGCGGTCGACAGTGTCTCTGCCGCGGCGCCGTTCCGCCACCTGGTCACGCCGGGCGGCCAGCGCATGTCGGTGGCGATGACCAACTGTGGCGAACTGGGCTGGGTGTCGGACCGTCGCGGCTATCGCTACGACCCGGTCGACCCGGAGTCGGGCGCGCCCTGGCCCGCGCTGCCCGAGCCGTTTCGCGAACTCGCGCACGCCGCCGCTGCACGGGCCGGTTATCCCGCCTTCGCGCCCGACGCCTGCCTGGTCAACCGCTACGCGCCCGGGGCCCGGCTGTCGCTGCACCAGGATCGCGACGAGCGGGACCTGCGCGCGCCCATCGTGTCGGTGTCGCTGGGCTTGCCGGCGGTGTTTCTGTGGGGCGGCGATGCGCGCGGGGATCCTGCACGCCGCGTCGCGCTGCACCACGGCGACGTGGCGGTGTGGGGCGGCCCGTCGCGGCTGCGCTTCCACGGTGTGCTGGCGCTGCGCGACGGCGAGCACCCCTTCGCCGGTGCGCAGCGCATCAACATCACCTTCCGCAAGGTCAGGCCCTGACCGGTCGTCCTGGCTGTAAGCGAATGATTCCGGCGCACGGCTGTCGCGCACAGCGATGGGGCGCCGCGGGCCGGATGGCCGATTCCGCAGCCCCTGATCATGGCAAATTCATGACAGTGCCCGCTGCGCGGGCAATCCAGGAAAAAGCACGGAAATTGGCGGTCTGTACGCGGCTCGCACCGCGTTTTCCACAGGCTTGTCCCCAGACGCTGTGGAAAACCTGTGAGGCGACGTTCAAGCGAGGGGTTGACAAGCCAGGCGTCGCGCGCAGCCGTGCCGCCGCCCCCCGTTTCGGCGGGGTCGCGGAGGCGGTTCGGACGCGCCCGCTGCTCAGCCGCGGCGGCGACGGCGCTGCAGCGCCAACAGGCCCAGGCCCGCGGCCATCAGTGCCAGCGGCGCCGTCTCCGGCACGGCGCTCACGGTGACGGCGGCCACGGCCAGCGCCGACGTGTCGTTGAAGTCGCCCACGTCGACGACGCCGAAGGCGACCGTGTGGGTGCCGCCGTTGGCGAACGTCGCGGTGTAGTCCGTCCAGCCGGTGTGCGCGGCGTAGTCGCCGCCGGCGATCGGGGTGGTGGCGGCGAAGGCGTCGGCGAGCCGGCTCGCCTGGCCGTCGATGACGATGAACGCGTAGTCGGCCTGCGCCGGGTCGCGCTGGTCCAGGGTGCTCAGGTCCCACCTGAACGACAGCTGGCTGCCGGCGGCGGCCGTGAACGTCTGCGAGGCGGCCGAGCCTTCGTAGGCGTAGGCGCCCGTGGCCGGCACGTCGAACGCGCCCGGCGGCACGCCGGCGAAGGCCTCGAGGCTGCCCGCGCCGCTGGCCACCGGCAGCGGCTCGTTGCCCGAGACGTTGCGCGCGCCGGCGGCCAGGCCGGCGTCGAAGTCGTCCTGCCAGGTCGCCGACGCCGTGGTCAGCACCAGCTGGTTGCCGGCGGCGGCGGCGTCGCCGCCCGTCGTCCAGCCGGCGAGGCCGTCGAACGTGCCGTTGACGACCTGCGCCCCGGCGGGCCCGGCGGCGAACGCCAGGACGAGGGCCGACAGTGCGGCGTAAGCGGTGGAGCGTGTGTTCATGGCGGTTCTCACTTGGATTTCGCGGCGCTGCGCAGGACGGCCGCCCTGGCCGAGGCCTTGATGGCGGTGGCGACGACGGCGGGCGCGCCCAGGCCGAGGTCGCGTGCCGGATCGATGCTCGCCGGGCTGACGCCCAGCAGCGTGACCAGCGGCCGCGCCAGGCCGGGGCCGGCGCTGCCGTCGGCGTCCACCAGCACGACGGTGTTGTTGCCCGAGGCCGCCAGCTGCACGACGCCGGTGGACCACGCCGTGGCGGCATGGGCGCCGATGCTGGCCAGCAGCGCACCGAGGTCGAGGCGGTCGTCGTTGGGTGTGAAGTCGGTGATCGTGTCGCCGGCGTCGCGCATCGTGCCGTAGACGAACACGTCGCGGCCGCCGTTGCCGGTCAGCCGGTCGGCACCGGCGCCGCCGGTGATGACGTCGTCGCCGGGCGTGCCGAGCAGCGTGTCGGTGCCGGCGCTGCCGTTGATCGCGTGCACCAGGTTCAGGCCGACGACCAGCGGGTCGTGGTCGGACGCGCGGTACGGCGTGGCGGTGTAGTAGTCCGGACCGCAGCCGGGGCAGGCCGGCTGCTTGAACTCCTGGTTGTAGTCGATGACCAGCGGTTCGTCGGCGTTGATGTGCCACTCGAGCGCACCGCTGACCTTGGGCGACAGCGTGTTGTTGGCGATGGCGTGGTCGAGGCGGCCCGACGTGCCGTTGAACACGTACGAGTAGCCGAACGCGTTGTAGTGGCCGATCTGGTCGACGAAGCCGTTGCCGGTCAGGTCGGCGATCGGGTCTTCCTGGGCGTAGGCGTTGAAGTCGCCCAGCAGCAGCGTGTCGGCCACCCCGCTGGTCGCCTGCACCGTGGCCACGAAGGCGCGCAGTTCGTCGGCCTGCTGCACGCGGCGGGCGTTGAAGCAGCCCTGCAGGTCGCCCGCGTCGGCGTCGCCGGGGCCGGCCGCGAAGTCGCTGCAGCCCTTGGACTTCAGGTGGTTGGCCACCAGGTTGAACTTCTCGCCGTTGAGTGCCTTGAAGGTCTGGGCCAGGGGCGCGCGGTTGTTGATGGCGGCGGTGTCGCTGAGCGCCGGGCCCACCAGCGCGAGCCGCGCCGGCTTGTAGATCATGCCGACCTTGATGGCGTCCGTGCCGCCGCCGGTGGCCGCATCGGGCACGCGGGCGTAGACCGGGGCGCCCAGGCGCGCGTTGAGCGCGTCGACGAGGTTCTGGATCGCGACGCTGCCGTTGTTCTGCAGCTCCATCAGCGCGACCGCGTCGGCGTTCAGGCCCGCCAGTTCCTCGACCACCTTGGTGCGCTGGCGGCTGAACTCCGTGGCGTTGTTGGCGCCGCGGCAGTCGTCGGCGGTGTTCGACGGCGGGCACAGGTTGCTGCCGTCGTTGAGCGTGGTGAAGAAGTTCTCGACGTTGGCGCTGCCCACGCGGAGGTTGCCGCCGACGTCGTCGGCCAGGGTCGTGCGCGGATTGGCGCGCACGATGACCGGTGCGACGGTCGGGTGGATCTTGTAGGCGCCGGCGTCGGCGTTGGACGACGTGGTCAATCCGTAGTCGACCACGCCGGTGAGCGCGGCGATGGTGTCGCCCGCGCGCACCGTGTTGTCGGCGGCCAGGTAGGGCGTCGGGTTGGGGTTCTGCACGCTGCTGCCGTCGTCCAGCAGGATCGTGCGGCGGCGGTTGTCGGTGTCGAGGGCCTGGGCGGACGCGCCGGGACGGTAGAGGTTGGTGGGCGTCTGCAGGCGGCCGCCGGCACCCAGCGTCAGCTCGCCGTAGCGACCGAGGAAGTAGTTCTGCTGCACGGTGAACGGGCCGGCCAGCGTGACCAGCATGCCTTCGTAGCGCTCCAGCGCGTCCCGCGTGGCGAGCGGGAACGCCACCGGGGTCGGCGCGATCGTGTAGCCGCTGCCGATGACGTCGAGGGCGCTCAGGGCGGTGAGTTCGGTGACGGTGTGCGCGGCGGTATCGGCGTTGGCCGCCGCGCCGGTATTGAATTCCGTGACCGTGCCCGCGACCTGCACCAGCTGGCCCACGGCGACCGCGGGCGTCGTGCCGGTGAATGCGAAGATCCCGTCCGACGTGGCCGGATCGCCGTCGCCGTTCTGGTCCTGCAGGAAGAAGCCGTTGTTGTCCACCTTGGTGACCACGCCGGTCGTGGTGACGGCCTGGCCGGCGTACGGGCTGGTCGCGCCGCTGCCCTGGATCTGGTAGATCGCGGCGGCCGGCGGGGCGGGTGGCGGTGGGGGCGGCGGCGTGGCGCCGCCCGCGCACGGCGCCGGCGCGGTCAGAGAGTTGCGCGGCGCCGGCGCGCCGGTGGCGAAGTCGGTGGCGTTGTTGCCGGTGTCGGTGCAGCCGTTGCCGGCGCGCAGCAGTGCGGTCGTGCCGGACGGCGCCGCCGCGGCACTGCCCTCGAAGTAGTTGGCGCTGCCGTAGCCGACCAGGTCGACGATCTGCGCGCTCTGCGTCGCGTTGCAGGGCGATGCGGTCGACCCGTTGCAGGCCAGCCCGGTCGAGACGTTGGCGAGGATGAGCTTGCCGCCCGTGGCCGAGAGGTTGACCGTGCCCGACGCGTCGGCCGCCGGCAGGGCCGCGCCGGTCGTCGTGGCGAGCTTGACGAGCCAGTACTGGCCGGCCTGCAGCACGCCGTTGAGCGTCGTCACGCCATTGCCGGCGAAGGTGCCGGTGCCCGTCGCGCTGCTGTACTGGATCGACCAGCCGGAGATCGAGACAGGATTCGCACCGGCATTGAACAGCTCGACATAGTCGGACGCGTACGTCCCCCCGTTGCCGCCGTAGACCTGGCTGATGACCACACCTGACGTGGAGGCGCACGCGGGCAGCGTGGCGGTGGCCAGCAGCGCGGTGGCGCCGCGAGCGATCGCGGAAAGACGGTGGGGAAAGGCCAGGAGCATGACGTGTCCTTGTGGGATGCGGATGGAATGACCGGGCGCAGTCTGTCCGGGGCGGATGACGATACAGTGACGGGTATGTGACTCGAACGGCCGATACCCTGTTCACGGGAGGCAGGGCCCGGACATGCCCTGGGACCACGCGTACTTTCACGCGGGCGACACGCCCTGCGAAGGGCCGCGCATAATCGCCGGCTCGACCCTTCCCGGGCCTTGACTCGACAGGAGAACCCCGGTGTCCCCAGTCCGCTTCGTCCGCCGTGCACCGATGGCGGCAGGCGTCGCTCTCGTCGTCCGGGCGGCGCGATGACCGCGCCGCGTGTCCGCGTCGGCCTGGTCGGCTACGGCTACGCCGGCAAGACCTTCCACGCGCCGCTGATCGCGGCCGTGCCCGCGCTGGACCTGGTGGCGGTGGCCAGTTCCGACGCGGCCAAGGTGCACGCCGACTGGCCCGCCGTGACGGTGTACGCCACGCCGGCCGAGCTGGTCGCGCGCCCCGACCTCGACCTGGTCGTCATCGCCACGCCCAACGACACCCACCATCCGCTGGCGCGCGCCGCGCTGCTGGCCGGCCGGCACGTCGTGGTCGACAAGCCGTTCACCGTGGCGCTGGACGATGCGCGGGATCTGGTCGCGCTGGCGCGCCAGCGCCGCCTGCTGCTGTCGGTGTTCCACAACCGGCGCTGGGACGGCGACTTCCTGACGCTGCGCCGCCTGGTGGCCGACGGCACGCTCGGCCGCGTGGTGGAGATGAACTCGCGCCACGACCGCTACCGGCCGACCGTGCGCCCGCGCTGGCGCGAGGGCGCCGGCCCGGGCGCCGGCCTGTGGTTCGACCTCGGCCCGCACCTGGTCGACCAGGCCCTGCAGCTGTTCGGCCGCCCGCGCGCGATCGCCCTCGAGCGCGACCTCGTGCGCGACGGCGCGCTGGCCGACGACTGGTTCCACGCCAGCCTGCGCTACGACCGCCTGCACGTGCACCTGCACGCCAGCATGGTGGTGGCCGCCGGAGCGCCGCGTTTCGCGGTGCACGGCACGCGCGGCAGCTTCGTCAAGCACGGGCTGGACACGCAGGAGGACGCACTCAAGGCGGGCGTGCGGCCGGGTTGGCCGGCATCGCCCGACTGGGGCATCGACCCCGGGCCCGCCGCCCTCGTCACCCGGCCCGAGGACGGCCCGGTCGCGAGCGAGCCGCTGGCGCTGCAGCCCGGCCGGCACATGGACTATTTCGCGGCGATCGCCGCGGCCATCCGCCACGAGGCGCCCAACCCGGTGCCGCCGGAGGAGGCCCTGGCGGTGATGGAACTGATCGAGCTGGGCATCGCCAGTGCGGCGCAGCGCCGCGAACTCGAGTGGCCGGTGTCCTGACGGGCACGGGCCTTACGCAATACTTTCCTCAAGGAGTCATCATGGACATCGGCATCATCGGTTCGGGCATCGTGGCGCAGACGCTCGCGGCCGGATTCCTCAAGCACGGCCACGGCGTGATGCTGGGCACGCGCAACACGCAGCAGCTGGACGAATTCGCCGACGCCCATCCGCACGTGCGCATCGGCAGCGGCGCGCAGGCCGCAGCGTTCGCCCAGGTGGCGGTGCTCGCGGTCAAGGGCACGGCCGCGCTGCAGGCGGCCTACGACGCCGCGCCGCACCTGGACGGCAAGACGGTGCTCGACACCACCAACCCGATCGCCGACGCCCCGCCGGTCGACGGCGTGCTGCCCTTCTTCACCGGCCCCAACGAGTCGCTGCTGGAGCGCCTGCAGCGCGAGTTTCCGCGCGTGCGCTTCGTCAAGGCCTTCAACTCCGTCGGCTCGGCGCGCATGGTCGACCCCGAGTTCAAGGGCGGCCCGCCGTCGATGTTCATCGCCGGCGACGACGCCGGTGCGCGGGCCGAGGCTGCGCAGCTGGTGGCCGGATTCGGCTGGGACGTCGCCGACATGGGCCGCGCGGTCGCCGCCCGCGCCATCGAGCCGCTGTGCATGCTGTGGTGCATCCCCGGCTTCCGCGAGAACTCCTGGACGCACGCGTTCAAGCTGTTGCGCTGAAGGCCTGCCCGGCCCCCCCCCCCGCGAGCACGAAACCGGCGCGCGCGGGATACTGCGGGCCATGCAGTCCATCCTCTCCGTCAAGAACGTCTCCAAGACCTATGCGTCCGGATTCGTCGCCCTCCAGTCCATCGCCCTGGAGATCCGCAAGGGCGAGATCCTGGCGCTGCTGGGGCCCAACGGCGCCGGCAAGACGACGCTGATCGGCATCATCTGCGGCATCGTCACCGCCAGCAGCGGCAGCGTGACGGTGGACGGCCACGACATCGTCGCCGACTACCGGCTGTCGCGCTCGCTCATCGGCCTGGTGCCGCAGGAGCTCACCACCGACGCGTTCGAGACGGTGTGGGACACGGTGTCGTTCAGCCGCGGCCTGTTCGGCCGCGCGCCGGACCCGGCCCACATCGAGAAGACGCTCAAGGCGCTGTCGCTGTGGGACAAGAAGGATTCGCGCATCCGCACGCTGTCGGGCGGCATGAAGCGCCGCGTGATGATCGCCAAGGCGCTGTCGCACGAGCCCCAGGTGCTGTTCCTGGACGAGCCCACGGCCGGCGTCGACGTGGAGCTGCGGCGCGACATGTGGGAACTGGTGCGCGAGCTGCGCGCCACCGGAGTGACGATCATCCTGACCACTCACTACATCGAGGAGGCCGAGGAGATGGCCGACCGCATCGGGGTAATCGCCAAGGGCCGGCTGCTGCTGGTCGAGGACAAGGTCGCGCTGATGACCAAGCTGGGCAAGAAGCAGGTGACGCTGGTGCTGCCCGAGAGCCTGGCGGTCGTGCCTGCCGCGCTGGGCGACTACGACCTGGCGCTTTCGAAGGACGGCAACGAATTGACCTACACCTACGACACGCGCAGCGAGGCGCGCGGCATCGTCGACTTCATGAAGCACGTCAACGACGCCGGCATCGCGTTCAAGGACCTGCGCACGAAGCAGAGCTCGCTCGAGGACATCTTCGTCAGCCTGGTCGAAGGAGGCGCGCGATGAACACGCCCGTGGCCAACCCGAACTGGCACGCCGTGCGGGCGATCTACAACTTCGAGATGGCGCGCACCTGGCGCACGCTGATGCAGAGCATCGTCTCGCCGGTCATCTCCACCTCGCTGTACTTCATCGTCTTCGGCGCGGCCATCGGCTCGCGCATCCCGCAGGTGGGCGGCATCAGCTACGGGGCGTTCATCGTGCCGGGCCTGATCATGCTGTCGCTGCTGACGCAAAGCATCTCGAACGCATCGTTCGGCATCTACTTCCCCAAGTTCACCGGCACCATCTACGAGCTGCTGTCGGCGCCGGTGTCGTGGTTCGAGATCGTGCTGGCCTATGTCGGCGCGGCGGCGTCCAAGTCGATCCTGCTGGGGCTGATCATCCTGGCCACCGCGGCGCTGTTCGTGCCGCTGCGCATCGACCATCCGTTCGCGATGCTGCTGTTCCTGGTGCTCACCGCCGTCACGTTCAGCCTGGTGGGCTTCATCATCGGCATCTGGGCCGACGGCTTCGAGAAGCTGCAGGTGATCCCGCTGCTGATCGTGACGCCGCTGACCTTCCTGGGCGGCAGCTTCTATTCCATCTCCATGCTGCCGCCGTTCTGGCAGACGGTGGCGCTGTTCAACCCGGTCGTCTACCTGGTCTCGGGCTTTCGCTGGGCGTTCTACGGCGCGGGCGACGTCAGCGTGGGCCTGAGCGTGGCGATGACGCTTGGCTTCCTGGCGGTCTCGATGGCGGTGGTGGGCTGGATCTTCAAGACCGGGTACCGGCTGAAGAACTGAGCGGGCGGCGGACGAATCCGACGCACCGGGCCCGCGCTCACCGCGCGACGAACGCGAGGATCGCGTCGACGATCGAGGTGCTGTCGCCGATCCACCAGAAATGGTCGACGCCGTCCAGCGGCGCCCACGTGGCGCCGGGGATGCGGCTCGCCAGGTGCTCGCCCGCTTCGAAGCGTACCGCCCGGTCGCCGCGCCGATGCATCACCAGCGTGGGCGCGGCGATGCGGTGCAGATCCGCACGCAGGTCGGCGTCGCGCAGCCCGCCGAGGATCGCCGCCAGGCCGCCGGGCGAGGCCGCGTGCCGCACGAGGCGGGCCCACCACGCGCGCTCCGCCGGATCGTCCTTGGCGCTCGGCGCGAAGGTCTCGATGCCGACGGGCCCGCCCCAGCCGGCCACCAGGCGCTGCAGCCAGACGTCGTAGGCGGAGGCGGGCAGCGCCCAGGGGTAGTCGGACGCCGCCGAGCCCTTGGCGAGCGACCCGAACAGGCACAGCCCCGCCACCCGCCGCGGCGCGTCGATGGCCAGGCGCATCGCGCCCAGGCCGCCCTCCGACGACGCGAACAGCCAGGTGCTGTCGATGCCCTCGTGGTCGAGGATCGCCGCGATGTCCGAGGCCAGCGCCGCGGGGGTGCTGGTGACGCCCAGGCGCTCGGACAGCCCGACGCCGCGGCGATCGAACAGGACCACCCTGCAGCGCGCCGCCAGCGACTCGAGCAGGGCGCGCAGGCGCGGATGGGCCAGCGCGATCTCGATGTGGCTCACGAAGCCGGGCGCGATGACCAGCGCCGGCCCGTCCTCGCCGAGCACCGTGTAGGCCACGGCCCCGAGCTCGCCCAGGGCGTAGCGCACGCCCGGCGTCTCGGCGCGGTTCGGCGACGGCCGCTTCAGCGACTCGGACAGCCGCAGCCAGGCCGCCTCGGTGCGCGGCCCCGGCCGGATGCCGAACTCCGCGCGCAGGCACTCCGCGCAGCGCAGGTAGGCGGCCTCGACACCGGCGGCGTCGCCCTGCAGCGCGTGCAACTGCATGAGGCGCACGTAGCTCGGTTCGCGGAACGGATCGAGCGCCAGCAGCGCCTCGGCCTGCTCCCGCGCCGATGCGAATTCGCCGCGCCGGCCGAGTTCGTCGACCAGGCGTTCGAGCAGGCGCGCCAGCAGTTGCTCGTGCTCGATCGAGACGGCCTTGACCCAGTCGTCGAACGCCTCGGAACCGAAGTCCAGGCCTTGCATCAACGGGCGCCCGGCGGGCACGCACCAGTCGCGCGCCCGGGTCAGCGTGGCGTCGTCCAGGGCGGGGCCGGCGACCGCGGTACGCGCGAATCGCGCGAACGCGAGCGCGTCGATCTCGAGCGCCTGCGCGGGCAGCGCCAGCGTGTCGCCCTCGGCCGCCAGGAGGTCGTCGCCAAGCACCTGCTCGATGGTCCACGCCAGCCGGCGCAGGCGGGTGCGCCCGGTGGCCTGGTCCGCGTCGGGCCACAGCAGGGCGGCCAGGTGGGCCCGGGGCACCGGCCGCGCGGCGAAGCCGAGATACGCCAGCAGCGCGACGGCGCGCTTGAGCGCCAGCCGCGCATCGCCGGCCCGGGCGACCGCCGCGGGAACGCCGAAGACCCGAAGCTCCGGGGCGGGCAGCGGGCGGCGGGCGGTCATCCATCGTTTATAGCAGGGCGCCCGCGCGACAAGGGACGCGCAGGGGACGGCCCGCCTCTACGCTCTCGTCGTGACGCCCTTCCCGCGGCAGCGCCGGCGGGGCCGCCAGTCGCCCGCCCGGGCGCCCGATTCCACCAGGGAGACCACCTTGCACCGATTCCTCATGACCCTGTATGCCGGCGCGGCGTACGCCTTGTTCCTCGCCGTCTCCGTATGGCTGGTCGGCTTCGTCGGCGACTATCCGTTGCCACGGACGATAGACGCCGGACCGCCCACGCCGCTGGTCCAAGCCATTGCCGTCGACCTGCTGCTGATCGCGCTGTTCGGGCTGCAGCACAGCGTCATGGCCCGCCCGGTCTTCAAGCGGGCGTGGACACGGCTCGTGCCCGAGCCGATGGAGCGCAGCACCTACGTGCTGGCCACCTCGCTGGTGCTCGCGCTCGTCCTGTGGCAATGGCGACCCGTCGCGGCGCCGGTGATCTGGGAGATTCGGCAGCGCGCGGGCGTCGTCTCGATGACCGCACTGGTGTGGATCGGTTGGGGCGTGCTCGTGCTGAGCACGTGGCTCATCGACCACTTCGAGCTGTTCGGGCTGCGCCAGGCCTGGGCGCACCTGCGCGGCCGCACGCCGGAGCCGCTGGGGTTCGTCACGCCCGTGTTGTACCGCCACGTGCGCCATCCGATCTACCTGGGCTTCCTGATCGCCTTCTGGGCCACGCCGCGGATGACCCTGGGGCACCTGCTGTTCGCCGCCGGCTTCTCGGTCTACATCCTGGTGGGCATCCGCTACGAGGAGCGCGACCTCGTGGACCGGTTCGGGGACCGCTACCGCCGCTATCGCGAAGAGGCGGGCATGCTCTGGCCCGCGCTGCGGCGCAGGCGGCCTTGAGCGAGGGCGACCGGAGCGCGGCGTCCCGGGGCAGGCGCGGGCGCGCGGCGGCCCGCGTGGATGGGAAGTCGTTCCGGGACTATGCTGTCCGAAAACCACGGAGACCGCTCTTGATCAACCTCACGTTCAAACCCGCCTACCTCAACTCGCTCATGACCGCCGGCGCGGACCTCGAGGTGCCGTACAACGACCTGGCACCGCACGCCAACGAACGCCTGGCCGCCGCCCTGGAACTGGCCAAGCACGCCAGGGAAACCGAGCGGCACCTCAAGTTCGTCGCGATCAGCGCGGGCACGTCGGGTATCAAGCAGCTGGCCGAGGCGGGCGCCGGCTTCGTCACGTTCGCGCTCGTGCATTGACCGGCCGTCCGGCGGCGACGATCGTCGCGTGCGTCGCCGGCTGCGCGCTGGCGTGCGCGGCCTGGGTCGTCCCTGCCGCGCCGGGCGACCGGATCCGGGTGGACGTGTCCGGCCAGGATCGCGACACGCTGCGCCTGGGCGACGCCTGGACCCGGGCGCCCATCGCCTGCGACCGCGTCCCGGGCGAGCCGCTGCGCGACAGCCTGGTGTCGCCCGACGATGCCGTGGTGGCGGTCCGGCACGGCGCGCGCGACGACGGCGACAGCCTCGCCGCCTACGCCCTTGCCTGGACGGTGGATCCCGCCACCGGCGCGAGGGTCGGCACGGTGGCACGCGTGCTGAGCTACCGTCCCCGCGACGGCCACCTGAGCCTGACGCTGCGGCAGGTTCCGAATGGCACCGTCCTGGAAGCGCGGACCGGCCGCCATCCGCCGCTATGGACCAAGGTGTTCTTCCACGATCGCGCCCGCGACACCTGGTACGAATGGCCACGGGCGCTGGCGCCGCACGATCCGACGGCCGGCGTGCCGACGACCGTCGGCGCGACGGACACCGGCGACCCCTACGCGGCGTGGCTGCGCCGGATCGATCCGCACTGCGACTAGCGGGCAGGAACGCCCGCGATTGCGCACGCAGCCCATTGTTCGCGGGGCGGGCCGATGGGGTCGACCGGGCGCTTCCCGCCATCGGACCGGCGCCGCAAAAAAAAAGAGCCTCGCAACGGGCGAGGCTGTGAAGGAGCCGGCCAGCGCCAGGAGGCGCTGGCGGCGCTGGTTCAGGCGTTGGCGCGGTGGCCGATGACGGTCACGTGCTGCACGGCGACATGCGTCAGGCCGTAGGGGGCCATGGCCAGACTGTCCGCGGCCGCGTATTGCTGGGTCGCGATGCCGTTCATGCCGGCGACGACGGCCAGGGTCATGAGGAAGGACAGGGCGAGGGCGGCGACTTGGGGGGTGGTCTTGGTCATGGTGGGCTCCTGGTGTCCGGGTTGATCTGTCCGGAACGCGTTTCGTGTTCCGATGGATGGACTATCGGAGTTGCGCGCCGCGCCGCCAAACGGCTTGCGACGACCGGCAAGGTGCCCGGAACGAATTGCAGCCAGCTGCGACGAACCGTCGGCGCAGTCGCCTCGACACGGGGAACGCCGCTTGCCGAATCCTGGCTGGCGCGGCCGGTCGGCCGCGCGACGCGTTGCGCGAGAGGCACCCGATGGACATCAAGCACGATCCCAATTCGATCCCGAACTTCAACTCGGGCGGCCGGCTGGGCGAGTTGCAGCCCAACGAGCCGGAACAGGCGCAGTCCAGCGTCGAGCTGGATCCGACGGCCGGCGGCGACGGCGCGGCCAGCGAGGCGGGCGAGACGGCCGAGCATGCGTCGCTGCTCGACGATGGCGGCGAATCGGCCGCGCAGCGCCCCGACAAGTCGACGACCGGCGCCGGCGCGATCGACGGGCTGGTGGGCGCGCCCTGAATCGGGTTCAGCCCGGCGCCCGGTCCAGTCGCCGCCGGCTGGCGAAGCGCCGCGCCGCGCCGGTCAGCGGATCGGTGAAGGCGATCTCGCGCGCCAGCAACTGCAGCGGCTGCGTCCAGTCGGGCGCGGCGCCCGGCGCGGGCTCGGGCCACAGGCGCGGATAGATGCGGTCGCCCACCAGGGGCAGGCCCAGCGCGGCCATCTGCACCCGCAACTGGTGGGTCTGCCCGGTGCGCGGGGTCAGGCGGTAGTGCGCGAAGGCCTCGTGCGGCGCGGCCAGGCGGCCGATGAGCTCGAGGCGCATCTCGGCATTGGGCTCGCCGGGCACCACGTGCACCTGCATGAAGCCGGCGCCGGCGGGCTTGTCGAGGCGGTGGCGACAGTCGAGGGGCAGGGCCAGTTCGGCGCGCCACGGCGCGATCGCCTCGTAGACCTTGTGCACCCGGCGCTCGCGCAGCAGCGCGTTGTAGGCCCCGCGCGTGGCCGGCTGGACCACGAACACCAGCACGCCGGCGGTCTCGCGGTCGAGGCGGTGCATCGGGGCCAGGGTGGCGATGCCCAGGTCGTGGCGCAGCCGCGCCAGCACGGTCTCCCGCAGGTGGCGGCCGCCGGGCGTCACCGGCAGGAAGTGCGGCTTGTCGACGACGACGAGGTGCTCGTCGCGGTGCAGCAGCTCGATCTCGAACGGCACGCGGGGCTCCGGCGGCGGGTCGCGCCAGTACCACAGCAGCATGCCGGCGGCGCAGGCAGCGTCGGCGGCCAGCGGGCGGCCGACGGCGTCAAGCACGTCGCCGCGCGCCAGCCGCGCGGGCCAGTCGGCCACGGCCGGGAAGCGCGCGGCCAGGAACTGCAGCACGGTGGCGTGGCGCGCGTCGGGGACGCCCACGCGGCTGGCGCCGACGCCGTCGCGCAGCGGAGGCACGAACACCTCAGCCGCCCCCGGACTCGAGCTGGCGCGCGCGCCGCAGGCGCCACGCCTCGTCGGGATGCGCCGGGTCGAACACCTGCGCCGGCGTCGTGGCGGTCTCGCGCAGGCCGGTGTCGAGCGCCACGCGGTTGTCGAACACGAAGCACTCGCCCTGCCAGTCGCGTTCGGCGTCGTCGATCGCCTGGAAGTAGCCCAGCACGCCACCGTCGAGCTGGCGCACGTCCAGGCCCAGGCTGCGCAGCCAGGGCGCGGTCTTGTCGCAGCGGATGCCGCCGGTGCAGTACATCGCCACTGGCCGGCCCGCCGCGCGCCAGGCCGGCGCCTGCGCCTGCACCCAGGCGACGAAGTCGCGGAAGTTGTGCACGCCGGGGTCGACGGCCCCGCGGAAGTGGCCGAGCCGGTATTCGAAGTGGTTGCGGTTGTCCAGCAGCACCACGTCGTCGCGCTGCAGCAGCGCGCGCCAGGCCCGCGGCGACAGGTGGCTGGCGTCGCGCTCGTCGGGAGCGTCCTGCGGGCCGGGGAGGCCGAGCGCGACGATCTCGGGCTTGACGGTCACCTTCAGGCGCCCGAACGGCGCGGTGGTGCAGGCGCTGTGCCTGAAGGCCATGCCCCGCAGCGCGCCGCCGAGCACGTCGGCACGCTGCAGCGCGGCCTCGAAGGCGGCCACCGCGGCTGGCGCGCCGGCCACCGTGCCGTTGACGCCTTCGCCCGCGACCACGACGCTGCCGCCCAGGCCGGCCGCGAGCGCGCGCAGCGTCGCGGCCGCCGCGTCCGGGTCGGGCAGCGGGGTGAAGCGGTAGAAGGCGCTGTGCAGCAGCGAGGCGTCGGACATCGAGGCCGATTCTCGCAGCCGCGCCGAGCGCGGCCGGGCCGGCGGCTATTGCGCAGCGTGCGCCAGCGCCTCGGCGGCCTCGTGGTCCATCAGCCGCGACTGCGACGCGTCGGCCTGCAGGCCCAGCTCGCCGTGGCCCCAGGCGAGCGCCAGCGCCTGCAGGGCCGGCGCGTAGTCGGCGTCGGCGGCTTGCTGGTACAGCGCGAGGGCGCGCGCCTCGTCGCGCGGCAAGCCCTGGCCCGCGCGCAGCAGGTTGGCGTAGAGGAACATCGCGGGCACGTCGCCTTCGGCGGCGGCCTGGCCCAGCAGCGCCGCGGCGCGCGCGGCGTCGGACGGGCCGTGCGCCGTCGCGAGCGCCCGCAGTCCCAGCAGTCGCGACGCGGCGGGCACGTGGCCGGCGCTGCCTTGCGCGAGCAGGCGCGCCACGCGGGCGTCCTCGCGCGCGGCGGGCGCGCCGGCGCCGGCGAGCAGCTCGGCCAGTTGCGTGGCCGCGACCGCGTCGCCCGCGGCGACGCCGTCGTCCAGCACCTGCGCGAGCCGCGCCCGCGAGGTGGGGTCCGGACGGTGGGCCAGCAACGCGGCATAGGCCTGCCGCGCCTGGACGTTGCCGCGCGTCGACCAGCGCGCCAGCGCGGCCTCGGCGGCGCCGTCGCGGCGGTCGGCCGCGTCGTGCAGCCAGGCCTGCGCCCGCGCCGCGTCGGGCGCGGCCCACCATGGCCGCGCGACGACCGCGCCCGCCGTCGCCGCGAGGGCGGCCGCCAGGGTCGCCCCGACGAGCCGTCGCCTCACTGCACGCCCAGGTCGATCTGGTAGACCGCCAGGCCCTTGCCGCTGCCGTCGTCGGCCTGCACCTGCGTCACGCCCGGGATGCCGTCCGTGGCGGCGAGCGCCGCGTTGCCCGGCGCCGACGTGAACTGCACCGGGCCGGCCGTCGCCACGCGCGTGAAGTGCCAGCTGCGGTCGTTGCCGTTGGTCGCCCGCGCCAGCGTCGCCGCGGCCTTGATGTAGCGGATCAGCACGTCGCGGTTGGCATCCGGGCTGGCGTAGATCGTCTTGCTGCCGTTCAGGCCGGGGAAGTTGCCGCCCCCGCTGGCGCGGTAGTTGTTGGTGGCGACGATGAACTGCGCCGCCGGGTCGACCGTCGTGCCGTTGTACGTGAAGTTGCGGATGCGGCTGCCCTGCGGCTGGGTGACGTCGATCTCGTACTTCATCGATCCGTCGCCGTCGAGCACGTCGAAGTTGTAGCCCGGGAAGCTGCTCACCAGCGACTGCGCCGTCGTCTTCGTCGGGTCGATCTGGTTGAAGCGCGTCGCCGCCGTCTCCAGCCACGCCTTCAGGTCGGCGCCGGTCACCAGCACGGCCTGGATCGTGTTCGCGTACAGGTACAGGTCGGCCGCGTTGAAGATGGCCAGGTTGCCGCTGGCGACGTCGGTGTAGTCGGTGCCGCCGGCGAAGCCGCTCTTGAACGGCGCGCTCACCGACAGCACCGGCAGCGACTTGTACTGCGGCAGGTTGGCGCTCACGTAGTCCTTCACGTAGGCGGCCTGGGCCTGGTTGACGACCTGGATCGCGGTGGTGTCGCCCACGTCGGCGAAATAGGTGCTCAGGCGGTAGTCGGCGGTGCCGATGGGCGTCTTGACGTAGGTGATCGTGCCCTGGTGCTCGGCCTGCACCAGCGGCGCGATGGTGGCGTCGGCGGCCACGTAGGTCTTGTCGGCGTTCTGGGTCGACAGCGTGGCCGTGGTCGTCGCCGTCCTGTCGACGGCCCAGCCGCCGGCCGCGTACTTCAGCTTCAGGTTGACCACGCCCAGGTTCTTGCCCCAGAAGTTGGCCATCACGGCGGGCACGCCGGCCACGGTGCCGGCGGCCTTGTCGACGCCGGCGATGTTGAACGCGGCCACGGTGCTGGTGGCGTTCGGGAACACCTGGTGCATGTGACCCATCAGCAGCACGTCGATGCCCGGCACCTGCGCCAGGTACAGGTTGCCGTTCTCCATCGTCGCCGAGTAGGCCGCGCCGTCGGGGCCGCCGTGCGAGATCGCCACGATGATGTCGGCGCCCTTGGCCTTCATCTCGGGGATGTACTTCTGCGCCGTCTCCTGCAGGCCCGTGGTGGTGACGTTGCCGTCGAGATTGCCCTTGTCCCACGACATGATCAGCGGCGGCGTGAAGCCGATGACGCCGATCTTCACGGGGACGCTCACCGCCTTGCCGTCGGGCGTCGTCGCCGCGAGGTTGCGCGTGAGGATCACGTACGGCTCGAAGAGGGGCTTGGAGTCGGTGGTGCTGACCACGTTGGCCAGCACCTGCGGGTAGGCCGGGCCGGCGCACTTCGCCTGGGTCGAGGGTGCCGGCAGGTTCTTGACGTTGAACTGCCGGTTGGTCACCTGGCCCAGGTAGGCCAGGCCGTAGTTGAATTCGTGGTTGCCGATGGTGCCGGCGTCGTAGCCGACCGCGTCCATGGCCTTGAAGATGGCCAGCTTGTCAGTGCAGGGCACCTTGTTGACCAGCGCCTGGTAGTCGCCCAGCACGGTGCCCTGGATGATGTCGCCGGCGTCGAACAGCATCGTGTTGGCGTTGGCGGCGCGCACCTGCCTGACCAGCGTGGCGGTGCGCTCGATGCCCACCGAGTTGTCCGCGGCCAGCTTGTAGTAGTCGTAGCCCAGGATGTTCTGGTGCAGGTCGGTGGTCTCCATCAGCGTCAGTGCGACGCTGGTGCCGACGGCCGGGGCGTTGCCGGCGCTCTTGTCGCCGCCGCAGGCGGCGAGGGTGGCCGCGGCGACGAGCGAGGCGACGAGCGCGCGGTGGCGCGCGGGTGTCGCGTCTGTGAAGAAGTTCATCGGGATTCTCGTGGTTCGACAAAGACGCGGACGTTAGGGGGCGCCCGTGACGATGTCGTGACTTGCGCGTGAACCCCCGGCCGTATGCAGGGCGCGGGCGCCCCACCGTCGAGCACGGGTGCGTCAGCCGCGCCGCGCGTGCTCGAGCACGAGCTGCACCAGCGTCGCGCGCTCGATCGGCTTGACCACCCGGGCAAGCATGCCCGCCGCCAGGCACTGCGCGAGGTCCTGCGCCATCGCGCGCGCCGTCTGGCCGACCAGGGGAAGCGTCGGGTCGACCACGTGCAGGCGGCGTGCCGTCTCGTAGCCGTCGATGCCGGGCATCTCGATGTCGAGCAGCGCGATGGCGTAGCGCGCCCCGGCGGCGACGCGGGCGACCGCCTCGTGGCCGTCGCTGGCCATCTCGGGGTTCGCGCCTTCCAGCCGCAGCAGGCCGTCGAGGACCAGCCGGTTGATCGGGTTGTCCTCGACAACCAGGACGCGCAGCCCCTGCAGCGCGGCGCCGGGCGGCGGATCGGGCAGGGCGAGTGCCATGGCGGCGGTCGCGCCGGCCGGTGCCGGCTGCAGCGGCAGCCGCACGGTGAACGTGGACCCGGCCTCCTGCGCGCTCGAAAGGGCGATCGTGCCGCCCATCAGGGCGACCAGGTTGCGCGTGATCGTCAGGCCCAGGCCCGAGCCGCCGTGCCGGCGCGTGACCGACGCGTCGCCCTGCTCGAAGGCCTCGAAGATGCGCACCGCCGCGGCGTCGCTCAGCCCGCAGCCGGTGTCGGCCACCTCGAACACGAGCTGCCCGGCCGCGCGGCGCACGCGCAGGTCGACCCGGCCGGCGTCGGTGAACTTGACCGCGTTCGATGCCAGGTTGAGCAGCACCTGCTGCAGCCGCAGCGGGTCGACGACGACGGCGTCCGGCACGTCGGCCGCGACCTCCGCGCCCAGCACCAGGCCCTTCGCGGCGGCGGACTCGCGCAGCAGGTCCAGCGCCTGTTGCACCACGTCGCGGATGTCGGTCGGCAGCGGCTCGAGGCGCAGCTTGCCGGCCTCGATGCGCGAGACGTCCAGCACGTCGTCGAGCAAGGTCTGCAGCAGCTTGCCCGACTGCAGGATGCGGTTGAAGCGCTGGCGCGCGAGCGGCGCCGTGGCGGGGTCGCGGAAACCCACCTGGGCGAAGCCCAGCACGCCGTTGAGCGGGGTGCGGATCTCGTGGCTCATGTTGGCCAGGAACATCGACTTCGACCGGTTGGCCGCCTCGGCCTGCGCGCGCGCGACGCGCAGCTGGTGCAGCGCGTCGGCCTGCGCCTGCTCGCGGCGGCGCTGCATCAGCAGCAGCGCCGCCGCCCCGCACGCCAACGCCAGCCAGAACGCGATGGCGATCCGCACTTCCCGCAGCCAGGGCGCGAGGATCTCGTCATGGGCAAGGCCCACGAGCACCCACGCCGGGTAGTCGCCCACGCGCCGGATCATGGTGGTGCGCGCGACCTGGTCGATGGAACTCACGGTCGCGTAGGTGGCCACGGGCCGGCTGGCGGCCAGGGCCTGCAGCAGGGCCGGGGCCGTGAGCCGGCGCGGCGGCTGCGCGTCGAGCTGCTCCAGGTGCGGCCGCCGCAGCAGTACTTCCTGGCGGTCGTTGAAGATCGTGATCGCGCCGCGCTCGCCGACCTTGAGCTCGTCGAGGATGGCGATGAAGTCCTGCATGTCCAGCAGGATGTAGACCACGCCGGCCAGCGCGCCGTGTGCGTCGCGCAGCTGGCGCGCCACGGGCAGCACCCAGCGCTTGCTCAGGCGCGAGCGCACCGGGACGCCGAGCACCAGGGCGGCGTTGTGGCGCGTGTCGATGAAGTAGGGCCGGTCGGTGGCGCTCAGCGGGGCTTGCGGGTCCGCGCCCTCGCCGTAGACGATGCGGCCCGCGGGGTCGGTCGCCCGCATCGGCGGATTCTCGGGCAGGTGCTGCTGCAGGCGTTTCAGGATGGGCGTGAACGACGCGGGGTCGGGGTTGGCCAGCGACGCGTATTCCTGGGCCGCCGACTGCAGCACGAGGTCCGCGGCCTGCAGCCGGGTGAAGTAGTAGCGCTCGAGGTTGATCGACAGGTTCTGCAGTGCGTCTTCGGCGCTCTCGTCGATGCGCTGGCGGCTGGCCTGCAGCGCGAAGGCCAGGAAGACGCCCACGGCCAGCAGCAGGGCGGCCAGGCCGAGCGCCAGCCGCACGAACCCGCGCGACCATTCCCTGGCCGGCGGCCCCTCCGCGGCGTCCGCGTCGTGCGCACGGGGTTCGTCGGTCATCTTGGCAAGGGCGGGCCGGGGCGGGCCGGGGTGGTGTGCATCGGGCGGCGACCGCGTCGGGACGAGGGTCGCGGCGGGCTCCGGACCATGGTACCGCGCGGCCCTCCCCTGTCGAACAATCGTTCAGCTCGCGCGCCCTGGCCGCCGCCGCGGCCAGCGCTCCGCCCCCGATCGGGCGAAGACGCCCGCTGCGGCCGTACCACAGATCGCCCCCGTTTCCGCGCTCGGGGAGGGAGTAGACTCCGCCCTTTTTTCCACTGCGACCGTGTCTGTCAGCCTGGCGCGCGATGCGCGCCGCCCCCCTCTCACCGGCTCGGCGTTCATCCGCGCGCTGGCGGCGCTGGACGACGTCCCGGCGCCGGCCGCGCCCGACGCGTTCGCGCAGCGCCTCGCGCACTGGTTCGACTGGACCCACGCGTTCTCGTTGTCGGCGGCGCTGGGCGAGGCGCCCGCGCGCCCGGACAGCCCCGCCTTCGGCGGCCAGGGCGCCCTGGCCGCGGACGAGCGCGAGTTCGCCCGGGTGCGCGCCGCGCTCGCGCGCACGATCGTCGACGCCCCCGGCGGCGCCGCGCCGCGCCGCCTGGGCCGTCCGCTGGCCGGTGCGGTCGCGCCGGCCGCGATGCCCGTCGACTTCGCCACCTACCGCCAGCGCTACTCGGCCTGCCAGCTGGCGATGGAGACCCAGATCGTGCCGCTGCGCCGCCGCCTGCGCTCGACGCTGGCCGACCGCTCGGCCGCGCTGGCCAAGCTGGCCGAGCTCGACATCGTGATGGAGCAGGTCGTCGGCGCGCAGGAACGCGCGCTGCTGGCCACCGTGGCGGGGCGGCTCGAACCGCGCTTCGACCGCCTGCGCGCCACGCAGGACGCCGCCGCGGCCACCGGGCCGCCCGGGCCGTGGCTGGCGCAGTTCCACCAGGAGATGCGCGGCCTGCTGCTGGCCGAGCTCGACCTCCGCCTGCAACCCCTCGAAGGCCTGCTCGAAGCCTGCCGCCAGTCGATTTCGCCAAGCTCATGAACCAATTCCTTCGCCACGCCGCCGCCCTGGCGGGCGCGGCCGTCATCGCCTGGGTCGGCGCCGGCTACCTGCTCACGAACCCGCTGGCCCTGGTCGTCACCGTGCTGATCGCCGCCTTCTACGCGATGGGCGTGCTGGAGCTGCGCCACTTCCGCCAGTCCACCGCCGCGCTGGCACAGGCGGTCGCCGAACTCGCGCAGCCGCCGGCCGGCCTCGGCCCCTGGCTGGAGCGCGTGCCCGCCGGCCTGCGCAACGCCGTGCGCCGCCGCGTCGAAGGCGAGCCGGTGGGCCTGCCCGGCCCGTCGCTGGCGCCGACGCTGGCCGGCCTGCTGGTGCTGCTGGGCATGCTGGGCACCTTCCTGGGCATGATCCTGACGCTGCGCGGCACCGGCGCCGCGCTCGAGACCGCCACCGACCTGGTGGCGGTGCGCAACTCGCTGATCGCGCCGGTCAAGGGCCTGGGCCTGGCCTTCGGCACGTCGGTGGCCGGCGTGGCCGCCTCGGCCGCGCTGGGCCTGCTGTCCGCGCTGGCCCGGCGCGAGCGCGCGGTCGTGGCGCAGCAGCTCGACGCCCGCATCGCGACCACGCTGCGCGAGTTCTCGGTTGCCCACCAGCGCGAGCAGTCGCTGGCGCTGCTGCAGCGCCAGGCCGAGCTGATGCCGGCCCTGGTCGACCACCTGCAGGCGCTGATGGCCGGCCTGGAACGCCAGGCGGAGGCGTCCAGCGCCCGCCTGCTGGCCAGCCAGGAGCGTTTCCAGGGCCAGGCCGAGGCCGCGTACACGGGCCTGGCGGCGTCGGTCGACCGCACGCTGCAGGCGAGCCTGACCGAAGGCGCGCGCATCGCCGGCGAGACGATCCGGCCGGTGGCCGAGGCCACGCTGGCGGGCATCGCGCGCGAGACCGCCGCGCTGCACGCGGCGCTCGCCGGCACGATGCAAGGCCAGCTCGACCAGCTGTCCGCCCGCTTCGCGGCCAGCACGACCGCCGTCGCCGACACCTGGCAGGCCCTGCTCGCCCGCCACGAGCGCGCCGGCGACGCGCTCGCCGCGACCCTGGACGAGTCGCACCAGCGCTTCGCCCGTACCTTCGACGAGCGCTCCGCGGCGTTGCTCGACGACGTGGCCACCCGCCACGCCGCCTGGCAGGGCGAGATGGCGACGTCGCTTTCGGCCATGGCGCGCGACACCGCGACGCTGCAGCGCACGGCGGCCGAGGCCGCCGCCACGCAGCTCGATGGCGCGGGCGCCCGCCTGGACGTCGCCCTGCAGCGCGTGGCCGAGGCCTGGAGTGGCGCGCTGGCGCAGCACGAGAGCGCCAGTGCGCGCCTGGCGCGCGAGACCGGCGAATCGCTCGCCGTCGCGGCCGCCACGTTCGAGCGCCATTCCGCATCGCTGCTGGCCACCGTGCAGCAGTCGCACGCCGAGCTGCAGACCGCCTCGGCCACGCGCGACCAGGAGCGCGTGGCCGCGATGGCCGCCGCGCTCGAGACCATGGCCGCGTCGCTGCAGCAGCACTGGCAGCAGGCCGGCGCGCGCTCGCTCGAACAGCAGCAGCATGTGGTCGAGACGCTCGAGCGCACCGCGCGCGACGTCACCGCGCAGGCACAGACCCAGGCGCGCGCGACGATCGCCGAGATCGAGCGCCTGGTGCAGGCCGCGGCCGAAGCGCCGCGCGCGGCGGCCCAGGTCATCGCCGAGCTGCGCCAGAAGCTGGCCGACAGCATGGCGCGCGACAACACCCTGCTCGACGAGCGCGCCCGCATCCTCGAGACGCTGGGCACGCTGCTCGATGGCGTCAACCGCGCCGCCGGCGAGCAGCGCGGCGCGATCGACGCGCTGGTGACCTCGGCGGCCGCCGTGCTCGAGCGCGCCGGCGCCCGATTCGACGAGCAGGTGCAGGCCGAGGCCGGCAAGCTGGCCGGCGTGGCCGCGCAGGTCACCGGCAGCGCCGTGGAAGTGGCCAGCCTGGGCGAGGCGTTCGGCGCGGCGGTGCAGGTCTTCAGCGAGTCGGGCGACCGGCTGGGGGCGCACCTGCAGCGCATCGACGGCGCGCTCGACGCGCAGATGGCGCGCAGCGACGAGCAGCTCGCGTACTACGTGGCGCAGGCGCGCGAGGTGATCGACCTCAGCATCCTGTCGCAGAAGCAGATCATCGAGGAACTGCAGCGCCTGGCCGGCCGCCAGGCCGCGGAGGCGCTGGCGTGATCGCCGACGACATCGACGCCGACGGCGCCGCGCCGGTCTGGGCCGTGTTCGGCGACCTGATGGCCGGCCTGCTCGGCGCGTTCGTGCTGATCCTGCTGTTCGCGCTCGCCTCGCAGCTGGAGCTGGTGACCCGCCTGCAGGACGAGATCCGCCAGCACCAGCTCGACGAGCAACGCCGCGCCGCCCTCGAGCGCGCGCTGGCGGTGCCGATCGCCGCCGGCCGCGTCACCCTCGTGCACGGCCGCATCGACATCAACGGCAGCGTGCTGTTCGCGTTCAACTCCGCCGAGCTGCAGCCCGAAGGCCGCGCGCTGCTGAAGACGCTGGCCGCGCCGATCGCCACCTACCTGAAGGCGCGCGACGAGGTGCTGATGGTCAGCGGCTTCACCGACGACCGCCAGGTGCGCGGCGGCAACCACCAGTTCGCCGACAACTGGGAGCTGTCGGCCCAGCGCGCGCTGACCGTCATGCGCGCCCTGATCGACGAGGGCGTGCCCTCGTCCGACATCTTCGCCGCCGCCTTCGGCGCCGAGCAGCCGGTGGCCAGCAACGCCGACGCCGACGGCCGCTCGCGCAACCGCCGCGTCGAGATGGCCCCGACGCCGCGCGCCGTGCGGGCCGGGGCCGGCAAGGGCGCCGCCAGCGCCGCGAGCGCGCCGCATGCCTGAGACGCCATCCGCCGCGGTCGACGCGCTCGCCGCCTTGCGCGCGAGCGGCGTGCCCGCGCGCGACCCGGTGCGCTGGCGCCTGGCCGAGGGCCTCGCGCGCCGCGCGGCCGCGCACGCGGGCCCCGTGCGCCGGGTGCTCGACGACAAGCTGGCCGCCTTGCTGGCCACGCTGGCGCAGGCGTGCGGCGACGATCGTGGCCTCGCGGCGGCGCCCGCGCGCCCGCGCTCCACGGCGCTGGGCGAGTTGCTGGCCCACGCAGCCCGGGCGAAGGGCGGCCCCGTGGCCGGCGTCCCCGCCCAGCCGCGCGCGCCCGGCCCGCCGCCGGCGGCCGCTGGCGCGGCGGCGGACCCGCACACCGTGCAGTTCTTCAAGCGCACCTGGTCGCGCCTGAGCGCCGACCAGCGCCTCGCGCAGTCGCGTGCCGCGCTGCCCGAGAACGCCGGCCCGCTGAACTCGCAGCACCTGGTGCACCGCGCGCTGACGCTGATGCACGGGCTGTCGCCCGAGTACCTCGAGCGCTTCGTCGGCTACATCGACGCGCTGCAGTGGCTGGAGCAGGCCAACGCGGCGGCGCCGGCGGAAGGCGCGGGCGCGGCCCGCCCGGCGGCGGTGCGCAGGAGCCTGCCCGCGCGGCGCTGAGGCGAAGGCGGCCGCGGGCGAGGGTGGGCCCGATCCTCCCTTTTGGGGATGGTGGCGCGGGCGCAACGCTCCGATGATCCCGAGGCTTACCGCCGGGGTCGCCCTTTCCGGGGCGCGGCGTCCACCAGTCTTTCATCCAAGGAAGCACCATGAACGTGATCGAACGGACCAAGGCCATCCTCCTCAAGCCCGCGCAAACGTGGCCCGTCATCGATGCCGAGCCCGCCACGGTGGCCTCGATCTACAAGGACTGGCTGGTCATCATGGCCGCCATCCCGGCCGTGTGCACGTTCATCGGCCTGTCCATCATCGGCGCCGGCATGTTCGGCTACGGCTTCCGCATCCCGATCGGCTACGGGCTGGAGAGCATGGTGCTGCGCTACGTCATGTCGCTGGTGGTGGCGTTCGTGATGGCGCTGATCGTCGACGCGCTGGCGCCCAGCTTCGGCGGCACGAAGAACCAGGTCGCGGCACTGAAGGTGGTGGCCTACGGCGCCACCGCCAGCTACGTGGCCGGCTTCCTCTCCATCCTGCCCTCGCTGGGCATCCTCGGCATCATCGCGGCGTGCTACTCGATCTACCTGATCTACCTGGGCCTGCCGGTGCTGATGAAGTGCCCGCAGGACAAGGCCGCGGGCTACACCGCGGTGGTGGTCATCGTCGGCATCGTCGCCGCGATCGTCATCGGCTCGGTGTCCGCGCTGTTCATGCCCGGTCGCGGCCTGCTGTACGGCGGCCACGGCGGCGGCGGCTCGTTCACCTTCAAGACGCCCGACGGCGAGACGACCGTCGACACCGACGCGGTGGCCAAGCGCATGGACGCGGCCCGCGAGCGCATCGAGGCGGCCCAGAAGTCGGGCGACCCGGCCTCCGCCGGCGCGGCCCTCGGCGAGATGATGGGCGCCCTCACCGGCGCCGGCGGCACGCCCATTCCCGTGGCCGACCTGAAGGCGCAGCTGCCCGAGACCCTGGGCGCGCTCAAGCGCGAATCGTTCGAGACCAGCGGCGGCTCGGCGGTGGGCATCGCCAGCGCGGTGGCCAAGGCCGGCTACGCCGGCGGCGACCAGCACGCGCAGCTGACCATCACCGACCTGGGCGGCCTCGGCGGCCTGGCCTCGGTGGCCACCTGGGCCAACGTCACGGTGGACAAGGAGACCCCCGACGCCATCGAGAAGACCTACAAGGACGGCGGACGCACCGTCCACGAGGAGTACCGCAAGGACGGCAGCCACGCCGAGGTCACCGTGATCCTGAAGAACGGCGTGATCGTCGAGACCACCGGCGATCACATCGACGGCGCGACGCTGAAGTCCATGGCCGCGGCCGTCAACCTCGACGCCATCGAGGCGATGAAGCGGCCGGCCAAGTCCTGAGCCGCGGCGCTACAGTCGGGTTCATCGCCACAGCCTGAAGGTCTTCATGTCTTTGCTCACCCGCTACTCGAACGAGGGCAGCGCGGCCAGCCGCAGCACGCTCGTCCGCGACGGCCTCGTCGCCGTCGTCGTGCTGTTCCTGCTGGTGTCGTTCTGGCCGCTGCGCACGGTGCCCACGGGCTCGCGCGGCGTCATCACAGTGGGCGGCGCGATCCGCGGCCTGCAGAGCGAGGGCTTCACGCTGGTGGCGCCGTGGCAGAAGCTGGACGTCTTCAGCATCCGCGCCGAGCAGGCCGACATCGAGAACGCCGAGGGCTCCACCTCCGACACGCAGCCGGTGAAGGTCAGCCTGACGGTGCGCTATTCGATCGCCCCCGAGCGCGTGACCGAGGTCTACGAGAAGTACAGCCACGACGGCAACCTGTCGAACTACGTGCAGACGGCCACCCAGGAGGTGTTCAAGGCGGTGACGGCGCGCTACACCGCGCCCGACCTGATCAGCCAGCGCGCGGCCGTCTCCAACGACATCACCTCCGCCCTGCGGGCCAAGCTCGCCAACTACGGCGCGCTGGTGATCAGCATCGACATGCGCAACTTCTCGTTCAGCGAGAGCTACATGCGCGCGATCAACGACAAGGTCACCCAGGAGCAGCTGCGCCTGGCCGCCGAGAACAAGCTCAAGACGGTGGAGGCCGAGCAGAAGCAGAAGGTGGCCATCGCCGAGGCCGAGGCCAACGCCGTCAAGGCCACCGCCGACGGCGACGCCTACGCCAAGATCAAGGTGGCCACCGCCGAGGCGCAGTCGCTGCAGGTGCAGAACGACGCCCTGGCCAAGAACAAGGAAGTGCTGGAACTGCGCCGCATCGAGGTGGAGCTGACCAAGGCGCAGAAGTGGAACGGCGCGCTGCCGACCTCCATCTACGCAGGCGCCCCCATCCCGTTCATGAACGTGGGTACGGGCAGCGGCAAGTAGTCGTCGGGAGACGACGGCGCCGGGCTTGCGGGCCCGGCGCGACGCCAGGAAGAAATTCGCATTTGCTCATGCGCCGTGCCAGCGCGGCCGGCCGCTTAAGCAACGCCACAAACCTTCTTTCTCTTGGCGGCGACATCTGTCTAACCTGTGGTTTGGTGCCTATGGCCACCAACCGACCAGGAGAAACCCATGTCCGCACAAGTTGCCCCCGCCATCGAGGACGCGATCCTCGAGCAGGCGATCCGCGACGCCCATTTCGCTGGGCTGCCCTACGCCGGCAGCATCTCACCCGTCGACGCCTGGACGCTGATCCAGGCCGAACGCGCCCTGCTGGTGGACGTGCGCTCCGCCGAGGAACGCAAGTTCGTCGGCTACGTGCCCGGCAGCATCCACGTGGCCTGGGCCACCGGCACCAGCCTGACGCGCAACCCGCGCTTCCTGCGCGAGCTCGAGGCCAAGGTCGACAAGGACGCCATCGTCCTGTTGCTCTGCCGCAGCGGCAAGCGCTCGGCACTGGCGGCCGAGGCCGCCGCCCGGATCGGCTTCGCCAACATCTTCAACGTGACCGAGGGCTTCGAGGGCGATCTCGACGAGCAGAACCGGCGCGGCTCGGTGGGCGGCTGGCGCCTGCGCGGCCTCAAATGGGTGCAAGACTGATGGCTGGCGGACCCGATCGGAGCCGGAGAGCGCCATGAGCCTCCAGGAACAGACCCGGGTGGGCGCCAAGTCGCCCGCCGCGCCCGCCGAGGCGCCCGCGGATCCGCACGCGCCCGACGCCGCGCTGGACCTGCCGGCCATCGTCAGCCAGCTCCGCCAGGCGCGCGAGCGCTGGCGCGTCGGCCAGGGGCGGCCGCGCGAGACGAGCGGGCGCGAGCTGCCCGCCCGCGAAGCCCTGGCCGGGATCCTCGCCGGCCTGCGCGGCGCGCTGTTCCCGATGCGCCTGGGGCCGCCCGACCTGCGCCAGGAAAACGAGGACTACTTCGTCGGCCACACGCTCGACACCGTGCTGCACGCCCTGCTGGGCCAGGTGCGCCTGGAGCTCACCCACCAGGCACGCGCCCGCGGCGAGCCGGGCCACCGGATCGACGAGCAGGCGCTGCAGGTGGTGCGCGATTTCGGCGCCGCCTTGCCCGCCATCCGCGAACTGCTCGACACCGACGTGCTGGCGGCCTACCGCGGCGACCCCGCGGCACGCAGCGTCGACGAGGTGTTGCTCTGCTACCCCGGCCTGCACGCGGTGATCCACCACCGCATCGCGCACCGGCTGCACGAGCTGGGCGTGCCGCTGCTGGCGCGCATCGTCGCCGAGCTCGCGCACGGCGACACCGGCATCGACATCCACCCGGGCGCGCGCATCGGCTCGCACTTCTTCATCGACCACGGCACCGGCGTCGTCATCGGCGAGACCGCGGTCATCGGCCGCAACGTGCGCATCTACCAGGCGGTCACCCTGGGCGCCAGGCGCTTCGAGACCGACGGCGACGGCCAGCTGAAGAAGGGTGGCGCGCGCCACCCGATCGTCGAGGACGACGTCGTGATCTACGCCGGCGCCACGGTGCTGGGTCGCGTGACCATCGGGCGCGGCGCCTCCATCGGCGGCAACGTGTGGCTCACCCACAGCGTGCCGGCGGGCAGCCGCATCGCCCAGGCCAATGCGCTCGACGACCGTGTCGTCGACGCCGCCGGCGTCGGGGGCTGACGATGGAGCGCCTGCCTTCCGAGCGCTTCGGCGCGGTCGTCCGCCAGTTGCGCAAGTCGCGCGGCTGGTCCCAGGAGCGGCTCGCGGCCGATGCCGGCGTCAACCGCTCCTACATGGGCGAGATCGAGCGCGCCCGCGCCGTCCCCACGCTGGCGACGGCCGAGAAGCTCGCCCAGGCGCTGGACGTGCCGCTGTCGGCGCTGATCGTGCGCTGCGAGCTGCCGCCGGTGGCGTCCCGCGCCGCGGCCTGGCCCGGCGCGGCATCGGCCCAGGCCGACCACGTCGAGAACGTCGGCTGAATTGATGGGTATAGCCGGTTGAGGTGGGCCGGTCACCCTCGGATACTTGTTCAATCGTTTAGCGAATAAACAAGTTCATTTTTCTCATTGGATTTATTCCCCATGGCAAAAGACCACTCGCACCACCCGATGGCCCTCGGCGACAACGCCGCCAGGCAACTGGCGAATGCCACCAAGACCACCCCGACCCTGTCCACCATCAGCCCGCGCTGGCTGACGCATCTGCTGCAGTGGATTCCCGTGGAAGCCGGCATCTACCGCCTGAACACGGTGAAGAACCCGCAGGACGTGCAGGTGCTGTGCGCCAAGCGCGACGAGGCCGAGCTGCCGTCCACCTTCGTCGACTACGACGACAAGGCGCGCGAGTACTTCCTGAACGCGGTCAGCACGATCGTCGACGTCCACACGCGCGTCTCCGACCTGTACAGCAGCCCGCACGACCAGATCAAGGAGCAGCTGCGCCTGACGATCGAGACGATCAAGGAGCGCCAGGAAAGCGAGTTGATCAACAACGCCGACTACGGGCTGCTGGCGGCGTGCGCCGACGAGCAGATCATCCACACGCTCACCGGCGCGCCCACGCCCGACGACCTGGACGAGCTGCTGACCAAGGTCTGGAAGGAACCGGCCTTCTTCCTGACGCACCCGCTGGCCATCGCCGCCTTCGGCCGCGAGTGCACCCGCCGCGGCGTGCCGCCGCCCACCGTGAGCCTGTTCGGCTCGCAGTTCCTCACCTGGCGCGGCATCCCGCTGATCCCGTCCGACAAGGTGCCGGTGTCCGACGGCAAGACCAAGATCCTGCTGCTGCGCGTGGGCGAGAAGCGCCAGGGCGTCGTCGGCCTGTTCCAGCCGGGGCTGGCGGGCGAGCAGAGCCCGGGGCTGTCGGTGCGCTTCATGGGCATCAACCGCAACGCCATCGCGTCGTACCTGATCTCGCTGTACTGCTCGCTGGCCGTGCAGACCCCCGACGCGCTGGCCATCCTCGACGGCGTCGAGGTCGGCAAGTACCACGAGTATCCGGACACCTACCGGTAAGACGCGCGATGTCGACTCCTGATGTCGCGGCCGGCAGCCCGCCGGCCGGCCTGCCCGATCTCGCGACGCTGAATCGGCTCGCGGGCGAATTCTTCAGCGCGCTGCCGGGTTCCTATTCGGCTGGCGGCGTGCCGGTGCCGTCCAACCCGCAACCGGCCGGCCTGACCTTGCCGCCGGGCTCCAGCGGACCGGCCACGCCCGCGGCGGTGCCCTTCGGTGCGCTGCCGCCCGGGGCCAACCTCGCGCCGACCACGCCGCAGTCGCCCGCCAATGCTGGCGCGTCGCTGCCCGCGCTGCGTCCGCACGCGGTCGCGCCCACCGGCGTACCCGATCTGGTGCTCGAGGCCGCGCCCGGCTACGACAGCCGCCTGGGCGGTCCGACCCAGGGCGTGCCGCAGGCGGTCGCCCCGGCCGCTCCGGCCGCCGCGCAGGCGCCGTACTACTTCCTGTCGGAGACCGGCGTGCCGGGGGGAAGCGGGTCGGCGCCCGAGTTGTCCGAGCTGCCCCGCAACGACCGCCTCGACGCCGAGAGCTTCGGCCTGCCCGGCGCGGACGCGCTGCGCGCGCTGCTGGGCGGCGGGCCGAAGACGGCCGCGGTGCCGAGCGCGCCGCCGCCGTCGGCGCCCGGCTTCTACTTCATCGAGCCCGCATCGCCGACGGCGGTGCCGCAGCAGTCGCCGGCGGCGCGGCCGCCGTTCGACGTCAACGCCGTGCGGCGCGACTTCCCCATCCTGCGCGAGCGCGTCAACGGCCGGCCGCTGGTGTGGTTCGACAATGCGGCCACCACGCAGAAGCCGCAGGCGGTCATCGATCGCCTGGTGCATTTCTACGAGCACGAGAACTCCAACATCCACCGCGCCGCGCACGAGCTGGCGGCGCGCGCGACGGATGCCTACGAGGGCGCACGCGAGACGGTGCGCCGCTTCATCGGCGCCGGCGCGGTCGAGGAGATCGTCTTCGTGCGCGGCACCACCGAGGCCATCAACCTGGTGGCCAAGACCTGGGGCGTGCAGCATGTGGGTGCGGGCGACGAGATCATCGTCTCGCACCTCGAGCACCACGCCAACATCGTGCCCTGGCAGCAGCTGGCCGCCCAGAAGGGCGCGCGGCTGCGCGTGATCCCGGTCGACGACTCGGGCCAGGTGCTGCTCGACGAATACCAGAAGCTGCTCAATGACCGCACCAGGATCGTGTCGGTCACGCAGGTGTCCAACGCGCTGGGCACCGTGGTGCCGGTCAAGGAGATCGTGGCCATGGCGCGGCGCGCCGGCGCGTGCACGCTGGTCGACGGCGCGCAGTCCATCTCGCACATGAAGATCGACGTGCGCGAGCTCGATTCGGACTTCTTCGTGTTCTCGGGCCACAAGATCTTCGGCCCGACCGGCATCGGCGTGCTGTACGGCAAGAAGGCCGTCCTCGACGCGATGCCGCCGTGGCAGGGCGGCGGCAACATGATCGCCGACGTCACCTTCGAGAAGACGGTCTACCAGGCGCCCCCCAACCGCTTCGAGGCCGGCACCGGCAACATCGCCGACGCGGTGGGACTGGGCGCGGCGCTGGAATACGTGGAGCGCATCGGCATCGAGAACATCGGCCGCTACGAACACGGGCTGCTCGAATACGCCACCCACCACATGTCCGCCATCCCCGGCGTGCGGCTGGTGGGCACCGCGCGCGACAAGGCCAGCGTGCTGTCCTTCGTCCTCGACGGCTACACCACCGAGGAAGTGGGCAAGGCGCTGAACCAGGAAGGCATCGCGGTGCGCACGGGCCACCATTGCGCGCAGCCCATCCTGCGCCGCTTCGGCCTCGAGACCACGGTGCGCCCGTCGCTGGCGTTCTACAACACCTGCGAGGAAGTCGATCGCATGGTGGCGGTGGTCAAGCGGCTGGCCAGCGCCAAGGGCTGAGTCGAAGAGACGGCGCAAGGGAGCTTGCGTCGGCGGGCGCTGTGGCATCATCGCGCGGGCACTCGAGCGGTGCCCGTCCGGGGTACCCGCGCGGCTGGCGCCAGCCGGCCGCCCGGGTCGCCGTCCCTGCCTGCAACGCCTGCCCGTCGCCCTGCCATGAGTGTCGCCAACCTGCTGGAGATCGACGCCCTCGTCACCTCCTTCACGACGCCGCGCGGCCTGGTGCGCGCGGTGGACAGCGTGAGCCTGGGCGTGGCGCGCGGCCAGACGGTGTGCATCGCCGGCGAGTCGGGCTGCGGCAAGAGCGTGACGGCGCTGTCGGTGATGGGCCTGCTGCCCGATCATGCGCGCGTGGACGGCGGGGCGATCCGCTTCGAGGGCGTCGACCTGCTGGCGTTGCCGCCCGCCGGCCGGCGCGACCTGCGCGGGCGCGCGCTGGCGATGGTTTTCCAGGAGCCGATGACGGCGCTGAACCCGGTGCTGAGCGTCGGCCGCCAGGTCGCCGAGGTGTTCGCGATCCACGGCACGGCCAGCCGCCACGAGGCGCGCGCCAAGGTGCTGGCACTGCTGCACCAGGTGCGCATCGCCGAGCCCGAGCGCCGCTACGACGAGTACCCGCACCAGCTCAGCGGCGGCATGAAGCAACGCGTGATGATCGCGATGGCGCTGGCCAACCGGCCCGGGCTGCTGATCGCCGACGAGCCCACCACCGCCCTGGACGTCACGATCCAGGCCCAGGTGCTGCAGCTGCTGCGCGAGCTGCAGCGCGAGCTGGGCATGGGCATCCTGTTCGTCACGCACGACCTGGCCGTGGTGGCCGAGATCGCCGACCGCGTGGTGGTGATGGTGGCCGGCCGCGTGGTGGAGCAGGGCGGCGTGGCCGACGTGCTGGAACGGCCCGCGCACCCCTACACCGTCGGCCTGCTCGCGGCGCGCCCGCGACCGGGCCAGACGCGCCGTGACGGCCATCGCCTGGCGGTGATCCCCGGCAGCGTGCCCTCGCCGCTGGAGCGCATCGACGGCTGCCGCTACCAGGGCCGGTGTGCGCGCGTGCAGGCGCGCTGCCGCGTCGAAGCGCCCGTGCTCGCGCGGGTCGCGCAGGGCGGCGACGACGGCCATGCCGCGGCGTGCCACTTCCCGCACGGGGCCGCCGGATGACCGCCGCGCTGCTGCAGGCCGATGACCTGTCGGTGGAATTTCCGGTGCGCCGCGGCCTGCTGCGGCGCGCGGTGGCGCGGCTGCGCGCGGTCGATCGCGTCAGCGTCGCGGTGCGGCCCGGCGAGGTGCTGGGCATCGTCGGCGAGTCGGGCTGCGGCAAGACGACGCTGGGCCGCGCGCTGCTGGGCCTGCGGGCACCCGATGGCGGCACGCTGCGCCTGGACGGGCGCGACGTCGCCACCTTGTCCGCCGAGGAGCGCCGCCGCATGACGCGCGACGTGCAGATGGTGTTCCAGGATCCGTTCGCCTCGCTGAACCCGCGCAAGCGCGTCCGCCAGATCCTGGCGCTGCCGTTCGAGGTGCACGGCCTGCTCGCGGGCGCGGCGCGCGAGGCGCGCGTCCGCGAGCTGGCCGGCCTCGTCGGCCTGGCGCCGGAGCACCTGGATCGGTGGCCGCACGAGCTCTCGGGCGGCCAGCGCCAGCGCGTGGGCATCGCCCGCGCCCTGGCGCTGCAGCCGCGCGTGGTGGTGCTGGACGAGCCGCTGTCGGCGCTCGACATGTCGATCCAGTCGCAGGTGCTCAACCTGCTGGTGGACCTGCAGGAGCGCCTGGGCCTGGCCTACGTGTTCATCTCGCACGACCTGTCCATCGTCGAATACCTGTGCGACACCGTGGCCGTGATGTACCTGGGCCGCGTCGTCGAATCGGCGCCCGCGGCCACGCTCTTTGCCGCGCCACGCCATCCGTACACGCGCGCGCTGCTCGATTCGGTGCCCCGTCCGCTGCCACGCCGCACGCACGCCGCCCGGCCGGTCGACGGCGACGTGCCGGCCCTGCGGCAGGCGCCCGCGGGCTGCAGCTTCCATCCCCGCTGCCCGCTGGCCGAGCCGCGCTGCCGCGTGAGCGTGCCCGAGCTGCGCACCATCGACACCGCCGGCCTGCACCGGGCCGCGTGCCACCTTCTTTGAGCGAGAGACCGCGATGAACCCGATGCGCCGCTTGCCGCGTTGTCTTGTCCTGCTGCTGGCCGCGGGACTCGCGCCGCTGGCCGCCGCCGCCGAACCCACGGTGCTGACCATCCCCCGCTGGGCCCAGTTCGACACGCTGGATCCGACGCGCTCGTTCGATATCGCCTCCGACCAGGTGCTGCGCGAGGTCTACAGCACCTTGCTGACCTACGCCTACCTCGAGCGCCCGTACAGGATGGTGCCCGACCTGCTCGAGTCCCTGCCCACGCTCTCGGCCGACAAGCTCACGCTCACCTTCAAGCTGCGCCGCGGCGTGCGCTTCCACGACAACCCGTGCTTCCCGGGCGGCAAGGGCCGCGAGGTGACGAGCGACGACGCGCTCTACATGTTCAGGCGCTTCGCCGATGCCCGCGTCAACGACAAGAGCTGGTTCGGCATGGACGGCGCGGTCGTCGGCCTCGACGCGTACCACGCGGCCACGCTGAAGGCGGCGCCCGGCTTCGACCTGGTGCCCGGCGACGTGGCGGGCCTGCGCAAGGTCGACGCGACGACCTTCACGGTCCGCCTCACGCACCCCAACCCGCTGTTCCTGTACGCGCTCGCGTTCACCTCCACCGCCATCGTGCCGGTGGAGGCGGTGCGCTTCTACAAGGATCGCTTCAGCGTCAACCCGGTGGGCACCGGCCCGTTCCACCTCGACCAGGAGGCCGATCGCAAGGGCGTGCTGCGGCTGCTGAAGAACCCGGACTACTTCGGCGTCTATCCGAGCACCGGCGAGCCGGGCGACGCGGCCCGGGGCCTGCTCAAGGACGCCGGCAAGCGCCTGCCCCTGGTCGACGTGCTGGAGATGCCGCTGATCGAGGAGAACCAGCCGGGCGCGCTGAAGTTCCTCCACGGCGAGCTCGACGCGCGCATCCTCGACCGCGCGAATTTCGCCAAGCTGGTCCGGCACGAGCGCGACGGCAGCTTCCGCGTCGCCGACGAGTACGCGGGCAAGTTCGGCGTCACGTACGCGACCGTGCCGGGCATCGTCTACGTCGCGCTGAACATGAAGGATCCGATCCTGGGCCGCAACAAGGCGCTGCGCCAGGCGCTGGCCGCGGCGATCGATCCGCAGGCCGACATCGACACGCTGCTCAACGGCCGTGGCCGCACGCTGGACAGCATCGTGCCCTACGAGCTCGCGGGCAACGAGCGCGACACCGGCGCGCCGCCGCACCGCAAGGACCTCGCGCGCGCCCGCAAGCTGCTGGCCGACGCCGGCTATCCGGGCGGCGCCGGCCTGCCGCCGCTGACGATGCGCTTCTACCTGACCGATTCCGACACCCACAACCGGTTCGACCTGCTGCGGGCCGAGTTCGCCGCCATCGGCGTCCAGCTCAAGTCCTCGTTCGCCGACGTGCCCACGTTCACGAAGGCCATCAGCGCGGGCAATTTCCAGCTCGCGTACTACGACTGGACGGCCGACTACCCGGACGCCGAGGACTTCTACCAGCTCCTGTACGGCAAGAACGTCACGCCGGGTCCCAACATCGGCGCGTACGCCAACCCGGCCTACGACAAGGCGTACGAGGCGTCGCGGCTGATGGTCAACGGCGCGCCGCGCTTCGAGTACTTCAGGACGATGAACGGGTTGATCGCCGACGACGCGCCGCTGATCGGCCTGTTCAACCCGATGCGCTTCGCGATCCACCAGAAGTGGGTCGGCAACTACAAGCGCAATCCGCTGGTGGTGGAGTTCCCGTTCCTGAGCGTCGACGCGGTGGCCAAGAAGAAGGGCCTCTGATGGGAGCCTACGTCGCCCGGCGCCTGCTGCAGGCCATCCCGACGGTGTTCGGCGTGGCGCTGCTCACGTTCCTGCTGTTCAACGCGTTCGGGCCCGACCCGGTGCTCAACGCGCTGGGCCGCCACGCCACGCCCGAGTCGGTGGCCGCGCTGCGTCACCAGTGGGGGCTGGACCAGCCGCTGGCGCTGCAGTTCCTCGACTTCCTGCGCCAGATCGCGACCTTCGACTACGGCAAGTCCTTCGTCACCGGCGAGGACCTGGGCACGCAGCTGAAGGCCGGCGCGCTGGTGAGCCTGTCGGTGACGGTGCCGCCGTTCGTGTTCGGCGCCGTCGTCAACGTGGCGATCGCGCTGTTCATCGCGCGCCACCACGACGGCGTCGTCGACCGCGCGGCGCGCGCGCTGTTCGTCGCGGCGATGAGCGTGTCGGCGCTGGTGTACGTGCTGGCGCTGCAGTACCTGCTGGCGTTCCGGCTGGACTGGTTCCCGATCAACGGCTACGAGGGCGGCTGGGCGGCGGTGAAGTACCTGGGGCTGCCGTGGCTGATCCAGCTGCTGCTGCTGATGGGGCCCGACATCCGCCTGTACCGCACGCTGTTCCTGGCCGACATGGGCGCCGACTGGGTGCGCACCGCGCGCTCCAAGGGTGCCGGCGAGGGCCGCGTGCTGCTGCGCCACGTGCTGCCCAACGCGTGGATTCCCATCATCACGCAGAACGTCACGACGATCCCGTTCCTGATCCTCGGCTCGTTCCTGATGGAGCGCTTCTTCTCGATTCCCGGTCTCGGCAACCTCACCATCGACGCGCTCTCGCGCGGCGACCTGCCGATCCTGAAGGCGGTGACCGTGCTGGGCGCGCTGGCGCTGGTGGCGTTCAACCTGCTCAATGACCTGCTGTACGCGGTCGCCGACCCGCGGGTGCGGCTGGCATGACGATGGCCGCCTTCCCGCGTCCGCGTTCCGCCGCCGCCGAGGCGCTGGCGGCGCTGTGGCGGCGGCCGCACGTGCGCGCCTGCCTGCTCGTCGTCGGCCTGTACCTGCTGGTGGCCGTTGCCGGCTACGCCCACCTGCTGCCCGATGCGGAGACCGCCGTGGGCGACGCACAGCAGGCGCCGAGCTGGCACCCGGCCACGCTGCTGGGCACCGACCTCCTGGGCCGCTCCGTGCTGTGGCGCGTGCTGGCCGGCGCGCAGACGGCGGTGACCATCGGCCTGGCCACCGCCGCGCTTGCCGTGCCCTTCGGCACCGCGCTGGGACTGGCCGCGGGCTATGTCGGCGGCTGGGTGGACGCGCTGGTCAACTGGGTCTACTCGGTGGTGGCGTCGGTGCCCGACATCCTGCTGATCACCGCCATCTCGTACGCGATGGGCAAGGGCCTGGCGGCGATGTGCGTGGCCATTGCCGCCACCAGCTGGGTGGGCATCATGCGGCTGGTGCGCGGCGAGGTGCTCAGGCACAGGGACAGCGACTACGTGCTGGCGGCGCGCGGGCTGGGCGCCGGGACGCGCCGCATCATGTTCTCGGAGATCCTGCCCAACGTCCTGCATGTGGCCATCGTCACCTCGTCGCTGGTGCTGCTGGCGGCGATCAAGGCCGAGGTGGTGCTCACCTACCTCGGGCTGGGCATGCAGGACGGGGCCAGCTGGGGCCTGCTGATCGCGGGCGCGTCGCAGGACCTGATGAGCGGCACCTGGGGGCCGCTGGCCGGCACCGTGACGGCGATGTTCCTGCTGATCTACGCGCTCAGCGCGATCGCCGATGCGCTGCGCGACGTCCTGGATCCGCGCCGCGGCTGAAGGACGGACGTGCCGGCTTGTCGGGGCGCTGTCAGGCGAACGTGGGATAGTCGGGGCAATTCAACGCGGTCAAGGCCGATCCATGCTCTCTCCAGCGCAGTGGCAAGCGTGCAAGACCGACATCGTGCAGCGCTACGCCGACCCCAGCGACCTGCGCGGCGCGCTGCAGTTCCTGTCGGTGATCGCGCCGATCGCCGGACTCTGGTTCGTCGTCGCCCGCACCTGGGACGACTCGCCCTGGCTGTGCGCCGCGGCCACCTTCTGCCTGAGCCTGATGCTGCTGCGCGGCTTCGTGCTGATGCACGACTGCGGCCACAACAGCCTGTTCCGCAGCCGGCGCCTGAACCGCCTCGGCGGCTTCCTGCTGGGGGTGCTGGCGGGCATGCCGCAGCCGGTGTGGGCGGAGAACCATCGCTACCACCACACCACCAACGGCAACTGGGCGAAGTACCGCGGGCCGTTGAACGTCGCCTGCGTGACCGACTACCTGGCCATGGATGCCGGTGCGCGGCGCCGCTACCGCTACACGCGCGACATCCTGATGTCGCCGCTGGCCGGCTGCCTGTACTTCCTGGTCAATCCGCGCGTCACGTGGCTGCGCGCCAGCGCCTTCCTGCTGCGCCGCCGGGTGGGTCGCCGGGGCGGCAGCGAGTCGCCGGCCGACGCGCCGCTGCCGTACTGCGGCTCGATGGCGCACTACCGCCACATGCTGTGGAACAACGCCGTGCTCCTGTCGGCGTGGGTCGCGATGGCCTGGGCAGTCGGCCCGCTGCCGTTCTTCGCCTGCTACGTGGTCAGCGGTTCGCTGGCCGGCGCCTACGGCATCGTGCTGTTCACGGTGCAGCACAACTTCGAGCATGCCTACGCGAGCGACGACGAGGGCTGGAGCCGCGACGAGGCGGCCCTGCGCGGCACGAGCTTCCTGATCCTGCCCGGGTGGCTCAACTGGATCACCGCCGATGCGGCCTACCACCATGTGCACCACCTGTGCGCCAGCGTGCCGAACTACCGGCTCGCGGCCTGCCACCGGGAGCACGAGCGCTTCTTTTCGGGCGTGACGCGGGTGGGGCTGTTCGAGATTCCGGCGGCGCTCAAGCACGTCCTGTGGGACAGGCCGCAGCGCAGGCTGGTGTCGGTGGCGGAAGTGATGGCCCGCGGGGCCGTCTAGGGCCGCGCGTCGGGCGGGCAGGGCCGGGGCGGAGGACGCGTCGCGCGGGGCCCGGGCCGGTGGATCGATGTCCGGGTGGCGTCAGGCGCGCGCCGCGGCGGCCGCGGCCTCGCCGAAGAAGACGCGGAAGATTTCCGGCTCGTCGATGTCGCGCATCGACAGGCCCTCGAGCGGTTCGCGAAAGACCACCGGCGCCTCGAGCGCGTCGAACTCGACCGGCATCGTCTCGGCCCACGTCGGGGTGTCGTCCGTGCGGACGACGCGGTGCTGGAGCGACGGCTGGAACTCCCAGTCGATGCTCATGTCCGGCGTCCTCTTGCCGCGCAGCGACGAGATCTTGAAAGCGTTGTTCATGGCGATTCCTCTGATGGTGCGAAGGTACGCCCTGTTACGGCACGGGATGGACCGAAAAGCTGCGGCATTGCCGCCCAGTTCGGCCCCGAGGGCGTGCGCCCCCAACTGGGGGTGAAACCCGGGCCATTTCTGTCCACCGAAACTGTGGACAACTCTGTGGGCCGAACCGCCGGATCGACCGCCAGGCCGCGCCAGTGCTGGATGTCAAGCCATGTGCTGCGCGATTGGGCAGCGCCGGTGCAATCTTTTTCGGCGGGTCATCCGACCCACGGATCGGCCGCGAACGCAAGCGCGACCATCAATATTTTCGGCACCTCGATGGGGCATGCCGCTCAGGATGCGGGGGCCGGCCGGGCGCCGGCGCGGGCCGCCGCCAGCGCCTCGCGCAGCACGTCCAGCGACCCGACGTGGTTGGCCAGCAGCAGCACCAGGCGGGCGTTGAGGGCGTGGCTCTCGTCGGCGTCCAGGCCGTCGTGGGCGGCGAGCAGCGCCGCGTAGAAGTCGTCCGGCGATTCCAGGTTCGGGGCGGTGTTCAGGGGCATCGCGGGGCTCCTTGCGGCAGGCAGAGCGCGCGCCGCATGCCCGCCTCCACCTGGGCGCGCGTGGGGGTGCGCCAGCGCGCGCAGACGTGGGCGTCGGGCCGCAGCAGCACCACGCTGCCGGGCTGCAGGTCGTAGCGGTGGGCGACGGCGCCGTCGCGGTCCACCAGCACCTCGCGCGCGGCGTTGAGTCCGGGCGTCGGCGCCACGGCCACCAGGTCCAGCGCGAAGCCGTCGACGACCAGCCCCTGCAGCGCTGCCTCGGTGGCGGCGTCGTGTCCCACGAGCGCGGTGAAGCCGTCGCCGATGCGGCGCAGCAGCCAGTCGTCGCGGCCGTCGGCCCGCGTGACGGGCGCGTCGGTGGCGGCGGCGCCGGGCACCATCGCGCCGGCGAAGGGCTGCGCGTCGGCCGTGTTCAGCGGCGAGTCGGCCAGCGTCGTCGCCGTCGACAGGCGGCCGCTGTTGACCAGGGTGCGCGCGAACGGCTGCGTGCGCGCCAGGCTCAGCACGGCGTCGCGGAACAGGTGGCTGGCGGCGCTCTTGGGCGTGATGAAGTCGGTGGCACGCGTGGAGTGGCGGATGTTCTCGTCGGCGGCGGCCTCGCGCTCGCGGGCGTAGGTGTCGAGCAGCGCATCGGGCGCGCGGCCCTGCAGCACCGCGGCGAGCTTCCAGGCCAGGTTGTCGGCGTCCTGCACGCCGGAGTTGGCGCCGCGCGCGCCGAACGGCGACACGCCGTGCGCCGCGTCGCCCGCGAACAGCACGCGGCCGTGGCGGAAGCTGTCCATGCGCTGGCAGGAGAACGTGTAGACGCTGGCCCATTCGAGCGTGAATTCGGCGTCCTTCATCGCCGAGTGCGCGAGCAGCGCCTTGACCCGCGGGATGATGTTCTCCGGCTTCTTCTCCTCCTCCGGATCGGCGTCCCAGCCCAATTGGAAGTCGACCCGCCACACGCCGTCGGGCTGGCGGTGCAGCAGCACGCTCTGGTCGGGATGGAAGGCCGGGTCGAACCAGAACCAGCGCTCGGCCGGCGCCTCGTGGCGCATGCGCACGTCGGCGATCAGGAAGCGGTCGCGGAAGCTGCGGCCCCGGGCCTCCAGGCCCAGGTGGCGGCGCACCGCGGAGCGGCTGCCGTCGCAGGCGACGACGTAGGCGGCGTCGAGGGCGTACTCGCCGTCCGGCGTGGCGATGGCCAGCCGCACATGGTCGCCCTGCGGCTGGGTCGCGACGACCTCGTTGCGCCAGCGCAGGTCGACCCGCGGGAGCTGCGCCGCCCGTTCGACGAGATACCCCTCCAGGTAATACTGCTGCAGGTTGATGAATGCCGGCCGCTCATGGCCGGCCTCGGGCAGCAGGTCGAAGCGGTAGACCAGTTCGTCGCGCAGGAACACCTTGCCGACGTTCCACGACACGCCCTTGGCCAGCAGGCGGTCGCCGCAGCCCAGGCGGTCGAAGATCTCCAGCGTGCGCTTGGCGAAGCAGATGGCGCGCGAGCCGGCGGACAGCCGGTTGTCGTTGTCCAGCACCACCACCGGAACGCCGCGCTGCGCGAGGTCGATCGCGAGCGCCAGGCCCACCGGACCGGCACCCACCACCACCACCGGCCGGTGCACCGGCACGGGCGCGCGCTGGTCGGGGTGGGGAGCGTAGTCGAACGTGAGCGAGGCGTAGTCGACGTCGGCCATCAGCGCGTGCTCCTCAGCCTTCCAGCGTCTCCCACATCTGGCGGTCGCGTTCGGCCGTCCACACCCGCGGGTCGGCGTACTGCGTCATCTCGTCGTAGCAGCGCGTGACGTCGAAGGGCATGCAGTGGTCGAAGATCACCCAATGGCCGTACTTCGGCTTGAGCCTGGCGAAGGTGTCCTTGTAGACCGCGTTCAGGTCCTTGCCGGCGGCCACGCCGGCCTCCACGCTGGCGCGTACGTCGGCGATGAAGGCGGCGGTCGAACGCAGACCCTCGGCAACCGGCCCCGCGCCCTTGAGCGCCGGGCCGCGGCCGGGCACCAGCGCCAGAGGCTCGAGCGCCGCGACATTGGCCAGCGTCTGCGGCCAGTCCTTGAAGTAGGCGTCGCCGGCATAGGGCGTGGCGTCGAACTCCACCAGGTCGCCCGAGAGCAGCGTGCGCTCCTGCGGCAGCCACACCACCGTGTCGCCCTTGGTGTGGCCGCGCCCGAGCTGCAGCAGCTGCACCTCGAGCTTGCCCAGCCACAGCGTCATCTTGCCGCGGAAGGTGAGCGTGGGCCAGGTCATGCCGGGCGGCACCGTCTCGACGTTGCTGAACAGGCGCGGGAAGCGGCCGATCTCGCTGGCCTTGTCGGCCTCGCCGCGCTCGACGATCAGGTCGTAGGTGTCCTCGCTGGCGATCACCTGCTGCGCGCCGTAGGCGCTGGCGCCCAGCACGCGCACCGCGTGGTAGTGCGTCAGCACGACGTACTTGATGGGCTTGTCGGTGACCTCGCGGATGCGGCGGATCACGTCCTGCGCCATCGCCGGCGTGGCCTGGGTGTCGGCCACCAGCACGGCGTCGTCGCCGACGATCACGCCGGTGTTCGGGTCGCCCTCGGCGGTGTAGGCCCAGGCGTGCTCGGACAGTTGCGCGAAGGTGACCTTCTTTTCCTGCAGGTCGGCCTGCGAGGCGAACTTCTTGGGGGCGTTCATGGCGGTCTCCGGGAGGGCGCGTGGGCGGCGGGCGTGGGCGCAGGGTGATGATGCCATTGTCCAATGGTCGAACACGCGGGCCGCATCGTGCTGGCCGGGACCGCCATCGGCCCGGCCGGCATCTTCGACCTGGCCTGGAACGGCGCGATCGCTCGCGGGGTGCAGGCGCGCGCCGCGCAACTCGGGGCCGCTGGGCGCCGCCGGCCAGTCGGGCGCCGAAGGTCGGCAGCATCAGGCGCCGCAACGACTGGTCGACGAAGCCGTCGCCCGAGCGGTGGATGCGACAGGTCGAACCCGAGGCCGAGGGAGAGCACGAGACACGCACGCGGGGACTCCTGCTGCGGGTGCGCACCGAGGCTGCGCGTTGCGGGAGCCCGACCTTTCCGCAAGCCGCGGGGCTTGTCCATTGAGCGGGCGCTCGGCGCCCGGGCGCGGACGTCCGGTCCGGCGCGCCGGCGGTCAGTGGCGCAGGTGCAGGAAGGGCGCAAACGGCTGGTCGAGCGTCGCGAGCCGGCTGCGGAACCAGTCCAGTTCCTCGGACAGTTTCAGCTCGGCCTCCATCCGCAGCGACCCTTCCAGACGCCGCGCCTCGTTCGCCTCGACCGTCAGCCGCGAGCCCCGCTGCAGCACGTCGCGGACGATGTCCTGGATGTGGTCGTCGAACAGGAAGTTCGCGCCGGCGATCGCGTCGCTGAAGGCCTGCACCTCCGGCTCGCCCGGCGGGCCGACCTGGGTGATGCGCGACATGTAGACCACCGCGGCCCGGTAGACGTCCCACCGCTTCTCGAACAGGTCCAGCTTGAGCCGGGCCTTGCTCGGTTGCCACTGGCGCAGCGCGATGAAGGCCACCGCGAGCGCCACCAGCACGAGGGCCGCGGCCTGCGCGATGCCCAGCCAGCTGGCGTCGAACGGCAGCAGGGGGAGGGCGTGCGGATGCGCCGGCACCGTGGTGGTTGAGCCGTGCGGGTCGAGGTCGAAGTTCATGCTCGACAGGATAGCGGCAGCGGATCGGCGGGCCACCGGGTGGTTTCATCACGAGCGGTCGCCTGCTCCGCCTGCCGCCGGGCCTTCGCGAGGCAAGCAACTGCCCGCGCGCAGTGCGGGCCATCGAACCCCCGCGCATTGAACCAACGAAAAAGCCCGCACGGGGCGGGCTTTCTGGTTTCTTGCCAACTCGTTGAATCAGCAAGGAATTCTGGTGCCGGAGAAAGGAGTCGAACCCTCGACCTTCTCATTACGAATGAGCTGCTCTACCAACTGAGCTACACCGGCGTTTCAGCAACACCCCACGAGTGGGATACCGCGAAGCCTGCCATTCTAGCGCAAGTTTTTCGGCGCGGGCAAGCCGGGCTTGGGATGCGGCGTGGCGCCCCGGGAACGGGCGCGTGGTCGCGCAGACAGCCGGCCCGGCGGATGCGACGATGGGGGCGTGGAGCCTGCCCGAATCCTTGTCGTCGGCGACGCGATGCTGGACCGTTACTGGGACGGCAGCGTCGACCGCATCTCGCCCGAAGCCCCGGTGCCCGTGCTGCGCGTGACGCGTCGCTACGAGCGTCCGGGCGGGGCGGCCAACGTGGCGGCCAACTTGGCGGCGCTGGGGGTGGCGGTGAGCCTGGTGGCGCTGGTGGGCGAGGACGAGGACGGGGCGCGGCTGGGGCGGCTGATGGACGACGCCGGGGTGGCGTTCGACCGCGTGGCCGATCCGGGCTGGGCCACGGTGGCCAAGATCCGTTGCGTGTCGCGCCACCACCAGATGCTGCGCGCCGACTTCGAGACGGCGCCGCCGCCGGCGATGCGCGCGCGGCTGGCCGAGCGGTTCGCGCGGGCGCTGCCGGTGCACGACCTGGTGCTGCTGTCGGACTACGCCAAGGGCGCGCTGGACGACTGCGGGCCGCTGGTGCAGGCCGCGCTGGCCGCGGGCAAGCCGGTGCTGGTCGATCCGGCCGGGCGCGACTGGGCGCGCTACGCGGGCGCGACGCTGCTCAAGCCCAACCTGGCGGCGCTCGATGCCCAGCTGGGCGAGGTGGCCGACGAGGCCGAGCGCGCGCGACGAGTCGCGGCGCTGCGCGAGCGCTTCGGCTGGCGCCACCTGCTGCTCACGCGCGGCGAGGGCGGCATGACGCTGTTCGACGACGCGGGAGTGACGCACGAGCGCGCCCGGGTGCGCGAGGTGCACGACGTGACGGGCGCGGGCGACACCGTGCTGGCGACGCTGGCCTGGCGCCTGGCCGAGGGCGACGACGCGCCACGCGCGATGCGCTGGGCCACCGTGGCCGCGGGCCTGGCGGTGCAGGCGTTCGGCACGGCGGTGCTGTCGCGCGACGCGCTGGTCGAGGCCTGGGACGCGGCTCGCTGAGGCTGGCGCGCGTCAGGCGTGGCGCTTCTGCTCGTGCTCCAGCAGCCAGCGTGCGGCCTCGCCCAGGTTGGCGCAGGTGAAGTCGGCGGGCGGATCCTCGAAGTCGCACGACACGTGGTCGATCGCCTCGGCGATGCGGATGCACGCGGCCACGCCGGCGGCGCGGCCGGCCAGGATGTCCGAGGGCTTGTCGCCGATCATCACGCTGGCGTCCAGGTCGAGCCGCAGGTCGCGCGCGGCGCGGCGCAGCATGCCCGGCGCGGGCTTGCGGCAGTCGCACTGGCGGCGCCAGGCGGCCAGCGGCGCGTCGGGCAGGTGCGGACAGTGGTAGACGCCGTCCAGCGCGACGCCGTGCTGCGCCAGCTCGCTGTTCATCCAGGCGGTGAGGTTCTCGTACTCGGCCGGCCCGTACAGGCCGCGCGCGATGCCCGACTGGTTGGTCGCCACCACCAGCGCCCAGCCCGCCCGCTGCAGCGCCCGCAGCGCGTGCATCACGCCCGGCAGCCACTCGAAGTCCTCGGGCCGGCTCACGTAGCCGCGGTCGTGGTTGAGCACGCCGTCGCGGTCCATGAAGACGGCTCGCCGCAGCGTGCTCATGCGCAAGTCTCCGCGCTGCGCCCCGGGCCGGGGGCGATCGTTGCAACGACGCGGCGGGCGGCCGCCTGTGCCGCGCCGCGCGCTCGTTCGGAGGTCCGGGTGGCGCTCATGACGCGTCGGCCGGTGCGAGTCGCGTGCTGGCGCGGATGCGGTCCATCAACGACGTGGTGGAGAAGCCCTCGACGAACGGCAGCGCCACCGCGTGCCCGCCCCAGCTGCGCACCAGCGCGCTCTCGGCCAGCTTGTTGATGTCGTAGTCGCCGCCCTTGACGTACACCGCGGGCCGCAGCCGCGACAGCAGCGCGATGGGCGTGGGCTCGTTGAAGATCACCACGGCGTCGACGCTTTCCAGCGCCGCCACCTGGAACGCGCGATCGCCCTCGGGGTTCATCGGCCGGTCGGGACCCTTGTCGAGGATGCGGGCCGAAGCGTCGCTGTTGACCGCCACGATCAGCCGGTCGCCGAGCTGGCGCGCCTCGGCCAGGTAGGCGATGTGGCCGCGGTGCAGCAGGTCGAAGACGCCGTTGGTGAACACCGTGCCGGGTTGCGACGCGAAGCGGGCCACAGCCTCGTCCACGTGCATCAATTTCCTGAGCGGATCGAATCGGTTCATTGCAGTCTGACGGTAACGGATGCGGTGCCTGCGTCCTCCTGGACGACATGGCGGTGCGCGGGGTCGGGGCCGGCGTTGTCTCCGGGCCAGTGTGGCGCCGCAGCAGCGGCGCGGGCGCGTCCGGAGGCGCAGCCGGACGCGGGTTCGCGGATCGATTTCACGATCCGTGCGGGTTTGAAGGGCGGGCAATCGGCTTGCCCGGCAGGGGCTCGCGGCCACCGTCCAGGCTTGCTTCAGGCATCAAGCATGCGCTGCGGCGAGAGCCCGCGCCGGCAGTGATGCGACTGCCTCGTGCAGGGCCTGCGCGACGCGCGCAAGAACGTCCGTCCAGTCGCCGGCGCGGGCCTGCCGGAACAGGCGCATCGACGGGTACCAGGCGCTGGCGTGCGGGTCGAGGCCGTAGCGCCAGTCGGGCGCGTGCGGCAGCATCACGAAGGTGGGCTTGCCGAGCGCGCCGGCGAGGTGGGCGACGGCGGTGTCGCAGGTGACCACGATGTCGAGCTGGGCGATCGCGGCGGCGGTGTCGTCGAAATGCGCGATGTCGGAATCCAGGTCGACGAACCGGGGCGGCAGGGCGCGGCCCGCCAGGTCGGCATGGCCGGCGCCCTTCTGCAGCGAGAAGCAGCGCACGCGGGCGATGTCCGCCAGGCCGCGCACGACCTCGAAGCCGGGCGAGCGCGCGCGGCTGTTGCGCAGCGCGGGGTTGCCGGCCCAGGCCAGCCCGATGGCGAGTTCGCGGCCGGGCCGGTGGCCGGCGGCGGCAAGGCGGTCGCGCCAGCGCGCCGCCAGCGCGTCGTCCGCGCGCAGGTACGGCGCGTCGGCGGGCGCGGGGGCGAGGCCCAGCCGGTGCGGCAGGCTCATCAGCGCCACGTGGGTGTCGAACGGCGGCGGCGCCGCGCCGCGCACGCTGACCGCGGCGACTCCCGGCACGCGCGCGGCCAGCCCCTGCAGGCCGTCCGGCACCTCCAGCAGCACGCGGCCGCCGCACCGGGCGAGCGCGGGCACGAAGCGCAGGAACTGCAGCGCGTCGCCGAAGCCCTGCTCGGCCCAGACGAGCAGGGTGCGCCCCGCCAGCGCCCGGCCGTCCCACACCGGCTGCACGCAGGCGCGCGGCGCGGGCTCGCCGCGCGCGAAGCGCCATTCGTAGCCGCGAAAGCCGTCCTCGAAGCGGCCCGCGCGCAGCAGGCCCAGCGCGGCATTCCACTGCGCGTCGACGTGCGCCGGATCGCACGCGATGGCGGCCTGGAACGCGGCGAGCGCGCCGTCCCACAGGCCGAAGCGCTCCAGCGCCACGCCCAGGTTGTAGGGCGGCTCGGGCGAGCGTGGCGCGCAGTGCATCGCCTGCTGGAACGCGCACAGCGCGCCGGGGCGGTCGTCGCGCGCGGCCAGCAGGTTGCCCAGGTTCGTCCAGGCGTCGGCGTAGCCGGGGTGCACGCGCAGGGCCTCGCGGTAGGCCGACTCGGCCTCGCGCGGCCGGCCCAGGCGGTGCTGCAGGATGCCCAGCAGCGTCCATGCGTCGGCCCGCAGCGGCAGCAGGGCGACGGCCGCGCGGGCCGGCGCCAGCGCCTGCGCATCATGGCGCTGCAGGAACAGCGCGTGGGCGCGGCCCAGCGCGTCGGCACGGCGGGCGGGCAAGGGCGTGGCTGTTTCCATGTTCGCAGGGTAGGGCGCCCGGCGTTCGCGCGGTGCGGCGAAAAGACCGCCCGGGCCGCACCTTCTTCGCGCGCGGCTTTGCGAGAATGGCCCGCGGCGCACGGGGCGCCGGGAGCAGCGACGATGGGCAAGGGGCGGTTCGAGGCGTTCAGCGATGGCGTGCTGGCCATCATCATCACGATCATGGTGCTGGAGCTGAAGGTGCCCCATGGCGAGACGCTGTCCGCGCTCGGCGCGCAGTGGCCGGTGTTCCTCAGCTACGTGCTGAGCTTCGTCTACGTGGGCATCTACTGGAACAACCACCACCACCTGCTGCACGCCACCACCAGCGTGACCGGCGGCATGCTGTGGGCCAACCTGCACCTGCTGTTCTGGCTGTCGCTGTTCCCGTTCGCCACCGGCTGGATGGGCGAGAACCACTTCGCCCCGGTGCCCTCGGCGGTGTACGGCGGCGTGCTGCTGATGGCCGCCCTCGCCTGGTTCATCCTGCAGACGCTGATCGTGCGCGCGCAGGGCGAGAACGGCCTGCTGCGGCGCGCGCTGGGCGCCGACTGGAAGGGCAAGCTGTCGCCGCTGCTGTACCTGGCCGGCATCGTGGCCGCGTTCTGCGTGCCGGGCCTGGCGCAGGCCATCTACCTGTTCGCGGCGCTGATCTGGCTGGTGCCGGACCGGCGCATCGAGAAGGTGCTGGCGCACGAGAAGCCGTGACGCCACGCGGGCCGGCCGCGTGAGCATCGACGCGCACCGACGCTGACGCGCAGCGCCCGGCAAACGGGGCGATTTCCAGGCGTTCGGCGCCGGGCAGTGCGGCGCGTGCGCTCGCAGAATCGTCTCCACCATGAGAGCCGATTCGTTTCCCCGTTCGATGCCGCGCACCGTGCTGCTGCGCGCCTTCAGCGGCGCCTTGTTGTTGTCCGTCGTCGGCAACGCGCTGAGCCTGCCCGGCCGGCGCTTCGTCGGCACCTACGACTTCGGCTACGCGATCCGCGGCGACAAGGCCGCGCGCCCGGCCCAGGTGTTCTCCGACGGCGGCGGCAAGGTCTACTTCGAGGCGCGCCCGGGCCAGCCGATGCCCGCGGTGTTCGCGGGCCGGGAACCGGCGCTGCTGGTGCTGCAGCCCGAAGGCCAGTACTTCACGGCGCGCTCGGCGGCCGGCGAGTTCACGCTCGTGCTCGGGAGCGCCCGCGCGCAGGTGCGACGCGGCGACGCCGCCCTCGGCGAGGAGACGGTGTCGCTGCGCGACGATGGCGCGCGCCTGCTGGCCACGGCCGACAGCGGGCTCACGGCGGGCGTCGACTACGGCCTGTCCACCAGCGTGCAAGCGTTCCGCCAGGCCGCGCACGAGCAGCCGGTGGTCTTCGCGCCGGGCAGCGCGGCGTTCACGCCCGAGGTGCTCGACGCATTGTCGGCGCTGGCCGTGCGCATCGGCCGCACCACGCCGATCGAGGTTGTCGGCCGCGGCGACGACGGCGGGCCTGGAGCGCTGGCCAGCCTGCGGGCACAGGCGTTGCGCAACGCGCTGCTGGCACGCGGCGTCGCCGCGAACCGCCTCCGGCTCTCCGAGGGCGATCCGGCCGACTCGCCGGCGGCGCCGCGCGCCTCGGTGCTGCGCTGGCGGAGCGCCGTCGGCGGCACCGAGGCACCGGGTGCGAGCCCGCCGCCCGCGGCATCGTTCGACATCGCGCCGGCGGACACCGACATCGCCGTGTCGCTGCGTCGCTGGGCGCGCGCCAGCGGCTACGACCTGGTGTGGGATGTCGACTGGGTGGCGCCGGTCAACGGTGCGCTGCAGGTGCAGGCGCCGTCCTTCCTCGACGCCGTCCGCCAGGTGGTGGCGGGGCTGCGCGCGCAGGGCTATCCGGTGCAGGCCCAGGCCTATGCCGACCGTGTGGTGCGCTTCACGGCGAGGCCATGATGGCCGCAGCGGGTTTCGCCGATCGAATCGACGCGCGCCTGCCGGCGGCGTCCTGCAGGAGGGTGCGCATGAGATCCGTCGTCGTTGGTGCATTGGCCGGGCTGTTCGGCGCGGCCGCGCTGGCCCAGTCGGCAGAGTCGGTGCCGCTCGAGGTTCCACCGGGCCGCGCGGCGCCCGGGCTCGTGCTGCCGGTCGCGCCCTATGCCGGCGCGACCGGGGCGACGGGGGCGGCCACGCACTGGAGCGTGCTGGTGGCCGACATCACGCTGGCGCGCACCCTCGAGCGCTGGGGCGCGCAGGCCGGCTACCGCGTGAAGTGGGATGCCCGCCGCAACTTCCTCGTCGGCGCCCCCGACAGCGTCGACGGCAGCTTCGAGACCGCGCTGCAGGCCATCCTGGGCTCGGCGGGCATCCGCCAGAGCGACTACCCGCTGGAGGCCTGCATCTACGCCAACACGCCCCCGCTGGTGCGCATCACGCGCCAGGGCGAGCAGGCGCGCGAGTGCGAGGCGCCATGACCCTCGCCCGATTCCTCGCCGCGGCGTCGCTGGCCGCCACCCTGGCCAGTTGCGCGGAGCCCGGCGTCACCGCGCATGTGCAGGCCGACCACGCGCTGGGGTTGACCGGCACCTCGTCGCTGCACGCCGACCGCACCCTGGCGCAGCAGGGCGGGGCCGCCGCAGGCTCGCAGCTCGATGCCGACCGCCGCGCCGCCGAACAGGCCGCCCGCCCCGTCCTGCGCCGCTCGCGCAGCCCCTGGGTGGGCTCGGTCAGCGTGCCGGTGGGCAGCGGGGAGCGGCTGCCCAGCATCTTCACCGAGCCGGTGAAGTTCAGCTTCGACGACGCCGCCAGCGGCGGCAAGGTGAGCCTGCGCACCATGGCCGACCGCCTCACGTCGCTCACCGGCGTTCCGGTCCGCCTGAAGCCCGATGTCTTCGCCGGCGTCGACCCGGGCGGTCGTGCGCAGCCCGTGGCCGCCGCGCCGCCAGGGGCGCCCGTGCCGTTGCCCACGTTGCCGGGGCGCACGGGCGGCGGCGCCGAAGCGGTGGCGGTGCCGGTGCCGCCGGTGCTGCCGCCCGCGCCGCGCGAGACCTCCGTCAACGCGGTGGCCATGCGCTGGTCGGGATCGCTGGAAGGCTGGCTCGACCGCATCACCGACCAGCTGAGCCTGTCGTGGGAGTACCGCGACGGCGTGGTGGTCATCGAGCGCCTGCGCACCGAATTCTTCGAGATCGCCGCGCTCGAGAGCGAGGCCGACTACCACCTGGGCCTCAGCGGCGCCGACCAGGCCAACGCCACCAGCTCGGGCAATGGCGGCGGCGGCACCAACAGCAGCGCCAGCTCCAGCAACGAGGTCAGCGAGCACGGCAAGTCCAACGCCGTCGCTTCCATCCTCGCGGCGGTCGGCCAGATCATCAAGGACGTGCCGGGCTCGTCGGTCGTGCGCTCCGACGGCTCGGGCCGCATCGCGGTCACCACCAGCCGGGAGACGCTGTCGAAGGTGCGCGACTTCCTGCGCGTCGAGAACGAGAGCCTGCTGCGCCAGGCGCAAGTGCAGTTCGACGTCTACAGCGTCACCCGCCGCGAGTCGGACGAGCGCGGCATCGAGTGGGACGCGGTGCTGTCCGCGCTCGGCGGCGCCTACACCGGCTCGTTCGCCGCCCCCGCCACGCTCGCCGGCGCCAGCGCGGCCAACATCGGCTTCGCCATCCTGACGCCGGCGCAGTCGGGCGTGGCCACGTCCGCCACCACGCACTTCGGCGGCAGCAGCGCGCTGCTGAAACTGCTCGCCGAATACGGGGTCTCCACGCAGCACCGCGAGGTGAGCCTGCTGGCCCTGAACCGCACCTGGGATCGCAAGTCCAGCCTGGGCGGGCGCGCCTACGTGAGCGCCACCATCCCGGGGGCGGCCAGCACCACCGGCGTCGGCGCGCCGGGCCTGGTCACGTCCACGGTGACCACCGGCGACCGCTACCTGGCGCAGCCCTTCATCCTCGACAACAACACGGTGCTGCTGAAGTTCGGCATCGGCCTGTCGTCGCTGGTCAACCTGGTGAACTTCACCTCCGGCACGGGCAGCGCGCAGCAGACCGTGCAGACGCCCGAGACCACCGCCATCAACGACCAGTCCACGGTCGCGCTCAAGGCCGGGCAGATCCTCGTGATCACCGGCCTGAGCCGGCTCGTCTCCAGCGATGACCGCCGCACGCTGACCGACGACGCGCCCATCGGCGTGGGGGGCAGCAAGACCCAGTCACGCCTGCGCGAAGAGTTCGTGATCTTTGTGCGGCCCACCATCCTCTGACCGGACCGGGACGATGAACGTCATCGAACGACTGATCGCGAGCACGCCGCAGGGCGACCTGCTGGGCGGGTTGTCCTGGCGCGCGCCTACCGCGGGGCAAGGCCGCGGCCGGGCCCTGGCCGAGGCGCGTGCCCTCACCAGCGATGCCACGCACTGGGCCCAGGCGCAGGTGGGCGCACAGGTGCGCTACGGGCTGTTCCAGCCGCGCGCCGCGGAAGAGGGCGTGCGCCTGCCCAAGGGCACGCTGTCGGCCGCCGCCTGCTTCTCCCGCCTGGTGGGTTCGCGTGCGCCCAACGCGGCGCTGGTGCTGGCGGTGCCGGCCGCTGCGCAACGCAAGGAGGACAAGTACTTCGTCGTCTGCCTGGAGGACGGCGTGCCGGTGATCGACGTGCTCAGCAACGAGGTCGACGCCCGCAACGCGCTGGGCGGCGAAGACCGGCCGATCTGGAGCGACAACGCCGTCGCCTATCCCAACGGCGAGGCGGCCGACTTCGCCTGGCTGGCCGCCGGCGGCGATCGGCAGGCGCGCCTGCAGCCGATGCCCGTCAATCCGTGGCCCTGGGTGGGTGCGGGACTGGTGGCAACGGCCTCGCTTGGCGGGTGGCTGCTGGTGCAGCACCTGCAGCGCATCGAGGTCGAGCGCAGGACGACCGCTGCCGCGCGCGCAGCCGACCCGGTGCCGCGCTACCTCGCCGCGCTCGCGGGCCAGCAGGGGGTGATGGCCACCGATCGCGCGACGTTCGTGGCCGCCGTGCGCGAGTTCTTCGGCTACCCCACCTGGGTGCCCGGCTGGCGCCTCGCGGCCGCCGAGTGCAGCGCACGCGCCCAGGCCTGTTCGCGCGACTGGGTGCGCCGGGGCGGCAGCTTCGACGACCTGCGGAGGGCGCTCCCCGACGAGGCGCTCGAGATGCTGGTACCGCAGGGCAGCACGGTGCCGGCACTCGACGTCGCCCGCACCCGGCATCCGTTCAGGGTGGCCCGCCACTCGATGCTCGATGCGCGCCATCCGCTGCGCTCGCTGCAGGCCGCCTTCTCCGAAGCCGGGCCCCAGCTGCAGCGCTGGGCGACGGCGGATGTCGTGCTCGAGCTGAAGAAGCCCGCGCTGTGGCCGCACGTCGCCGACGTGGCCACGAGCTTCCAGCATCCCGCCGCGGTGCTGGCGGGCGCCGCCGACCTGCACGACGTTCCGGGGCCGTTCATCGTCGAGGCGCTCGATGCGGCGCCGGACTTCGTCAGCTGGGAATCGGTGCGCGTCGATCTCGGCGAGGGCTCGGACGCGCGGGGCCTTCTCAAGTTCTCGGCAGCGGGCGTGTTTTATGTCGCGGCACGCTGAGCGCCTGACAGCCTGGGTCGCAGGCGCCGCATGCTGCCTGCTGGCCGGTGCGGCATCGATGGCCGGCGCGCAGACCATCGCCGACTACAGCCGCGCCCAGCGCACGTGGCTCGAGAACGCGATGGCCCAGGCCGCCGCGCGCTCGGCCGGCCTGGGCGCGTCGGCGCCGGCGGCAGCCGCGGCGTCGGCGCCGGTCGCTCCGCCCCCCGCGGTGGCGCGCATGCCGCTGCCGGCGTGGTCGCCCGCGGTGCAGGTCAGCGGCGTCTTCACATTGCGGGGCGGGGCAGTGGCGGAGGTCGTGGTCGACACCACCGCCTACCTGCTGGGCGCCGGGCAGGGCGTGCCGGGCACTGGCTGGCGGGTGGACACGGTCGCCATCGACCGGGTCGTGCTGAGCCGCCACGGCGACGTCGCCGGCGCCGACGATCCGGGGGCGCGCAAGGTCTTCGCGCTGCCGGCGCTGCGCTGAGCCCGGCCATGGGATTGTTCGAGATGTTGCGTCGTCGTGAGCAAGCCGAATCGGTGGCGGCCGCGGCCCCGCCGGTGCGGCGTCCGGCCGCGGGCGGCGATCCGCGGCCGCACCCGAGTCTGCGCGAGGGCGAAGTCGCGCCGCGGCTGGCCGCGGCGCCGGGGTCGACATCGGTGCGCTCGCCCGCGGCGCGCCTCGAGCGTCGCCTGGCCGGCGTCGCGCCACCCCGGCCCGCCGTCCCGCGCCCGGGATTGGCTGCGGCCGGCGAGCAGTCCGGCGACGCCGGGCCCATGCCCGTCTTTAGCGACACCGAGGTGCACCAGGAGGTGCTTGCGCACTTCCACCAGTTGCCCGCCTACCAGGCCTTGCTCACGATCGGGCCCGAGGCGGTCTATCCTTTGCCGGCCCCGCTGCACGACAAGCTGGTCGCCCTCGATTGCGGCGCCCGCCAGGCCCGCCTCGTGCGCGCCACGATGCCGGCCGCCGACCGGCTGGCGCTCGAGGCCACCGCCAAGGCGGTCAAGGGCGCGCTGCGGGCCCGCGGCTACGGCGTGGTGGGCGACCTGGTGGCCGAGCCGCCGGTGCTCAAGGAGATCCTGCGCAACGCCGGCGCGGCGGGCAAGGGCGGGGCACGCGGGGGGCCGATGCAGTTGTTCGAGCGCTGGATCGCGCTGGCCGTGCCCACCGGGGCGACGGACCTCCACATCGAGGTGCACCGCAATACCGCGAGCGTGCGCATCCGCGTCGACGGCCGCATCGAGCCCCTGCCCGACGGCCAGGGCGGGCGCTACAGCCGCAAGGAGGTGGTCGACGCCATCGCCGCGGGTTACAACAGCACCCGCAAGGGCAACAACGTCTCGCAGTACAACGCCGACCAGTTCGTCGACTGCATGATCGACCTCGACCTGCCGGGCACCGCGGGCCAGCTGCGCTACCAGAACGTCAAGGGCCGGCTGGGCCCGAAGACGGTGGTGCGCATCCTGCGCACCGGCGACGAGAACCGCATCCGCTTCGACGCCGCCGGCTATGCACCCAGCCACCTGCGCCTGCTGCGCCTGGCCGGTCGTGCAGGCAAGGGCATCGTGCTGCTGTCGGGCGTCACCAGCTCCGGCAAGTCGACCAGCCTCAAGAGCTTCATCGAGACCCTGCCCGGGCTGGCCCAGAAGGCCATCTACACCGTGGAGGACCCGATCGAGTACGAGATCGCCGGGGCCCATCAGATCGAGGTGCTGCGCGACATCGCCAACGACGACGAGACGCGCCGCCGCTATGCCGAGGTGATGCGCGCGCTGATGCGCTCCGACCCCGACGGCGTGATGCTGGGCGAGATCCGCGACAAGCTGACGGCGCTGTTCGCCCTGCAGATCGCCGAGACCGGCCACCTCGCGATGGGCACCGTGCACGCGCACCTGATCTCCAACATCATTCCCCGCCTGACCAACGACCAGATCGGCGTCAGCCGCCAGGCGCTGACCGGCCCCAACATCCTGAACCTGCTCGTCTACCAGGCACTGGTGCCCCGCCTGTGCCGCTGCTGCGCGCTGCCCACGGCCCTGGCGGTGCGCCACGACGCCGACGCGCGCGAGATCGAGGAAGTGCTGCGGCGCCGCTTCGGCCTGGCCACCGCGCGCCTGCGCTGGACCCGCCCCGAGGGCTGCCCGGCCTGCCAGGGGCGCGGCACCTTCGGCAAGACCATCGTCGCCGAGATGCTGCAGCCCGACCGGGTCTGGCTGCGCCATGTGCGCAACAACGACGACGACGCGGCGCTCCAGCATTTCCGTTCGGCCGGCAACCGGCAGTTCGACAGCGCCGACATGACGGGCAAGACGGTGTTCGAGCACGCGCTGTACAAGGCCTTGCAGGGCGAGATCGACGTGCGCAACTGCGAGGAGTTCGATGGCTTCGAACGCTTCGAGATCCTGCCTTCGCCGCGGCCATGAACTTGCCTCGTCTGCTTGCCAACCGGCTCGCGCTGGTCGACTTCCGGGCCGCGCGCGCCGAGTTCTACCGCGACTTTGCCGAGATGTACGAGCGCAACGAGGCGCTGGTCAGCTTCCTCGAGGGCGAGATCGCCAACGCGACCCTCACCCGCCAGCGCAGCCGCGCCCGGGCCCTGCGCATCGTGCTGCGTCGCCATCACGACGGCGAGCACGCCAGCCGGGTGTCGCACCTGCTGGAGGGCGTGGTGCCGCGATCCGACGCCCTGCTGCTGATCGCGGTCGATCGTGCCGCCGACAAACCCCAGGCCTTGCGCGCGCTGGCCGACGCCATCGACAAGCAGCGGCAGATGCTGCGGCTGCTGCTCTCGCAGGCCGCGCTGCCTGTCGTCACGATCCCGATCTGCTACGCACTGATCGGCCTGCTGGGCAAGGTGATCCTGGTGATCGATGCCGCCACGCCGGTCTACGCGCAGGAGGCGCTGTGGGACGGCATGAACGGCTGGGCCCGCGCGATCGCCACCTTCGCGGACGCCTGGGGCACGCTGGCACTGCTGGCACTGGGTGTCGGCCTGGGCGCCGTGCTGTGCTCCTTGCCGCGCTGGCGTGGTGCCGCCCGCCTGCGCGTCGAGGGCTGGCCGGTCTACGGCCTCTACCGCGACTTCCAGGCCGGCATGCTGTTCAGCTCGATGGCCATGCTGCTCAAGACCGGCGAGACCCTGCAGGGCAGCATCGACGATCTCACGCAGCGCGCGTCGCCGTGGATGCGCTGGCATCTCGGCCGCGTCGTCGATGCCCTGCAGGACAACCCGAACGCCACGCTCGACGCGTTCCGGCGCGGACTGCTCTCGCCGCACCTGCTGTCGCGCGCGGCTACGCTCCATCGCTCCAGCGAGTCGTTCTCCGACGTGCTGATCCAGCTCGGCACGACCGAAGGCGAACGTGTGCTGGCGCGCGTGCAAAAGGCGGCGGTAATCGCCAACTTCGCGCTGGTCAGCTTGTTCGCCTCCGTGGCAACCTTCATGGGCGTCGCGTCGATGACGGTGCCCGGCAAGTTCGCGTCCCTGATGGAGCCTTCCAACCTGATGACACTGCGAGCCCTCTACGACGCGGCGCACCCCGCGCACTGAGGGCGGCATTGTCGGCCCGGCCCATGGCCACGCGCGCGATGGCCCGCATCCCGAACCCCCGCGTCCATCCATCCGACCAAGGAGATCGACAGATGACCCCGTTCCATCGCCGTGCCCCGTCCGGGGCCCCCACGTGCAGCCGCCAGCGCGGCAATGCACTCGTCTTCAGCATGCTGGGCCTGGTGATCGGCGGCATCGTGCTGGCCCTGGGCATCAGTTACTACCAGAGCTCGCAGGCCAACGCGCAGGTGCAGGGCACGATCAGCGAGATCAGCGCCATCATCGGCGGCGCGCAGCAGAACTACGGCCAGTACGGCTACAACGGCCTGACAACGGCCGTCGCTGTCGGCTCGCGCGTGATCCCCGACACCCGCGCCGATGCCGGCGGCGCCACGGCCACCAACAGCTACTCCGGCGCCATCACGCTGGTCGACAACTCCGCCACGACGCCCAGCACGGCCAAGCTCAGCTACGCCAACGTGCCGGCCGCGCAATGCACCCAACTGGTCAATGGCGCGCAGAGCCTGGCCCGCCGCGTCACGATCGGCACGACCGACGTCAAGCCGCTGGACGGCGCGATCGACATCGTGCGCGTGAACACGCAGTGCACGTCGGCGGCCAACGTGGCCATCGATTTCGTGTTCGGCCGGACCTGAGCGGGCCGCTTCCATGCCCACGTCTCGCCGTTCCTCGCGTGTCGGTGTCGCCCGGCGACGCCAGCGCGGCAACGCGCTGGTGTTCGCGTTGCTGGGCCTGCTGGTGTCCGCGCTCGGCGCGGCGGGGGTGCTCCAGGGCGCTCGCCTGCAGGCCCGGCACGAGGCGGGCAACGGCGAGGCGACGATCCTCGAGGAGCTGCGCATCGCCACCAACAACGCCATCTTCGAGAGCCTGGGCGCGATCCAGAACGGCGCGGCCTTCGGCAAGAACGGCCAGACGGTCGCGCCGGTCGATGTTGGCGGCGAGCTGGTCTGGCGACCCGGCGTGGCGCAACTGGCGGCCATGGGCTACCTGCCCCCGGGCTGGACCGCGACCACGTCCGCACTGAACAACGCCCCCTATGGCATCGAGTTCAGGCGCGTGCCGCCCGGCTGCGTCGCGGCCGCCTGCAATGTCGAGGGCCATGTCGTGCTGCAAGGGCCGATCCGCAGCGGCCCCACCGAGAGCGACGGCGCGGTGATCGGCCCGATCCTCGCGCGCATCGGGGCCGACTCCGGCGTCTCGCTGCCCACCGACCCGACCACCCTCCAGGGCTTCGGCAACACCTGGCGCCACGACAACCCGGTCAGCGGGCAGCCCGCAGGCGTCGTGGCGGTGCGCGTGGGCAGCGCGTCGTCCGGCTTCGGCCAGTTCGTGCGCATCGGCGACACCCGCGATCCGAACCTGCAGGGTGACCTCACCGTCGCCCGCAACACGCTGTTCGGCGACGGCACGACGCGCAGCGAGTTCCGCTCGGCGCTGCAGGTCGACGCCCAGCGTGTCGAGCTCCGCGATGCGAGCGGCAACCCCTGCGTGTCGCTGCGCCCGGACGGCGTGGTCGACATCCAGTGCAACGGCGCGCTGTCGGCCACGTCGGGCCTGTTCCGGGATGCCTCGGGCCACGCCACGACGATCGCGGCGGCCGGCCTGGTGACACCCGGCAGCGTGGCCGCGGAGGGCGGCCTGTCCACGAGCGCGATCACCGCCTTCGGCGCAGACGATCCGCAGGCGTTGGTGGTCAAGGCGGGCGACCTGTTCGTGCGCAACCCGGCCGGCACGGCCTTGTTGCGGGTGGCCGCCAATGGCGACGTGAGCGCCGGCAACGACGTCGTGGCGACCAGCGCGCTGCGGGCGCCGCGCCTGACCCTGTCGGGCTCGGTCGACGAGGGCGACGCCTGCAGCCCGGGCGATGTGGCCATGATGAGCGCCGGGGGCCTGGCCACCTGCCAGGGCACCGTCTTTCGCGCGACCGCGCGCCACGCGCGACTGGGCGCCGCGTGCGCGGCGGCGGGCCTGCAGGCCGTCGACGCGGCGAGCGACGACGCGCTGGTGTGCCGCGGTGGCTACTACGCCAGCCAGTCCGCCCTGACGTCCTCGCGTGTCTACATGGCCGGCTTCGCCGTGCATCACGGCGACTTCGTCGCCGCGGCCGCCGCACTGCCCAATGGCTGTCCCGCCACCGCCGGCCCGGTCGCGCCGCAGGCCACGATCTTTCTGCTGCCGCAGACCGACGTCGAGACGCCTGGCAACCCGGTGCTCAATCGCAACGCCCAGTGGACCGGGCAGGGTTGGAGCATCTCGCTGACCGACGGCACCGGCGCGCCCACCACCAGCAACGTCGTCGCGGAGGTGTACTGCCTGTATCCGTGAACGCGGCAGGCTGATGGATCGCGGACACCGCTACAAGTCGGACGCCAAACAGCCGATCCGCGACCGCTGCCGCACGCTGTACACGGCGATGGGCGCCACGCCGTCGCATGAACCGAACGGCGTCGACGACGACTCGCTGATCGACTTGCCGGAGATCGGCGGCAAGCTGTATGGATCGGCGTTCGAGGCCTGGTTCGTCAAGCAGGATCTGGGAACGCGCTTCCTGTTCCGCCTGGCCGAGGAGACCGGTGTCGTCCTGTTGCACGGCAACGGGACCGAAGTGGTCAACACGCCGGCCCGTGTCTCGCTCCCCAACTTGACCGAGTTCGAGTACGCCGCGATCGGCCGCTTCACCCGACAGGTTCTCGACGACTGCCAGAAGGATTTCGATGCCATCTCGATGTGGCACCGAATGCGGGCGGATCGCAGCGGTGCCAGGATGGGCTGACCGGGCGTTGTTGCGCGGCCCATCCGCGTTGGGTGCCTCCTCAGCGGCCGAACGCCGGCGTTCCCGCCGCCGCCAGCTTCCGTTTCAGGCCCGGAATATCGGACGTCTCGCGCATCGCCTCGCTCGCCTCGATCTCGCCGCGGCGTACCAGTTCGACCAGGCGGTTGTTCATCGGGACCCACTCGCTGGCGCCGAGGCGGTTGTCCTCGCGGATGGCGCTCTCCAGGCCGATCCAGTCGCCGCGCTCGATGAAGGCGGTCACCTTGCCGGCGTTGAACAGCACGTCCGCCGCCATCAGGTAGCGCTTGCCGTCGCGCGACGGCACCAGCGCCTGGCGCACCACGGCGATCAGGTTGCCGGCGAGCACCGAGCGCATCACGTCGGCACTGGTGCCGGTGTACGACAGGATCTTGCGCATCGTGCCTGTGACGGACTTGCCGTGCGTGGTCGCGATCATCAGCGAGCCCGATTCTCCGCCCTGGATCGCCTGTTCGGCGGTCTCGGCATCGCGGATCTCGGAGGTCAGCAGCACGTCGGGGCTCATGCGCAAGGCCTCGCGCATGCCGTCGGCGAAGCTCAGCACGTCGTAGCCGACCTCGCGTTGCGTGACGATGGACTTGCGCGGCGGGATCTTCTTCTCGACCGGATCCTCGATGGTGAGGATGTGTCCGGAATGCTGGGCGTTGTGCCAGTCGAGGATGGACATGGCCGTCTCGCTCTTGCCGGAGCCGGTGGGTCCGGTGACGATGATGAAGCCGCTGGTGGACTCGGTGAGCGTGGACACCAGGTTGTGCGGCAGGCTGAGGTTGGTCAGCGGAGTGATGTCGGGCGGCGTGATGCGCATCACGAGTGCCAGTTCGCCGGTGCCGTGCATGAACAGGCTGTAGCGCAGCGAGTGGCCGCCGCGGCCGTCGAGCCGGATGTTGACCGAGCGCTGGCGTGCCAGCACGGGCTTGATGCGCGTGTCCCAGTAGGCCTGAACCGACTGCTGCTGGCCGTGTTCGTCGCGATGCGGGCGCATCGCGCCGTCGACGTAGCCGGCCAGGTAGGTGACGATGTGCTCGCGCGTGACCATGAAGGGCGGGATGGCCGAGAAGAGCTGGTGCAGCGGCAGGGTGCCGCGCGCGGATTTCGCGCGGATGACCTGGCCCTCGTGGATCATGATGTCGGTCATCGAGGGCGCGAACATCAGCGCGTGCTTGACGGCGGCGCCGATGCCGTGCTGCTTGTCGGAGGGCAGTTGCAGCGGTTGCTGGAGCGTGGGGATGTCGGGCATGGCGGCTTCGCGGGGTGGGCGTGGCGTGGTCAGCGCGTGGGTGAAAGGTAGGCGAGCTCGCTGAACCCGGTGGGTTCAGCGGCGGCCGACGGGCCGCGCGGGGCCGCGGGCATTGGTGCGGCCAGGGCGCGTGCGCGTGGTCCCGGAGGGCGTGCCGGTGCCGGATCGCGGGGCGCGTCGGCGGCGAACGGCAGCGCCCCTGGCGGCAGCACGCGCCAATCCATCAGGATGGCGGCGATCCGGTCGGCGTAGCCCGCGGCGAGCGCCGCCGTGCGCGAGTGGTAGGCCCCTACGGCCTGCCAACCGTTACCCAGTCGCTCGACCTGGCGGCGGTAGTGCCAGGCCGCGACGTCGGCGCTGACGCAGCCGTCGGCCAGGGCCGCGCGATCGATGCCGAAGCCGCGGAGTTCGCCCAGGTGGACGCTGTTGATCTGGAACGCGCCGACATCGACGCTGCCGTTGGCGTTGCGGCCGATGGCCGCGGGCTGCAGCCGGCTCTCCTGCCAGCCGATGGCGCGCAGCACGTCGGCGTTGACCTGGTGGCGTGCGGCGGCATCGGCGATGCAATCGGCGCGGGCGGGCAGGGCAGCGACGGCCAGCGCGAGGGCCAGCGCGCGCTCGAGGGAGGGAGGAATCGTCGGCATGGTTCGGTGACGGGGTCGCCGGAAGTGCACACCGATCGATTCTGGTGGGCGCGGCAAGATCTCCGCCGCGCCGATGCCGGCATTTCGGGCCCGCTCGGCGCCCGACGGCCGGTGCATCGGGCACCGGCCGGTCCGCCGGGCTCAGCGACGATGGCCCAGTGCGCGCGCCGGCAGGAACAGCAGCGCCGTCAACAGCGCGAACACGGCGCCCACGCTGATGCCCACCAGGCGGAACGGCAGCGTCAGCAGCCAGACGAGGGGGTACAGCACCAGTGCCAGCAGGGCCAGCGGCCAGCACAGGACGAACAGCAGGCACCAGAGCAGGAACGTGAGCATGGCGGACCTTCGCGGGCGGAGCCACGAGGCCCCGGAGGACGCCACGATGCGACAGGCGTGTCTCGGCGTCAACGCCGGCGCGACGAACCGCCGCGTCGGCCCGACAGGCTGCTGCACTCGCCGACGCGCCGTGGCAGGGTGGCGCCGGCTCGCGCAGAATGGCGTATCCCCGCCTCCGCCCGCGCGCACCACGCCACCATGACCGCACCGACCGTCACCGAACTCAACCGCATGGGCGCCGACTGCCTGCCCGGCCACCTGGGCATCGCGATCACGCACGCCGACGCCACCGAGGTGCGCGCCGAGCTGCCCGTCTCGATGACGCTGATGGCGCCCAACGGCTACCTGCACGCGGGCAGCGTGGTGACGCTGGCCGACACGGCGTGCGGCTACGCCTGCATCGTCAACCTGCCCGAGGGCGCGACGGGCTTCACCACGATCGAGCTGAAGTCCAACTTCCTGGGCACGGCGCGCGAAGGCACGCTCGACTGCGTGGCGACGGCACAGCATCGCGGCCGCACCACGCAGGTGTGGGACGCGCTGGTCACGCACCGCGAGACCGGCCGCAGCATCGCGCTGTTCCGCTGCACGCAGATGATCCTGTGGCCGCAGTCGGCCTGAACGCGGGCACGCCATGACCGAACCGTCTGCCGCGCCACGGCGCCTGGTCGAGATCCGCGCGTACCGGCTCAAGCCCGGCACGTGCGCCGACTTCCACGCCGCGGTGACGAACCGGGCGCTGCCGATGGTGCGCGCGTCCGGCATGGACGTGGTCTCGCACGGCCCGGTGCCCAACGACGAGAACGGCTACTACCTGGTGCGCTCGTTCGCCAGCCTGGCCGAGCTGACGGCGCAGGAGGACGCGTTCTACGGCTCGACGGCGTGGCGCGAGGGCCCGCGCGAAGCGCTGGTCTCGCGCATCGAGACCTATGTGGATACGTTGCTGTGGCTGGGCCCGGCGGCGATCGCCGACCTGCGCTCGGGCAACCTGCCGCCGCCAGCCCCTTGAGCCGGGGCCGCCGCGCGCGGCATTCGACGGGCGGTCTGGCCGCGGGCCGGACCGCTGCGCGCGCGCATGCGTCCCGCATGCGCTGCGCGCCCCCGCACGAGGCTCAGGCGGCCGGCGCCTCGCCTTCGGGCGCTGCCGGGGCCGGCGGCTCCTGCGCGGCATTGCCGTGGTGGCTGGGGCCATCGCTGGACGACTTCTTGTTCGCCTTCTCTTCCTTCTTCTTCTTCTTTTCGAGTTCGCGCTGGCGCTTCTCGTACTGGTAGTTCGGCTTCGCCATTGTTTCCTTTCAGTGGATGGTCACACGATACCCGATCGCGCTGGCTCGCTCGATTGTCGTCGCGATGGGCGCATCAGGGGTACTGCGGCCATGCGCAAGCTCAAACAATCGAATTAAAGCTTGCGTTGGCGCCGCGCGGCCCCCACAACGTGGCTGGCAAGCCACGCGCGGACAGCCCGGATTCGTCACCGGATCGTCATGCCTTGTCCACCGGTGCGCCCTGGTCGCACTTGCGGCAGGGCAGCAGGCGGCCGAGCGCGGCGGCGCGGCCCGCGGCCGTCTGCGTCCACGGGCGGTTCGTCCACGGCGGGTCGTGGCGCACGTGCTGGAAATGGCCGCAGGCGAGCTCGGCCACACCATCGTCGTGCTCGTCGACGTGGAAGCCGACGATGGGCTGGTCCATCAACGCGCCGTGGCCGACGCCGCCAGCGCCTGCAGCGGCGCGGCCGGCGCGGCGCAGCCCAGCGCCTGGCCGACGCCCTTGAGGAAGGCGCGGCGCACCGAGCCGGCGGCGATGGCGGCGGCCACTTCCTTCGAGTGGCGCTCCGCGCCGTCGAGCTTGCGCACCCAGCCGCGGAACGGGATCACGCTCTCGGCGGCGCCGCGCAGCGCGTCGTTGGCGGCGTCGCCCGCCATGTTCGTGCCGCGCTCGACCAGGCCGGGGTTGGCGGCAGTGGGCGGGGTGTCGAGGTCGGCGCCGAGCGCGGCGTCGAGGGCGTTCACCTCGTTGACGAGGTCGGGACAGGCGCGCTGCGCGGGCAGGGCGTAGGGCGCCTTGACGGCGGCCTCGAGCACCGCCGGAATCTTCTCGCGCACCAGGTTCAGGTCGGCCAGCGGCGCCTCGACGGCCTTCTGCAGCTGGACGCCTTCCCTGGCGGCCCCCTTGGCCGTATCGGGTGACGCGCAACCGGCGACGGACAGGGCCGCGACGGCGGCCAGGAGAGCAAGGGCGGTGGACTGGTTCATCGCGCGAAGCGTACCAGTGTTGCGCGGCTGCTCGACAGCCGGTCCCACGACCGAAGGTCAGAACAGGAACGGCACCAGCGCCTTCACCCGCGCGCGGTACGCGGCGTAGGCCGGGCCGAAGCGCTCGTCCATCCAGCGCTCCTCCAGCCGGTACTTGCGCAGCAGCGACAGGTGGACGATGGCCACGGCGAGCAGCCCGCGCCACTGGCCCAGCGCGATCGCGCCGCCCAGGAAGCCCGCCAGCAGGCCGCTGTAGATCGGGTGGCGCACCAGCGCGTAGGGCCCGCTGGTGACGAGCTCGTGATCCTGCTTGAGCGTGACGATCGCGCTCCAGTTGCGGCCGATGTGGCGGCGCGCCCAGACGGCGAACGCCAGGCCGGCGCAGGTCAGGCCCGCGCCGGCGCCGAACTGCCATGGCGCCCACGGCATGAAGCGCGCGTCCAGCGCCGCCACGCCCAGGCGCGGCGTCCACAGCAGTGCGGCCGCGACGACCAGCGGCCCCAGGTGCAGCGCGCGCGACAGCCAGGACTCGCGGCGCGCGGTCGCCTTCACGTCGAGCGAGGTGATCCACCAGTAGAGCGCCCACGTCGCCCACAGCGCGGGAAAGAGCCAGCGGTGCAGCGTGGTGGCGAGGTCCGGAGTCATGGGTGGGGTGGGTTTCGGAAAGCCGTCATGACGGGCGCCGCCACTCGTAGCGCAGGTCGCCCAGCTGCATCGCGGGCTCGAAGCCGCGCTCCACGACGGCGAAGCCGTGGCGCTCGTAGAAGCGTTGCGCGTTGGTGTTGGTGACGAACGTGTAGAGCCACAGCCGGCCCTCGGAACCGGCCTTGGCCAGCTCGAGCAGGCGGCTGCCGATGCCCTGGCGCAGGTGGTCGACGTCGACGTAGAGCTGCATCACCGACGCGGGCGTGAAGGCGCCGAAGCCGAGCAGCGCACCGTCGCGCAGCGCCAGGGTGACGCTGGTTTCGGCGCGCACGTGCTCGTCGAAGAACCGCCGATGGTTCGCGACGTCGGTGGGCACGGGCGCGCCCACGCCCCGCGCGAAGCTGGCGCGCCACAGCTCGACGAGCCGGTCGCGGAATTCCGGTCGGTAGGGGGTGAGCTCGACAGGGGAAGGCATGGTTTCGGCAGGCGCGGATCGGGTCATTTTCGGGCTTTCTGCGCAGAGGCGGGCGGTGCCGTCGTCCGCACGTGCAGCAGGACTTGCGCTGCCTGAACCCGGGGCCTAGACTGTATTTAAACACAGTCACAACGAAGGGCGATGGTGCTCTTCCGCGGTCTGAACCGCGTCCGGCTGGCCGGACGCCTGCGCCTGGAAACGTGCCTTCCGCCGTCCCTGCCGCGTGCCGGGGTCCGCACGCCCGGCCGTCGTCTCCCGGGTCGTCCGGCCGGGGCCGGCCGCTCTCCGCCTTTGTCTTGCCTGTCCACCGCGGATCTTGATCCGCGGACCGTCACCGTCTCTCCGTCATGGCCACGCTACCCGCCTACGCCGAACTGCACTGCCGCAGCAACTTCAGCTTCCTCACCGGCGCCTCGTCGCCCGAGGAACTGGTCGACCGCGCCGCCATGCTGCGCTACACCGCGCTGGCCATCACCGACGAGTGCTCCCTGTCGGGGGTGGTGCACGCCTACGAGCAGGCCACCGAACGCGGCCTGCACCTGATCATCGGCGCCGAGATGCGGCTCGAACCGGCCGTCGGCGGCGTGGCCATGCGGCTGGTGGTGCTGGCCACCACGCGGCGCGGCTACGGCAACCTGGCGCAGTGGATCACCGTCGCGCGCCGGCGCGCCGAGAAAGGGCGCTACGAGGCGCGCACCGGCGACCTGGAAGGCCGGGTGCCCACGCTGCCGCACCTGGCGGGCCTGCCCGATTGCCTGGTGCTGCTGCTGCCCACGGCCGGGCCGGTGCCCGGCGGCGCGTTCGGGCCGGGCACCGCCCCGGCGGCGGGCGCCGCCGCGGCGCGCGCGGCCGACGGCGAAGGGCGGGCCGCGGGG